>Ga0187777_10000298_pt1 | contig 36731 bp, 30 predicted proteins | sample 1015_Q2_SP5_10_M_FD_132416 | JGI IMG/M metagenome (GOLD analysis project Ga0187777, IMG submission 132416) | Tropical peat soil microbial communities from peatlands in Department of Meta, Colombia - 1015_Q2_SP5_10_MG | ecosystem: Environmental > Terrestrial > Soil > Wetlands > Peat | place... | reverse complement strand
TCGGGAAATTGCCGATTTCCCTCACTGCGAGCGGCGGCGCATTGATCATGGGCCTGATATTCGGCTGGCTCAGGTCTGTCCGTCCTACGTTCGGACGCATCCCTGAGCCCGCCATGTGGGTCTTCGATACGGTCGGGCTCACCGCCTTTATTGCCGTTGTCGGTCTTGGGGCAGGCCCCAGTTTCATCGCGGGGCTCGAGAAATCAGGGCCTACCTTGATCTGGGCAGGTCTTCTGGTAGCGGTACTGCCGCATATCGCGGCGATCCTTTTCGGTCGATATGTGCTGAAGATGAATCCTTTGATCCTTCTGGGCGCATGCTCCGGAGCAGGGACGATAACCGCTGCGCTCCGTGCCATCCAGGATGAGGCGAACAGCAAGCTTCCGGCCCTGGGCTATACGGTACCCTATGCCATCGGGAATATCCTGTTGACGGCATGGGGGCCGGTCATTGTGGCCATGATGGCATGAGGGAAAAGCAACTTCTTCATTTGAGGGGAGGATGAGCAGGAGGGCGACGACATGCTCATCCTAAACAGGCCCTCTTCAACCATGAAAGATTCACATCCTGTGCGGGTCGGCAAGAGGAAATGAGTGGGAAATAGAATGCAGTCATTTCAACTGAAGGAGGTGTCTATGAGAAGGACCAAGCATATGTCCAGCATTGTGCTCAGCGTCATGATGATCCTGTTCCTGACGACAGGGACAGCCCAAGCGTTCGTGACAACAGGATCGGCCCCCACGGCCGCCGAGTTGCAGAAGATGGTGAAGGATGCCTATGAGAAGTTCAAGGACGTCAAGGAAGGAAAGAACGCCGATTATATCCCGGAGCTTGCAAAGGTTCCGTCGGAACTGTTCGGCGTGGTCATCGTAACGGCTGCTGGCGAGGTGTACGCGGCCGGAGACGTTGACTACGCGTTCTCCATCCAATCGGTGTCCAAGCCGTTCACGGCCGCACTCGTTATGGAGGAACAGGGCGACCAGGCAATCAAGGACAAGATCGGTGTCGAACCGACCGGACTCAAGTTTAACTCCATTCTCGCAACGCAGATCATTCCTGAGGTATCCGTGAACCCGCTGGTCAATTCCGGCGCTATTGCATCAGTGAGCATGGTACAGGCAAAGAGCGCTGACGAGCGCTTCAACAAGATCCTTGATTTCTTCAATGCCTTGTCGGGCGCTAAGCTTTCGGTGATCGACAGCGTGTACAAGTCCGAGGCCGCCACGAACCAGCGAAACCGCGCGCACGGCTACATCCTTGCCGCCTCCGAACGGATCTATTCCGACCCTATGGAAGCTGTGGACGTCTACACCAAGCAGTGTTCGATCGGTGTGACGGCCAAGCAACTTGGCATCATGGGTGCGACGCTTGCCAACAAAGGGGTAAATCCGGTCACCAAGGCAAAGGTGATCGAAGCGAAGTACGTACCCAAGGTGCTCGCGATCATGATGATGGCGGGGTTCTATAATGAATCGGGCGCCTGGGCTTACGCCACGGGCCTGCCTGCGAAGACCGGCGTGGGCGGCGGCATCGTTGCGATCGTGCCAGGTCAGATGGCCATCGTCGGCTTCTCGCCTCGCGTGAACGACGCTGGCAACAGCGTGCGTGCCGGCAGGGCGATCAACTACATCGTGAACGAGCTCGGACTGAACCTGTTCGGGTCGGGCAAGTGAACCAGCAGGTTGCTGGTCTTTCCAGATACTCGAGATCCTTCACTTCGTTCAGGATGACACGTTAAAATACTTTTTCAGTGACCTGCAATGGCGAAAGGCTTCGCTTGACCCTTTTTGAAGCCGCCTGATCCGAAGCTGACATCATGCGAAGAAAGGAGCGACGAAGAATATGAAACCGAAAAAGGCAATATATCTCGTGGGCATCATCGCCCTTCTGGGGATCATAGTCGCAGTAGGGGAAGCGCGCGCCGCAGAGCCGGACACGCTGCGCGTTGAAATCTACGGTTTTGTTCAGATGGACGCCATCTACGACTTCGACCGCGTCAACCCAAACTGGAACGCCACGCTGCGTCCGTCCACGATCGCCGTGGGTACAAACCAGTTCGGCCATGACGGCGAGACCATCTTCAGCGTCAAACAGACCCGTTTTGGCGTCAATGGCTTCATCCCCACAGAGCTGGGCGAGCTAAAGACGAAGTTCGAGTTCGACTTGTTCGGTGTTGGCGTCAATGCGGGGCAGACCACAATCAGGCTACGCCATGCTTATGGGGAAATAGGACCATTCCTTGTGGGGCAGACCAACAGCACCTTCATGGATATAGACGTGTACCCCAACGTCATCGACTACTGGGGACCGAATGGTATGATCTTTTTCCGCAACATCCAGGCGCGGTGGACATTTTTTAATAAGGGTGGTGAAAAGGCTGCGGTCGCACTGGAGGCGCCTGGCGCCGCCATTGATGCGGGACAAGTGAACACTGTGGATATTGGTGGCGTTTCAAGCTGGAACAAATTTCCTGACCTGACCGGGCATTACCGCATGGATGGGCCCTGGGGGCACTTCCAGGCAGCCGGTATATTGCGCTGGCTCGGATACAGTAATCCCGATGGAAGCGTGTCTGGTCACAAGCCGGGCTACGGAGCGAACCTGAGCGGGACGTTCAATACTGTCGGGAAGGACAAAGTGTTAGCTCAGATTGCGTATGGAAAAGGCATTGCGAACTACTTCAACGACGGAGGCGCTGACCTAGGGCCCCAGAGCAGCGCAGGCGGTGCCGAGGCGTTGCCTATTCTCGGATTGCTCATCTATTATGACAAGTACTGGAGCGACAAATGGAGCAGCTCGATAGGCTGGAGTGAGACGCAGCAGCACAATTCAGGGGGGCAGGAGCCAACCGCATTCCATCAGGGCCAGTATGCTTCGGTGAACCTTCTGCATTATCCGGCGAAAAACATTATGGTTGGCGGTGAACTTCTCTGGGGCAAGCTCGAGCAGTTCAACGGTCTAACGGGGCATGACACCCGTGTCCAGTTCTCGGCCAAGTTTAATTTCTGAACCTGCGGCTGGAGTCCCTGCTTGGGCATGGCTGCGGCGGGATGTCGTATAATGAACGTTTCGGCATAACGGAATAATGGAAGGGTTTCATCGTTGTGCTGTACCGGACACAGTGTCAATGGGCCTGTCCGGTGCATCATGAGATCTGCTGACGAGAAGGTGTGATTATGCAAGACCAATTTTAATTACGGTCGAGGTGGAGGATCGGCCATGTACAAGTCAATGCGGTGATTGCAGAAGGCGTTCATTTGGGAATATTTCCGTTGCACACGATAACAATAAATTTCTGATATACTTAATGAAAATGATTGTTCTCATTGATTAATGAACAATTCTTCTGCAAATAATTCCTAAATAAAATTATTTCGGGAAGTACCAACCGGCCGGCGGCCAATTAGCACTCGATACACAGTACTTTTTTAGCGCAACAAGAAGCCGATCTTTGGCCCGTCGAGAGATGGAAAGGGTTGAGGGATACATGCATCAATTTTTAATACGTTCATGAAAATGGCTAGCGAATGAGCTTGTTACCGGTACAATACGGTTGAAATTCGTTCACTCAAAATCCTAGACATCACAATGTATTGCTCTTTGTAGTTTAAAAGATTAAACTTTACATGACCAGTACGGATGGCGCTCCGTTTTTGTCAATTTTTTTTCGGGAGGTGTTCGATGCGCAGTAAAAAACAGAAATTGATCAGTCGGTTTCTCGGAGAGATATCCTCGCGGATAACTCTTGTTCTTATTGTGCTGACCATCGCCGCCTCGATGGCTGTTGGCTGCAAAAAGGAAGCCAAGGTCGTGGTACATCCGCCGGATGTTGAGGTTATTGAGGTTGTCAATCAGGACGTACAGGTGAAAAAAGAGTGGGTCGCAACGACGGACGGATTTGTCAACGCCTCTATCCGCGCGCAGGTCCAAGGCTATCTCATAAAGCAGGACTACACCGAAGGGCAGTTTGTCACAAAGGGGCAGTTGATGTTCGAGATCGACCCAAGGACTTTTCAGGCAGCTCTTGATCAGGCAAAGGCCGACCTCGCACAAAAAAAAGCGCGGTGGGACGTGACCAAAGCGAACCTGGCACGCGTCTTGCCGCTGGCTGAACAGAACGCGGTCAGCCTGAAGGACCGAGATGACGCCATCGGGAACGAGCAGTCTGCCCATGCCGCAGTACTTGCAGCTCAGGCTGCCGTGGAACAGGCGCAACTCAATCTCGGATTCACTCGGATCGCCTCTCCGATCAGCGGCATCGCGGGATTTGCCAAGGCCCAGATAGGAAATCTCGTCGGGCCGGGACAGGTGGAGGAACTTACCACGGTTTCGACCGTCAATCCCATCAAGGTGCTGGTCCCCATCAGTGAACAGGAGTTCCTCCGTCTCGAGGAAAGGAAATTGGTAACGGGCAAGTCGTCGCCAAAGATCGATCTCATCCTTTCCGACGGCAGTCTGTATCACTACGAGGGCAAGTACGCTTTCTCCAACCGTGAGGTGGACCCCACGACCGGGACGCTGAAGGTGGTGATTCTCTTCCCAAATCCGGGGAACATACTCCGGCCAGGCCAATTCGCCAAGGTCCGTGTGGTGACGGGGGTAAGGAAAGGCGCCTTGCTCGTACCGCAGCGGGCAGTAGCGGACATGCAGGGGAAGGACCTCGTAGCGGTGGTGGAGCCGGACAATAAAGTCAACATTAGACTTGTGCAGGTTGATGAGCAAGTTGGTTCGGACTGGATAATTTCACAAGGGCTGAAGCCCGGCGATAAGGTAGTGATTGAGGGAATCCAGAAGGTGAGGCAGGGGATGATAGTCAATCCAAAGCCTTATGAAACTGAGAAACCGACCGCAGCTTCTGAGGATTCCGGCACGACCAAAGCGAAACCTGCACAGTCTCCGGCGGAAGCGAGGTGAGCTACGATGTCGAAATTCTTTATTAACAGGCCCATAGTGGCCATGGTAATCTCCATCCTGATGGTCATTATCGGCCTCGTCGCCGCTTCCAGGCTTCCCATCGCCCAGTTCCCTAATATCGTCCCGCCGGCGATTCAGGTCAACGCCACCTACACAGGCGCCGATGCCCTCACCCTGGAGCAGTCGGTTGCCACCCCTATCGAGCAGCAGATGTCCGGCGTTGACAACCTGGACTATATGTACTCCATCAACGCCAACAACGGTGCGATGACTCTCTACAACTACTTCGCCCTGAATACCGAAGCCAACACCGACCAAATCCTCTCGCAAATGCGGGTGAACCAAGCACAGTCGCAGCTCCCGAGGGATGTCACGAATTATGGGGTAACGGTGCAGAAATCCACCTCCTCGCCACTGATCATGTTTGCACTCTACTCACCCAATGGCACCTACGATAACATCTTCCTCGCTAACTACTCCTACATCAACATCAACGACCAGATGACCCGGATTCCCGGGATCGCTAGCGTCACGGTCTTCGGCGCAGGCCAGTACTCCATGCGAATCTGGGTCAGGCCGGATATGCTCGCCAAGATGAACATCACCATTCCCGAGATCATGAATGCTGTCAACTCCCAGAATACCGTGAACCCATCGGGCCAAGTTGGAGCGGAGCCGGTGCCAAACGGGCAGGAGTTCACCTACTCCGTCCGATCGCAGGGTCGTCTCCAGACCGAGGAGCAGTTCGGCAGTATTGTGCTTCGCGCCAACCCGGACGGTTCCATCGTCCGCGTCAAGGACGTTGCTCGCATCGAGCTGGGGGCTCAAACTTATAATCTGGAAGGGCGGCTGAACGGCAAGCCGTGCGCCCTTATCGCCCTCTACCAGATGCCGGGGAGCAATGCCCTGGATGCCGCTAATGGCACGAAGAAGCTAATGGTAGAGTTGAAGAAAAGATTCCCGCCAGACTTGGACTACACCGTGGCGCTCGATACAACTCTGGCGGTAACAGAGGGGATGCAGGAGATCAAGAAGACATTCATCGAGGCACTTGCATTGGTGGTCCTCGTCGTCTTCATCTTCCTCCAAGGGTGGCGGGCCACCCTCATCCCGCTCCTGGCGGTTCCAGTGTCGCTGGTAGGGACCTTCGCGGTCTTTCCGCTACTGGGCTTCTCCATCAATACCCTCTCACTCTTCGGCCTAGTGCTTGCTATTGGACTCGTCGTGGACGATGCCATAGTCGTTGTCGAAGCGGTAGAACACCACATCGAGCAAGGTCTCTCCCCTAAGGATGCGGCCTTAAAGGCTATGGAGGAGGTCTCGGGCCCGGTTATTGCTATTGCGGTCATCCTGTCGGCGGTCTTCATCCCGACGGCCTTCATACCGGGGATCACCGGTCAGCTTTACCAGCAGTTTGCGGTCACCATTGCCGTATCTGTCATCATTTCCGCATTCAATGCCCTCTCCCTCTCCCCGGCTCTTAGCGCTCTTTTGCTGAAGCCCAAAAAGAAGGGGACAGGTCTGCTCCAAAAGTTCTTCGACTGGTTCAACCGGATCTTCGGCCGGACTACCGATAAGTACGTTTCTCTCTGCGGTACGGCCATCAGAAAGAGCTCGGTCAGCCTCATCTTGCTCGCAGGTGTAGCGGTTGTGGCTGGCTTATCAGGCAAGGCGCTTCCAACGAGTTTCCTCCCTGACGAGGACCAGGGATTCATCTTTGCCGGGGTGCAGCTGCCCGACGCAGCCTCTCTCCAACGGTCACGGGAGGTAGCTGGGCAGGTCGAAGACATCGTCGTAAACACACCGGGCGTCAAGTATTGTTCCTCGATCATCGGATACAGCATGCTGAGCCAGTCGCAGAACACCTACAGCGCCTTCTTCTTCATCTCGCTTGAGGAGTGGTCAAAACGAACGAAGCCAGAAGAGAAGTACGAGGCGATCAAGGCGTCGATCTCGAAAAAGATGGCGGGCATTCCCGGGGCAATTGGTTTTGCTTTCCCACCGCCAGCCATCATGGGGGTCGGCACCTCGGGCGGCGTCACCTTCATCCTAGAGGATAGGGCCGGCAAAGATATTCCGTTTCTAGCGGCCAACACGATGAAGTTTATCGAAGAGGCCAGAAAACGCCCGGAAATAGGACGGATTTTCACCACCTTCATACCCAACGTGCCGCAGCTTTTCGTCGATGTAGACCGGGACAAGGTATTAAAGCAGGGCGTGAATATTTCTGATGTTTACAAGGTTCTTCAAAGTTTTATGGGAAGTGGCTTCATCAATTACTTCAACAAATTCGGGCGCCAATGGATGGTGTTCATCCAGGCTGAAGGCGATTTCCGGACTAACATAAATAACGTCGGCCAGTTCTACGTCCGCAACATCGAAGGGAAACCGGTACCCCTTTCGGCACTCACCTCAATCCGCAATATCGTCGGGCCGGAGTTCACCATGCGCTATAATCTATACCGGTCTACCCAAATCAACGCCATGGCCGCTCCCGGCTACAGCTCGGCCCAAGTTATGAAAGCCCTTGAGGAAGTCTTCGACCGGACCATGCCCCGGGAAATGGGATATGACTACAGTGGCATGTCTTTCCAGGAGAAGAAGGCCCAGCAAGGTGTGTCGCCCGTAGCGATCTTCGCATTCTCGTTCCTTTGTGTCTTCTTGATCCTCGCGGCACAGTACGAAAGCTGGTCGCTTCCCTTCTCGGTCCTCCTCGGCACTCCCATCGCCGTTGCCGGGGCTTTCCTCGGTTTGATGACGCGTTCTTTCGAGAACAACGTTTACGCCCAGATAGGTTTGGTCATGCTGATTGGCCTGGCAGCCAAGAACGCCATTCTCATCGTCGAATTCGCCAAAATGGAATACGAAAAAGGAGAACCGCTCATGGAGGCGACGCTCAACGGAGCCAAGCTACGCCTGCGGCCGATTCTTATGACCTCATTCGCGTTCCTGCTTGGCTGTGTACCGCTGGCCGTAGCCAAGGGCGCCGGTGCGATCTCGCGACAGGTCATAGGAACGGCGGTCATCGGCGGCATGGGTGCGGCATCCGCAATCGCGATATTCCTCATACCTGTCACATTTTATGTTGTGGAGAGGATTTCTCACCTCGGCGAGAAAGAAGAACCCGCTAAAAGCACACAGCAGAAAAAGGAGGGAGGTAGCCATGCGTAATATCATCTTCTCCTTTCTTTTGACGCTCGCCGTCACCGGCTGCATGGTCGGACCAAACTATCACCGCCCCTCCATTGACGCCCCCCCGGCCTGGCTGTTGGAGGAGAAGGAAGCAAAGGAAACGGCGAACACTGTCTGGTGGGAACAGTTCAACGATCCGGTCTTGAATGACTTAATTGCCACAGCGCTCAGGCAGAACTATGACCTGCGTGTCGCCACTGCTCGGGTCGAGGAGTTCTATGGTCTGTACGGCGCAACGCGGGCGGACCTCTTTCCGCAAATCGGCTACGATGGGAGCGCCGCCAGGGTGCAGGCGACGACGAAGGGTCCCATCCCCATACCGGCGGGGACAAACTCGAAATATAGTGCGTACCAGGCTGAGTTCAACGCAAGCTGGGAGATCGACCTCTGGGGCAAGATCCGCCGTGCTACCGAGGCGGCAAGAGCCGACCTCATGGCGGCCGAAGAAAACCGGAGTGGCGTTATCTTGTCGATCGTCACTTCGGTTGCGACGGCGTACATCGACCTTCGGTCCCTGGACCGGCAGCTCGAGATCTCCAGGCAGACCGCTCAGAGCCGAGAGGAGTCGGTGAAGCTCTTCGAGCTGCGTTTCAAAGGTGGCAACATCTCGGAAATGGAACTGAGCCAGGTCCAGTCGGAATATTATGTCGCCCTGGCCGCTATCCCGGACCTGGAAAAGCGTGTAAAGCAGCAGGAGTACCTGATCAGCATCCTTTTGGGCAAGAACCCGGGACCGATAGTTCGGGGCAAGGAACTCGGCGCGATTACGCTGCCGGCAGTGCCGGCCGGCATTCCCTCGGATCTCTTGGCCCGCCGTCCCGACATCAGGCAGGCCGAGCAGGCGCTTATCGCGGCCAACGCGCGCATCGGAGTTGCAAAAGGGCAATACTTCCCGTCCATATCGCTCACGGGATTTTTCGGCTCGGCAAGTACGCAGCTTTCCGACCTCTTCACCGGGCCGGCAAAAGCCTGGAGCTATGCGGGTACGCTCGCGGGTCCGATCTTCACGGCCGGCAAGATCGCAGGGACCGTCAAAGCTGCCGAGGCAGTCCAGCAGGAAGCGCTGTTCGGGTACGAGCAGTCGATCCAGAACGGGTTCATGGAGTTTGAAGATGCCCTCATCGACCAGGACCAAACGCGAGTTCAGCTCGATGCGCAGGGAAAGCAGGTCGAGGCTCTCGAGACCTACGCACGGCTGGCACGCATCCGTTACGACAATGGATACACGAGCTATATCGAAGTGCTTGACGCTGAACGAAGCCTCTTCAACAGCCAGCTCTCCTACGCCCAGACGCAGGATACGCTGCTGCGCGCCCTCGTCAACCTCTACAAGGCTATGGGCGGCGGATGGGTGGTGGAAGCAGATAAAATAGGGGTCGGCGCTGACCAGAAGTCAGTCGCGTCAGAAGCACCGGCTTCCACACAGAAGGAATAGCTTAGTGCGCTCTTTGACGTGAAGATTGGGAAATGCATTTGTAAGGCCGTCTCCCCATCGAAGATTGATGTGGTCAATCAGGAGGTTTTTTAGAATTTTATCAGACTTATGATCGATCGCCTGACATCAGACGGGATGATATCTACGATCCGAACGAAGCCTGGACCGGAACCTGCTTCTCAACGAGGTTGAAGCGCAGCAGGAGAGCTTCTGGATATCCAGTTCCTCAACATACGACCTAGTTCTAATTCGAAAGGAGGACATGGTTATGAAAAAGATGTTTGGTATCAGTGTTACATGCCTGATCGTTGCGATCGCGTGCGTCGCCGTCCTGGCCGCGGATGCCGATGCGCAGGTGTACTCGACTAGCCGGCCGGGAGGGCGGGCCGGGACTTGGGATTTTTTCATGCCGCTCACCTATAATCCCGGATTTACCTGGCATGGCGAAGGAGGGTCAAGCGTTGATCTGGACACGACCTGGGGCTTCGGATTCGGCTTTGGCTATAACTTCACCGATCACTTCCAGCTGAACGGTCTCTTCTCCTGGGCTGCTCGGAACTATACCGCGACATACGTACCCGGCACAGGTCCCGCCAAGTACAGCAACACCGAGTACAGCTCCACATTTTCATTGAACGGGATCTTTTATCTGTTGTCCGGGGATATCAGTCCCTTCATACAGGCAGGGGTAGGCTGGACGTATATTGACACGAGCATTCCAAGCGGACCTTCAAGCGGCGGCGGATGCTGGTGGGATCCGTGGTACGGCTATGTGTGTAACAACTATTATCCGACCAAGACCCAGTCTGACTGGAGCTACAGTGCCGGCGTTGGTGTCAGGTTTGATATAGCCCGCCAGTTTGCTTTGCAGCCGAGCTACAATAAGGCATGGATCAATTTGAACAACTCAGGGGGCGGCTCGCCGTATTTCGACATCTGGAGGCTGGACTTCATCTTCCGGATGTGAGGAAGGAGCGACTACTGGCACAGATCAAGAAGGCGTTGACAGCGTTGTCCTGGCTCGTAGCGGATACCGCAGTAATCTGTGTTGACGCTCGCGTGAAAAATGAATGAATAATGGCCTGCTAACTGAGTTGAATGTGCTACGATTATGCCCGACACCTGACCTATTTGGCCTCGGTGCTTATCGCTCGGGCATATGCTCCTAGTTGATGCGTCTGGCGATCGCCAAGCACTGGAGTGACATTGTAGCCGGCGATAAGCACTGATGAAGCGACACCGCGCCAAGAGTGATGATGGTGCGATTTGCCTGCGGTGGCTTGATCTAGGTTTGGCAGTATACCAATGAAGCTGAGCGAGGTCCGTCCGAGGTTATCGCCAAGCTGCACTGTCATGACTATGATGATAGAATCCGTATCTAACAATGCTTCGAGAATAATGAGCCTGGTCTGAAGCTCGATCGCCTGAAGGCTATTGTAGATAACGGCCCCAGTACGTTAAATGATCGCCAATGAGAGAGGACCTGCCTATGAGAAAAGGATCGTGCAGAGAGAGTTGATTAGACCAGCAGCAGAGGCGCTGAAAACGATGGGGGTGACGAGATGAAGATCAGTCCATCTTTAATAAAGAATGTTCAAGCGATACCGCGGACATATCCGCGAATTCTCCTGATTGCGCATATTGCTGCCGCAGTGCTTCTGCTTGCGGGTGCGATCCCCGTCTCTGCAGAAGAAGAGCAGTTTCCTAACAGGTTCATGCTCCGGCTTGGAGGTTACTCAGTGCGAAATGCCGATACCATCTTACGGCTTGATTCAAGCAATCTGCCCATCGGCACTTATATCGATTTCCAAAACACGCTGAACGGCGAAACAAGATCAACGGTCCTCTGGCTTGACGGGCTGTATCGTTTCAATAACAATCATGCAATAGGTTTCTCCTGGTATAATTTGAGGTTCAGAGGATCAACGGTACTGGGCCAGGATATTGTCTGGGGAGGCATAACATATCCACTCTCGACCCCGGTGAACAGCGAGATCAATTTTAATGTGTATAAGCTCAACTACCAGTACTCTGTGTACCATAATGACAAGGTCGAACTTGGAGCATCGTTCGGTTTTCATATTATGAGCACATTCGCAAGCATCAGTGCGACGAACATAAACCAGTCGGACAGCGAATCACTAACAGCGCCTCTTCCTGTATGGGGGCTCTTTGCATCATATCACTTCTCACCCCGATTCTCCGCTTTCTACAGTTACGAATCCTTCTACATCAATTACCAGAACACAGTCAGGGGAGGACTGGAGGATTTCCTGATCGGGCTGGAATATCGGCTCTTCCGCAATTTTTCCCTGGGTGCCGCCTACAGCCGGTTCGACCTGAATGTGAAAATCGAGGGCGACAACAAAACACTTTATCTGAACACCAATTGGAACGGCGGTATGCTCTATGGCGCAGTCTATTTCTAAAAATCGCCTGCGTGATCATATGATGATTGTTGTCGGTACCAGAATTTTTTAACAAGAATGCAAATGGTGGTTACGGCCATTTGACCGCAGCCGGTACTTGTACAAAATAAACGAGCAGTAGCCCGAAAAGACTGGGTTGGCTTTGGCTACGTCACGAGGGGGGCCATCGGCCGCCTAAAGATATTATCCTAAAATTTTAGGGAGGTACTTATGCGAGGAATTATCAGGGTTGCGGTCTTGTGCTGTGTCGTTGCGTTCGTTGGTGCTTGCGCGACTACTTCTCAGAAGGGGCTGGCTGACATGGTGGCGGATGGCTGCAAGGCGGAGATTGACTCGTACTGCAAGGATGTGACGCCGGGCGAAGCCCGCGTAGTAGCTTGTCTTTATGCTCACGAAGACAAGCTTTCGAACCGCTGCGAATACGCCCTCTATGAAGCCGCTACGCAGCTCCAGCGGGCAGTGAACGCCTTGGCCTATGCGGCGAGCGAGTGCCGGGACGATCTGAAGACCTTCTGTTCCGACATCGCACCAGGCGAGGGGCGTCTCATGCAGTGCCTGGATAAGAACAAGGATAAGATCAGCGCCCGGTGCAAGCAGGCGCAGAAGGACGTGGGGCTGAAGTAAGACGTCGAGCAACTGGGCAGCCGAAAAGGTGGCCGATACATGGTAACGCCGACGAAAGGTACCGACCGGGTGATCCATTTCAATGATGACATACGAAGCCGATTTTAAGATTACCTATGAAAGGAGAGACACCCTATGAAGAAAAAGACACTGCGGTTATTGGTTTTTGTCACCATGGCCGTCCTGCTGACCTCATCGGCATGGGCGGGAGGACTCTACACGTACGAGGTCGGGTCAGACGATACGGGCCTCGCCAGCGCGGGGTATGCGTCGCGCGCCCAGGACGCCTCGACGCTCTTCACCAACCCGGCTGGCATGACGAGGCTTGAGCAATCGCAAGTGTCGGTTGGAGCCGCTGTATTCTATTTAGGCACGAAGTTCAGCCCAAACGCAAACACGAGCGCGTCGAACCTCACCGTGCCGGACGGCACGGCCGCCGCACGCGGTAACGCCAGCCAATTGATCCCGGCGGGAGGCCTTTTCTCTGTGTTCAAACTATCAGACAAGTTCGCGGCGGGTTTCGGGGTGTTCGCATTTTTTGGCGGTCCAACGCAGTATGCGGACAACTCGGTGATGCGTTACCATTGCATTGAGTCCCTGCTGCAGGGAATCACCGTAATGCCGTCGTTGGCATTCAAGATAAGCGACAAGCTCTCCGTGGGCGCAGGCCTGAACGCCATGTACTCGCAGCTGGACAACAAGGTGGCAGTGAACAACCGGACCATTCTTAATCCGACGGCGCCTGACGGCCAACTTGAAATTCAGGACAACGAATGGGGATACGGAGGGAAGTTTGGGGTGCTTTTCCAGCCGACGAAGGAGACACGGTTTGGGGTAACCTATCTGACTCAGACCAAAATGGATTTCTCCGCCACGCCCACAAAAACCAATATCACAAGGCCTCTCCTTAACGATCTTATCGGCAATCGTAACATTAACGCGACGATGCGGGCGCCGCAGCAGGTCATTGTGAGCGGTTACCATGACCTGACGGACAGTGTGGCAGTCATGGCCGATTTGGGGTGGGAGAACTGGGCGAACTTCGGCCAGGTCACTATCCAGGTAAGCGATTTCCCACCCGGTGGCCTTACTACTACCACCCATTATAGTGACACCTGGCATGTGGCAGTCGGGACTCAGATCAAGGCGTCAGATCCCTGGAAAATCTCATTCGGCTTTGCATATGACAGCTCGATGTGTGACGGCGTGAGCCGATCGCCGTCCCTCCCGCTCGGCCAGCAGTGGCGCTTCGCGACTGGTGCCCAGCATGTTATAAGCCCGACCATGACCTTGAGCGCGGCGTATGAATACGTCTGGAGTGGTGATCTGCCAATGGATGTGAAGGGGGGACCACTCTCCGGGCGGATAGCAGGAGAATTCGACGACGTGTACATGCAGGTATTTAACGTTATACTGAACTGGAAGTTCTAAAGGTCGTACTAATAAAAAGAAAAAGATGCCCGGAGGCAAGTCGACTCCATACAGCGGGCTGAGAATGCTCGAATTGCTCTCAAAGGAGGAAAGAAAAATGAAAAAGTTTTTGATAGTTCTCGTGGGGTTAATGGTTCTAGCAGATTGCGCCACAACTACGCCGATAAAGTACGAAGGAGTATTCGTGCCTAAAGAGTACCTGGGCGTATTTGAGCGCGCGGACGAACACGTGATGCGCTGGATTAAACCGGGGGTCGATTTCTCAAAATACAACAAGGCCATGATTGATTATGTGATCTTCGGACTTGATGCCCATTCCGAGTACAAGGGAATCAATGCTGCTGAAATGAAAAAGCTTGCAGATGCCGCGAGCCTTGCACTCGTGAATGCAATCAAGGAAAAGTATGAGGTCGTGGCCGAGCCGGGCCCGGACGTTATCCGGATCAAATTTGCGATAACCGACCTTAAACAGAGCAAGCCTGCCGAGAGCGTCGTTACTACGGTGCTCCCGGTAGGGATGGCCATCAGCCTCGTTGAGAAAGGGGCGGAGGGTGAGTGGACCGGTGGAGGCCTGACCAAAGGGGAAGTGGCTTTCCTCGATTCCATGACAAACAAACCGATTGCGGCAGCGTATGGCGAGTTAGGCGCATCATTTGGAGAGAGATTCACTAAGTGGGGTGAAGTCCAGGATGCTTTTAAACTATGGGGGGAGAGGATTGACAAGGCTTGGACGTCACTAAGAGCTGGAAAATCGTTAAAAGGAACGGAGACAAAATAATAATATGAAGACAACAACCGTCGTGCGATCGATCCTTATTGCGCTATTTCTGTTCACCGGAGCGGCAGCGTACGCGGCAGATAACGGGAACGGCTGGAAGACGGAAATCGCGCCGTATGCATGGCTGGCCAGCGTGCACGGCGACTTTACGACAAACGGACTGCCTGTCCACATCAGCGAATCGCTCAGCGACGTCTCGGACGTTCTCGATTTCGGAGGCATGCTGGTCGTGGAAAGCACCAAGGACAGGGCGGCGATCCTCTTCGATACCTCGTACGTAAAACTGTCCGACAGCCGCACCACCTCCATCCTGCACCTGAACGAGTCCGTCACCGAGCTCGCCGGCGCCTACACGGCCATTGTCCCGGAACGGACGGGGCTTGCGTTGGATGTGCTGGCAGGCATCAGATTCTGGTATGTGCAGAACGAGGTCAGCATTCCCGGTTCCGGGCAGGCCGGAAGCCAAGCGTGGGTTGACCAGTTTCTGGGCGCGCGGGCGCGGTGGGCCATGACGAAGAACCTCCTTCTCGCAGTTCGCGGGGATGTGGGCGGTTTCGGCGTTGAATCAAAGTGGAGCTGGAACGTGATCGGCACCATCCAGTACAGCTTCTCCGATACCTTCAGTGCAGGAGCCGGGTACCGGGCTTTGTACGGACGTTTCGTGACTGGGGACTCTTCCAACGAGTTCAAGTATGACGCGACGATGGCCGGACCGGTAATCGGGGTGTCATTCCGGTTCTAGTTCCGATTTGAAGGATACAGACATTATTAAAAGATAGGGACAGGAACGTCTGGCACAGGATGGCATCGTATGAAGAATGATTTTCACATAGGTATTGGATTAAATAGAATGATTTGGATTAAATAGAATGATAAGGAGGTCACCATGAAAGGCAACGAAAAGAAGTTCACGTTTATGACAGCATGTGCCTCTGCCGGTGCTGTGCTTGCCAGCGGCTTGGGTGTAGCATTGCCGGTCTCAGCCGTCGAGATCACCGGCACGCCAGGCTCGCCCAGCGCCACCACGACCATCGACGGCAAACAACTCCCGCCTCCGCCCCAGAAGTTCGAAGGAAAGATAGGAAAAACAGCTCAGGAGTCCACGCCCTACTGGCCTGCCCGTGTTGTGCCGCCCAAGGGCGCGCCGAACATTCTTCTGATCATGACCGATGACGCCGGCTACGGCGTTCCGAGCACCTTCGGCGGCGTGATCCCGACGCCCGCGCTGGACCGGATCGCCAACGCAGGGCTCCGTTACACCAATTTCCACTCTACGGCGCTCTCCTCGCCTACGCGCGCAGCCATCATCACGGGCCGGAACCATCACTCGGTGGGCTACGGCGTGATAGCCGAGCAGGCCACCGGCTATCCCGGTTATGACAGTTTCATCACCAGGGACAAGGCGACGATCGGCCGTATCCTGAGGGACAACGGCTACGCCACGTCCTGGTTCGGCAAGAACCACAACACTCCCGAGTTCCAGGCCAGTCAGGTAGGCCCCTTCGACCAGTGGCCCACCGGCATGGGCTTCGATTACTTCTACGGCTTCATGGGTGGGGACACCAACCAGTGGGAGCCGGGCAATCTCGTTCGCAACACTACGCCCATCTACCCGTATCTGGGCCATCCAGGCTGGAACCTTACCACCGCCATGGCGGATGAAGCGATCAGCTACATGAACCGCGTAAATGCCCTGGCGCCTGACCAGCCATTCTTCGTTTACTACGTTCCGGGCGGTACTCACGCGCCGCATCATGCGACGCCCGAATGGATCAAGAAGATCAGCGACATGCACCTCTTCGACCAGGGATGGAACAAACTGCGTGAAACGATCTTCGCGAACCAGAAGAAGCTTGGAGTGCTTCCGAAGGACGCCAAGCTGACCCCCTGGCCAAAGGACATGCTGAAGGACTGGGACCAGCTCTCTCCTGACGAGAAGAAACTTTTCATCCGCCAAGCCGATGTTTTCGCCGCCTATGTTGCTTACACCGACTATGAAATCGGACGGGTGATCCAGGCAGTTGAGGACGTGGGTAAGCTCGACAACACGCTCATCATCTACATCGAAGGCGACAACGGCACCAGCGCCGAAGGACAGCTGATCGGCACGCCGAACGAGGTGGCCATGTTCAACGGCGTCAACCCGCCGGTGGAGATGCAGCTCAAGTACTTCTACGACGTCTGGGGGACCGACAAGACCTATAACGACATGGCGGTGCCCTGGGCATGGGCGTTCGATACACCGTTTTCCTGGACCAAGCAGATCGCTTCGCATTTTGGAGGGACCAAACAGGGGATGGCGATCTCCTGGCCTAAGGTGATCACCGACAAGGGCGGCATCCGGAACCAGTTCCATCATGTGATCGACATCGTGCCGACTATCCTCGAGGCGACCGGCATCCCGCAGCCGGAGTACGTTGACGGCATCAAGCAGAGCCCGATCGAGGGTGTCAGCATGATGTACACTTTCGACAAAAAGAATGCGAACGCCCCGTCTACGCACAAGATCCAGTACTTCGAGATGATGGGAGACCGTGCTCTGTACAAAGACGGGTGGATGGCGGCCACCAAGGTCATGCGAACACCGTGGGACGTAACCACACTGCCTAAGGATCCGCTGAGCTACCCGTGGGAGTTGTACGATATCAATAAAGACTGGACCCAGTTCGAAGACGTCGCAGCAATGTATCCTGACAAGCTCAAGGAGCTGCAGGAACTCTTCTGGAAGGAGGCGGAAAAGTACCAGGTGCTGCCGCTCGACACGACTGTGGTGTCACGGATTATCACGCCGCGCCCCAGCCTTACCGCCGGCCGCACGGTCTTCACCTGGACGCAACCGATCACTGGCATTCCCAACGGTGATGCGCCGAGCCTTCTGAACACGTCGTACACCTTCAAGGCCGAGATTGAGGTCCCGCAGAGCGGCGCCGATGGGATGCTCATCACGCAGGGCGGGCGTTTTGCGGGCTACGGCTTCTACGTTCTCAAGAACAAACCGGTATTTCTCTGGAATCTGGTGGACCTGAAACGCGTCCGCTGGGAAGGTCCGGAACTCACGCCCGGCAAGCACAAGCTGGAGTTCGACTTCAAGTACGAAGGCATGGGCGCCGGCACCATGGCGCTCGGCAGCTACGCCGGGATCGGTCAGGGAGGCACGGGCGTGTTGAAGGTCGACGGCAAGGACGTTGCCACACAGAAGATGGAGCACACGCTCCCGTTCATCATGCAGTGGGACGAGAGCCTCGACATAGGCTCCGACACTGGCACGCCGGTCAACGATGCAGACTACCAGGTACCCTTTGCCTTCAACGGAAAGATCGACAAGATCACCCTGACCATCGACAGACCCAAACTTTCGCCGGAGGACATCAAGAAGCTTGAACAGATGAAGCTTGAAAAGAAAGCTGGTGACTAATGAAAGGTAGGTCATGAAATACGCGGGCCGCTCATGTGAGCGGCCCGTGATAAATCTGACGAACGACCTCATCTCTGCCAGCGATGAGGTCAGCGACATTGTAACGGCAAGTAAGGCGGGGATTGGATGGCTCATAAATGGAAGAAAATGAAATGCAACTGTCGAAGAAGTCAAGAATTGCGTTAATGATTAAACAAAGTTTGAAGGCATAGATTATAATGAACGAACAGCTCAGCGTAAATATGAGTGAAAGCAAATTGAGCCAAGGCATCCATGTCGTGGCCAAGCCCATTGGCCCCGCCTGCAACCTCAACTGCGAATACTGTTTTTATCTGGAGAAGCAGGCACTCTTCGGCCCCGGCGAACAATACGCCATGTCCGAAGAGGTCCTTTCCGCGTTCATAACCAAATATGTTACCTCCCAACCGACCCCGTTCGTGGAGTTTGTCTGGCAGGGCGGTGAACCGACGTTATTGGGTTTGGATTTTTTCAAGACAGTGATCGAACTTCAAAGGCCTTATATAAAACAGAAAACGATAACAAATTCTTTGCAGACGAATGGGACGATGCTGACAGATGAATGGTGCCGGTTCCTGAAGCAGCATAACTTTATGGTCGGCATAAGCATTGATGGCCCGAAAGAAGTCCATGACCGCTATCGACACGACCGAAGTGGCAAAGGGACCTTCGATCAGGCGATGCGCGGCCTGAAGCTGCTCCAGAAGCACAAGGTCGAATACAACGTACTGGCCAGTGTTGCCAGGGAAACTGCACGACAGCCGCTGGACGTATATCGCTTCTTGAGGGATAAGGGGGTCGAATTCATCCAGTTCGCGCCCATTGTCGAGCGCATGCCGGATGCAGAAAGTGCAAAGCACGGTCTGCGCCTTGCCGGTCCTGCATCACTGGACAAGGCAATAAAGCAGACCGAGGTCACGCCTTGGTCGGTGCTACCCGGGGAATACGGCGATTTCCTAATTGCAGTTTACGAGGAATGGGTACGTCACGATGTAGGAAAGGTCTTCGTGATGAACTTCGAGTGGGCGCTCAATGCCTGGATCGGCAATCCTTCGCCGGTCTGCACCCATGCAGAACAGTGCGGCAGGTCGCTGGTTATCGAACATAACGGCGATGTCTATGCCTGCGACCACTGTGTCTATCCCGAGTACCGGCTTGGGAACATTGTCACGGATTCTTTGCTGGATATGGCCAGGAAATCTCAACAATCAGGGTTCGGGGTAGCGAAAGATACAGCCCTTCCCAACTGGTGCAGGGAGTGCAAGGTCCTGGCTGCCTGCAGGGGAGGCTGCCCCAAGCACCGCTTCAAGACGAGCAACTACAACGAACCGGGGCTCCACTATCTCTGTGAAGGGTATAAGAAGTTCTTCATGCACATCAGGAAGTATTGCCATGCTATGACACAGCTACTTGAGCATGGATATCCCGCATCGCGTGTCATGGAAGCGGTGAGGGGACCGCTGATCATAAAAACCGATGAGGTCAAAACAGGCTAGATGGTTGAGTGAAAGGCTGATAAAAACGTGAGATACAAAGTTCGGTCAGAATCTGTGACAAGCGAAAGAATAGCTGTCATTTCAGAAAGAGCGGGAATCCGAAGGGGAAAAACTCGATTCCGGGTCGGTACCGGAATTGCTGTCAACGGGAAGCGAACAATTCAGCTTCTTGCTCTTGTGCTTCTTGTGTCAGGCGTACTCATTTTCGCATCAGAGATGGTCGCCGCTTCCTCGGTAAACGTCCAGCAGCAGAAAGGGCCAATCGCGCGGACCGACGCTAAACGTTTGGAAGGGCGTTGGGTGCGGCCTGATGGCGGATATGTGCTTGAGCTGAGTAATATTCAAAAGGACGGTGGCCTTAAGGCCGCCTATTTCAATCCCCAGCCCATCAAGGTATATCAGTCGAAGTGGAAAAACAAGAAAGGGATCCTCACGGTCTACGTAGAACTGCGCGATATCAATTACCCGGGCTCCAAATATGAACTGCGGTATGACCCGGCTTCCGACCGGCTGAATGGGACCTATTTCCAGGCCGTGGACAAAGAGACCTATGCGATCGAGTTCGTGCGGATCAAGTGATAGATCTATTCCGGTCCAGGATGAAGGGATCAGGACGGGCATGAGGAGGAGAACGAAATGAAAGATACCTTATCGGCGGCCATCCTGGTAGCAGGGGTCCTCACGCTGCTCTTGTCTAACGCACCTGCATTCGGACAAGCGGAAAACCCCTGCGCCGATGACCTCGCAAAATACTGCGACTATGTCGAGCCCGGCGGCGGCCGCCTCGTCCGGTGCTATGAACAGAACAAGAACAGTATGTCAGCGGGCTGCATTGCCTGGGCTGAGGCAGCTAAGGCGAACGCGGCTTCGCTTCAAGCGGCATGCGCCGATATAATCAATGATCGTTGTGATTTCGAAAAGGGAGACCCCCTGGAGATGCTGGACTGCCTCCAGAGCAACTACGTAGATCTGCCGCCGAAGTGCTTGAAGAAACTAAATGAGTTCAAGAGCCTTTACCCACAACCGGTGCAACAGTAAGGCCGTATGCTTCGGGTTAGCGAGACCATGTTTCGATTAAAGGTTCCGAGCTCGCAGAGAAGGGCAAAATAATCGGCGTTCAATACGCTTAAGTTTTTTATTCGCACTCTTGATGTGTTCTTTGGCCATCGCTGCTTCGCGTTCGACTACTTATGGCCTCTGCGTTTTTTGGTTCTGGCTTTTCCGTCAGAAGATAACGCCGCAGATATGCACGAAAGATGGAGATCGTGATATGTACAATCAAGCCCTCTCCGACTCGTCACTCATAGGCTGTCCGCACTGCGATCTGCTGCAGCGCCTCCCGGCGCTCGAGCCGGGCGAGTCGGCCCGATGCCCTCGCTGCAACGAAGAGCTGTGGCGCCGCAAGGAGGATTCGCTCCACCGGCCCCTCGCGCTGACGATCGCGGCCGCGCTTCTCTATGTGGTCGCGAATACAGTTCCCATGCTGGGACTCACGGTGGTCGGTCGTGAGGCCTTTACCACGGTTTTTGGCGGTGCCGAGCATCTCTGGTACGCCGGGTGGCGTAGTGTTGCAGGGCTGGTGCTCTTTACCGCCGTGGTCGCGCCAGGGCTCCAGATCGGCCTGATGCTTGCTATCCTGATCGGGGCGCAATGGAGACGCCCGCGCCGCTGGGTTGGAACGCTCCTCCGATATTATCCGGCCGTCAGCGTCTGGAGCATGATCGAGGTAATGATCCTCGGGGTACTAGTAGCCCTGGTCAAGATCGCTGATTACGCGAAGGTGATCCCGGGTCTGGCACTCTTCGCGCTGGGAGCGCTGATTTTTCTTATAGCGGCAATAGAATCCAGCTTCGATCCGAGGGCGGTGTGGGAGCGGGTGGAGTGGGTGGAGAAGGCTGCGCGGGAACCGGCCACTGGCAAGAACATGACAGAGGTGAACTAGTGAGTTCCACTATGGATCATGCCGTTCTGACGGCGATGCAGCAAGGCCTTCAGCGCTGTGAAGGCTGCGGGCTGCTTTCGCGCCCTGCGTTTGGCGGTCACGAAGGTCGGTGCCCGCGCTGCGGCGACGAACTTTCCTTCCGAAAACATGCAAGTCTGCAGCGGACATGGTCCTTGCTGATCGCTGCGGCGGTCTGCTACATCCCCGCTAACTTGCTCCCAGTTCTGACAACGACCACGGCAGCGGGTGCCGAGTCAGACACCATCATGCAGGGCGTCGTGCTCCTCTGGTCGCCGACCGGATGGCCGCTTTCACTCATCGTGCTTATCGCCAGCATCATGATACCGGTTGCGAAGATAGCTGCGCTGGCCTACCTGCTCATTTCCGTGCACCGGGGCTCGATAAAGAACAACGAGCAGCGCGTCCGGCTTTACCGGATCGTAGAGATCGTCGGGCGCTGGTCGATGGTCGACGTTTTCGTCGACACCTTCACCGCCTCGCTCGTGCAGCTCCAGCCTCTCATGGCCGTGGAGCCGGGGCCCGGCCTGGTGTTCTTTGCCGCTGTCGTGGTGTTGACGATGCTTGCAGCTGAGTCTTTCGATCCCCGATTTATCTGGGAACCATCAAGCTCCAAGGAGGTGCATCATGCCTGAAGGCGAAACTCCATCCAGCCAGATACCCGAGTCCAAAACCCTCGCCAGGAAGAAGACCCGCCTTAGCTTCGTTTGGATCATTCCGATCGTGGCCGCGCTCATAGGCGCCTGGGTCGGCGTAACGACAATCAGGAACCAAGGGCCGAAGATAACTATCGTTCTCCGGTCGGCAGAGGGGCTCGAAGCGGGCAAGACGAAGATCCGCTATAACGGAGTAGACATTGGTGCGGTCAAATCGATCCGTCTGACGGATGACCACCGGCGCGTGATCGCCACTGCCGAAATGGCGCCGAAGACCGAGAACATTCTCGTCGAAGATACGAGGTTCTGGGTAGTTACTCCGCGGGTCTCCGGTGCAAGCGTGACGGGACTGGGCACGCTCATCTCCGGCGCTTACATTGGCTTGGAGATCGGAAAATCACCGAATAAACAGAGCAACTTCATAGCGCTTGACGAACCGCCGGTAGTGACGGCCGATGTCCCCGGCCGATTTTTTGTATTAAAGACCACGGACTTGGGCTCGGTCGACTACGGCGCGCCAATCTATTTTCGTCGGCTGAAGGTAGGGCAGGTCGTATCGTACGAACTCGACAAGGATGGCCGGACGTTGACCGTCAAGGTATTCGTAAATGCTCCCTATGACCAGTACGTCACGCCGGAGACACGCTTCTGGCAGGCGAGCGGGATTGATGTCTCGCTCTCCGCGAGCGGCATGAGCATACAGACCCAATCGGTCCTGTCGATGTTGATCGGCGGTCTTGCGTTCGAAACGCCCGCAACCGGTCCGGCATTGCCGCCCGCCGAGGCGAACACAGAGTTCACACTGTATGCCAACCGTGCCGAGGCCTACAGGCCGCCCCCAAAGAATCCGATGACCTATGTGCTCGTTATTCAGCAATCCGTTCGAGGGCTCGCTCTGGGCGCACCGGTGGAGCTCAGGGGCATTCCAATCGGGCAGGTGGAAGATATCCGTCCGGAGGCCAATCCGGAGACTCTCGAATTCCATTCGCTGGTTACAATCAGTTTGGATCCACAACGGTTTGGGGTCAAAGTTCGCGGAGTTGCAGCGAAGGCTGGTGAACAGAGCGCCTTTCACCGTCAACTTGTTGACAAATTGGTGTCGCATGGATTTCGTGCGCAGCTTCGGACCGGTAGCATGCTGACCGGATCGCTCTATGTTGCGTTGGACTTTTTTCCCGATGCGCCGCCTTTCAAGATTGACTGGACACAGAATCCGCCGCGTATTGATACCGTTCCGGGCAAACTTGAGGGAATCGACGCGACCGTTGCCAGCATCATCAAGAAACTGGACCAGGTGCCCTACCAGGAGATCGGCGATGATCTGAGGAAGACGCTGATGCAAGTCGAACAGACGCTCGTCGGGCTCGAACAGCTTCTCACCGGGGTCGATCAGGAGTTGCCCAATACGCTTCGAGGAATGAGCGATACAGCGCGCTCGCTTCGATCGCTCGCCGACTATCTCGATCGCCATCCAGAGGCGCTTATCAAGGGGAAGAGCCCCGCGAAAGGAGAATGACATGACACCCATTCGTTTCAGTCGACTCGGTATTTTCACGTTCTGCCTTATAGCGGTGGCCTTAAGCGGATGTTTCGGCACCTCGCCGCCGTCCCATTTCTATGCCTTGAGCTCCCTTCGCGGTCCGGAGCCCATACCGCACACCACGTCAACCGGACTCGGCACAATCGTGGCCGTTGGCCCTCTGTCTATACCCGATTACCTTAATCGGCCGGAGATCATCACCCGGTCGGGTCGGAACGAGATGCGGGTAAACGAATTCCAACGATGGGCAGGCGCATTGGATGGCAACCTGTTGCGCACTGTTATCGATGACCTTTCCATGCTGTTACCTCCGGACCGTTTCTCCGTCATCCAATGGCTGCCTTCGGTGCAGGGCGATGTGCCGATCACATACCGCGTGATGGTGGACATCGTCCGATTCGATGCGACTCCCGGAGGCACAGTGTTCCTCGAGGCCGACTGGACGATCCGCGGCAAGGATAAAGCAATAGCGCTCGCGAAGAAATCCAGCATCAGTGGGACTGCCGGCGGTGCCGAGTTCACGGACCTCGTCGCGGCCATGAGCAAGGCTGTCGAAGATCTGAGCCGTGAGATTGCGGCTGGAATGACCAGTCTGGATCAAAAGACGGCGGGGAAATAGATCCATTGAGGAAGTTTCCCACCAGCAGTCTGCCGGCACATCAACAGGCAATCCGTCGATGCGTATTCCCGGCATTCTCTAAAGGGGGCCGTAGACAATGACTGTCGAAAAGAAGAATAAAGTTGGATGGAAACAGAAGCTTCTTCATGAAATAATAGAATACTGGATAAACTTCGTGTATCTGGCTGTATTTTTCGGCGTCATGATCACCTACCGGAGACTTATACTGAAGGAGTATGAGATCAGTTACCTGAATTATGGGATCGCCGTGATCGAAGCTGCTATTCTGGCGAAGATCATCATAATAGGAGACGTTATGCGCCTTGGCAGGAAGTATGAAGATAAACCGTTGATCATCCCGACAATTCATAAGACGATCATATTCGGCATTTTGGTGATCGGATTTAAGATTATAGAACATTTAGTGCGTGGACTTATTCATGGGAAGGGCTTGGCCGGAGGGTTACAGGACCTGCTCAGCAAGGGGAGGGATGAGCTGCTCGCCTATGCGCTGGTCTTGTTCTCGGCCTTCATCCCGTTCTTCGCCATGAAGGAGTTGGGGCGGGTGCTTGGAGAGGGGAAAATGCGTGCATTGTTCTTCCGAGGAAGGACGGCTGTTGATCTCGGTCCAACCTCGCGTGATTGATGGGGATACAAAGCATTTTTACATGAATTAACAGGGCGTCAGAGAGATGGATTTATCGTTTGGAGATCGGTTGAGATGTTGATTTGATCTATAATTTGTCGTTTTGAAAACGACTGTTCTTCTTTCGCAATAAGAAAACGCATATTTTTCATTCTCTGAATACTGAATCGGCGTAGCTTTGTCACTCGAAGACCTGGCAAATGAAAGGAGCAGACGATGAAGAAAAGGGGGAAATCAAGCTCAACCGCTTTGTTCCTGGTTTTAGCAGTCCTGTCTTTTATACCTGCGTGCAACTACGTGTCTGTCAATACCAAGCCGTATCTCGGGGTGCCGCTCTATCCACCGACAAACCCGACTAACGTCGAGATTCTGCGGACAGAGCCTCTCCAACCCCATGAACGTCTCGGGGAGATATCCTTAGAACCTACGGGCAACCCGCCCGTGGCTGAAATGGAGCAAAAACTGCGGGTGGCAGCGGCAAAGATGGGTGCCAACGCAGCCGTCCTCGTAGTGGACAGGACCATGCTGATGGGGGCCACGGTGACCGGACCATGGTATGGACGTCAAGTTTCACCAGATTTTCAACGGGTCATTATAGCTGTCGCCATTAGATACACGAATTAGAAAAAGAATACAGGATCATGAAGATGAATGCAACAGGAGGACTTGCGTGCTGAAAAGCACCTATCACTTGTTACTGACGGCAATCGTGCTTGTTTTCGCGCTCTCAGCGTGCGCGCACACGAAGATAATCAGCACCTGGAGGGACTCTGGTTATCAGGGACACCCCAAAAAGATTCTTGTTTATGTCATGGCAAGGAGCCCTGATGTTAAGGCAATTGTAGAGAACCAGCTGGTCGCGAAGTTCGAGGAGCATGGTTTGATCGCCATTGCCAGTCATAGATTTTTAGCCGACAGTCTTGTCATTGACAAGGATGCCATGCGGAAGCTGGTAACAGAGAACGGTGTCGATACTATATTCATTGCCGCTCCCAAAAACCAGAATGATCTCCAGACTCTGAGACCGGGACAGATGACGTATGAAGCTGCTGTCTATGTCAATACGGACGACGACTTTTTCGCGGCTGTTTCGGGCGTTACCTATCAACCCGGCACCTATGCCGAAGAGGAGGACACTGCGGAGATGGTCATCTATGATGTCAGCGCAAGAAAACGCGTCTGGTCGGCACTGTCCAAAACGTATGTCTGGAATACCAAGGTGGAGGAGATAAAACCTGCTGTCGATCGCGTAGTGGAATTACTTGTCGCCGATAAGATCATCCCGTAACTTTCGACATCATGTTGCTTGTTAGCCTGCTCCTGCCCGAGCATCTGTCCTATTACGGGACGTTCATTAGACAGGAGGAAACGGGTCATGAAAGAAAAGAGGAAACGCAGCGAAACCGCTTGAAAGACTGGCAAAATAAACCGGTCAGCAGGCTCCTGTTCCAAGAAAGGTATCTATGGCCTCGTTTGATAAATGGTCACGCGCAAGTCTCATCCGTGGCTATTACCGAAGGCACCGGCTGCAGCTCATACTCGTCATCGTCGTCCTCATCGTCGCCGTCCTGTTTACGATTGTCGTGCTTTTGCGACCGTTGCCGCCACGCACCGTAGTCATGGCGACCGACCTTGAGGGCAGTGCCTATTATGAGTTCGGGAAACAATATCGAGAGATCCTTGCGCGTGCGGGAGTCGAGCTAAAGCTGCTATCGACCGCCGGGACGATGGAGAACCTGGCGCTGCTTAAGGACCCGCGGTCGCATGTTGATGTCGGTTTTTTGCAGGGCGGCACGACGAGCGCAAAAGAGTCGCCTGGTCTCGAGTCCCTTGGCACCGTCGTCTATGAGCCCCTCTGGTTCTTCTATCGTTCCATCTACCGGGGGAAGGGCTTAGCGAGCCTGCGGGGCAAGAAGATCTCTATCGGACCCGAGGGTAGCGGTACCCGGGCACTGTCCATCAAGCTGCTCGCCTTGAACGGAATCGACCAGAACTTCGCCCATTTCCTGCCGCTTGCGCCGCGGGAGGCTGGGGAAAGATTGATCCATGGCGAGATTGACGCGGCACTCATGCTGACTTCCTGGGATGCCCCCGTCGTGCAGCAGCTTCTGCGCGCTGAAGACATCGAAATTGTAAGCTATCCCCGAGCCGATGCCTATATCGCTCTCTTTCCTTATCTGAACAAGGTCGAGCTGCCCGAAGGGGTCATTAGCCTTGCCAAAAACCGTCCCCCCACAAATGTGTTACTATTCGCACCGAAGGCAAGCCTTGTGGTGCGTAAGGATCTCCATCCGGCGCTCCAGTACCTGCTGCTCGATGCCGCGGAACAGGTCCACGGAGGACCGGGGATATTCCAGAAAGCGGGCCAGTTCCCGGCATCAGAGTCGATCGATCTTCCTTTGAGCGACGAAGCGCGTCAGTTTTACAAGTCGGGGAAACCGTTCTTACAGCGCCATTTGCCTTTCTGGCTCGCAGTGTTGATCGACCGGCTGCTTGTACTGATCATTCCGGTGGCCGGCGTGGTTTATCCTCTGGTGCAGATACTACCTACGCTGTACGCCAATGCTATGAGGCAGAAGATCTACCGGCTCTACGGTGAGCTGAGATTCCTCGAGACAGATCTGGAATCCCGCAGAGCGGGTCAGAGCATCAGCGACCTTATCGAGCGGCTCGACAGGATCGAGGATAAGGCAAACCGACTTCATATGCCAGCGACCTATGCGAGCATGGAGTACACGTTACGGGACCACATCGTCCAGGTGCGAAGACACCTCAAAGGACCGCAGGGATCCCCCCTGGCCGTCGAGAACAATGATACAAGGGGAACGAAATCATGACACGCGCAAAGACGATATTGTTTACTGCCAGGGCCGTTACTAAGCTCTAAAGCAGATTCATAAAGAAATGACTGCGGACGCCAAAGGCCGCCATGGCAAACATGCAATCAAGCAGACCTGAAACAGTCCGTGGGATTATTCCTGTGCGGGAGTATGCGAATGATCGATCGAAAGTATAATATTTTACAATATCTATGGGATGCCAAGCGCGGCCCCTACGGTCTACTGGTGGTGACTGTCCTTACCGTATTCGTGATATCGCCGCTTGTCGCGACCGGTATGCTCGATCCGTTGATCGTGGATGCATTTGTTGTGGTCTTCATGTTCGCAGGGGTCCTTACGGTGCACCCGCACTATGCCGTGCGGTATCTTGTGCTGATTCTGGCAGCCCTTGCTGTGCTGCTACGGATCGCATCGAAGATCATTCCGGGTGCCTCGGTCACGATCAGTCAGGCGATGATGGAAGCAGCAGCAATCGGTCTTTTTGCGGCGCTCGTGATGAAACAATTCTTGGTGTCGGAGCGGCCGCCTTCGCATCGCATATGCGCGGCCATTATGGTCTATCTCTTCCTGGGAATAATGTGGGCTCGGCTCTACGAGATAGCCGGGGTGGTTATCCCCGGGGCATTCCATATGGATGGCGGCAGCGCCACGATCACGAGTTATCTCTATTTCAGCTTTATCACGCTCACAACGATCGGGTATGGCGATATCTTACCGGTCCACCCCATAGCACGAAACCTTGCGGTCGTGGAAGCGATTACCGGTCAGATGTACATTGCGATCCTGATCGCGAGGCTGGTCTCCACCACCTCGAACGGCCAGAAGGGTTAAGAATGTCTGACACCAATGGCTCAGCGGGACTGTGACATGAAAGTTCCGACATATATGTTCGTGGTCGAGCAATGCCAACATGAATACTTCCAAAAATTAATACTATATCAGTACAAAAATCAATTCTTGATATCGCCGTGGTGGCCACGAAATATCGTGGCGGCTGTACCCTTCCGACTTTCATTTCATGCGAATCTCCATTCGATAGTTAATTGAATTTCAAAGATTTACCATGATTTTATTTTTCGAACATATAGGCACGATGTTTGATATAATTTGAAATGCCGTCCATTTATTACCCCGTGAATAAAAAAATCTTGTCATGGAGAACGAAAGATATCATTAGTTCAGGGACTAAGGTTGTCTATCAAAAAAACGGAGAGGGAGGTTGTCTAATGAGGAAGATTATGCACGGTTTTGGTTCGTTGTTGTTCATCGCATTCGTGGTTATGGCTTCCATGAGCACTGCTGCAGAGAAAGGCGCATCCGGACACGAATGGTCCTACGAAGGTAATCACGGGCCCGGGCACTGGGGAGATGTGAAATCGGACTACGCCATGTGCAAGACCGGTAAGAACCAGTCACCGATCGACATAACGAGCGCGGTGAAAGCCGATCTTCCGCCGATTCAGTTTTCATACCTGCCTTCGCAACTCAGGATCATTAACAACGGACACTCGATCCAGGTGAACTATGCCGAAGGGAGTTTTATAACCGTCGGCGGAAAGCAGTTTCAGCTCGTTCAGTTCCATTTCCATCATCCAAGCGAAGAGATGATCAAGGGGAAGAAATTCGACATGGTGGCCCACCTGGTGCACAAGAGTGCGGATGGAAACCTTGCTGTGGTAGCTGTGCTCATCAAGAAGGGCCAGGCCAATGCCTTTATTGAGAATCTGTGGACACACTTGCCCAAGGAAGAAGGGATGGAGGAAGTTCCTGCAAATGTCACCATTGACGCATCGGGTCTCCTGCCCGCGCAGCGTGGGTACTATACGTACCCCGGCTCGCTTACCACGCCGCCTTGCACGGAAGGGGTCACCTGGTATGTGCTGAAAGAACCCATAGAGTTGTCGAGCGCTCAGATAAATAGGTTCGCTCATTATTATAAGCACAATGCACGGCCGGTCCAGCCATTAGATAACCGGGTCGTGTCAGAAAGTCGCTGAAAGCAAACATGTCAGGCCTCGAGCCCGCTCGTCAACGGTGAAACGGGCTGCATAGAGAACATGTACAGATCATTTCCATTCCCGTTCTATGCTGAAAGATTGCAGGCATAAGTGGTATAAACATGATTTGCTGATAACAGAATTCCCCCACAGAGGGAACAACCAAATACAAGGAGGATACTGCTATGAGGAAGAGGATGCTGTTCGTTCTAGTGCTTGGAATTGTGCTGGTATTTGGAACACAGGCTTTGGCTGCGGAGACACTGGTGGATAAAGTTATGACCGGTTGCAAGAAAGAGCTTGATACCTATTGCAAAGACGTGGTGCCGGGCGAGGGACGGTTGTTGGCATGTCTGTACGCATATGAAGACAAGTTGTCCGGTCAGTGCGAGTATGCATTGTATGATGCCGCCGCTCAGCTTGAACGGGCTCTGACGGCCTTGAGCTATGTGGCGAACGAGTGCCGCGACGACCTCCAGAAATTCTGCTCCGACATCCAGCCCGGCGGCGGACGCTTGTTGGCCTGCATGGACAAGAATGAGAAGCAGTTAAGCGGCCGGTGCAAGCAGGCGATGAAGGACGTGGGGCTGAAGAAATAGGGAGGCACGTCATCTAAAAGGACAATGTCCGATGTTTTTTAGGGATCAGCAGTATAGAGCAAACTTTTTAAATGATAGTACGACAACTAAGGAGGGAACACATGGCCAGACATCTACGCATTTGCTTTTTTATTCTCGCAGCATCGCTGATCGTAAGCGGTTGCGTCAGCACCGGCAAGTTCAAAAAGATGGAAGCGGACAAAAATCAAGAGATTTCGGCCCTGCAGAAAGACAAGGCATCACTGGAACAGCAAAAGAGCACGTTGGAAAAACAGGTAGGCGATCTAGATCAGCAGAAGAGTACACTGGAAAAACAGAAGAGCGATCTGGAGCAGCAGAAAGCGGCAACGCAACAGCAGGTCGCATCGCTGGAACAGGAGAAGGCCTCATTGATGGCGTCCGGTCAGCAGCAGCAGAAACAGTATGATGAGCTGGTGCAGAACCTTTCCCAGGAAGTCGAGAAGGGCCAGCTTCAAGTGACGCAGTATAAGAACATGCTGGCGGTCAACCTGGCTGAGCAGATTTTCTTCGACTCCGGCAAGGCGACCCTGAAAAAGGGTGGGAAGGAAGTGTTGAAAAAGGTTGGCGATGTCCTGAAAGGGTACCAGAGCAAGGCCATCATGGTCGTGGGTCACACAGACAACGTTCCTGTGGCAAAGGCGCTGCAGGCTCAATACCCATCGAACTGGGAGCTTTCGGTCGCTCGGGCAACCAACGTCGTGCGTTACCTGCAGGAGGTTGGCGTGCCACCCGAGCGCATGATTTCGTCAGGACGGGCCGAATACGATCCCTTGGCCCCGAACGACACGCCGGAGGGACGCCAGAAAAACCGCCGGATAGGGATCATGCTGATAGACAAGAGCATGGTGAGCGAGATTACCGGGACAAACTGATGGTCGCGCAATCATGATGGTCTCCGGGGCATGACTGCCCCGGAAGGCCGCACCATGATCATCCATGATAAGCAGGGGGCCGTAGCGAGAAGATACTTCTCGAAACGCCAGGACTTCAGTGGCTTGGACAAAGTTTGAGACTATTTTGACCCGTGATGAAACGGTCCCGCGTCTGCCAGCGGGGCGAGAACGTTAGGGATCTCTGCAGATGCCAAAACGGTAAAGACGGTATCGTTCGCAGGCATCGCCGGAAAGAGCGCAGACTAAGGTCCCGCGTGATACGATGTGGAGAAAGGATCATGCATGAAGACCTATCCGCTTCGAACGTTCATCCACCGGGTGCTCCTTGTCCGGCTCGGAATAGCTTCCGCGGCGATCGCCATTGTTGTGGGATTGTTCACATATGGCATTCAGCACGCCCAGCTCAAGCGTGATGTCGCCGACCTCGGACGGAGGGGAGTGTTCACCCTCCATGAAAAAGTACGGTTCGAAATGGAACGACAGCACACTGATGTCGTTACTGCACTTAGCGATGTTTTCGGGCGTGGCGATCCTCCGGTGGTCTACCGGGCCGGACGGTTCGTGCATGTCCAGGTCTATGACCGCGCTTCTTTGGTGCTGGCCGAGCAGGCCGCCGCTGACCAGCCGGACATAGAGGGGGTAAAAGCTTTCGTTGCTGGACGTCCATTCTCCTTCCCTGATACGGGAGAGGATCATATCTTAACGACACGTATCAATGGTGCTCCCTTTGTCTTCATCACTGCTCCCATTGCAGACCGGACCGGGAAGACGGTTGCCTTCGCCCGCGGCATGTTCGAGATCTCAGAAGAAGAGACCGCATTGATGCAACGGGCCTTGGTCCGGAATACGCTTTTTGTCATCGCAATAGTCATGATCGTGTCGGCGCTCCTCTATCCCGTCGTCCTCCAGCTTACGCGCCGTCTAGCCGACTACTCCACAAACCTGCTCGATGCCAACCTTGAAACGCTGTCGGTTCTCGGCAGCGCCATTGCCAAACGGGACAGCGACACGGACGCCCACAATTACCGGGTGACCCTCTACTCTGTACGGATAGGGGAGGCCCTCGGCCTCTCTCCGAATGAGATGCGTACCCTGATCAAGGGCTCATTTCTGCACGACGTAGGAAAGCTTGGGATCCCCGATAACGTCCTGCTCAAGCCTGCAAAGCTGGATGCGCAGGAGTTCTCTGTTATGAAGACTCATGTGGAGAAAGGCGCAGACATCGTAAAGCGCTCGTCGTGGCTCCGGGACGGGACGGAGGTCGTCGGATATCATCATGAGAAGTTCTCCGGCGGTGGCTATCCCCGCGGCCTTAGGGGTGAGGAAATCCCGATCACTGCCCGCATCTTTGCGGTATCGGACGTGTTCGATGCTTTGACGTCGCAACGCCCCTACAAGAAACCGCTCACGTTCGTGGAGACCATGGATATCCTGGAGCAGGATCGCGGCAGGCACTTCGACCCGGAGGTCCTCGATACCTTCGGGACGGTCGCCAGGAAGCTTTACGATAGCTACGTCGGCCGTGTGAGCGACGACCTTCGGGAAGAACTGACGTCAGTTGTTATGACCTATTTTTCCGCAGGCATGGAGACATTGCGCTATGGAGATGATTCGTAGCGAAGTTAAAGTAATACTTGAATCTAGACGGATGAACTGATTCATCCGACTCGTTACTGCCTTTACAGTTATTCGTTCCAAGCTCAGGGGAATAAGGAGAACGTACAATGAATAACAGTACACATTTCAATCGATCTGGTCGCCGATTCTTGACGCTCGTTCGTCTGGTCCTGATAGCGGCCGTATGCGCCGGCGCAGGCTGGGCCGGACATGCATGGGGGATCGACGAGGGATGGCCTCGCCAGAAACAACAGGACGGCAATACCCTGGTGTACTATCAGCCTCAGCTGGACAGCTGGAAGGACCAGAAAGTACTTAAGGCCCGCATTGCCGTGGAATTGACGCTCCAGGGACAAACACAGCCGATCGCCGGTGCGGTCTGGATCACCACGGACACGGAAACCGATCTTGAGAGCAGGACCGTAACTCTCGACGACATCGAAGTGGAAAAGACAAGCTTCGCGGTGCTCGACCCCGCTCTTTCGAGCGCGGCCGAAAAGGCCGTGAAGTCAATGATCAGCCCCAAACCGCTGGTCGTTGCTCTTGACCGCATCCTGGCCGGGCTCAGGCAGACGGAACTGACTGAGGCAAAGAACGTCGAGCTCAAAAACGACCCGCCGAAGATCATCGTCTCAATCAAGCCTGCCCGGCTCCTGATCTTCGACGGCCAGCCCGTGTTCGCCAAGATAGAAGGCACAAACCTGCTGTACGCGATCAACACTAACTGGACCTTGCTCAACGAAGAAGCTACGTCCAACTACTACCTGCTCGACGGCACAACGTGGCTATTCACGAACAAGCTCGGCGATCCCTGGAAGCTGACGAAGTCCCTGCCCGGCGACATTGCCCGTCTTCCGGCAGACGACAACTTCAAGGACGCGCGAGAAAATGCGCAGGGGCGGAACCCTCAATACAGCAAGCCGCCGATCATCTATATGATGACGGAACCGGCGGAACTGATCGTGTTCGACGGTAAGCCGAAGTACAAGGAGGCTGGGCCAAAGGAACTGTATTATGCTGTGAACACTGACGCGGACCTCTTCTACTATCGTAAGGACAAGACCTGGTACTTCCTCGTGGCCGGACGCTGGTACAGGGCAACGGAGTCGCTCGACGGACCATGGAGTTTCGCCACAGGGGACTTGCCCACGGTGTTCTCTTTGATACCGTCTTACGGGCCCAAGGGACGGGTGCTTTACTCCGTGCCCGGCACGCCCCAGGCGCAGGAAGCGGTTCGCGCGGCGGGAATCCCTCAAACCGCCACGATCAAACCTAGTGATGTCAAGCTGACCGTCGCCTATTCCGGCGACCCCCAGTTCGAACCCATCCCGGGCACAACCCCACCGCTCCAGTATGCTGTAAACGCTTCCGTTGCCGTTATCAAGGTGAGCGATACGGCTTATTATGCCTGCGACCGAGGCATTTGGTTTGCCGCTCCCGCACCCGCAGGGCCATGGGTCGTGGCGTCCTCTGTGCCTCAGGCGATCTATACCATCCCTCCCAGCTCGCCGCTCTACTCTGTTACCTATGTGGTCCAGTACGAGCAATCACCAGAGGTTGTTGTTTCGAGCTACACGCCGGGGTATACCGGTTGTTACGTGAGCTTCGGCGTTGCGTTCTGGGGAACAGGCTATTACTATCCGCCGTATTGGCACTATCCGCCGTACGGCTACCCCATCTACTACCCACGGCCTTATACCTGGGGCGCCTATGCCTGGTACAATCCAGCAACCAGCACCTATTACCGAGGCGGTGCTGTGTACGGGCCATATGGTGGTTTTGGAGCTGGATCCTCCTATAACCCGGCCACGGGAACGTACAAACGGGGATACGCGGCGTACGGCCCGGCAGGCGGATACAAGGTCGGCCAGGCGTACAACTCCGGGACCGGCGCCTGGGCAACAGGCGCTGCCGCCTATGGGCCGAACGGGTCCATCCGCGCGGCCCAAGGATACAATCCTTCAACGGGAACGAAATTTGCCGGCGCCCAGGGTTCGAGCGTTTACGGAAGCTGGGGTGCCGGGGTCGTATCGCGCGGCGACCAGTGGGTAAAGGGCGCTTATAGAAGCACCGACCAAGGTACGGTAGGGGGGATCAAGACGTCCGAAGGCGGAAGCGTCGTCAAAGGGCAGAACAATACCTATGTAGGCAAGGACGGCAATGTCTACCGCAAGAGCGAATCGGGGTGGTCGAAATGGGATAATGGGTCCTGGTCCCCCGTTGAGCGTCAAAGGGGAAACACACCTTCGCAGCTTCCGGCGCAGTCTGGGTCACCCCAGCAGGGAGCATTGGGCAACCGCGCGAGCAGCAATGATGTGACACGTGACCTGAACAGAGAGAGCGCGAACCGTGCTGACGGAAATGTGCGCGCCAACCAGTGGAACCGGGAATATAGTTCGCGAAGCAGCGCAACACCGTCATATGGCGGCGGGGCGCCGGCGCGTGGCGGTGGAGGGATGCGCGGCGGAGGTGGGCGCCGCTGAAAAAGCAGTTTGCGAATGCCTTAACAAGACAACCGGAACGAAGGATAATCTTCTGAAGCTGTAAGCGACAGGCTACAAGTGGAGGAAATTGCATGAGACAACGACTCCCGAAAGTATTTTACAATCTAATTTCTCTTATTGGCCTGGTCATCGCTGTCTTCAACATAGGCTTCATTGTCTTCCTGTCGGTCGTTGACGCGTTGTCTAGCCGCGTCCACCCCTATGCCGATTTGGTCATCTGGCTCGTTCTTCCCATGCTCGTCCTCCTCGGCGTGATTTTAATAATCATTGGGATCAAGCGCGAGCGACGGAAAGAGCGGGCTGGCGCCCAGGTAGAGCGCCGCTTTCTGACCATAGACTTTAATGATCCGAGGCACCGTAAGACGGCCGTCGTGTTGCTGACCGGATTCCTTCTCCTGTCCATGCTTTATGCATTTGCCGGGTACAAGGCGTACGAATTCACCGAATCGGAGACGTTCTGCGGGATGATGTGCCACCAAGTCATGGGACCAGAATCCCGGTCTCATGCCTACTGGGTCCATGCCGAAATAGCGTGTGTGGATTGCCATGTGGGGCCTGGCGCCAAGTATTTCCTGCTTTATAAGCTCAAAGGGACGCGGCAACTCTTTGACGTTATGTTCGACCGGTACCCGCGACCGATCCCAACGCCCGTCGTGGACCTGAGGCCTGCCCAAGCTGTCTGCGAGCACTGTCACGGGCCGCAGTACCAGATCAACCAGCGGCTGGAGAGCAGGACATACTTCCTCGCGGACAAGAATAACACCCGGAAGACGATCAACCTGCTGTTGCGCATGGGAAAGGCGGATTTGACGACAGAGCGGCCTCCCCGTATGCACTGGCATTCAAGCACGACAAAGGAGATCATCTACGCTGCGACTGACAAGAAACGGACGGTGATTCCCTGGGTCCGGGTCAAACGGCTTGACGGCAAGGAAAGAGTATACCGCAGCGTTGACTCGAAGATGTCCGATGCTGAAGCGGCAAAGTACGGGCCGCGGCGTATGGACTGCATCGACTGCCACAACCGGCAGGGCCATCCTTATAACCCTCCTGATGTCATTCTAAACGCATTACTGGCCGTACAGCTCATCGATCCTGGCCTGCCCG
>Ga0187777_10000295_pt1 | contig 37256 bp, 29 predicted proteins | sample 1015_Q2_SP5_10_M_FD_132416 | JGI IMG/M metagenome (GOLD analysis project Ga0187777, IMG submission 132416) | Tropical peat soil microbial communities from peatlands in Department of Meta, Colombia - 1015_Q2_SP5_10_MG | ecosystem: Environmental > Terrestrial > Soil > Wetlands > Peat | place... | reverse complement strand
GGGAGCATAACATGGCCCGCGGGCACAACCATTTTCAACATTGGTTCCAGCCAGACCTACACCATCACGCCCACAGCAGGGTACCATATCGTGGATGTCCAGGTTGACGGGGTGTCAGTCGGCACGGTGACCACATATACCTTTACGAACATCACGGCCAACCACACCATCGCGGCGACCTTTGGACCAAACCCATCGTACACCATCACTGTCAGCGCGGGAGCGAACGGCACCATATCGCCGGGCACCGTGTCGGCGCTGGGCGGCACCAACCAGACATTCACCATCACGCCGAATGCCGGGTACTATATAGTCGGTGTTCAGGTTGACGGTGCGTCTGTCGGTCCGCTTACGGTGTATACTTTTGCCAATATATCGGCCAACCACTCCATTTCGGCGACATTTGCCCTGATACTGTACTACAACGTCACTGCCAGCGCGGGAGCGAACGGCAGTATATCGCCGACGGGCACGGTATCCGTGCAGCAGTTCACCAACCAGGCATTCACCATGACACCGAATGCGGGGTACCGCGTTGCCGACGTTCAGGTTGACGGGGCATCAGTGGGAGCACGTACTTCGTACACATTCACCAACGTCCAGGCGAACCACACCATCAACGCGACCTTTACCCTGGATGTCTATACCATCACGGCTACGTCCGACGTCAACGGCAGCATCACGCCGTCTGGCACGACAACGGTGAACGACGGCGCCACTCAAGCCTATACGATCACGCCGAACCAGGGATACCAGGTGCAGAGCGTGATCGTTGACGGCGCAAACATGGGTGCGATAACCAGCTACACCTTTACGAACATCACGATGAACCACACCATCAACGCGTATTTCAAGGCGACGACGTATACCATCACTGCAAGCGCGGGAACAGGGGGAAGCATATCTCCCCTGGGCATTGTTACTTTGAACATTGGTGCCAGCCAGACCTACACCATCACGCCAACCTCAGGATACAATATCGCGGATGTCCAGGTTGATGGAGCGTCCGTCGGTGCTGTGGCCACATATACCTTTACGAACATCACAGCCAACCACACCATCGCGGCGACATTTGCAGCGAACCCATCGTACTCGATCACCGTCAGTTCGGGAGCGAACGGCACCATATCACCGGGCACTGTGACAGTGTTGGGCGGAGCAAATCAGAAGTTCACCATCACCGCTTCCGCGGGTTACCGCGTGGCTGACGTCCAGGTGGATGGGGCATCAGTAGGAGCGCTGACAACGTACACGTTTACCGGCATTCAGGCGAACCACACCATCAGTGCAACCTTTACTCTGAACGTTTATACCATTACGGCTGCAGCCGATGTGAACGGAAGCATCACGCCGTCTGGGACAATAACGGTAAATAAAGGCGCCAGCCAGACGTTCACGATCACCCCAAATTCGGGATATCAGGTGCGGAGCGTCATCGTTGACGGGGCAAATTACGGTGCTAAAACAAGCTATACCTTTACGAACGTAACAGCGAACCACACGATCAACGCGTATTTCAAGTGATGCCCCAATACGCTTTGGTATTTGACAAGGCCAGACGGCATGTCTGGCCTTATTTTCCCTACAATTTCAAGGGGGTGGACGAGCAATAGGACCTAAGGGGAAATGATCACCCTAGGGCTGAGGAGCTTTGTATCACGATATGTCTTTGAAGCGGGATGTTAGAAACAGCTGTGGCACAACCTGACTTGCTATGTCAAATCCTTCCTGGAAGTCCACACATGGCTGCAAATGCGTCAATGCAAATACGGTTATGCTATGGTTGTTTTGCGCCAAAAGTTTACAAAATTCCGTGTCAATGTTCCACAAAAGCCCTTCCTTGACCCGGAGATGAACTTGTGATTGAATATTATTAAGAGGAAGTTTGTTTGACTTTGACAAGTCTGCATCAAGAGCTTTCAGACGTTAATGCGCTGAGAAAATGGGGTTTTTTGAAACAGTTTGAGGTAAAGTATGAAATCGCCTGCGGGAAACATTGAATTTAAAAGCCGATTCGAAGTCGGATATGCTCGTGCAGCGGGATTCCAGAAGCCGCACGATTTCCAAAGGAGGCTCGTACGGGCGACTCTGATTGCGGCCGTGTATCTCGCTTTTATGTGCACGGTCAGCGCACACGATGTTGCGGCAGGCTCGTTCTCCACGGCAATCCAGGTGAACGCCGTTGTCCTTGCACGAACGCAGCTGAGGTCTCTTCTACAGCCGGCGGCACTCGTGGTAACGGAAACCGACGTTCAGCAGGGTTATGTTGAAGTCAGCGGAGCCTCGCTCCTGGAAATTTACAACAACGATCCGGCCGGATGTATTCTGACCTTCGAGCCAAGCGATTTTCCCTTCCGGGAGGCAGATGTCTCCGTAATGGGCAGAGAAATTATTATTTATCCTACGGGCGGCATGGTCGTTATCCCGGTCAGTGGAAGACAGCAGGTCGCTCTGAACTATCGGTTCGTCCTTACCAGCGAAACGCAACCGGGCACCTACGCATGGCCACTCTCCGTCTCCGTCAATCCGCGATGAAAAGGGGGGGGTTGGCATGTCACCTTGCCTTCGGAGCCCCTCCATAAAAATGGCATGAGTACAGGAGAATCGATATCATCTCTCAAGGCCGAAGTCGGAAACAGCGGCCCTGAAACCCGCAGCATCAATCACTGTAACACACCCCTTGAATTCAGAGCTCATTCTTCATAAAGGTTGAACTGCCCCTCCGTTGCAGCTTAAGAATGCTTCTATGATCAGTAGATAGAAACCACTGACATTCGAACTAGCCATGGCATCACAAGAGATAATTCTAGAACATGATAATCGCTAATTCTATCTTATGAACCACGGATGCTATCTTGACCATTCCTCTTGCAATAATTTACACGAACAGTTATCATTCTAAAATAGAATACCAGTAATCAATAATTCTAATGAAACGGAAGCATGCAAGTATGGTCGGCGTTGTTTCCGATGAAACCAACGACCGTCTGTACTGAAACCTACTTTGCAATCCGGGATGAGCTACTCGTCATTTCGGCCATTCCTTCTGGTAGATTGCCTTTATTGATCATGGATCTTGATATCGCGAACCTATTTATGGTCGAGCCAATGCACGGGGGGACCGTCAACGGCTGGATACAAATCCCCCTGTCCTTCACGATCACGCTCTACTGTGTAATTGTCGGTATTACGGTGCTGAATGCTGTTTTTCTAGTCATAAAAAAAACTCCTCTCTTGAAGGCTTTAAGAAAATCGGCTGTCATCGCCTTCTTTTCCGCTGGTTTTCTTTACTTAGTTTATTCTGAAAGGACTTGGTATACATGGTTCGAACAAGACATTGATACTTATGCAGGGTATTCCACAGAGGCCAAAATAGGAATATTTAATGGCCCTCTTTACGATTTTATCAAGGTGGCTCGTGGAGTGCTGAAAGACGAAGATTATGTTGTTTACTCCGCTGATGATGCCACCAGGTTAATGACCCAATACTACTTGCTGCCCAGACGGAACAGGACAAACGCAAAAAACATCATCGTTTTATATGACAAGGATACCGCCTATGATGACCGCTCAAGAACATTCACAAGAGGTACTATGCGAATGGTAAACGTCGACCTCGTGTTCCGGTATGATTTTGGAGCATATATACTGAGGACCAGATGATGATGACGGTCGCGGCTTTGGCACTTCCAACCATTCTTGGACTTCTCGTAATCTCTGTTGTGCTTCGAAACGAAACGGAGAGCAGCTTCGCCATGCGTCTCAGTCTGGCATATCCTCTTGGAATGGGTTTGTTGACTATGCAGATGTTTCTCTTGGCCCTCATGCGTGTTCCGCTAAGGCTCGGATACGTTGCATCACTCATCGCCATCGAAATTGTCGGACTCTTCTTGTTAATCCGGGAAAAGAAGATCGGTCTCACCAGAATGCCTTCATTCGGGCTTTTCAACGAGATTGCAAGTGCTGATGTTCGCTGGTCCAGAAAGATCCTAGTGATCGGTCTGACCGCGATCATCGTCGTTAAGATAGGTTCGATCTTCGTGGAAACATATTTAAGGCCTATTTTTGCATGGGACTCCTTCGCCAACTGGTCGGCGGGAGCCAAGGCTTTCTACTACTCGCATAGCTTGCTGCTAGACACCGATCCGCAGGACTTTTTTGGCAAGGGGATTCTGGACAGAAACGCGAATTATCCTCCTCATAATCCTCTCATGCAAGTTTGGATGGGCCTCTGGATCGGACATTTCAATGAAGTGCTTGTAAAATTTTGGAGCCCTGTATATCTGCTCGCCATGTCCGTTTACTTGTATGCGATCATGGCCAGGGAGACGTCACGTCTTATTGCTTTATCCATGCTCGTGCTATTCTTGAGTTCTCCGCTCATATCAGTCCATGCAATCGAAGCATACAGTGATTTGCCGCTCAGCGTTTATCTCCTTTTTTCGTTGATCATGTTCCTTTTTGCTATGAGAGGGGAACATGAGTATTGGGTGCTGATGGGTCTATACTCGGCTGAAGCTCTCTTCACAAAGGATGAGGCGCCTTTTTTTGTTATTCCTCTGGTTCTGGCCGCTATCACCTTTTATTGGCAAAACAGGAAGCAGGGACTTGTTCCTCGAAAGGCAGTGGTTGCCCTCTTTGCCAGTCTTCTCCTGGCGGCACCCTGGTTTATATTCAAATTATCTCATCACCTTGGATTTGGTGCCGATTATATTAAACTCAAATGGACAGTTCAGCCCCAGATAGCGTGGAGAGTCGTCATGATGTTGCTCTCTTTCCGAAATTTTAATGTCTTCTTTTTTATTTTTCCACTGCTCCTGATGCTGACCTGGCGCCAGTCAAAGGAATTTATTTTCTTGTTTGTGCCAATGTTATGTTATGCACTGTTCTTCATGCTCGTTTACAGCCTGACCGAATTTTATGCAGGAGGCTTAATGTTTAATACAGCTGTCTTTCGCAATATAATGAGTTATTATCCCATCATATGTTTGCTTACTTCTTTGCTGATAAAGACCGTCATGATGAGTGGAAATGAAGCCTTAGCACCGAAAAATAAATGCATTCAGTGAGGTGAAAGCCCGATTCGCCTGCGCAAACGAAAGCGTTTACATTGGATATTACTGAGTGTTGGTTCCAAAGGATAGCCAAAAATTGAGAGTACGTATTTAGAACGCATGCAATTAGTCAATGTTCTTGCCCTGGGAAGTCACAGCTGCCATCGAGCCGCATGGGAACGGGATGACGATGTTCACGCGTATTTGATGATCAGGTCAATGCGCAGCCTCAGCAAATATACAAAATGTGAAAGGGCTGAAACGATATAGCGGCGGGTTGGTAATAAAATGGCGGGAGAGCATGAGAATCGAACTCACCTTTCCCGACCAAAGCCGGGAAACAGCGGATTTGAAGTCCGGGACGGGCACCAGCTCCGTAACCTCTCCCGTATGATCAATCGATTTATTCTGATTTTTCTATTTTCCCTCTTTTCCACGGAGTCCTCTCAAATCCACTGAGACACATTACGGTAGTCTTAAAATAGTTACAATCCCTTTCAACAGTCTACCCGTTTGCCCGTGGACTCGGAGCATCACTTCCTCGCTCGTTCTCTTAAGATCGTCATCTCTTAGACGCAGTTTCGCTTACATAATTCGGATGTCTTATATATGCTTGACAAATCGGGCGTCTACTCGTCGAATTATATCCCACACCAATTAGCTTGTCAACGTCGAGGGCATCGTTCACCAGCCTGTGGAATAGTGCGAAAGAACGGAAACGATGCATCCGCATGAATGGTGTTATCCATGAATTCAACGGTCCCGAAAAAGACGGATATTGACGAACAGTTATTTGGACTGATCCTTCCTTTCACAAATCCCGATGTTTAGATTCATCTGATACTTTATTCCTACTATTATACGTGCACTGATGCACATGTTTTTCGCCTGTGCTATGCTTTTACCAAATGAATAAATTGCGATGTAATGATCTGATATGATGAGGTTTTGGAGTGAAATGGCACGAAAAGCATTTAGAAGGTGAAAGCCGTAATCATTGCGGCGGTTGTCGCTGCAGCTTTCGTGTGCGCTGTAGGCCCGCGTTTCCGGCCACTCGAAGCTCCAAGAACGGATAGGTATTCGTCGACAACGCTGCCGTACGCCGGAGAAAAAACGTCACGGTGCTCATATATTTCAGCTCTCATGACGTTATTCCAAACCCTCTGGACGCTAACGGGAGGTTCTGACCGGGAACCCGGGTCCCGTGAAACGGGACTCAATCTGACTATCAGCGAAGGGAGAGCCATGAAAAAGCGCAAACTGGGGAATTCAGGATTGGAAGTTGCTCCGCTCGCATTCGGAGGAAATGTCTTCGGATGGACCGTTGATGAGCACAAGGCATTCAAACTGTTAGATGCCTTTGTGGCGGAGGGGCTCAATTTGATTGACACCGCGGATACGTACTCCCGGTGGGTTCCTGGCAATAAGGGCGGAGAGTCAGAGACCATTATCGGCAAATGGCTGAAGCGAAGCGGAAACCGAAACAAGGTCATCATCGCCACGAAGGTCGGAAGCGAAATGGGCCGGGGCATGAATGGACTCTCAAAAAACTACATTCTGCAGGCCATAGAGGAATCTTTACGGCGATTGCAAACAGACGTTATTGATCTCTATCAGTCTCACAAGGACGACCCTGCAACGCCGTTGGAGGAGACACTGGAGGCATACTCACTGTTGATCAAGCAGGGAAAGGTGAGGGCAATAGGCGCTTCCAACTACGACGCGGAGAGGCTCTCTCAGGCCTTGCAGGTCAGTCGACAGCGGGGCTATCCGGTCTACCAGAGCCTGCAGCCGTTGTACAATCTCTATGAGCGCTCTGATTATGAAAGATCGCTTGAGCCACTCTGCCGGAAAAACGGACTAGGCGTGATCAGCTACTTCTCGCTGGCTAGCGGTTTCCTCACCGGCAAGTATCGATCGGAGGAGGACCTGTCGAAGAGCCCGCGAGGCCAGGGGATCAGAAAATATCTGAATGCGCGCGGATTCCGGATCCTCGATGCGCTTGATCGGGTGGCAGAACAGCATCAAGCGAGCCCTGCGGCCGTTTCCCTTGCCTGGCTGATCGCGCGCCCCGGCATTATTGCCCCGATTGCGAGCGCTACGGGTCTAGAACAGCTGAGCGATCTGATCCAGGCGACAAGACTTGAATTGGACGAATCTCAAATAGAGATCTTGGAAAGAGCGAGTGCGTATTAGTTTCAGATATCGTACAAATACTCTATCTCGTGTCTGGCCGGCCGGGAGAACATGCAAACGATAGGAGGCCATGAGCATAGCGGACCGAATGCAGTTAATCTGTACGAGCAGAGGGCCGCTTTGGTCAACAGGGGGAATAGTAAGCCTGCTCAACATTGCCGGGGAGGAAAAGACGCACCTGAGGGAATCAAAGTCCTTACAGCTCAAAGAAGATAGAGAACAGGTGGAGGAACTGAGGGCTGAGGAGCGAGCGGTAGGGTAGAGGCGGGGGCGCGCTTAAGTGAGTTAGTCGACTGCTCTTTCTTATTGTCTCAAGCGTTTCATGCATATATATGACCGATGCTCATCTTCCCGTGTTTCTCCTCTTAACGTCATGACTCTTCTTTTATTCTCGTCAGCAGGTTTACGGCCTGGTCCAAGTCCCTATGTGCGCCGAGCAGCACCACGATGTCATCGGGCTGCAAGGCGAAGTCCGGGCCCGGGTTCGTGACCGCTTCTCCGTTTCTCGCGATAGCGATGACCGTGGCGCCGGTTCTATTCCGGATATCGAGCTCCCTGAGGGTTCTGCTTGCTGCCGGGGATTTGGGCTCGATCAAGATGTTGTCCACGGTCGCGCCCGCAAAAAAAGCAGCGATACGGCCGAGGTTTTCCTGGTCCAGGGAAAGACCGCGCAGCATCTTGTAGCCTTCCAGACGTACAAGCTGGATCTGGTTCGCGATGACATTGCTCGGAACATGATATTCATGAAGCACCCTCGAGAATATCTCGACGGATGTCTCGAATTCCTCGGGGATCACCTGGTCGGCGCCGATCCGATAAAGTTCATCCACCTCTGCCGCGTATCGTGTGCGGATGAGGATGAATATTGAGGGATTAAGCAGACGTACCGTCTGCACGGCAATCCGCGTCGCAGAGTAGTCCGATATGGCGAACACAATGATCTTGGCGCAGTCGACGCCAGCCCGGAGAAGCACATCCTTCCTCGTAATGTCTCCATAGATGATGGGCTCGCCATCTTCCCGAGCCCTGCGTATGGTGTCCGCGTTCACTTCAAGCACAACGTAGGGGATGTGTGTAGCCTTGAGCGTTCTAGCCAGATTTCTGCCGTTCAGCCCGTATCCCGCGATGATGGTGTGTCCCATGAGAGAGCAGACATTCTCTTTTTCTCCGGGCCCAGGAGCGAGCTCCGGAAGCTTTTTTGCGAACCACGGGCTGAGATGTATGATAAAAGGCGTGGCAATCATGCTGAGGATGGAGGTGTTGATGAACATCTGGAACAGGTCCTCGGTGATCAGGCCGTGCGCTTGCCCGTCCACGGCGAGGAGGAACGAGAACTCGCCGATCTGCGACAGGCCGAGCCCCGCGAGCAGGGCGCTCCGGATGGGGTAGCGCAGCACTTTCGCTGTCACGACCACGAGACCTGTTTTCACAAGCGTGAGGGTAAGTGTCGTGAGGATTAGGACAACCCAGTGTGCTCCAAAGTAACTGGTGTGGAGAAGCATGCCGATAGATATGAAGAAGATGCTCGCAAAATAGTCACGGAAGGGCATGATTTCGGCCACGATGTGATGGCTGTATTCCGACTCTGATATGATGAGCCCAGCGAGGAACGCGCCAAGCGCCAGCGACAGGTCAAGACTGAAGGTGATCCAGGCCGTTCCCAGGCAGAGGAGCACCACGAGGAGGAAAAACATCTCGCGGTTCTTGAGGCGGATTACTTGGTGGAGGAGGAAAGGGACTATCTGGCGCGCCGCCAAGTAGACGCCGATGAGGCCAAGAACGGCCTTGCCCAGGGATATAAGGACCGTTAGGAGAGTAACCGCGCCTGCAGCGCTCGCCTCTCCCAGGACCGGCAAGAGGAGCATCATGGGCACCACAGCGATGTCCTGGAACAGCAGGATACCTGTGGCCAGCCTTCCGTGCGCGGTGTCGAGTTCGACACGGTCAGAGTACATTTTGAGCACGATGGCGGTGCTGCTCAAGGACGCAAGGAACCCGAAAAACACCGCCTGGGGCAGGGGGTAGTGGAAGACGGTCGCGATGCCTGCAACCGCGGCGATGGTCAAAATAACCTGCGTGCCGCCACCTATGAGGAATTGGCGGCCAGAACGGATTATGTCGTCAATCGAGAACTCGAGCCCCACGGTGAACAGAAGCAGTACGACACCGACATCCGCGAGCCGTTCGACGACTCGGATCTCGGTGATCACGCCGGTTCCGTGCGGGCCTATGAGAACGCCGGTGATTAAAAAGCCAACGAGCGCCGGAAGTTTCGCCCGGTGGAACACATAGGTGATGGGGAGCGATACCGCAAGCAGGATGATGAGCTCCCGGAGTATGTTGATCTCATGTTCTTGCATGGCCAGGTTAGAAGTTTAACCACCGAGGCACAGAGACACAGGGGAAAATTAAAAGTCAGCAAAAAAGGCAAAGATTTCCTGCCTCGCGCTCAGGCAGGACCCAGACCATTCTTCTGTATGAATGCTATGATAACATAATTCGTCGGAAATATCACAGTATAATGCCAGTGACTCATCTTGGAACATGCGGTGAACGGGCTGATCCATAATTAGGATATACTTAATCCTGAATGAGGACGTCCGACGCTGCACGGGACAATCGCAACGACAAGGGAGAATATGCGAATCATCCTACCACCCTCCATGCGGATATCTTCTTGCGGTTCATGATCGCGATCAAAAATACCAAGCCGCTGATCAGTCCTCCCAGGGCGAATGTAAGGGGAGTGTTGATCCAGTGGGCGACAGTCCCGGCGAACAGGCTGCCAAATGGAGTGAGACCCCCGAAAGTAAAGGTATAGACGCTCATAACCCTGCCGCGCAGCCTGTCTTCCGTGTTGAGCTGAACCGTCGTGTTGGCCATGCCGAAGAAGGTCACCATGCACCAACCGGCCAGGACGAGCAGGAGGACGGTAACGGCATAGGTCTTCTGGATACCGATGATAATCAGGATGAGCGAAAGACCCGCGCCTCCGCCCAGGAGGAAGGCCGGTTTCGGTCCCAAACGGCTCATGACCGCCAGGGATATCGCCCCGAACAGAGCGCCGCTGCCGAAGGCGGACATGAGAAAGCCGAATCCCGCGGCGTCCTTGTGAAGCTCCTGACGTGCGAACACAGGCACGAGAACGTTGAAGTTGACGGCGAATATGCTTATCACGGCGACGAGAACGATGGTGATCAGAAGCACCGGTGTTTCCCTGATGTAGCCTAGGGCTTCCTTGATGTCCTCTACAACATGATAACTCTTGTGCGCTTTGGGAGTGGACATTTCCATTTTCATAAGAAGAAGACCCCAAAGCACTGCCAGAAAGCTGAGCCCATTCACAAAGAAACAGGCCCCCGTGCCGGCGGCCGAAATAACGATACCAGCGATGGCGGGCCCCATGGCCCGTGCAGCGTTGAAGATTGACGAGTTGAGGGCAATGGCGTTCATGAGGTCTTCTTTCCCGACCATTTCGATGATGAAAGACTGCCTTGCGGGCATGTCGATGGTGTTCACCACGCCGAGAAGGGTGGCCAGAATTGCTACGTGCCAGTATTGGACCATACCGGTCCAATCCAATATTGCAAGCGTGAAAGCCAGGACCATCAGCGAGAACTGGGTCATAATGATGATCTTTCGCTTTGAGAAGTAATCAATGAGGGCGCCAGCGGGGAAAGAGAGGAATAGCATAGGCGTGAACTGGAGGGCGGAAACGATGCCAAGCTTGAAGGACGAATGAGTCAGCTCCAGCACCAGCCATGCCTGACCTACGTTCTGCATCCAGGTGCCGATGAGGGACACGAGCTGGCCAGAAAAGAACAGCCGGAAATTTCGGTGGCGCAAAGAGCGAAAGATGGTCTTTATTGTTGAAGTTCCCTGCATAGGTGCACCACGTTGTCCTGATTAAAGTATATCACTTGACTGCACGAGAATAAAAACAGGGAAGAGGAGAAAGAACCATGCCTGGCGCATATGAACCTTGTGATATGCGATTGAATTCGTAAACTTTGATGGTACCTTGAGATCACCAGGGATTCTCTAGTTACATGTCGCAGGAACCCTGGTTAAGGGGCATAACAATAATTGAGACGGACATGCGCACTGAAAGGCGCGGTCGATGTCGTTCTTGCTCTGACGAGAGGACCTGAAAGTACGCTCGAGGAAGCACACATTGCCCCGAGGGGAAAGGCATCAAGATTCTCATGAGGACGGTGGAGATGACGTCGGAGATTATGTTTAGCCCCTGAGCATCCTCTTGTCTCCGACCCTCTGCGTGAACCGCTGCGAGTCGAAATACTCCATGAGCGGCACCGCAAACTTTCGGGACGTCTTGGCAAGGTCGCGGAACTCGGCCATGGTGATCTCTTTCTTTTCCTCCAGGTACTTTTTCAAGTTGGCTTTGATCGTTTCAAGTGTATCCTTATGCAGGTGGAGAGAGTCATTAATTCTAACCGTACGGCCTTCTTCGGCAAGAAGCCTGAGAAGGTCCTTCGCATCCTTGTCAGTAACGCCGAGAAGGGCAGGGAGTTCCTCTCTGAGGGGAGGTTGGGAGCCGCCTTTTTTGATGGCCTCTACTATTTTGTTCTTTACGGCATCCTGATCCTTGCCGACCGCTGCCTTGAAACCAGGAAGTCTGAGCCTCGAGCCATCGGCCTCGAGCTGCCTTTTCTTAACAAGACCGTCGATGGCCATGTTCAGGACCTTCGGCGACAGCCGCATCCGGAGCATGCCTTTTAATTCCTCCTTTTCAAGTCCGGGCTTGAGGGGGTTATCCTTGTGATATTTGGAAATGATATCGAGGGATTTTTTTTCGAGCGTAGCAAGGTGTGAAATATGAACATAGAGACTGTCCACCCTGAGAACGGATTTTTTGTGGGCAAGGGATGCAAGGGCCCTTGAGATTTCCTGCTTGTCCGCGGCGATCGTGCCGGTGGCCACAACCTCCTCCATGCCCGCGAGGCCCCGACCCGAGATGAAAAGCGCAAGCCGGTCCTCGGCTGTTCCTTTTTCGAGCATCTCAAGGTTCTTGAGCGACTCCTGCATAGTTGCAGCCTTGTGCCGTCGGGGATGAGGATTCAGGACCATGCCTCCGCCGAGAGTCTCCATGGGAGAGTAGAAGCGCAATATGAACCGGTCGCCGTTCTGCACGATCACCGGCTGTTCAAGCCTCAGCTGTATATACGCTTGCGTGCCTGGGGAAATCTCGTTGGTTCCCAGAATCGTGATTCGGCCGATGGATTCCTGCGTGCTGTTGTAAAAACGGACGCGCGATCCGGTCTTAAGCCCACGAGGCGCTTGTTTGAGCAGGTCAAGTCTTGCATCGAGCGTTTTCGTTGCCGTGAAGAACCCTGCACTCACTATCGTGTCGCCACGGGAGATCTGGTCCTTCTCGACGCTCTGGAGGTTAACTGCCGTGCGCTGGCCCGCAACGGAACGCTGAACCGCCTGGTTATGGGACTGGAGGCCTCTTATCTTTGTCTTGATTCCCTTGGGGAGTATGTCAACTTCCTGATCCAGGCTTATCGTCCCCGAGAGCAACGTGCCGGTAATCACCGTGCCGAAGCCTTTCATCGTGAAGACGCGATCAATGGGAAGGCGCAAGATGCCATTCGATGACTTGGGCGATACTTCCTCTGCGAGCTTGGCTAGTTCCTGCACCAGAACTGGAAGGTTTTCTCCCGTTTTGGAAGAGACCGGGATGATAGGGGAATTTTCGAGGAATGTGCCTTTGACGAAGCCGCGTACTTCATCATTGACAAGTGAGAGCCAGTCCTTTTCCACCATATCCATCTTTGTGAGGACGATGAGCCCTTTCTTAACGTGCAGGAGGTCGCAGATAGCGAGGTGCTCGCGCGTCTGAGGCATGATGCCTTCGTCGGCAGCGATGACGAGCATCACGATGTCGATGCCGCCCACGCCGGCGAGCATGTTCTTTATGAGCCCTTCATGCCCGGGTACGTCGATGATGCCAAGGCGGTTTCCGCCGGGAAGATCGAGAGCCGCGAACCCGAGGTCAAGGGTGATGCCGCGCTCTTTTTCTTCCTTAAGGCGGTCAGGGTCCGTTCCGGTGAGGGCCTTAACGAGGCTTGATTTGCCGTGGTCGATATGTCCGGCAGTGCCGAGGATGATGTGTTTCATTGGGGAATGACAAGGGCCAAGGCTCAAAGTTCATAGCAACGCTCAATTTGAGATTTAAGGGAATGAAGAGGCGTTTAAACTTTGAGATTTGGATTCTATTTAGTGATGTAAAGCAGATTTTAAATATTCATGAAGTCAAGATTTTTTTTACTGCACCGATAATTTGATAGATATCTGCGTCCGTCAGGGTCCGCGGGTCGAATATGACCATCCCTTCCTTGATGCGCGTGATGATATGCGGTTTGCCAAGGCGCAGGCGTGACTCGATCTGGTTTGCGCTCAAGAGGTCATGGCGGATGCAGACGGTCTTTGTCGGGAAGCACCCCGTGGGCAGCGCGCCGCCGCCGCTCTGGGATGTGTCATCCTGGATCGTAATTGAAAATTCGTTACTGCCTGTGGTTATGAGGCCATCAGCCATGAGCCTGGCCTTTCTTTCGATCTCGCTGAGCGGTTGGGTCAGCATCCAGAGGGTGGGGATTTCCCGCAGGGCTTTCTCTATGTCAAGATATTGACTGAGTGTGGCGTCGAGGGACGCAAGGGTCAGCTTGTCGATGCGGAGCGCACGGGCAAGCGGATTGGACCTGATGGGGTCGAGGTATGCCTTTCTCCCGAGGATCAAGCCCGCTTGCGGCCCGCCAAGGAGCTTATCGCCGCTGAACGTCAGCACATCGACACCCGATTCCACGGCTTGTTGCACTGTTGGTTCATCCCCGGCACCGTATGTTGAGAGATCGACGAAGCTGCCGCTGCCCAAGTCCCACATGACAGGCACGTTGTGTTTTTTACCGAGGACCATGAGTTCATCGGGTGAGACTTCTTTGGTGAATCCAACGATCTTGTAGTTGCTCGTGTGTACCTTGAGGAGAAGACCTGTGTTCTCGTTAAAGGCCTTTTCGTAATCCTTGAGATGGGTCTTGTTCGTGGTGCCGACTTCCACTAGTTTCGCGCCGCTCCTCTCCATCACGTCCGGCACTCGGAAGGACCCGCCGATCTCGACAAGCTCGCCCCGCGAGACAATGACTTCCTTGCCGCGCGCAAGGGTGTTCAGGCAGAGAAGAACAGCTGCCGCATTATTGTTCACGGCTGTTGCCGCCTCAACGCCCGTGAGCCGCTTGAGGACGCCCTCCACGTGCACGTAGCGTTTTCCTCGCTCGCCTGCGGCGATGTCGTATTCGAGGTTGGAATAGCTCCGGCTCACTTTGACGATCCGCTCTATTGCCTTCTCCGAGAGGATGGAGCGCCCGAGATTCGTGTGCACAACAACACCCGTGGCATTGATAACCGGACAGAGGCTGGGTTCGGACAACTGTCCGAGGATGTTGCCCGCATGGTCCAGGATCGCAGCCATGGAGAAGAATTGCTCGTCGAACTTCTGGTCAGTGTTACGGTCCGTTGCCTGGAGGACAGCCTTGCGCCTTGCGGCAAGCGCTGTCCTGATCGAGTCGAGCACCAGTACCCGAGGATGACCCTCTAGCCACTCCTGGGCTCTCCTCTCTTTCAACACCTCGTCAACAGCCGGCAATTTTCTGAGAAGTTCTTTCATGATTAGTAACATAGCACAGATGTCGCGGAATATCAACACAGAACGGACATTTCCCTTTTTGCCTTGACATATAACCGGGAATATGTCAATTTTATTCTCGAAGAGGGCTGTGATGAAATCCGTGACGGAGGGGACCGCCATGAAATGCTATGAATGTGCAAAACAGGGGAAGGACGTGGACGCCGTAGCGACATGTGTTATCTGCGGCATGGGGCTCTGCATGGACCACGCCATTCGTGAGAATCTGCCGGTCGTCGATATCATTGACTGGGGGTTCGGCAAGGAGGAGCACCGTTATCCCGTAGACATCCCCAGGTTCCTCTGCTCCTCATGCAAGTCAGCCATCGATATTAGGAAGAAAGAACAGTGAAGACGTTACGAGGTATCATGAACAGGCGCAAATTCTTGAAGGGTGTAGCTGCAGGCGTGGCGCTACAGGGGTTGGCGACGATGGGAGAGTTTATTCCCTTTGCCGATGCCATGGAAATACCGAAATTCAATTTTGCACACATAACGGACCTCCATCTTGATGTGCGCGGGGAAAGCAACTGGCAATTCCGTGAGAAAAGCGTGCCGCTGTTCATCGACGCCCTTCGCCAGGTAGAACGATTGCCAAAGCTGGACTTCGTAGTTTTCGGCGGCGACCAGATACACTATGGTCCGAACGACAAGGAATCCCTGGATGTCTTCCAGAGATGGACAGCACATCTCAATATGCCGCTCTATATCCTGCTCGGGAATACCGAGGTCTCTCCGATCTCGGGGGTCTCGAAACTGAGAAGGGACGACTACCTCAAGGCTTGGAGCGGCAGAGGGTTGCGGCCTGACCACTCATCATGGACCTTCGACCCGGTGTCAGGCGTCAGGGTCATCGGGTTCGATGTGACGGTGGACGGCAAACCGTACGGAGAAGCCAGCCCTGAGGATCTCAAATGGCTCGAGAAGGAACTGGATGAGCACAAATCCAAGAAGCTCATTATCGTATTTACACACCATCTCCTGATGCCTACCACGGCGAAAGACAAAACGAGCTCCTGGTCGTTCTGGATGGTTAGGAACAGCGCGCGCGTCCGTGAGGTTCTCGATGCCCATCCGAACGTGAGGCTGGTGATATCGGGCCATCACCACGTGTCAAAGGTAGAGACCGTGGGGAGGATCACGTATGTCTCCGATCCGGCCATAGTCACCTATCCTTGCTCATTTCGCTCATATTCAGTCAGCCGTGAGGGTATTCACCTTAAAAACATCGGCCTTGACGACAAGGTCGCAGTTGCCCGCGCCATGGAACTCCTCATCTCGGACCCATACGCAAAGATGTACAGCCCTAATGCGCCGCAGACGGTCGCCGCTTACAGCATGGGGCTGACCGATCAGGACCGGGAAATCACCATCAAATTGTAGCCGCGGGGTGTGAAGTCGGGGCCATGACCTCTTGGATATGGTCACGTGTATCGGTGTCAACCGATCTCACCAGCAAACAGGCATGCCAATTTTCTGTACTGAAGAAAAACACGCTCGGCCATAAACAGTCTTCTTTTAAAACTCGCCGTTGACATGGAAAGGACCGGTCAAGGAAAGGAGACCGGTACGGCGTTTCTGCAGGCAGAGGTCCAGGGCAAGAGTACTACTCTGAAAGTGAGAAGTCGATTCTTTTCCGTGTTGTATCTACACGATCTACACGCACGGTAACAGCGTCTCCTATCCGGTACATGCGCTTCTTTCTTTCTCCGCGAAGACAGTGCAGTTTCTCGATATAGTGGTAGTAATCATCGGCGAGCATCGAGACATGTACAAGGCCTTCAACGAAGAGTTCGCGGAGCTGCACGAAGAGGCCAAACTGGGCCACGCCAGTGATGATGCCGTCGTAAACCTCTCCGAGCTTGTCCCTCATGAAATCGAGCTTGAGCATAGTGACCACGTCCCGTTCGGCTTCCATTGCGGTACGCTCCCGAAGGGAGCAGTGAGCAGCCGCGTCGGGCAGCGTCTCGGCAAGACGCCCGATATAGGCTTCGTTCTTGAGCCTGCCTCTCATGTCCGCCTTCAGGATCCGATGAACAATAAGGTCCGGATAGCGCCTAATAGGCGAAGTGAAGTGCGTGTAGGTGTCGGCGGCGAGCCCGAAATGTCCCACGTTATCGGCCGAGTACCGTGCCTGTTTCATGGTGCGGAGCAGGACCGTGTTGATTAAGGTCTCTTCAGGCGTTCCCTTGGCTTTAGCGAGGGCTTTCTGCAGGTGCAGTGGCTTGAGCTTTTTTACGGCAGGCAAGGTGATGCCGAGTGTGGCGAGGAATTCTACGAGATCCGTCAATTTTTCCTCTGCCGGCTCCTCATGGATGCGGTAAATGAATGGCACGCCTTTATTTTCTATATGGCCGGCCACGGTCTCGTTGGCAACAAGCATGAACTCCTCGATTATCTGGTGCGCCATGTTCCGTTCGGCCCTGATGATGTCGGCCATGCGGCCCTGCAAGTCGAGTACGATTTCGGGTTCGGGCAGGTCGAAGTCAATGCTTCCGCGCTTGGTCCTCTTGACATGGAGAATCTCCATGAGCTCTGCCATGAGCTCGAACTCCTTGAGCCGGTCATAATAGCGTTTCCGCTGCTCCGGGTCGCGGTCCACGAGTATCTCGCGAAGTGCCGTATACGTCATGCGCTCGCTGCTGTGGATGACGCTTTCGTAGATGTCGTAACGAATGATGTCTCCCGCGGGTGAGATGTCCATCTCACAGGTGATCGTGAGCCTATCAACGCCTGGGTTGAGGCTGCAGATGCCGTTCGAAAGCGGCGTGGGAAGCATGGGAATGGCGCGATCCGGCAAATACACACTTGTAGCGCGCTGGTAGGCTTCCTGGTCGAGAACGGTGTCATTCTTGATATAGTGTGCGACGTCCGCGATATGCACCCAGAGGCGGTAGCCTGCTTTGATCTTTTCGAGTGAGACGGCGTCATCGAAGTCGCGTGCCTTCTCTCCGTCTATAGTGACCGTGGACAGCTCCCTGAGGTCGCGCCGACCTTTGCGCATGGAGGCCAGGACCTGCTGCGGGATCTGGTCGGCTTCACGGAGCGCAGCAACGGAGAATTGCACGGGGAGTTCGTACTCCTCGATGATGAGATCGGATTCGATGCCCGGCTGGCCCGGCCTGCCGATGACCCTGACGATTCTGCCTTCCGGAGGCCGGCCCCTCAAGGGGTAGGAGATGATCTCCGTGGATACGATATCGCCCGGTTTGGCGCCATTGACGTTCTCCCGGTCGACGAAGACGTCCTGGGTGATCCGCGGATTTGACGGCGTTACAAAGCCATGTGAGAGAGTTCGGGAATCGGGTAGTTCATAGGTCCCGACGATCCTGGTGTGTGCCCGATCAAGGATGCGGACAATGACGCCTTCCCGCCTTCCCGTGATCTTCTTTTTCCCGGCGGGTGGCGCTACCCGGACCACGACCGCATCACCGTCCATGGCATCGAGGCGACCCCGGACGGAAATGTAGATGTCGGACCTGCCCTTCTTCTCGGGGATCACGAACCCGTAGCCTGCCGGATGGGCCTGGAACCTGCCTGTCTCGAGGTCCATCTTCTCGGGAAGGCCGTAACGGTTTCCGCGCGTCTTGACGATATCGCCGCTCAGGACGAGTTCGTTGAGCGCCCTTTTGACCTCGCCCCTCTCCTCGGCCTTGAGCTTGAGCTGGCGCAAGAGTTCCCGGACCATCATAGGCTTGCCGGTTCTGGTCCTGATCAGTTCAAGGAGCTGCTGTTGATTGTATTTCATGAGATTGGTAATTGAAGCTCGAATTCCCAAATCTGACCGTCAATAGAACCCAAAACCCAGATATCAGAGGGCTTGTGTCTCTATAGTGAAGCTGTTGTCGCCGATTTGAAATTTGACCGTCAATCTGTGAATGTAACTCTAAGCAGCTTCCCGGTCGCTTTCGCAATGAGGATCTGGCCTCTTTCTATCTTTGCCTCGGCCTGGATCAGCCTGCGCGTTTCATGCACGAGCTTGCCCGAGATGCTGAGCTCATCTCCCGGCGAGGCGGGGGATGCGAACTTGACCGAGATCTCGGCAGTCACGGCCGGTATGCCCAGGCTGAACGCAAGCTTGGCCATGGCCTCATCGAGCAGGGCGGAAAGGATGCCGCCGTGAATGATGCCCTCATATCCCTGATGGATTTCTTTCGGGATGAACTTTCCGCGTATGGCCCTTGACTCCGCGCTGATTTCAAACTTAACGCAGAGACCGGCGGGGTTTTCCATGCCGCATACGTAGCATTTCTGGTTGTCACGGAGCTGTTTCATATGCCAAAATGCAGGGAGGCCACAAAGTCACCAATACGCGAAGAGATCCTCAGAGACATCTAGCAATAGAGCCGGTGGATTGTGAGCGGACCCTGCCATGAAGCAAGATTGTCTGGCCTCTTGCCTTTGTGTTATCTGTGGCAAGAGCATATACTTGTATATCTTTTTTCTTGCAAGTATAATATAAAAAATGTCATTTGACAACGATATAACAGTATCACCGGAGCGACTGAAGGATCTGGGCATGCGGGACCTCTCGCAGGCTCAGAAAAATCTTGAACTGTTGCGGTCTGCCACCGGCTCCGAAGGATTATCAGGGCTTTTACATGGATTGTTCACCAATCTCTCCATAGCGGCAGACCCGGATATGGCGCTAAATAATTTCGAGAGGTTCGTGAATGCGCTCAACGACATCCCGTCATTCCTTTCTCTCTGCCGGATGCGGCCGGATATACTTGTTTCCCTCGTCACGATCTTCGGCTCAAGCCGGTTCCTTTCAACGTTCCTTGTAAGCACCGCCGATGACAGCCTAACGTTATTGTCCGACCCGGAATTCCTTACGGGTCCGGCCGGCAAACTGCGCTTTGCGGAGCGATTGGCATTCATGCTTGGCGACGCGGCCGATGACAAGAGCTTCAGCCGAATACTACGGCTGTATCGCAAGCAGGAGATGCTAAGGATCGGATTGCGGGACCTGCTCAACAGGGCCGATTTCCGCGAGACCGTAGAGGACCTGTCGGACCTTGCCGAGGTCTGCGTGCAAAGGGCCTATGAGTGGGCGGATTCGGGGCTCAGGTCGCGGTTCGGCAGGCCTGTAATCGCAAACGCGGACAGGCGGTCCACCCCCGCAGGGTTCTCGGTCATTGCCATGGGCAAGCTCGGGGGAAGGGAGCTGAACTTCAGCTCCGATGTGGATCTTATGTACGTTTACACCGCCGATGGCGAGACCGAAGGGGTCACTTCTTTAGATGGGACGCGGATGAACAAGATCACGAACCACCAGTATTTCATCAAGCTTGCGGAAAAGCTAAGCGCTGCCATCGGAGAAAAGACCGAGGATGGCTTCGTATTCCGAGTTGACCTTCGTCTCAGGCCAGAAGGACAGCGCGGATCGCTGGCACAGAGCCTCGGCGGGTACGAGCTCTACTACGAATCCTGGGGACAGACATGGGAGCGGTCGGCGCTACTCAAAGCGAGGCCCCTGGCGGGCGACGGTGCAGCAGGCAAGGAGTTCATGGAACGGATCACGCCCTTCGTTTACCGGAAATACCTCGATTACGGCGCGATATCCGAGATTCGCGGCATGAAGCAGAAGATAAACAAGGATGTGGAACAGAAGGGAAGGACGTACCGCGACGTGAAGCTCGGCTACGGAGGCATACGCGAAATCGAGTTCGTGGTCCAGGCGCTCCAGCTCATCTATGCGGGACGGGACCCGTCGCTACGAGAGACGAACGCGCTCAGGGCCCTGCACATGCTTTCACAAAAGGGTCTGATCACGTACCAGGAACATGCCGACCTCGCGAAGGCCTATGTATTTCTCCGGACTATGGAACACCGCATCCAGATCCTCGACGACCTCCAGACCCAGACCATGCCGTCGGATGAGCGCGAGTTGCGCACACTTGCCCGACGTGCCGGATATCTGGAGCGCGGGAAGGAGACAGAGTCACTGCTTAGGGATTATGCCGAGCACACGCGGAAGGTCAGGAGCATCTATGACGATCTGTTTGCATTCACTGGAGAGGAACGGGCAACGGAAATAGCGGCCTCGGAATACGACCTGCTGCTGGATGCCGAGACATCAGAACTGGAGGCGATCGCGCTGTTCGGGCGGTATGGGTTCCGTGATCCGGGCAAGGCGTACCGGAACCTGCTTCTGATCCGTGAAGGCCCGGCTTTTGTGCACCGGACGCCGAGGAGCCGCAAGCTGTTCAATGAGATATTCCCAACCTTGTTCCATGAGATCATTACTTCGCCCGATTCGGATATGGCGCTCAACCATCTGGAATCCTTTCTATCCGCACAGGGCTCGTGGGAGACCTTTCAATCACTCATGAGGCTCGATCCTTCGGCCGTCAAGGTCCTGATTGCGATTTTCGCGAACAGCGAATATCTCTCGCGCATGATCGTCGGTAGACCTGTGCTTCTCCAAAACCTGCTCGAATCGAGAAAGACCTATGGGGCCGGGACCTACAGGGTATTCGCGCGGGAGCTCTCGGATGCCCTGTCGATAGCTTCCGGCATTACGGAAAGAATCGACACTCTGCGCCGTTTCAAACATCAGGAGGAGATCCGGATAGGGATTGCGGACCTGTTATCGAACATGAATCTCATGTGTGTGTCCCGGGAGCTGTCGAAACTCGCGGAAGTCTGTCTCGACGCTTCGCTCAGACTGGCAGTTTCTGAAACCGGCAGGCGGTCCGGTATTGCGGCTCCATCGTCTGGCCTTGCGGTCATCGGCGTCGGCAAGCTCGGGGGAAGAGAACTTACGTACGGCTCGGATCTCGATATCCTGTTCGTCTGTTCAGAGAAGTGCGAGACCCAGCTATCTGCGGGATTTACGGCGTTCGAATATTTCAGCAAGGTGGCGGAGAAGACGATCGCATATCTTTCCACAATAACGCGAGAGGGATTCGTATTCCGTGTTGACACCCGCCTCCGTCCGACTGGCTCAAAAGGGCCTCTAGTGCAGAGCGTCGACGCGTTCAGGAATTACTTTTCTACGCAGGCGGAAACGTGGGAGCGTCAGGCGCTATTGCGGGCGCGCTACGTAGCGGGTGACAGGAAAGTCAGCGACGAGTTCTGCGATGCGATTCAAGACCTTATCTTTCGAGACGCGGACAAAGCGGTTCTTGCTGAGGATATTCGCACCATGAGGAAGAGGATGGAGGGGGAGATTGGAAAAGTGAACGCCACACACTATAATATCAAACAAGGTATCGGCGGTCTTGTGGACATCGAGTTCCTCGTCCAGTACATGCAACTGCTCCATGGCAAGAGACATCGATGGGTGAGGATACCGGGGACATATAATGTTCTTCGTGCGCTCGGGAAGCATAATCTTCTGGAACAACGGGACTTCCGGGTTTTGACACGAGCATATCTGTTCATACGTCAGCTCGAGAGCAGAATGCGGATCGTTACCGACCAGGGGACAGACGACTTAAGCAGGGATCCCCAAGCTCTGCGCTTCCTTGCACGGAGAATGGGGTATAACGAAGACGGCGGGTCAGCCGGGCAGAAACTTCTGAATGATTATGAAAACTTGAGCGCCCAGATAAGGGGTGTGTTCGAGAAGATCATTCATGGATGAAAATAATTGGGCCGTAGCACTTATCTGAGCTAGCGGTGTCGCTGACGAAGCCATCATCATTGATCGTTGACCACGGCAGGGAGATGAAAAAAGAAGTGTTGCTTGTCAACCCGGGCCGAAAAGCGCAAGCGAAAGGCCGGTGAACGGCCTCAGGAAAACCGGAAAGCAGAAAAGGTAGTCAAGGCGGCTTCTCGTGACACATGACACATTAATACCGATGCAAAGATTCATCATCTTCACAGACCTCGACGGAACCCTGCTTCATCCAAGAACGTACTCCTTTAATGAAGCAAGTCAAGCGCTCGGTTTGATCCGCAAGCAGGACATACCTCTGATCCTCTGTTCCAGCAAGACACGGGCGGAAATTGAGGTCTACCGGGACAGGCTATCGAACTCACATCCCTTCATCTCTGAGAACGGCGGAGGCATCTTTATCCCTGAAGGGTATTTCCCTTTTCCTGTCGACGGAGAGACTCAAGCCGGTTACAGGGTGGTCAGATTAGGCAGGCCTTACCAGGAGCTGAGAACAGTGCTGGCAGGCCTGCGAGAGCGGCTGTCGATCAAGGTCAAGGGTTTCGGCGACCTTTCCGTGCAGGAGATCGCTTCGCTTTCGGGTCTGTCAACGCCCGAGGCATCGCTTGCAAAGATGCGCGATTTCGGCGAGCCGTTCATCTTTGAAGAAGATGAAGTGAAGAAAGATATTTTTTTGCGGGCAATCGAGACCCGAGGATACCGCTGGACGAGAGGTAGATTTTATCATATTATGGGTGAGAATGACAAGGGCAGGGCAGTCATGTTCCTGAAAGGGCTATACGATAAACAACATAGACCGTTGCAGTCCATCGGCATAGGTGACAATCTGAATGATCTCCCACTCCTGCAAGCAGTCGACCATCCAATCCTGGTTCAGAACGAGAACGGGACGTACGTGGAGGAGATCAGGGTGCCGAATATCATTAAGGCTGACGGAATCGGTCCTCAGGGGTGGAACCGTGCGATCATGAGGCTTCTCGCAGGATGATGAGAACTGAACTTATCGAAATCTATCGGTCGGCTCTCAAAGCAGCCGACCCCTATCATGCCGTGATGAATCATCTTTCCCTGTCCGGCGATATACTTTACGCAGCCGGCGTCGAATACGATCTGAAGGCCTTCCGGCGGGTCGTAGTCATCGGCGCGGGAAAAGGGACGTCGCTTATGGCCCAGGCGGCTGAGGAGATCCTCAATGACCGGATCGACGAAGGAATCATTATCATTAAGTACGCCCATGCGAGGCCTTTGCACAAGATAGTCCAGAGAGAGGCCGCGCATCCGCTACCCGATGAGGCGGGCCTTCATGCGACGGCGGAGATCAGGGAACTCCTGAAAAAAGCGGGAGAAGAGACCCTTGTTCTCTGCCTTCTGTCTGGAGGAGCTTCTTCACTGCTCGTCGCTCCCGCAGAGGGCATTACGCTGGATCATAAGCGGGCACTGACGGATTTGCTCCTTTCCGCGGGCGCCGACATCGACGAACTTAACGCGGTGAGAAAACATGTTTCTGCCGTAAAAGGCGGGGGATTGGCGGAGTTAGCATACCCAGCCACAACTATTACCATGATTCTTTCCGATGTCATCGGCGACAAGCTCGACGTAATAGCCTCCGGCCCTACCGCTCCCGATAGCACAAGCTTCAGAGATGCGCTGCATGTTATCCATAAATACTCACTCGAGGGGAAAATTCCGAGCAGCGTATTCAGCCTGCTACATCTGGGCGTTGCGGGTGTGATACCTGACACCCCGAAGAGTGGGGCGGTTTTTTTTCAAAAAGTGCGCAATATCATCGTAGGAAGCATTCGGCAGTCAGTCGAGGCTGCGCGGGTCCGGACGGCGGAACTGGGGTTCGAACCCCAGCTCCTGACGTTGGAATTGCAGGGGGAAGCTCAAGACGCAGCACGTTTTCTTGCATCAAAAGCGCTTGAGATGCGGTCAGCAATGATTGCCCGCGGCAGTCCCCGCTGCGTCCTTGCCGGCGGGGAGACCACGGTCACGGTCAGGGGAACGGGAAAGGGGGGCAGGAGCCAGGAGTTGGCCCTTGCATTCGCACTCGAGATCGCGGGGAGGGAAGGGATTTCGCTACTTTCAGCGGGTACGGACGGGACGGATGGCCCGACTGACGCGGCCGGCGCTGTGGTGGATGGAATTACAGCACCGAAGGCATGGGAACTGGGCATGAACCCGCAGGAATATCTCGCAAACAACGATTCGTACACGTTCTTTCAGAAATTTGATGAATTGTCGGGTGAGAATACCCATATCATGACGGGTCCCACCGGAACGAACGTGATGGATCTGCAGATCATGCTTGTTGAGAATCCGGCATCGAGACGAGATATCCGTTTTCCCTCCTCGGGCGGTAAAGGATGATCATGGACAGCATATCTTCGAGGAAGGAAGTTCGAGCCCATCTTGAGAAAATAAGGTCCGCCGACATCCTCGTGGGCATCCCGAGCTACAACAATGCCCGTACCATCGGCCATGTGGTAAATGCGGTACAGGCTGGGATCGCCAAGTATTTCCCCGACCGAAAGGCGGTGCTGGTGAACTCCGACGGGGGTTCCACGGACGGGACCATCGACGTGGTCAATAGGGCCGGGATAGAGGACTTCCAGTCGATCCTCCTGTACCACCGGGTGGAGCCGTTTTTCAAGATTTCGACGCCTTACCTTGGCATCCCGGGAAAGGGCAGTGCTTTCCGCGCCATCTTCGAGATCGCCGTTGCGTTGGAAGTGAAGGCCTGCGCCGTGGTTGATTCGGACCTGCGGAGCATCACGCCGGAATGGGTTGAGCTCCTGATCAAGCCGGTACTTGAGGGCGGGTTTGATTATGTCGCCCCGCTCTACCGACGGCATAAATACGACGGCACGATCACGAACAGCGTCATCTATCCGCTTACCAGGGCGCTCTACGGAAAGCGGGTGCGCCAGCCCATCGGCGGGGACTTCGGCTTCTCCGGCAGGCTCGCGAAGTTCTATCTCACCAAGGACGTCTGGCAGACGGACATCGCAAGGTACGGGATCGATATTTGGATGACCACCGAAGCGATCACCAACAACTTCAAGGTCGCCCAGTCCTTTCTCGGTGCCAAAATCCATGACCCTAAGGACCCCGGAGCGGACCTTAGCGCCATGCTGGCTCAGGTGACTGGTTCCGCATTCGGCCTTATGGAGACGTACAAGCGCATCTGGAAAAAGGTGCAGGGTTCTGAGAGCATTCCGACGTTCGGTTTCCACTATGCTGTGGGGCTTGAGCAGGTGAAAGTCAACGTGGACAGGATGCTTGCGATCTTCCGGGCGGGCCTCAGGGATTTGCGCGAGATATGGCTGGAGGTCCTCGGGGCCGGCGATCTCAGCGCGATCGAGTCCTTGGGAGGGCGTCCTGACCGCGAGTTCCGTTTTCCGCTCGCCCTTTGGACGCGTATCGTGTTTGACTACGCTCTCATGTACCACAAGCGTAGACTGACGCACGAGCACCTTCTCAAATCTCTCACCCCGCTCTACCTCGGGAAGACTGCATCCTTCGTCATGGAGACGGAGGGAATGGGGCATGAGGAAGCTGAAGGAGAGATCGAAAAGCTCTGCTTGGAATTCGAGAACAGCAAAGACCATCTTGTCAATAACTGGAAATAATCCAGAAGGAGGCGACGTATGGAGGAATTTCTTCAGCTTATCCTGGAACCGATGAAGGAAGTCTTCGTGAAGTTCAAGGAATTCACGCCAAATCTCCTGGCCATGATTACGATTGTTCTCGTCGGGACCCTGACCGCACGCATCATAAAGGTGATACTGTTGAGGTTCATGAAGGCTATCAAGCTCGACAGCTGGAGCGACAGGATGGGACTCACTGCGGTGATGCGAAAAGGAGATCTGTGGGCCAAGCCGTCTGAGGCTGTAGGGTCCGTGGTTTTCTGGACCCTCATCATCATTTCATTGATGGCCGGTTTGAGCGCACTGAAAATTCACGCAATCGACAACCTCGTGGCCCAGTTCATTCTCTATCTGCCCAGGGCGTTTTCCGCTGTTCTCATACTTGTGTTCGGCTATATCATCGCCGGATTTATCGGCAGGGCAGTCCTGATAGCGGCGGTGAACAGCGGATATCACTATGCGAAACTCCTTGCCGAGGCGATAAGGCTTCTGCTCACTGTCCTGATTCTGGCGATGGCGCTGGAGCAGCTTCAGGTGGCCCCCGGCATCGTGGTTGCGGCTTTTTCCATCATCTTTGGCGGCATCGTGCTTGCTTTGTCCATATCCTTCGGTGTGGGAGGGATTGATGCGGCGCGCAGGATGATCGAAAGAGAAGAGGAACGCAAAAGAGAAAAGAAGGACATTGAGCATATGTGAGGAGGCATCATGTCGGATTTTTATCAAACCGGGATCATAACTACGCTGCATAATCTTGGGAAACCGTCGCTTGAACGGCTGGAGTCCGAGTTGCTGTCGTATTCAGATGTCCGTCCCATAGCACTTGTGCTGCCGGCGCTCTTTGCCGAATTCGAGGGACCGGCCATGCCGAATATTGTTAAAGAACTTTCAAAGGTTAAATACCTCAAGGAGATCGTCCTTGTTCTCGACAAGGCTACGGAGAAAGAGTTTCGCAGCGCAGGAGAGTTCATGGCGCCGATTCCCTACGACGTGAAGATCATCTATAACGACGGGCGGAGAATAGGCGAGATTTTTGATACGCTCTCTAGGAACGGGCTTGAGGTGGGGCAGCGAGGAAAGGGGAGGTCCGCATGGCTTGCCTATGGATATGTGCTCGCCCGCGGGCAGTCGGACATCATTGCCCTTCATGACTGCGACATCGTCACCTACAACCGGGAAATGCTGGCACGGCTCTGCTATCCCGTGGCAAATCCCGATCTTGATTACGTGTTCTGCAAGGGCTTCTACAGCAGGGTCACAGAGCGCATGCACGGGCGGGTGACGCGGCTTCTCGTGACACCTCTGGTCAGATCGATCCAGCAGCTGCACGGCGAACATCGTTTCCTCACCTTCCTTGACAGCTTTCGATATCCTCTGGCCGGAGAATTTTGCATGAACATCGATATGGCGAGGGTGAACAGGATCCCCTGGGACTGGGGTCTCGAGGTCGGCTCACTTGCCGAAGTTTTCAGGAATTATTCGCCCCGCAGGGTCTGCCAGGTAGACATCGCGGTGACTTACGAGCACAAGCATCAGGCCCTTTCCGCAGAGAACCCCGAAAAGGGACTGATGAAGATGGCAATCGATATCTGCAAATCTGTCTTCCGTACACTGGCTTCCGAAGGGGTCGTGTTTTCCGATGGATTTTTTAAGTCTTTGAATGTGGCGTATCAGCGACTCGCTGAGGACACCATCATGAAATACGAAGCAGATGCCTGCATCAACGGTCTTATGTTTGACCGGCACGAGGAGGCAAAGGCAGTCGAGGCCTTCACGATGTCAATAAGTCTTGCTGCCAAGGAGTTCATGGAAGACCCCATGGGTACGCCGCTCATCCCCAACTGGAACCGGGTCACCTCAGCCATACCAGGCATCCTCGATATGCTGAAGAAGGCTGTTGATGAGGACAATCGATGAGGTGGTGTGTCTGGATACAGCGAGTTGGGAACCACGCTGGTTTGCAATCCATGTGACAAGTACTGGCGGTGTAGTTAAGGTTAGAAAAAAACGCCCGGCTTTAGTGTATCAGAAAATACAGATAGCGAAGCAACACATTCTCTTGAGATTCTACGAATGTCCTAATATAAACTCGTCAACAAATCCAAACCAATCATGTCAGCACTGCCTGTAGAATCCGGGAGACGCACGGACTTTCGTGCCCGCCTCGATCCTCACCGATTACATTTTTAATATTGTGCCTTGCTTTCCACGGTCCGTCCGGTAGATGCCGAACTGACATCCCAAACATTCTCCGTCAAGGCTGCAACCCCCTTCTTATGCTTAAAGAAGACCATGCGCTCCTTGGGGTTCGATTGGCATAGACATTGCTAATACTAAAGTAGTGAGGTCATAATATGGATAATCATATGAAACTTACCATGGCATCACTACTCCTTGATTCCCGGTTGTATCAAGCATTGCCTCGGAAAGCGAGATATTTATTATTATCTAAATTATCAGAGAGTTACCCATCACTATTTGTTTACCAGCGAGATGAAGAGACTGACGAGACAATCGTGGGATACGAGGCCGCTTGGGCAGGAGCCGGTAGGCAGGTCAAATGAAATGACAGTAATTAACCGGAATTTTCCCGAAAGAATTGGTCATTTCACCGGACTTGAATAAGAGGATGTTCAAAAGGTGATCTTGTGTTTTGGGGCAGAGGTGGGGGAACCTTAACAAGATCACCTCTTTTTTTTCATAAAAAGACCCCGATCAATTCACGAACCTACCTTGTGCTGTAAACAAAAAAAATCAAACCACGCATGATTTTCCAAATCACCCTGTGCTCCGCATGGTTTATCATCGACAACCTCTTTTAGTTATGGGGCGAGTTAGTGCTCGTGATGGGTTCTGTGATAAGATATAGCAAGACGCAACACAGCCTCAATGGCGCTGTTCCGAAGCATGACGAGCAGACATTGCTTGCTGACCAATGACCATCTCTGTTGTCATATGATATTGAGTCCCTGAGTCGACATTAGGGGATGACCTAACAATAACCTGGTCATCGGGGACAATGACCGTCCTTTTCGTATCTTGTCTTTGAGTGTATCACTGGTGGATGCTCCACAAGACGATAAAGAAAAGACTGGCTGTCGTTGTGCTGATTGAGTTATATTTAGAAGCATGCAATGCCTGCCTGGTCATGTGTTCGATGACTATCCGAAACCTATGGGCCAGAGGCACTCACCAATTCACGTGAGCTCGTCCCGTCCGAGGCCTGAGGCACATGCGAAAAAAAGTGAATGGCATACGTATCACTGCTCTTCAGTTCGTTATCCTTCTTTCGATCATGGGAGTTTCACTACTTTTGCCTGGAAAGGGAGGGTATTCCATGGAAAAAGGAGTCAACGAAGCAGGTGCTCCTGCAAAGCCTCCTATTGATATGAACGTACCTAAGCGGATCGAGACCGCGACTTTCGCCATGGGGTGATTCTGGGGACCGGACTCCCAGTTCGGGAGTCTTCCGGGCGTGCTCCGCACACGCGTAGGATACGCCGCCGGGACGAAGAAAAACCCGACCTACCATGACCTTGGTGATCACAGCGAGACTATCGAGATCGACTACGATCCAGCGAGAATAACCTATCAGCAGCTTCTGGATGTGTTCTGGAAGAGCCACACCCCGGCACACCGTTCCTGGTCCAGCCAATACGCGTCCATCATCTTCTATCACAACGTAGAGCAGAGACGTCTGGCAGAGGAGTCGAGGGAGCGGGTCGCTTCGGGCCTCCGCGGCACCCTGTATACGGAGATCGTTCCGTATACCGGGTTCACGCTCGCCGAGGACTACCACCAGAAGCACGCTCTCCGGCAATATCCTGAGTTCATGCGGGATCTCAGGCGGGTCTATCCTTCCAACCGCGAATTCGTTGATTCAACGGCAGCGGCACGCTTGAACGGGTATTTGGGGGGTGAGGGCTCGTACGGGGCACTGGTTCAGGAGCTGGACAGTCTGGGCATCTCCCCGGACAAGAAGGAACTCCTGCGTGATATGGTGCGCAGACGCACGGGGTCTGCGGCCTGTCCGGTTCCGAGATGACGGGGTTGGCTGCAGTCTATCATTCGCGGAAAATGCCAGCATTGCTGCCATCATCCCGCTGCGCGAATGTGGTGTACCAGCTAAAGATCCCATATTGCTTTTTCAACCCTCAGGATCTCTTCCCTGTGAGCACGACCGTGTCGCTCAGCACCTTTTCCCTGATGCCCCTGAATCCCGTCTGAAGAAGCCACGCTTTCACCTCCTGCGGCGTATAACTTCTGCCGGACGTCGTATTGACCAGCATGTTCACGGAAAAGAGCGCGCCCGGCACCGGCGATGCCCTGTTCTTCTCCAGGAGAAATTCATGGACCGCGATCGTCCCTTTTGGGTTCATCGCGTCCCGCGCCCTCTTCAGAAGCAGCAGGCTATCGTCCGCTGAGAGTGAATGAAAAATCTGGCTGATGAACACCAGATCATATCCCGACCCGAATTCATCGGAATAAAAGTCACCGCGTATGAAATCGATATGCCTGTCCCCTGAATCAGCAATGAGCTTTTCGGCGATTTCCACTGTGTTCGGAAGATCAAAGAGGGTCACGGCGATACCTTTGCGGGCAAGCTCCATGCTGTAAGTTCCCGGTCCGCCTCCCAGATCGAGCGCCTTTTTCACGCCTCGCAGGTCGATTGCCTTGACGACGTCCGGAGCGAGGAATACGGCATTATTGTGCATGGCCTTAATGAACGACTCGTGGTCGCGGCTCCCTGATCGGTTCGGCAGACCGCTCCTGACGATTTGGTCGAGACCGGACCAGGAGTTCCAGAGAGAATCAGCGTGGCGCAGCATGTCGCCCTGGTACCAGGGACTGTCCCTGAGGAGAAATTGCCTTGCAATTTCCGTGTTCCGGTATTTATTGCCGGTCTTCTTGAGCAGGCCAAGGGCCGTGAGGGCGTCGAGCATGATCTCCGTCGCCCGGGGGTCGAGGCCTACCGCCTTGGCCGCGTCATTCGTCGTCGCCGGGGTCCGTAGGTGTTCAAAGACCGCGAAGTTGTTCGCGGTGAGGACCACGCGCGAGGCCCTGAACCCGCCCCAGAGCCGTGCGAATTCCTTCAGGTGCTTTGCGAGATTTTTTTTCATGGGATGATCCTTTCTCCTCACCGGCAGCGAGTTGACGCCAGCATATGATTCCGTTGCTGCCTTGCAAGGAGCAAATTCACAAAACGATCTCCATGGTGCACTGAAAAAAGTATATCGCTCCCGGTGTTCGCTCGAGTTGAAATCATATTGTTCTATTGAAGTTTGACCCTATGCCCTTCATCTTATCGCAAAGCCAGCGTAGAAGTCAATAATGCGGCAGCGCGAAAAGTTCGTATTGCTTTATCATCTGGCATGAATTATAATCACCACCGAAAGGAAATGGTCCTTTACGTCATGCTCAAGAAAAAGCGGATTCAGCGCCTCCGTATTCTTGCGTGCGCATGACTGACAGAAGATGTAAGGAGGTTCTCTCTTGGCAGCGACCTATACCGCAAAAGACATCACCGTTCTCGAAGGGCTTGAACCCGTCCGCAAACGGCCGGCAATGTATATCGGCTCCACAGACTCACGGGGGCTGCATCACCTCGTATGGGAGACGCTGGACAACGCCGTGGACGAGGCCCTGAACGGGTACTGCACGACGATAAATCTCACGATCGAGAAGGACGGCGGCGTGACCGTGACGGACAACGGCCGAGGTATTCCCGTGGACATACATCCCAAGACCAAGCGGCCGGCTATCGAGACCATCCTCTGCACGCTGCATGCGGGCGGCAAGTTTGACCACACTGCGTACAGGTCCTCGGGCGGCCTCCACGGCGTAGGCGCGTCCGTGGTGAATGCCCTGTCCGAGGTGTTCATCGCAACGGTCTGGCGCGATGGATACGAGTGGACCCAGGAGTTCTCCCGCGGCAAACCCAAGGGGAACCTCAAAAAAGGAAGCCCGACCAAGGCGCACGGCACATCAATCTATTTCCGGCCTGACCCTAGCATCTTCTTGAAGACCAATTTCAATTTCAAGACCATCGTCGACGTGTCGGAGAGCAAGGCGTTCCTGAACAAGGGCCTCAAGATCACCATCGAGAGCGTTCGTGACGGCGAGAAACCGGTCACCTTCAAGTACGAAAACGGTATCCAGGACTACATCAAACGGATCGTCTCCGGAACGCAGCTCGTGAACCCCGATCCCTTCTACTTCGAGAAGGAGGACGATTTCAAGATTGAGTGCGCAATGCACTGGACCACGTCAACGGAGACAGAGATCCACTCCTACGCCAACTCCATCAACACGTCCGACGGCGGGACCCACGAGCTGGCGGTCAAGGCAGCTCTCACCAAGGCGGTGCGAGCTTATGCCGAGCGAAAGAGCCTGATCCCAAAGAATATCAAGTCAATCGCTCCCGAGGACGTTTACGAGGGGCTCTACGGCATAGTAAGCGTGCTTGTGAAAAACCCTCAGTTTCAGGGCCAGACCAAGGAGAAGCTGAACAACCCCGAGATATCCTCTCCTATCGAGACCTCGGTTAAGAACGCATGCGAGGCCTATCTGCTCGCGAACCCAACCATGGCAGATGCAGTGGTGAAGCGGGTGCTGCTTGCTGCCGAGGCGCGTATGGCGTCCCGTGCCGCCAAAGACATCGTAACGAGAAAGCTTTCGTCACTTAAGCTCAACCTGCCGGGCAAGCTGGCTGACTGCTCATCGAATAGAGTGGAGGAGACGGAGTTGTTCATCGTCGAAGGAGACTCGGCAGGCGGGTCAGCCAAGATGGCACGGGACCGCAAGACCCAGGCCGTTCTCGCGCTCCGGGGCAAGATCCTGAACGTGGAACAGGTGGCGTCTCTCGAAAAAATCCAGACGAACAACGAGATCAAGAACCTTCTGGCCACGCTTGGGTGCGGCGTCGGCCAGCACTTTGACATCAACAAGCTCCGCTACGGCCGAATCATCCTCATGACCGACGCCGACGTGGACGGTGCGCACATCAGCGTGCTGCTTCTTACCTTCATCTACCGGTACATGCCGGAGCTGATCGCCCATGGCCATGTGTTTTTGGCGATGCCGCCGCTCTACAAGATCGAGGCCGGCAAAGAAGTTTTCTACGCCATGGACGAGATGGAGAAGGAGAAGATACTTGCGAAAATGAACGGAAGAAAGTACGAAGTGGGACGCTTCAAAGGACTGGGTGAAATGAACGCCGAGACGCTCAAAGAGACCACAATGAATCCCCGGACCCGTTCGCTGATGAAAGTCCAGGTGGTGGACCACAAGGCCACGGGTGATGTCTTCGAGCGGCTCATGGGCAAGGACCCGAAAGCACGATTCGTGTTCATAAAGGAACGCGCCGAGTTCGCCGAACTGGACATCTGACGCGAACATGGCGTGCAGTCGCCTCACATACGGACGAATCCGCTCAATTTACAATTTAATAGCTCAGAACTTTATAAAGAAGGAGTTGACCGGTCTTTATAATAGCATGTGCTAATAACGAGAAGTGCAATAAACGGATCTTCATCAAGGCAGACCTTACGGTCTGCCTTTTGTTTTTTCCCGCCCGCTGAGCATCATCCCGCTGTAGAGGTCTTCCCAAAAGCCTGATCCAAACATGTCACGAATACGAATACTTATGTAATCGATTACACATCATTATTGATATTAAGATTTAAATATTATGCAAAATCAAGTAGTTAGTAATTGCACGATACTTGCAAACCCTAGAACTATATGATTATGCCTGGAATAGAAATATTTAATACCAAGGTATTTTATTTCTTGACAGATGAATAAAAATCGTATAAATTTTAATTAACTAAAAAAAATAGTAAATACAAAAATTAGTTGTTTATTGAAATTTGAGCTTAAAACTAGGCGTGAAGGAGTCACGCAAATACCAAAAGGAGGTAGTCATGAAGAAAGCAATGTTAGTAGCGGCAGCGGCGGTAATAATGGTTCTTTTCGTGGTAGGCGGTGCTTATGCAGGCACTATTAATCCAACGGTGGCCGTGAATGGCTCGGTAAGCGGTTTATGTAAAGCGGGTACGGCAGGGATCCTGACGTTTGCAATTACCGACCCTTCATTTGCCGGAGGTTACACAGCCTCAGTAACGGATGCAACGGTACTATGCACAAAAAATACGACGTTTACTGTTACAGCACAGAGCCTCAATAATCCAGCCGCACCGGCAACATGCGGCGGCGCGGGAATCACCGGAGCTCTGAAAGAATCAGTCAGTGGTTACCTGATGAACTACACATTTACCTGCGGTAACCCTTCTGGTACGGGCGCAGGGTTTGGTGCCGGTACTGCCCAGAATCTCAATCTTGCCGGTTCCATTGCGCAGGCTGCATATCAAAACGCGCCGGTAAGTGCCACCTATGGGGATACAGTAACCCTGACGATCACTTATTAAATGCAACATCGCGGGTGACATTGAAATCGACCCAGCTCCCCTAGCGGGAGCTGGGGAACCAACCAGGAGAGAATTATGAAAAGGTATATGATAGTATTGGCAGCAATGTTGGTAGTTCTTGGCGGAGCAAGCGGCGCGCTGGCTGCAACCTTAACACCGACGGTGCTTGCGACGGGCACCGTGAAGGACACATGCAGCACGCCAACGAACGGGACTATTACCTTCACCATCGATCCGTCGGGTTCCGGAACGCTCACTCCGCAATCGACCGATCCCGGTAATACGTCGCCAACGGTAATGTGCACGAATGGCCAGCCACATGTCGTCGCCTGCACATCGGGGCACGGAAGCAAGCTGACGATTGGTAACGACGGTTTGACCGATCCGATAGCCTATTCTATCACGGGCTGTGCATCGCCCCTCACTGGCGCCGGATTCACGACAGCGACATCGATCCCCCTCGGGCTTTCGATTGCCCAGGCAGCGTATCAGAATGCGAAGGTAGGTGCTCATGCTGATACGATTACCGTGACGATTACGTATTAGTGTTGCGTAATCAGCGGGGAGGGAATTTATGAAAAATATTCTCTCAATCGCGTTCATCGCGGTGATCAGCATGGTAATGGCGGGGATGGTCTTTGCGGCGCCGCCGGCGGGTGTTACTTCCATGGCCATCGCAGTGAACGCTCAGATGCCGGCGGTGTGCCAGGAAGCCCAGCATGGCTCGTTCCCCAATCCGATCACCATCGACCCGCTGGCTGGTTCCGACCAGACGTTTTCACCGTCTGTCGATGAGACCTTAAAATGCTCCAGCGGCACGGTCTTCACGGTCAAAGTATCGAGCGCCAACGGCACTGCCGTCGGGCAGATCTGCACGTCGAGCGGTGTAAGTAGCATGGCGCTTAGGTCCGCGGGGACGCCGGGGGATACTATCGCATACACCTTTATGTGTGCCGGTGACACCGACGGTGCGGGCCATTTTACGGGCGGAGGATACACCAGTGCTAAGGCCATGGGTATCAGCGTTAAGGTCCCGGCGGCAAGCGCTCAGACCGCCGTGGCCCATAGTGACTATTCGGACACGGTGACGCTTACGCTCTCTTACTAGAACGGGAAAAGAGCGACAAGGCACTGACTGGTTAACACAGCCTTGATTGCAATAAAAGCTTGCACAGTGCTATGTTATTTACTATAATGGACGGAATATATGGCATCAAGACCTGTCTCGAAAGTGTATCTTATTTCTCTTTGCTTCTTGTTCGCGATAACCTGTGTCGCGAGAGAAGCTCATGCCCGATGTGCCTTCGTCGGAGGCTCGTCAGGCGTAATTTCTTTTGGTAACATCGATCCGTCAACCTCACCAGGCCCTGTCCTTGGGACCGTGACCACGCAGGTACAATTCTACTGTCAAAATGGTCGTGCCTTCACCGTCACGGCGACTCCCGCAAGCGGGTGGACATTGACCGGGCCAGGTTCAATGGCTTTCACGCCGGGCTTCATAGCGAGCGGCACGGGCGCCGGCGCCGGCGCGCCAATGAACTTACTGACGAATACATCACAGATCCTCATGTCGAATTACCAGAACGCTCCAAGCGGGGCTTACAGCAACAGCAGTGCGATAACACTCACCATTACCTGTCCTACCTGTAGCGCGCCGAATATCATTAACGCGACGATACCGGCTACTACCGGCGTTACCGGCAGTATTGCAAACACCTGTGGGTCAGCGGTAAGCGGCACAATGTCGTTTAACATCGACCCGTCGGGCTCAGGGACTCTCACCCCGAGCACGACCGCCAACGGCACATCGCCTTCGGTGAAGTGCACCATGAACTCTGTGCATGCGGTAACCTGCTCGTCGGGGCACGCAAACAAGCTGACGATCGGCAACGACGGCGTGACAGACCCCATTGCGTACACGATAACGAGCTGCCCGGCGAACATAACAGGCAGCGGGTTCTCGTCGGCAACGTCGATCCCTGTCGGCATCTCGATCCTTCAAACGGCATACCAGAATGCGAAGGCGGGCGCTCATTCCGATACCATTACCGTCACGGTCACGTATTAAACAGGGCATTCTCTGAACTTCTGCCGGGCTTTGGGAATGCATAAAATACGCTACTACATCTCCAAGAATCCATCTGAATCAGCCCTTATTTTTTAAAGATTTAGACAGCAATTACCGAATAGATAATAGAATCATTCTAAGGAGATGCATAGCGATTGCGTCAACGGTTAGGGGACTTATGAACTACCTGAGGGGATAATAGATAGCGGCATATTCGTGGACAGAAAGAGATCTTCAAACGCTTTTGGTCAGCAATGACATGAGTTGCTGAAAACCACATGGCAGGAGTCGCATAATGAAAAAAATTTGTTGTGACCGCAGGCTGTCAGCCTGGTTTCGCCCGGGGCGCATGGCGCCGTTAAAAAAGGGCGTTCGGTTGCTGGCCGGACTGCTGATCATGGCGGTCTTCATTTCCCCGGCATTTGCCGCGGACTTTCAGATACAGCCGACGTCCCTGGACCTGGGCGGCGGTGCAAAGAGCGGCGCATTCTCCGTCATCAACAACGGGAACGAGAAGATAGATTTTCAAATATCCG
>Ga0187777_10000293_pt1 | contig 37335 bp, 37 predicted proteins | sample 1015_Q2_SP5_10_M_FD_132416 | JGI IMG/M metagenome (GOLD analysis project Ga0187777, IMG submission 132416) | Tropical peat soil microbial communities from peatlands in Department of Meta, Colombia - 1015_Q2_SP5_10_MG | ecosystem: Environmental > Terrestrial > Soil > Wetlands > Peat | place... | reverse complement strand
TTCGCCCTCCATCCGCGGCATGGTCAACAAAGTGCCGCACTTGGTGAAGATCGTCGCCTGATCGCCCAACTGGAAGTATTGGCTGTGAACTGAGAGAACTGATTTTATGAATCTATCCACCATTCGCCGGCCCCGCAGGGCCACAGAAAAAAGGAAGCGCGTAGGGCGCGGTATGGGCAGCGGCATGGGCAAGACCTCCACCCGCGGCCACAAGGGCCAGCGCTCCCGCTCCGGCTCGCGTATGATGCGCGGTTTCGAGGGCGGCCAGATGCCCTTGCACCGCCGCATCCCCAAACGCGGCTTCACCAACATCTTCCGCATCGAGTATTCCATCGTGAATATCGAGCGCCTCGCCGGATTGGGCGAGAGCACCATCACACCTGAATCGCTGGCCAAAGCCGGAGTCGTTTCCGGCGGTGGCCGCATCAAAGTCCTGGGCGATGGCGAACTCAAGAAGGCTTTGACAGTGCGCGCTCACAAGTTTTCCAAGTCCGCCCAGGAGAAGATCACCAAGGCGGGCGGAAAGTGCGAAGTCATCGCCGAGCACGCCCCAGCTAAGCCTGAAACCAGGAAGAAGGCCTCTTAGACTGGGAACTGAGGACTGAGAACTAAGTACTGATGTTCGAAAAACTGGCCAACATCTTTCGTATCCCTGACCTGCGCAGGCGTGTGCTTTTCACCCTTGCCATGCTGGCCGTCTACCGTCTGGGCAGCCACATCCCCACCCCTGGCATCGATACCAAGGCCTTGCAGCAACTGGTCGCGCAGAGCGGCGGGGGCTTCCTCGGCCTGCTCGATATGTTCAATGGTGGCAACATCCGTCGTCTTTCCATCTTCGCCCTGGGCATCATGCCCTACATCACCGCTTCCATCATCCTGCAGTTGCTCACCGTCGTCTACGAGCCGCTTGCCAAGCTGCAGAAAGAAGGTGAACTCGGGCGCAAGAAGATCACGCAGTGGACGCGCTATCTCACCGTGGTACTCTCCGCCTTGCAGTCGCTGGGCATCGCCGCCTCGCTCGAGCGCAGCAGCGCCGGATTGGTCACCAACCCCGGCGTCGGCTTCGTTCTCATGGCCATGTTGACGCTCACCGCTGGCTCCGTCTTCATCATGTGGCTGGGCGAGCAGATCACCGAGCGTGGCATCGGCAACGGCATGTCGTTGCTCATCTTCGCTGGCATCGTCGCTGGCCTGCCCCGCGGCGTCTACGACCTCTGGGATAAGATCAGCACCGGCGCCTGGGGAGGCAACTTCACGCCCATCGCCGTCGCCCTTCTCGTCATCGTGATGGTGCTGGTAGTGGCCTTCATCGTTTACGTCGAGCGTAGTGAGCGCCGCATCCGCGTGGAGTACGCCAAGCGCGTCGTCGGCCGCCGTGTCATGGGGGGGCAGTCCACCCATCTTCCCCTGCGCGTGAATGCTGGCGGCGTCATGCCCGTGATATTCGCTTCGTCCGTATTGACCTTCCCGGCCATGATCGGCGGCGCCTTCTTCCAGAACAGCCGTTACTTCCAGGATAAGATCAGCATCCTCAACTACGGCGAGCCGCTCTACACCGTGCTCTATTGCGTCGGCATCATTTTCTTTGCCTACTTTTACGTCTCTATCGTTTTCAATCCCATGGATGTCGCCGACAACATCCGTAAATACGGTGGCTTCGTCCCCGGCATCCGCCCCGGCCGCCGCACCGCCGATTACATCAACGACATTCTCACTCGCATCACCCTGGTGGGGGCCCTCTATCTCTGCTTCGTCTCGCTGATCCCGCAGTTCATGATCACCGGCACGCACCTGAACCATCTGCCGCGCTTGCTGGGCGGCGATTTCTTCGCCACCTTCCCCGTCTGGTTCACTCAGGGATTGCGCGTGAACTTCTATTTCGGCGGTACCTCGCTGCTCATCGTGGTCGGCGTGGCCATGGATTTTGTGCAGCAGATCGAATCGCAGCTCATCATGCGCCATTACGAGGGTTTCACCCCGCGCAGCGGGCGCATCAAGGGCCGCAGATGGTAGCTCCGAGCGCCTCCATGCCTGCTGCGGTCGATCCCAGGACCCGCAATCTCGGCCCCGTCATCCTTCTCGGTCCCCCCGGCGCCGGCAAGGGGACTCAGGCCAAAGCGATCGTTGCCCGCTTCGCCGTTCCTCACATCTCCACTGGCGACATCCTGCGTGACAATCGCGCCCGTGGGACTGAACTGGGCAAGCGCGCCGCCGCCATCATGGATCGTGGCGAACTGGTTCCCGATGAGCTGGTCTGCGACATGGTCGCCGACCGCCTCCGCCAGGCCGATTGCGCCCCCGGCTTTGTCCTCGATGGTTTCCCTCGCACCGTGAAGCAGGCCGAATGGCTGGATGCGTACTTGGCCGGCTCAAAATGCGCCCCCGCCGTTGTCGTCTGCATAAAAGTTGACTATAATGAATTATTGCGTCGCCTGACCGGGCGGCGCACGTGTCCTGCCTGCGGCCGGATCTACAACGTTCACTTTCAGCCTCCGCGCGTTTCCGGCGTCTGCGATGTTGATGGCTCGAAGCTCGTTGCGCGTCCCGATGACTCTGAAGAAGTCATCGCCCCGCGCCTGAAGGCCTATGAGACGCAGACCCTGCCGCTGGTCGAATACTACACTCGCAGCGGCCGCTTGCGTCAGGTGGATGGCGCCGCTCCCGTGGAGCAGGTCACGGCCCAGGTGATGAAGGCTTTGGAAGCATGATTGTTTGCAAGACCCAAACCGAGTTAGCTGTCATGCGCCGCAGCGGCCAGGTGCTGCGCCAGGTGCTGGATGAAGTGCGCAAGCACGTCGCCCCCGGCGTCACCACCATGGATCTCGAGCGCGTAGCCGCCAGCAAGATCAGCGAACTGGGCGCCAAACCTGCGTTCAAGGGCTACAACGGATATCCCTGCGTGCTCTGCACCAGCGTGAACAACGAAGTCATTCACGGCATTCCCTCCGAGAAACGCACGCTCAAGGAGGGCGATATCATCTCGCTTGATTGTGGCGTCATCGTCGAGGGCTTCTACACCGATTCCGCCTTCACCATGGCCGTCGGCAGCCAGCCCTTGAGCTCCGAGCTGCAGAAGCTGCTCGATGTCACCCGCGGCGCACTCGACCGTGCTCTGGAGAAGGCTCTTATCGGCAACACCGTCGGCGATATCGGCGCCGCCGTGCAACAGCACGTGGAGGCCAACGGCTTCAGCGTGGTCCGCGAGTTCGTCGGCCACGGTATCGGCACCCGCATGCACGAGGAGCCGCAAGTGCCCAACTATGGCAACGCCGGCCAGGGGCCGCGTCTGCGCGAAGGCATGGTGCTCGCCATCGAGCCTATGGTCAGCGTCGGCAAGCCCGATGTCCGCCTGCTCGATGACCAGTGGACCGCGGTCACCCAGGATGGCAGCTTCAGCGCTCACTTTGAACACTGTGTCGCTATCACTAAGAGCGGCCCCGTGGTTCTGACGGCGTAAGTAGGATTGGACCTTTGGAAACTGAGAACGAGAACTGAGAACTGATTGAGCAAAGAGGACGCGATTGAAGTGATGGCGGTGGTCAAGGAACCGCTGCCCAACGGCATGTTCCGGGTGGAGTTGGAGAACAAGCATCTGGTTCTCGCTCACATCTCCGGCCGCATGCGCAAGAATTTTATCCGCATCCTGCCCGGCGACAAGGTTGCAGTGGAGCTTTCCCCCTACGACCTCACCCGTGGCCGGATCGTTTACCGGTATAAGTGACTGCCTTTGCAGTTGCTTCTGCCAGGAACCAGGTACTAGGTATCAAACTGAGAACTGATCATGAAAGTAAGAGCGTCCGTAAAGAAGATTTGCGATAAGTGCAAGATCATCCATCGCCGCGGCGTGGTGCGCGTGATCTGCACGAACTCGAAACACAAACAGCGCCAGGGTTAGCGGGTACAGGTTGCATTGCGCTCTGAGGACCCGGAGCTGAGAACCGAGGACTGAGATGGCCAGAATTGCAGGCGTGGATCTTCCGCGCAACAAGCACATCAATATCGCCTTGACCTACATCTACGGCATCGGGCACCCCCGCGCCAACCGCATCGTCTCCACTGCCAACGTTGATGGCATGAAGAAGGTGCAGGACCTTAACGAAGATGAGGTCAACCGTATTCGCCAGGTCATTGAGTCCGAGGGCAACGTCGAAGGCGATCTGCGCAAAGATGTTCAGATGAATATCAAGCGCCTCATCGAGATCGGCTCCTACCGCGGCGTGCGCCACCGCAAGAACCTTCCGGTTCGCGGCCAGCGCACCCACACCAACGCGCGCACCCGCAAGGGACCGCGCAAGGGCACCGTGGCTAACAGGAAAAAGGCCACAGCCAAGACCTAGTTTAGGTTTGCGGTTTTGTTTTTGATTTATTTCTGATTTGCTTTTGACTTTAACCAGCAACCAGGTACCAGGAACTCGGTACCGACTGAGAACTGAGAACTGACAAATGGCCAAACCAGCACCAGCGCAAACAGCGGCCCCGGCAACCGGCGCGCCTGCTGCTCCCGAAAAAAAGGGGAAGAAGAAGCAGTTCAAGAAAAAGGAGCGCAAGCACGTGCCGCACGCCATCGCGCACGTCACCGCCTCTTTCAACAACACCCTGGTCACCATCGCCGACCTTGATGGCCGCGTGCTCTCCTGGAAGAGCTCCGGCTCGCTCGGCTTCCGTGGCTCGCGCAAAGGCACTCCCTTCGCTGCCCAGCAGGCCGCGATGAACGCCGCCAATCTGGCCCGCGACCACGGTGTCCGCACGCTCGATGTCCGCGTCAGCGGCCCCGGCTCCGGCCGCGAGTCCGCCATCCGCGCCCTCGGCGCTGCCGGCTTGGAAGTGAAGACCATTCGTGACGTCACGCCGATCCCGCACAACGGCTGCCGTCCCCCCAAGCGCCGCCGCGTGTAGCGCTGCACTGAGTTCGGATCGGGAAGAAGGGCCGTGCAGCCTGTAAACCGATCGGCACCGAAGAGGAGAGAAAAGTAAATGGCACGTTATACTGGTCCTGTCTGCCGCCTTTGCCGTCGCGAAGGCATGAAGCTGTTCCTGAAGGGCGCCAAGTGTTTCACCGAGAAGTGCCCTGTCGAAAAGCGCAACTTCGCCCCCGGCCAGCACGGCAAAGACCGCAAGGCCAAGGTCGTCGGCTACGGACTGCAGCTGCGCGAGAAGCAGAAAGCCAAGCGCATCTACTTCACGCTCGAAAAGCAGTTCCGCAATTACTTTGAAAAGGCGGCGCGCACCAAAGGCGTCACCGGCGAAGCGCTCCTGCAACAGCTCGAGCGCCGCTTGGATAACGTCATCTATCGTCTCGGTTTCGCCTCCTCGCGCCGTCAGGCGCGCCAGCTCGTGCGCCACGGCCATGTCGCTGTGAACGGCAGGAAGGTGAATATTCCTTCTTTCCAGGTCTCCGCCGGCAACGAGGTTTCCGTGCGCGAGCGCAGCAACAAGCTGGTGATTATCGAGCAGGCCAAGGAGTTCTCCAGCCACCAGGCGCCGCCCAGCTGGCTGGAGGTGGATCGCGATGGGCTCAAGGGCCGTGTCACCGCCCTGCCCAAGCGCGAGGATATTCAGCTGCCCGTCAACGAGCAGTTGATTGTTGAGTTGTACTCGAAGTAACTGCCCAGTTTCAGGCCAGATCAGCCCTGGGAACGTTTCGCTTCACTGTCTGGGTCAGTGAAGATGTTCTCTCGAGCCGCATGGCCCGAAAAGGAGAAGTGCTCATGTTGTGGAAAGGCTTTCAAAAACCCAAGCGTCTCGCGGTGGATACCGACACGCTGACCGACAAATACGGCCGCTTCTGGGCTCAGCCCTTTGAGCGCGGATTCGGCACCACCATCGGCAACGCCCTTCGCCGCGTCATGCTCTCGGCCATCGAAGGCGCCGCCGTCACTGCCGTCAAGATCGAGGGCGTGCTGCACGAGTTCCAGTCCATTCCCGGCGTGGTTGAGGACGCGACCGACATCATCCTCAACCTCAAGCAGATCCCTTTCAAGCTCAACGGCGATGGCCCCAAGGCCATCTACCTGCGCGCCTCCGAGCCCGGTGTCGTCACCTCCGGCATGATCGAGGCCGATGCCGACGTCGAGATTCTCGAAAAAGACGTCTACATCGCCACCGTCAGCGAGGGCGGAAAGCTCGATATGGAGATGCGCCTCAAGCGCGGCCGCGGCTACGTCGCAGCCGACAAGAACTTCGAAGACGATCTCGGCATCGGCTTCATTCCCATCGACTCCGTGCACTCGCCCGTCCGCAAGTGCAACTACAGCGTCGAAGCTGCCCGTCTCGGCCAGATCACCGATTACGACAAGCTCACGCTCGAAGTCTGGACCAACGGCTCTGTCAAGGCCGTGGATGCCATCGGACTCTCCGCCAAGCTGCTCAAAGACCACATGAACATCTTCATCAACTTTGAGGAAGAGTTGGAAGCGGCCACCGCCGGCGAAGAGCACAAACCCGAGATCCGCAACGACAATCTCAACCGCTCGGTCGAGGAACTCGAGCTCTCCGTCCGCTCCTACAACTGCCTCAAGAACGCCAACATCCAGACCATTGGCGAGCTGGTGCAGAAGACCGAGAACGAGATGCTCAAGACCAAGAACTTTGGCCGCAAGTCGTTGAATGAGATCAAAGAGATCCTCGGCAACATGGGCCTCAGTCTGGGCATGAAGATCGATGAACACGGCAACGCCGTTCCTCCGCCCGCCTCTGCTGCTTCCGCCAGCATGGCGCCGGTGGCGATGGATGAGCCGTCGGAGGAGTAAGCCATGCGCCATCGCGTAGCAGGTTGGAAGATCGGACGCAACACCAGTCACCGCCGCGCTCTGCTGCGGAACCTGGTGACCTCGCTCATCCTCGAGGAGCGCGTGGAGACCACCGCCGTCAAGGCCAAGGCCATGCGCCCGCACGTCGAGCGCATGATCACGCTCGGCAAGCGCGGTGATCTGGCTTCCCGCCGCCTGGCGGCCAGCTACCTCATGACCCGCGAGTCCGTCGAGCGCCTCTTCGAGACGGTTTCTCCCCGCTACGGCGACCGCGAAGGCGGATACTTGCGCATCGTTCGCACCGGCTACCGCCGTGGCGATGGCGGTGAGAGGGTCTTCATCGAGCTGCTGGGCTCGGAGAAGGTCCAGGCCGAAAAGCGCGAGAAGCGTGCCGAGGCCCGCAGTAAGCGCCTGGAAGCTGCCAAACAGGCCGCGGAGGAACAGGGAGCTGCCGAGGCCGCGGAAGAAGAAAGCAAGAAAGAAAAGTAGGCACCTGCAGTGGTGTGAGATGCATCCCAGGGCACAGCGTTCGCGCTGTGCCTTTTCTTCTTGCCCGCGCCTCTCTTCATTCTCCGCCCGCCGGGGCCGGCTGCAGGCTGGTTCCGTGCCGGTATTTCCAGATGAGGTGGGCCAGGGTGAGAAACAGGATCGCGCCCATCGTGTCCAGCACCACGTCTTTCATGTCGCTGCCCCGCGAGGCCGCGAAGCTCTGGTGGAACTCATCCACCCCTGCCACCGCCAGGCAGATCGCCAGCGATTCCCGCGCCCACGCCAGTTGCCACGAAGTACTGGGCCCGCGCCACGCCCGGAACCACATCAGCGCCAGAATGCCGTACTCGGTCACGTGCGCGGCCTTGCGCACCAGAAAATGCAGCGTGGCGAATGCAGTCTCGCTTACTTCGCCTACGGTGTGCGCCAGAACAAAGGCCAGCACGCCGCCCGTGTGCTCGGCTGAGAACGTGTCGGTGGAAGCGAAGAAGACCAGCGCCGTCCACAGCAGCGCCGGCAGCCAGTAGCGCAAAAAGTTGCGGGTCGCGGTCTTCAAGCCGGCTCGCTACTCCAGCCTGTAGTTCGGGGATTCGCGGGTGATGATGACGTCGTGCACGTGGCTCTCGCGCAATCCCGCGCCCGAGATGCGCACGAAGCGCGCCTTCTGCTGCAGCTCAGCGATGGTCTGGCAGCCGCAGTAGCCCATGCCGCTGCGCACTCCGCCCACCAACTGATGCACCATGGCGGCCACCGTCCCGCGGTAAGGGACCCGGCCTTCCACGCCCTCCGGCACCAGTTTGCCCAGTCGGTTCTGGCTGCGGTCGCCTTCTTCGCCCTCGCCGTTGCTCAGCGCCGCCGAGGCCTCGCCCTCTTCGTTCTGCGCGTAGCGCTCGCTGGAGCCGGCCGACATCGCCGCCAGCGAACCCATGCCGCGGTAGCTCTTGAACGACCGGCCCTGGTAAAGGATGGTCTCGCCCGGGCTCTCGTCCGTTCCCGCGAAAAGCGAGCCGATCATCACCACGCTCGCGCCTGCGGCGATGGCCTTGGTGATGTCGCCCGAGTACTTGATGCCGCCATCGGCGATGACCGGCACGCCCGCGTCTTTGGTGGCCCGGTAGGATTCGGCGATGGCGGTGATCTGCGGCACGCCCGCCCCGGTCACGATGCGCGTGGTGCAGATGGAGCCCGGCCCCACGCCCACCTTCACGCCGTCGGCCCCCGCCCGCACCAGCTCGCAGGCGCCATCGAAGGTGGCCACGTTGCCCGCCAGCACGTCTACCTCCGGCAGCTTGGCTTTCAGCACCTTCACCGCCTCGATCACGCGGGTGGAGTGGCCGTGGGCGCTGTCGATGGCCAGCACGTCGGCTTTGTTCTTCACCATCTCCTGGGCGCGCTCCAGAAAATCTCCGGTCGCGCCTACCGCCGCGCCCACCCGCAGCCTTCCGTGGCTGTCTTTGGCGGCGTTGGGATATTTCAGCTTCTTCTGGATGTCTTTGACGGTGATGAGTCCCTTGAGCACGTAGTTCTTGTCCACTACCAGCAGCTTCTCCACACGGTGGGTGTGCAGGATCTTTTCCGCCTCCTCCAGCGTGGTGCCCACGGGGACGGTGATGAGGTTCTCGCGCGTCATCACCTTGCTGATGGGGATATCGGTGCGAGTCTCAAACCTCAGGTCGCGATTGGTGAGGATGCCGACCAGCTTCTTGGCCTTGGTGATGGGCACGCCGGAGATCTTGTACTTGCGCATGACTTCGAGCGCATCACTGATCTTGTCGTCCGGAGACATGGTGACCGGGTCCACGATCATGCCGCTCTCTGAGCGCTTCACCTTGTCCACTTCGCTGGCCTGCTGCTCGATGCTCAGGTTGCGGTGCACGATGCCCAGGCCGCCCTGCTGCGCGATGGCGATGGCCAGGCGCGATTCCGTCACCGTATCCATGGCCGCGCTGATCACCGGGATATTGAGCGCGATATTGCGCGAGAGCGGGGTGCGGGTATCGGCCGCGGCCGGGACCACATCGCTCTTGCCCGGCAGCAGCAACACGTCATCGAAGGTCAGCGCCTCAGGGACGGGAAAATGGATCATCTTGTGCTCGCTTTTTGGGGTAAAGAATTATTTTAGCATTGGATTCACGCCCTGCCCGGCGCCCCGTCCACTCCGGAAGAGGACGACAAGTCCCAGGTATCCAGCCCATCAAGACCGGAGTGCAGCCTGAATCCACGGCCCCTTCCATCGGGAATCGCGATTCCCACTTTGTTACCCAGAAAGCTGAACCAGTAGAGGTTTAGGTAGAGCAGGGCTTCAGCCCTGGACGGGTGGCCCACCCTTTCGCGGTTCACGACAATGCGGGTGCCCCATCCTTCGCGCTCTTTGCGAAGGGTGGGATGGTTTTCCCTCGGGTTGTCTCTAACTCCCCAAGCCTGAAAAAATTATTTTTCGTGCCCTAACCTCTTCTCTTCACGCCACTTAGCTCCAGCTCAGTCTTCGAGAATCGTTCGCCAAACAACTTCCAGGCAACCCGGATGCATCTAACCATGCGAGGGGCAGAGCAACGCTCCTCCGTTTGGGAGACATTAAGGCAGGCTGACTCTAGAGCACGCCCTGCCCGACGCGTCCACTCCGGAAGAGGACGACAAGTCCCAGGTATCCAGCCCATCAAGACCGGAGCCCAGCCTGAATCCACGGCCTCTCCCATCGGGAATCGCGATTCCCACTTTGTTACCCAGAAAGCTGAGCCAGTAGAGGTTTAGGTAGAGCAGGGCTTCAGCCCTGCGTCGAGGGTGGTCTTGAGAGCCTTCCTTGCTGCCGCAGGCAAGCGCGCAGCAGCGCGGAGCGCCCCAAAGAGACGCCTCAGCGGCTAAAGCCGGTCAAGATCGGCCATCGAACGCAGGCCTGAAGGCCTGCTCTACCCAGAACCGCTCGCAAGCCGCGAAGCAAAGAAAGGAGATCACCGACAACAACGAGACCTCATTAAGATCCCCTCATTAAAATCCGCAGAAAATCACTCCGAACACGCTCCGCCTCATTTGTCATCCTCCGAATGAAGGCGTATCATTAAAGATTGTTGTGACTCGCTCCGGGCTGTGTGTAGGGCCCCGCGTGTAGGACCCGGAGAAACCCGATTGGCGCGGTACACCAGTGGGCGCGAGCCCACTTTGTTTTTGCCCTAAAAACCATGCCGCTTGACCTGGCACACATCGAGGCGATCGCCCGGCGCGTGGCCGAGTCCAACGGGCTGGAGCTTTACGAAGTAGAGATGCGCGGCGGGGGCAAGGGCCGCACGTTGCGCATCGTGATCGACAGGCCGGGCGGGGCGAACGAGAGTTTGTCGGCCCAGGTTAGCGCCGAAAGCGGGCGCGAACCCGGGGCACCGTCGGAGGTTTCGGTCGGGGGAGTGACCCACGAGGATTGCGCGGCGGTGAGCCGCGAGGTGAGCGCGATCCTGGATGTAGAAGATGCGGTGCCGGGCGCGAGCTACATGCTGGAAGTCTCGTCGCCGGGCCTGGACCGGAAGCTGCGAGGCGCGGCGGATTTCAGCCGCTTCACCGGCAGCCGGGTGAAGCTGATGACGCGCGAGCCGGTGGAGAACAACCGGCACTGGGAGGGCAGGCTGGAAGCCTTCGACGGCGCGCGGCTGCTGCTGGATGTGAGCGCAGCGAGCCGGACGAAGCAGAAGAAGATGGGGCTGCACAAGAGCGAGAGCGCGCGCCGCATCGAGATCGAACTGGGGAACGTGGAACGGGCGAATCTAGTACCGGAGATGTAGGGAATCCTTATGGCGAGTCTGCTTTATCAACAGATCGAAGGGCTGAGCCGCGAAAAAGGCATCGATCCGCAGATCGTAGTGGGCGCGGTGGAAGATGCGGTGGCGGTGGCTACGCGCAAGAACCTGAAGTCCATGGAAAATCTGCGCGGCGTGCTCGATAAAGACACGGGCGCCATCGAGGTCTTCGCGGTGAAGACCATCGTGGAGACGCCGGAGCTGGTGGAAGACCCCAATCTGCAGATCAGCCTGGAAGAGGCGCGCAAGTCGAATGCCGAGGCAGAGGTCGGCGGCGAGGTGCGCATGCATCGCGCCAGCCACTCGCTCAGCCAGCCGACAGGGCTGGGAAGGATCTCGGCGCAGATTGCCAAGCAGGTGATCTTCCAGAAGGTACGCGAAGCCGAGCGCGACACGGTGTTCAACGAGTACAACGGGCGCACCGGCGAGGTGGTGACGGCGGCGGTGAAGCGCGTCGAAGGCCCGGATGTCATCTTCGAGGTGGGCAAGACAGAGGCGCGCATGCCGCGCAAAGAGCAGTCGCGGCTGGAGTCGTTCGCAGTGAACGAGCGGGTGCGGGTGGTGATCGCGCGGGTGGAAAAGGCCAGCAAAGGGCCGGCGCTGGTGGTATCGCGGGCGGCGCCGGAACTGGTGCAGGCGCTGTTCCAGAGCGAGGTGCCGGAGATCTACGACGGCACGGTGGTGGTGAAGGCCATCGCGCGCGAGGCGGGCGAGCGCACCAAGATCGCGGTGATGTCCAAAGATAAAGACGTGGATTCGGTGGGCGCTTGCGTGGGCATGAAGGGCATGCGGGTGCAGAGCATCATCCGCGAGCTGCGCGGGGAGAAGATCGACATCATCGAGTATCACGAAGACCCGGTGACGTTCGCGGAGAAAGCGCTGCAGCCGGCGAAGGTGAGCCGGGTGACGGTGGTGGATGCGGGCGAGAAGCATCTGGAGGTCATCGTGGATGACAGCCAGCTGTCGCTGGCCATCGGCAAGAAGGGGCAGAACGTGCGGCTGGCGGCCAAGCTGCTGGGCTGGAAGATCGACATCAAGAGCGAGGAAGAGAAGCGGCAAGAGGTGGAGGCGCAGATGTCGGCGCTGATGCCGCCGCCTGCGACCCCGCTGGAAAAGGTGGAAGACCTGGGCGAAGGCCTCATCGAGAAGCTGACGGCTGCGGGGGTCACGACGGTGGAGGCGCTGGCGGACATGACGCCGGAGCAGCTGGAGGCCATCCAGGGCATCGGGCCCAAGACGGTGGAGAAGATCTCTATCGCGGTGAACAACTACTTCGCCACGCTGGATGCAGCGCAGGCGGCGGAAGAAGCCGCAGCCCAGGGCGCGGGCGCCGAAGCAGCGCCTGCCGAAGCTGTGGCGGAGGGCGCGGCAGAGGCAGCAGCAGAAGCACCGGCAGAGGAGGCCGCTGCGGAGTCTGCAGAGGCGGTTGAGGCAGAAAGCGAGCCGGTGGCTGAGGCCAGCGCGGCGGAGGAAGCGGTGGAAGGCGGCGAGACTGAGGGCGAAGCTGCGGGCGAGGCTTCGGTCGAAACGGAAACGGAAGAGAAGAAAGAAGAGTAAGCAGGCACAGTATTTGAGCTCAATGGAAAAAGTCCGCATCAACGATCTGGCGCGCGAGCTCGAGGTCAAGAGCAAAGAGCTGCTCGACTTCCTGCCGATGATTGGTGTCGCCGGCAAGAAGAGCCACTCCAGCTCCATCGAGCCGGATGAGGCGGAAAAAGTGCGCAAGCACTTTGCCAAGGTGGCCGAGGCCAGTGCGGCGGCAGAGAGGAAAGCCAGAGCAACGCCGGCCGAGGTCAAGCCGAAGATCGACCTCTCGAAGATCTCCAAGCCCGGCGACGTGCTGAAGGCCATCAGCAAGCAGACCCAGCCGGAGGCCCCGCCGGCCAGGCCGGCGCCGATGATCACCAAGCCATCGGTCACGCCGGCTGCGGCTGTGCCGGTGAAGCCGGCAGTCGCGCCGCCTGCGCCAGAAAAGCCGGTGGTCAAGCCGGCAGAGGCGCCGCGCCTGGCCCCGCCTGCGCCGGCGGCCCCGGCCTCGATCGCCAGCCTGGCGGCCGCAGCAGAGGCGCAGAAGCCGGCGGGGATCGTGCAGAAGCCAGCGGCTGCAGCGCCGAGCGTACCGGGAGTACCAGTGCCGGGCGCGCCTATCGCAGCGCCACGAAGAATAATCACCCCGCAGACGGGGCCGCGGCCGGTTTACGCCGCGCCACAACGGCCTGTGGGCGCCACGGTCACGCCGGGACAGCCAATCGGCGGCGTGAGAGCGGCACCGGGACGTCCGGTGCCCGGGCAACCCATCTTTCAGCGTCCGCGACCAACGGCAGGAGCGCCGGGAACGGCACGGCCGCCGTTGCGTCCGGGCGAGCGCCGGCCGATGCATCCGACGCGCACTTCGCCGACGGGAACGCGTCCGCCGGGGATGGCGCCGGGATTGCCGCCGCCGGGCGAGCGGCGTCCAGGAGGACCATCGCGGCGACCGGGCCAACGCCATGGCCCGCCACGCGGAGTAAAAGAAGGCCCGATGAAGGGCTTCCGCCAGCCGCCAAGCATGACGCTGGCAGCAGAGCCGCAGCCCATCACGCGGACCGTGACCATCACTGAGGGGATCAGCGTAAAGGACCTGGCGGAAAAGCTGGGCGTGCGCGCCAAGGAAGTGATCGCGCGGCTGCTGGTGAAGGGCGTGTTCGCCACCATCAATCAGACGCTGGATGCGAACCTGGCGAGCGAGACGGCACGCTTTTTCGGGGCCGAGACCAACGTCATCAGCTTTGAAGAGCACACCGAGCAGCAGGTGGAAGAAGTCCTGGCAACGGAGGCCGATGCCGGCCGGCGTCATGCCAGGCCGCCGGTGGTCACCATCATGGGGCATGTGGACCACGGAAAGACTTCGCTGCTCGATGCCATCCGCGAGACTAACGTGGCCGAAGGCGAGGCGGGCGGCATCACGCAGCACATCGGGGCCTACAAGGTGAAGATTCTGGACGAAAACTCGCCGGCCCTCGGGCGGGAGATCGTGTTCCTGGATACGCCGGGCCACGAAGCGTTCACGCGCATGCGGGCGCGCGGCGCCAAGGTGACAGACATCGTGGTGCTGGTGGTGGCGGCGGATGACGGCGTGATGCCGCAGACGCTGGAAGCCATCGATCACGCCACGGCGGCGAATGTGCCCATCATCGTGGCCATCAACAAGATCGATAAGCCGGGCGCGATGCCGGAGCGTCCGAAGAAACAGCTGGCCGACCGCGGGCTGGTGCCTGAAGATTGGGGCGGCAAGACGGTTTATGTGGAAGTCTCGGCCAAGAAGAGGACGAACCTGAATCTGCTGCTGGAGATGATCTGCCTGGTGGCGGACCTGGGCGAGCTGAAGGCCGCGCCGGAGCGTCCGGCGACAGGCTCGGTGCTGGAAGCCAAGCTCGACCGCGGGCGCGGCGCGGTGGCCACGGTGCTGGTGCAGAACGGCACGCTGCGCGACGGAGATACTTTCATCGTGGGCAACACCTTCGGCAAGGTGCGTGCCATGTTCGATGACCGCGGCAGCGTGCTGGAAGAGGCTGGTCCCTCAACACCGGTCGAGGTGCTGGGACTCGAGGGCCTGCCGCAGGCGGGAGACCAGCTGAGCGTGGTGGCGGACCGCGACAAGGCCAAGCAGATCGCGCAGTACCGTGAGCTAAAGGCGCGCGAGGCGCAGCTGGCCAAGAGCACGCGGCTCTCGCTCGAAGGCCTGGCGGAGCAGATGAAGACCGAGGGGGTGAAAGAGCTGCCCATCATCCTGAAAGGCGACGTGCAGGGTTCGGTGGAGGTGCTGGCCGATTCGCTGGGCAAGCTTTCGACCGACAAGGTGAAGGTGAAGATACTGCACACCGGCGTGGGCGCCATCACTGAGACCGACGTGCTGCTGGCTTCGGCCTCCAACGCCATCATCATCGGCTTCAACGTGCGGCCGGAGCGCAAGGCGCAGGAGCTGGCGGAGCAGGAAAAAGTGGATATCCGCCTGCACTCTATCATTTACGAGCTGCAGGATGAGATCAAGAAGGCGATGAGCGGGCTGCTGGAGCCGACCTTCAAAGAGACACACCTGGGCCGGGCAGAGGTGCGCGAGACCTTCCGCGTGCCCAAGGTGGGCACCGTCGCCGGCTGCTACGTGCAGGAGGGCGTCATCAAGCGCGACGCCGAGGTGCGGCTGCTGCGCGATAACGTGGTCATCTTCAAAGGCAAGGTGGGCTCGCTGCGGCGCTTCAAAGACGATGCATCCGAAGTGCGCAGCGGCATGGAGTGCGGCATCGGCATCGCCAATTACGGTGATATCAAGATCGGCGACGTCATCGAGGCATTCGTGACGCAGAGGGTGGCGGCGGAAGCGATCGCGTAGGCCTGTGCTCGGACGTGTTGTGAATGAGGCGCGTCAGGGGCGCGCCTCTCGTCTTTTGCGCTACGGTAGAATTTTTCTGTGCCTGTCGCCCAGCTCACGCTCGAACTCCACATCGAAGCTTCGCACTCGCTGAAAGACCGGCGGCAGGTGGTGCGCTCGCTCAAAGACCGGCTGCGGGCGAAGTTCAACATCTCAGTCGCCGAGCTGGAGGAGACCGACCTGTGGCAGCGCGCGACCATCGGGGTGGTGGCGATCTCCAGCTCGCGCGATTATCTGCAAGGCCTGATGCAGAACATTGAGCGCGAGGCGGCAAGAATCGCGCTGTCACACGGGGCGGAAGTCAGGGATTCAGCGGTGGAGATCAGTTAACGACGGTTTGCTGGTGCCTGGTGTCTGGTTGCTGGTTTGACCCTGACAAAGCAACCTCGCAAGAAAGCCCCTCTACTGCAACCTTCGCGTCTGTTCGCGGCTTCGTTAAGACAGTAAATCGCACCCCTTGAATTCCATTAGAATATAGAGTTCTTTTTGTCCTGCTGAGGGAGCCTGAGCGCATGGAGAACCGCGGGGCACAGCACCGGAAGGAGCGTCTGGCGGATGCGCTGCGCGATGAGATCGGCGCGCTGCTGGAGGGGGAGCTGGCTGATCCGCGCATAGGCCTCGCGACGGTGAGCATGCTGTTGCTGGCGCCGGACGGCAAGTCAGCGCGTATTCTCATCCATGCCGAGGGCAGCGAAGCCGAGGTAAAGGAGACGATGGCGGCGTTGAACGCGGCCAAGGGATTCATCCGGCACGAGCTGCAGGAGCGGCTGGGCCTGCGCCGGGCGCCAGAAATATTCTTTTATCTCGATCAGTCGGAAACGCGAGGGGAGAAGGTAGAGGAGCTGCTCAAGCGCATCAAGAAGAAGTTGTAGCGCAAGCGCGCGATCATGGTCAGCGAAGTCCTCAAGGCGATCGAGCAGCACGATGATTTCGTGCTGACCTCGCACGCGCGTCCGGATGGCGATGCCATCGGCTCGGCGCTGGGCTGCGTGCAGATCATGCAGGCGATGGGGAAGCGGGCAGAAGTGGTGCTGAGCGATGGAGTCCCGCACATTTATCGCGGGCTACCGCGAGCGGGCGAGGTGGTGCAGGCGCACCAGATCAACGGGCGCTACCGCGCAGCCATCATCCTGGAGTGCGACGACCTGCAGCGCACGCGGCTGTGCGGCTGGGACAAGCAGTTTCTCATCAACATCGACCACCACAGCAGCGGCAAACCGTTCGCGCATGTGAACTGGATCGATCCCAGCGCAAGCGCCACGGCAGAGCTGATCTATGAGCTGGCGCAGCAGGCGAATGTGAAGATCACTTCGGAGATCGCCACCTGCCTTTACACGGCGCTGCTCACCGATACAGGGGCGTTCTGCTTCCCCGGCACCGACCACCGCACCTTCGCGCTGGCGGAAGAGCTGGTGCGCTGCGGCGCCGATCCGGTGGCAATCGCGCAAGGAATCTATTTTGGCAACGAGTTTTCGAAGACACGGCTGCTGGGTGCGGCGCTCTCGCGGCTGGAGCGCGACGATTCGCTGGCGTGGATGTACATCACGCGGGAAGACATGCTGCGCTGCCAGGCGAGCGACGAGGATTGCGAGGGCCTGGTGAACTATGCCCTGGGCAATGCCGGGATCGAGGCGGCGGCGTTCTTCCGCGAGCTGGAGAACGGCCGCTGGCGAGTGAGCCTGCGCAGCAAAGGCTCGGTGAACGTGGCCTGCATCGCCGGGCGCTTCGGCGGTGGCGGCCATGAGTGCGCTGCAGGGTTCTCCCTCGATGGCCCGTATGAAGCGGCGAGGGAGCGGGTACTGGCGCCGCTGCGGCGGGCGATGAAGGGAAGCGCTAATCACAATCAGTGGCCGTAAGCCGTGCCGGGAACCTGCGGCCGGCCGAGTTTCCAGAATATGCCTGAAAAAACAAGCGCGCGGCGTGAGTTGCTGGTGCTGGGGGTGTTCTGCGGCTTCTTTTTTTTCTATGGACTGGGCGCCTTCGGCCTGGTGGGCGCAGATGAGCCGCGCTACGCACAGGTGGCGCGCGAGATGCTGCAGCGCAATGACTGGGTGACGCCCACGCTCAACGGGCAGCCCTGGCTGGAAAAGCCGGTGCTCTACTACTGGGGCGCGATTAGCTCCTATTGGTTGTTTGGAGTCCGCGATTGGGCGGCGCGCGTGCCGGCGGCGGTGTCCGCCTCGCTGATGGTGGCTGGTGTCTATCTTTTAGTGCGGCGATTGCGGGCGGGATACGAGTTCAGCGGCGCACTGACGGCGACCACTTCCGCGGCAGTCTTTGGATTCGCGCGCGGCGCCGGCACCGACATGCCGCTGGCCGCATGCTTCACGCTGGCGATGCTGGCCTGGTTTGCCTGGTTCAGTGGCGTGGAGAGAGAAAAGCTCTGGCTGGCCGCGTTCTATTTTTTTATTGCCGCGGCGACGCTGGCGAAGGGCCCCGTGGCACCGGGTCTGGCGGGAATCATCATCTTCTTATTTGCGACGACCCGGCCGAAGCGCTGGCAGGTGCTGCGCGAGACGCTTTGGTGGCCGGGAATACTGCTCTTTCTGGCGGTGGCGCTGCCGTGGTATGTGCTGGCGCAGGCGAGGAACCCGCAGTTCTTCCAGGAATTCATCGTGCAACAGAATCTTGCACGATTCAGCACGAATCTTTACCGGCATGAGCAGCCATTCTGGTACTACCTGCCGGTGCTGCTGATGGGGCTGTTCCCGTGGACGATCTTTGCGCTGGCTGCGTTCACTGAGGCGGTAGGCGACTGGCGCCAGGAAGATTCGGCGGAGGCTGCGCTGGGCCGCTTTCTGGTCATCTGGGCTGCGGTTCCGGTCATCTTTTTTTCGCTCTCGCAATCGAAGCTGCCGGGATACATTCTGCCGGCGATCCCGGCGTGGACGCTGCTGGCGGCGATCTATCTGCAGCATCGCGCCGAGCACGCCATCCCGCTGCCCGGCTGGATGCTCGCGCTGCATGCGCTGCTGCTGGCGGCGGTCTCAGGCGCGGTGATGCTGGCGATCCGCTGGATGCTGCATCCGCACGAGCCGGTGCCGTCCAATGTCTTGCGAACCGCCGGACTGGTGGCGCTGGCGGTGCTGGCGCTTGCCTGGGTCCTGGCGCGCATGAGGGGATGGGAGATGCTGCGGCTGGGAACGCTGCTGCCGCTGGTGCTGGCTGCAGGCTTTGTTCTGCGGGTGGCGGCGCCGACCATCGATGACACGCAGTCGGCGCGACCGCTGGCCAAGCAGCTGGCCATCTATCCGACCCAGACCCCGGTGAGCGTACTGGGAGTGCGCAGAACGGTGGAGTATGGGCTGGCGTTCTACCGCAACCAGCCGATCGCGCAGGAGCAATCGGCCACAGGGCGGCATCTGCTGGTGGCGCCGATGGATTGGCCGCTGCCGCCGGGAAGACACAGAATCTTTACCGGCGAATTCGGACCGCAACGGCTGGGATTATGGTGGGTGGAAGCCCAGTAGGACCGGGGCCCGCAGGCTGCGGCTGGGCGACAGTGCTGACTCTGGTTCGTCCCTTTTCCCGGGGCAGGCAGGGAACTAGACTGATAGGGCGCCGCGGCCAGCTTCACTCACTCCCGCGCGGCGAAAAGCATCCAACAGGTTAGCTGTGGAGATCCTCGACCTTCGCCATTTCCGTTCTGCTGACCTGCGTCCGCTGCTGGATGAGGAGGCACGGGCGTGGTCGCGCCAGCTGTCATGGGACTACTCCGGCTCGGCGGAGATGATCCTGCGGTACATGGATGCGCGCATCCTGCCCGGCTATGCGGCTGTGGATGCGGGGCGGGTGAAGGGCTACTCGTTCTTTGTCTACGAGGGCAGCAAGGGCGTGATCGGCGACTTGTTCGTGGGCAACGGCGAGAGTGCGCCGGCGCGGTATCCGACGGAAGAGCGGCTGGCAGCGCACGTGATCGAGACGCTGCAGCAATCGCCGGGAGTGCAGCGAATCGAGGCGCAACTGCTGCTGCACAAGGGCGACAGCATGTCGCGTCCGTTCGTGGAGGAGGGCTTCCGGCGATTTCCACGGCTGTTCATGTCGCTGCCGCTGAATGGCTCCGTGCCGGCGCCGGATTGGGCGGCACGATTTCCCGAGGTCGAGCTCAAGAAATGGTCGGAGGAGGAGTTCCAGGGCGCGGCTTCGGTGATCACGGCTGCTTATCGCGACCACATTGATTCTGAGATCAATGACCAGTACCGCACCACGGCGGGCTCGATGAGGTTCCTGAACAACATCGTGCGCTTTCCCGGTTGCGGAGTGTTCGATGCGGATTCCTCGTTCGTAGCGAGAAGCAAAGTGACCCGGGCGCCCCTGGGCCTGATCCTATGTTCGCGGGTGCAGACGGATGTGGGGCACATCACGCAGGTGTGCCTGACGCCGGAGCAGCGCTGCCGCGGGCTGGGCCATGCGCTGCTGCTGGCGACCTGCGCCGAGCTGCGCAAGCGACACTGCCGCGCGCTCTCGCTTACCGTGACGGAAGCGAATACGTCAGCGGTGGAGCTCTATAGGCGCATGGGCTTCAGCGTGCTGCATATATTCGATGCGTTTGTGTGGGAAGGATAAAGAGCTCTACAACCCCACAATTCGGCTGGTTAACGGATACTCAGTGTCTTATGAGCCACATCAACCAACCGCCGCCGATCAGGCCGAAGACAAACCAGGCGAAACATTTCAAGCCGTAGCGGAACTGCTCGCGCGGGGTGTTCTTCTGGGTGATGCCGAACACGACCGAGGCGAAGAGCGAGAAGAGCAGCGCGGCAGTGAAATGTGAGAGTTGCAGGTTCACGGTTTCTTTCCAATGGCGATCTGGTGCGCGTCCACGGCGCAGATGATGTTGAGCAGGCCGGCAACGATGAGAAACTTGCTGCCGTAATCAGCGGTGGCGAGGTTGATGGCACCCTGCCCCCAGCCAAGGATGCGGCTGGCGAAATACAGATAACCGGCGCCCAGATCGCCCACGAAGCCGAGCATGTCAAGAATGTCGCCAGTGTTGGGCTCGTGCACCTGGCCCTGCATGGCCAGGCCAAAGGCGAACATGATGGTGATGGTGGCCATGAGGATGAGGCCGCGAATCCAACGCTTCTGGATGATGTGGCCGGCCCCGGGGATGAGCCAGCCGACGATGGGCGCCAGCACGCCCATAGCGTTCAGGGGATAGGTCTTGGCTTCAGCTTTGCTCTCAGGGGCGGGCATCTAAATGCGGACGAGCTCCTGTTGGATTTTCCCTGTGACCTCGGCGCTGCCGTTGCGTACCAGCACGTTCACCTCGCTGCGCACGCCGAAGGAGGGCATGTAGATGCCGGGCTCGATGGAGAAGCAGGTGTTGGGTTGCACCTCGCGCTCGTCTTTGGTTTCGAGGCCATCCATGTTGGCGCCGTTGCCGTGCACGTCAGTGCCGATGGAGTGGCCAGTGCGGTGGACGAACTTATCGCCGTAGCCTGCGCGGGTGATGAACTCGCGGACGGCGTTATCCACCTCCCATCCGGCGAGTTTGCGTCCGGCGGAAACGGCCTGCTGCACGGTCTTGATGCCGACGTCGCGCGCCCCTTTTACGATGTCGAAGACCTTCAGCTGCTCGGCAGAAGGCGTGCCGACCACGCCGGTCCAGGTGATGTCGTAATAGACCGAGCCGGGCGCGTTCTTCTTACCCCAGATATCGAGCAGAACGAAGTCGCCTTCCTTGATCCTGGCGGCGCGGTCGGCGCGAACCTCGTAATGCGGGTCGCTGCTGTTGGCGTTGACGGAGACGTTGGGCGCCTCGGCGATGCCCAGGCCCTCGCGAGCAAAGGCTTCCAGGATCCACTTCTGGATCTCGTATTCGTTGGTGCCGCCATTGCGCACGCGGCGGCCTATCTCCTGAAAGGCAGCGGCGGTGATCTTGTCTATGGCGTCGCGGGCGAAGAAATGGCTGGCGATCTGCTCTTCTGTCCACGCCGCTTCAAAGCGGCCGACCAGGTCGCCCGAGGTCACGACCGTCTTGCCGAAACTGCGGACGAGCTCCACGGTGCCTGCGTCCACCAGGCCGATGTAAGGGACAAAATTGTTGGGCGAGTACTGCATGGCGATGGTCTTGTACGGCCCCAGAATCACGCGCAGTTTTTCCTGCAGCTCCTGCCAGCCGGAGTAGAGCTGTTTGCTGCCGGGTAGAGGATCGAGGTGTGCGGGCTCGATGCGATGCGACAACTTCTGCGGTTCGCCCTGCGCCGGGATCAGATAAAACCAGCGGCGGGTGACGAACAGGTCGTCGCGCAGCCCAAGCACGCGGTAGGCGATGGGATCGCGGTGATGGTGGTCGTAAAAGAGCCAGCCGTCGAAGTTGCGCTCGCGCAGGGCAGATTGGATGTCCGCGAGGTTCATAGGCAATCCTATATTTTACAGGAGTTCATGCGACGGGAGCCTGCGCGCGGGGCGCGAGCGTCCTGTCGTAGAGCAGCAGCAGCAGGGCCGTGGCCACGCCGACTCCTGCGACCGCCCACCACATGCGCGCGGGCTGGTGCGCCACCTCGCCGAAGTGATGCAGCAGGGCTCCCCCGAACCAGCCGGCGACGAATGATCCGATTCCCAGGGGCAGAAACGCAAAGCCCATGTAGGTGCCTTGCTGTCCGGAGGGGGCCAGGCGCGAGACATATTCGTAGTAGCGCGGAGCCTGAGTGATCTCGCCGAGCGAAACCACGGCCAGGGTGCAATAGGCCATGATCACGCTGGGATGCACCGCCATGATGACCCAGGCCAGCCCGGAAATGAGCGTACCCAGCATGATGGCAGTGAAAGGCTTGATCTTTTCGGTCAGGAGGCTCAAGACCATCTGCAGCGAGATCACGACGATGGGCCCGGTCACAAGCATCAGGGCGGTATCGGCCTCGCCATCAACGTAATTGTGCACGTAGATGCCGAGCGAGATGAACTCCTGCCAGTAAACGATCCAGTAGCCGGTGAAGATGAGCAGAAAGAGCATGAAGCGGGGGTTGGTGATGACGGTCCAGAAATTTTCGAACGCCTGGCCCAGGGTCGATGTTTGCGCTTCATCGGCCTTTCGCGGCTCCTTGAAGAAGAAGAGAACCGTGAAGAACATTAGAAAAACGCTGAGCGCGGCTACGCGGAACACGTTCTCCACGGACAAGTGCCGGCTGACCCAGGAGGCGACGTAAGGTCCGGCCGCCCCGCCGATGTTCACCAGCGTGTAGTAGATGGAATATCCGATAGAGCGAACTTTCTCGTTGGAGGCGCGCTGGGTGGTGCCGACCACGCAGGGTTTCACCATAGAGACACCCAGGGCCGGCAAGAACAGAACGAATAAGATGAGCGCGGTAATAGGCACTACGGAGCGCACCGGGACCAGCCAGGGAGCGGCGAGGGAGCCCATCAGAAAATATGCTGTGCTGAGAATGAAATAAGCGAGCGCGAGCGCGCGGCGAAAGCCGAGACGGTCTGCCAGTGTCCCGCTGAAGGCGGCGAGAAACCAAACCCAGCCGCCGAAGAAGCCCGTCAGGCTCCCGGCTCTTTCGGTGGTGAACTGGAGGTTCTCGTTCAGGTAGCGGGCCAGCACGGCGAAGGCCCCGTAATAAGAGAGGCGCTCAAACAGCTCGGTGATATTCGCGATCCAGAATGGGCGCTCGAATCCAGTACGAATGTCGTGCCAGCGCTGCGCAAGGTTCAAATCGTTTCTCCTAGTCCTGCCTGGGTCACGGATGCGAGCCGTTGCTGCAACTCAGCCTGGCTCAAACCTTCGACGCGTATAAGCTTTAGACGGCTGGCCTGGCCGGAAGCTATCGTAATGGAGGAGCGGGGGACTTTCAAAAGTTCGGCAAAGAACTCGATGCAGGCCTCGTTCGCCCGGCCCTCGGCCGGGGGCGCGGTGAGGGAGAGCTTGAATACTTCGCCCAGCATTCCGGTGATGGCATTCTTCCGCGCGCGAGGATGGACTTTGACCTTGAACGCCGCCGGCAAGGGCGTCTACTTCCCTGGCCGCTCGCCAAGGACGGCGGTACCCAAACGGATGCAGGTCGAGCCCTCTTCGATGGCGACCTCGTAGTCGTGCGACATGCCCATGGAAAGCACGTCCATGCGGATGTTCTTCCAGTGCCTGGATTCGATGTCATCGCGCAACTGGCGCAGCCTGCGGAAATGCGGGCGACTGGCCTGGGGATCGTTTGCCATGGGCGGGATGGTCATGAGGCCGCGAAAGTCGAGGCCGGCCAGCGAGGCGGCTGCCTCAAGCAGCTGCTGCAGCTCTTTCGATTCCGGCACGATCCCGCCTTTGTTTTTTTCCCCGGCGATGTTCACCTCGATCAGCACCGGGATGCGCTTCTTCAGCTTTTCAGCCGTAGCATTGAGCTTCTGCGCCAGCTTGAGCGAGTCCACGGAATCGATGGCATGGAATAACTCGGCAGCCCTGGCAGCCTTGTTCGATTGCAGCGAGCCGATGAGGTGCCACTCGGCGTGGGCCAGGTCTGCGAGTTTGCCGGCTTTGGCGGCGAACTCCTGCACCTTGTTCTCGCCGAAGAGCCGCAGGCCCTGCTCGTAAGCCTCGCGAATGACCTCGGGCGCGAAGGCCTTCGTGACCGCCATCAGAGTCACGTCATCTATAGTGCGGCCGAAGCGCCCGGCCGCCAGCTCCATGCGTTTGCGAACAGCCTTGATGTTTTCAGCGACAGACATGAATGCCGATCACTTTTTCGAGGGACCGCTCTCCAGCGGCTTACGGGCGAAGTGGTAAAGCGAGTAACCCAGCGCCAGGAATGCGAGCACCGCGCATGCATTGGCCACCGCCGGGGCGCTGCTGCCGAAGAGCTCAGCGAACCGGTAATGAATGGTGCCGCTGCCAGCAGGCGCCTCATACGAACCGAAGCTGACGGTGTGACGAAAGGTATCAGCGCCGGCGGCATGCCCCAGGTCCCGAGTCTTGTTTTCGATGTAGCTTCCCACCACACCCAGCAGGCCGACGATGCCTCCGGCGGCGATGAGGCCGCTGGAGTACAACGAACCGGGGCTGACATCGCTCTCCTCAGCTTTTTCGCCGGACCTTGCTGCGGCGCGTTCCACCAGCCAGCGCACCACGCCGCCACAGAACATGATGAACGTAGTGGCGATGGAAATGTAGAAGCCGACGGCAAACGAAAGCGAGCGAATGCCCAACAGCTCCACCGCAATCACCATGAACACGCCCAGCAGCACCAATCCCCATGGCAAGCGCTGGTTCAGGATGCCGCTGATGACGGTGGCCATCAATTTGGCTTGCGGCGCGGGAGCCTTATCGCTGCCGATCCCCTGCACCCATTGCACCTCGATGTTGCCGGTCTGCGGGTTGTAGAGGTACTTGCCGTCGGGGATCTGCTTGGAGCCGAGGGCATTCAGCAGCCAGAACTGGCTCCCCTGCAGGGTCGTTTCGCCATTAGGGCCGGCGAGGCGGACCTGCGGTCGATCAAAGCTTCGGCTTTGTATCTCGATGCCGTCCGGGGGACGGGTGGCGTCAACCGCGATGGGTGGCACAGGGCGGAACGACTCAAGGCCTGCATTCATGACGATCACGGTGGAACCGATCACCATCACGGAAACGGCCACGCCGATCAGCAGGGCGATCTGCTGGGCCCGTGGCGTGGCGCCGACCAGGAACCCTGTCTTCAGGTCCTGCGAGGTATTGCCCGCGTTCGCGGAGGCGATGCAAACCACGCCGCCAATGCTGATGGCAAGCGCGCCGAAGGCAGCCGCCGTCCATCCCACGACGAGAAAAATGGCGCAAGTTGCCATCAGGGTCGCGATTGCCATTCCCGAGATTGGGTTGGAGGAGGTGCCGATCAACCCGGTGATGCGCGACGATACCGTCACGAACAAGAAGCCGAAGACGACCACAAAGAGAGCAGCGGCGATGTTAGCAAGAGCTGAAGTCTGCGCCCCCGGGACCGGTTTGAAGGTCAGCATGGCCCACATCATGGCCATGATGAGCAGTGTGCCGCCGAGGGCAAATTTCAGATTGAGGTCATTGTCGGTGCGCTTCGAGGTCAGAGCGGCAGCCGCTCCCTTGCCCAGGTCCTTGGCGCCTGCCTTTAACGCGCTGATGATGGTGGGCATGGTCTTGATCAGCGTGATGAGACCGGAGGCTGCTACCGCTCCGGCGCCGATAGGCCGGATGTAGATTCGCCACAGATCGTCTGGTCCCATTTGGGCGATCGGGACCACTCCGGGATAGATGGGGTGAGACACCTGCGAGCCAAAGAACTTGATGGCGGGCATGACTACCAACCAGGCAAACACACCTCCGGAAAAGAGCACTCCGGCAATGCGCGGGCCGATGATGTAGCCGACCCCGAGGTACTCTGCCGTAGCATTGCCGCGGATGGAGCCGCCCGGTAGCCATTTCGGGTTGTAGGCGGGCGTGCTCGGCCATGCAGCAATGACATTCTCGTTCTGGAAGAGAGCGTAAAGGGCCCCTAGCCCGAGACCGTAAAAAACGCGGCTGGCGAAGGAACCGCCCTTATCTCCGGCGATGAGCACATCGGCGCAGGCCGTGCCCTCGGGATACAGCAGATTGCCATGCTCCTTGACGATGAGCTGGCGGCGCAATGGGATCATGAAGAAGACGCCCAGCCATCCGCCGATGAGGGCAAGCATGAAGATTCGCCAGTATTCCATTCCGAAGCCGAGAAAGATGAGCGCGGGGAGGGTGAAGATCACGCCTCCAGCGACAGATTCGCCGGCTGATCCGGTGGTTTGCACGATGTTGTTTTCGAGGATGGAAGCCTTGCCCAGCGCCCGGAGAAGGCTTATCGAAAGCACTGCGATGGGGATGGAGGCAGAAACCGTCAAGCCGGCACGCAGGCCAACATAGACGGTCACCGCGCCAAACAGCAGGCCGAAAAAGCAGCCGGAGAAGAGTGCCCGGAAAGTGAGTTCAGGCCGTCTCTCTTCTGCCGGCACGTAGGGCTTGAAGCTGCTCTCCACTGTTTGCGGCTGAGTCGCGGTCGCCATCAGGCCTCCTGGCCGTTCCGCTCCGGAAGGGAGAACGGGCGGGCGAAAATTATCACAGCGTGTGCATTTCTACAAGAATTTAACGAAGCCGCCGGGTGCCCCAGACAACGCAATGGTATACTTTCTTGTTAACAGCTCCTCGATGTAGCGCGTCTCCGGAGGTTGTGTCTTCAGCAGTACCGGCGGCCAAACTCGCACGCTTGTGCCCGCGGACCTCACCGCGTCCCGTGGGTATGCATATCGTGCCGCAGCAGCGTTGTTCTCCACGCTTTTCCCCTCCAAGTGCCGCCTTTGCGGCCAGGCGCTGGAGAATATCTCCCGGGTCCCTGTTTGCGACGAATGCCTGATTCTGCCACGAATGGAGGGACGGTTCTGCGCCATCTGCGGCGAGCGCCTGGTCACATTCGGCGATCCGGCGGAGCGGCAAGAGGCGATTTGCGGAATGTGCCGTGCCGAACGTCCGCAATTCGAACGTGCGATGGCGGTCGGCAGCTACGACGGCCGCCTGCGCGAGTTGTTGCATCTGCTGAAGTACGAGGATCTGCGTCCACTTGCCGCGAAGCTGGGCTCGATGCTGGCGCAGTCGATGCTGACCGCAGGGCTGCCGGGGAATTGTGTTGTCATCCCCATTCCGCTGCACCGCCGCAAAGAGCGGCAGCGCGGCTTCAATCAGAGCTTATTGCTGGCACGAAGCGTGGCCGGGCAATTCGGATTCCCGCTGCTTTCGGATTGTCTCCAGCGGAAGCGTGAGACCGCCTCGCAGACCGGGCTTACCCGCGAGCAGCGGCGGGCGAATCTGCGCGGCGCCTTTGCGGTGAAGGAGCGCGCACGGATAGGCGGCAAAGTCGTGATCCTGGTGGATGATGTCTTCACCACCGGCACTACCGCGGCCGAGTGCACACGCGTGCTGATGCGCGCCGGGGCCAAGCAGGTTTTTGTGGCGACGGTGGCGAGGGTTTTGAAGATGGAGGCGCCGCAGCTGCTGCCGGCGGCTGCGCCGGGCGTAAAGATCCAGTGAGTATGAGCAAGGGAAAACATTCCGGACACAAACCGCACGCCGCGCAGGCGACGGTGATCCTGGAGACGCGCGATGCGCGCGGCGAGCAGCGGCGCACGGTGATGCACACGCCCGTCCTGGTGCTGAACGCCACCTACGAGCCCATCAACGTGTGCGCTGCGCGGCGCGCTATCGTGCTCGTGCTCAAAGGCGTGGCCATGGCGGAAGAAGAGAACGGGCACACGCTGCATTCAGCGCGCTACTCCATGCGCGTGCCGTCAGTGATCCGCCTGCTCGAGTACCGCCGCATCCCGCACCAGACGCGGGCGCTCTCGCGCAAAAACATCCTGCTGCGCGACCGCAATACCTGCCAATATTGCGCCCAGACTCTGCCCGCAGCTGAGCTCACGCTCGATCACGTCGTCCCGCGCTCGCGCGGCGGCTCTTCGACCTGGGAGAACCTGGTGGCCTGTTGCCATCCCTGTAACCGCACCAAGGGCAACCACCTGCCGCACGAAGTGAGTATGAAGCCGATGCGCGAGCCGCGCCCCTTCACGCTCCACACCAGCCGCCATATCATGCGCCTGATGGGACACTCAGACGCCAAGTGGCGAAAGTATCTTTTCTATTAGGCCGCTGCGCGGCAGACCGCCCGGGACTTTCGCACTTTCGAACTGCGTTTAGGCGACGCAAGCGCGCGGCTCGCTGGCCCGCTGAAGCTCGCCGCTTTCTAGTTCTTTGGCGGCGGTGTCTGCGGTTGCGGCTGCTGGCCGGGTGGTTGCGGCGTGGTGGGCAGCTGCTGGCCTTCGTAGATGATGCGCGTCTTGGTGCCGAAGCGCTTGTAGTTGGAATATTTGGTGACGCCTTTGAGATGGACATCCTGCTCCAGAGCGCCACGGCCGCCGGGGAAGTGGAGCACGTCATTGGTCGAGGTGTAGACCGGAAACCAGTACTGTCCGTCGATCTGCTGGCGGTAGGTGGTGAAGTCAGGAAAGGCATGGCCTTTTTCGAAGTTCTTTGACGAGACGCCCTTGCCGAAGACCTTCACGATCTGAAAATCCTGGTCATCGACCCAGACGCGTCCCTGGAAGCGGCGTTTCTTCTTGTCGATCTCTCTGGGCTTGATGTCGAAGACGTAGGTGTCCAGTTCGTCCTCACGCTGTTTGCCCACATAAGTGATGTTGTACTCGGGCAGTTCATCGCTGGTCAGTACGAAGGGCTGCGTCTGCTCGAAGTCTTTGAGGTCCTCCTCATCCAGACTCAAACCGGCCTGCTCCAGCGACGACTGGGGAGCGTACACCATGTTCACGATGCGGCGGTTTTTGTCGTCGAACAGCGCGTCGAAGGTCTCGGCGAACTCGCCGGTGGGAGTGTTGCCATCCATCACCGCGATGTAGACCGACTCCCGGTAGGTATACTGCGCGCGGGCGTGCGCGAACTCGGTCTCCTTAGCGGCGAATTTCTGGATGATCTGCTCTGGCGTCGTGCCTTTGGGCGGAGAGGGATCGAGCAGACCCTCGCCTTCCTCGGCTGGCGCATGCACAGCCAGCAGCAGGGAAGCGAACAATATCAACTTCTTCATCGGTTCTATTTTAGATGCAATCCCCAGAACCGGGTTAGCCGCTGGCGCCGATGACAGGGCTGTGCGCTTCATTTAGACTTGAGCGTTTTGTGGGAGGGTACTGTGATGCGTCGCATCGCCATTCTTCTTCTGCTCTTGATTTCTTTGCCGTTTTCTGTCGCCCAGGGCAAGCGCCCTTTCACCTTTGAAGACATGATGAAGCTCAAGCGCATCAACGAGCCCATCGTCTCGCCCGACGGCAAGTGGGTGATCTTTTCCGCGGTGCATGTGGACCTGGCGCAGAACACCAAGATCCCGCACATCTGGATCGTGCCCATCGCCGGCGGCGAGTCACGCCAGCTCACGAGCGATGCCGGCGAAGACCGTCCGCGCTTTTCGCCCGATGGCAAGTGGGTGGCTTACATCTCGCCTAAAGAGGGCGGTTCTCAAATCTGGCTTATCGGTTTCGATACGGCCACGGGCTCTTTCACCGGCGAGCCGCGCAGGCTGACCTCCATCTCCACCGAAGCCGATGGCGAGACCTGGTCGCCCGACGGCAAGAACCTCATCTTTGTCTCCAAGGTCTATCCCGATTGCCCCGACGACGCCTGCAACAAGCAGCGGGATGAGGAGCGCGCGAAATTCAAAGTGCAGGCGAGGATCTACACCACGCTCTTCTACCGCCACTGGAACACCTACTTCGACGGCAAGCGCAGCCACATTTTCGTCGTCTCAGTGGATGGCGGTGCTGCGCGCGACCTGACCCCCGGCGACTACGAGACCCCGCAGTTCACTGTCGGCGGCGCCGATGGCTACGACGTTTCGCCTGACGGCAAAGAAGTCGCCTATAGCAGCAACCATGATCCCGTTCCCGCCGCCAGCACCAACAACGAGATTTTTATCGTTCCCATCACCGGCGGCGAGGCGCGGAAGATCTCCAACAGCCCGGGCAGCGACGAGACCCCGCGCTACTCGCCCGACGGCAAGTGGATAGCCTGGCGCATGCAGAAGCGCGCCGGATACGAGAGCGACAGGTTCCGGCTGGTCATCTACGACCGCAAAAGCGGCGAGATCAAGAACCTGACCGAGGATTTCGACCGCTGGGTCGAGAGTTATGTTTGGGCGGCAGATTCGAGCAAGATTTATTTCAGCGCAGAACTAGAAGGTGAGTCTCCATTATTCGTTGTGCTTGTGAAGCCTGAGAGTAGATTTCTCACCAACGACTATGGATTGGCTCCGCCTGACGTTCCGATGTTGAACTTGCGTAGGATCGCAGGCGGTTATAACGACAATCTCGCCATCTCCCCAGATGGAATAACGCTTCTGTTCACGCGCATGTCGGCGCAGTACCCGAACGAAATCTACAAGATTGCAATGAAGGATGCCGAGCCGGTTACGCACATGAACGACGCGATTCTGTCTCAGGTCACAATGACCCCCATCGAATCCTTCTGGTTCACCGGCGCGCATGGCGATAAAGTCCAGGGATTCATGGTCAAGCCGCCAAACTTCGATCCCGGCAAAAAATATGCGCTCAAATATGTGGTGCACGGCGGCCCGCAGGTCCCCATCGGTGATGAATGGTCATACCGCTGGAACATGGAGCTCTTCGCCGCCAGCGGATACGTGGTCATTGAGCTGAACTTCCACGGCTCGCCCGGCTACGGGCAGAAATTCATCGAAGATATCAGCGGCGATTGGGGCGGCGCTCCCTTTGAAGACCTGATGAAAGGCCTCGACTACGCCGAGCAGAAGTATCCCTTCATCGATAAAGACCGCGAGTGCGCGCTGGGCGCCAGCTACGGCGGATGGATGCTCGACTGGATGGAAGGCCACACCACGCGCTTCAAGTGCATGGTCTCGCACGACGGCATGTCGAACACCGAGGCCGCCTACGGCGAGACTGAAGAGCTCTGGTTCCCGGAGTGGGAGTTCAAAGGCACGCCCTGGACGAATCGCGAGATGTACCGCAAGTGGTCGCCCATCCTTTATGCCACCAGCTTCAGGACACCCATGCTGGTCATCCACGGGCAAAAGGACTACCGCCTTGATCTCGCCGAGGGCTTCGAGATGTTCACCACGCTGCAGCGCCTCAACGTTCCTTCCAAGATGCTGTATTTCCCTGATGAAGGCCACTGGGTGCTCAAGCCGCAGAATTCGCAGCTCTGGTACAAGACCGTGGGCGATTGGGTGGATTCTTACATCGGGCCGGGAGCGAAGCGTTAGGATGGACAGACTCTTTTGACTGCGGGCCTGGTTGGTTTCGGACTTGGCGTCGGCGCTGCAACTTTGTTCGGGATAGCGCGCCTCTTTCGATAGTTCGACAATGTGGCGTTCCGCTTAGCGCGTCTGGCCTCGCCTTTCACTTCGCGATACCGGTGCAGAGCTCGTTCTTGTAGATGGCTGTCCGTCTCTAGCCTTGCAAGGAAGTCGTCAACACCTGTATTGAACGCTCTAGCAAGGGTTACGATTCCAAAACTGACCTGCCCATTTTCGCCTGAGACCGGCTGATCTCCGGGCAGCAGAGACGCCTTCCCAAAAAGATTCCAAGCGTGAACCAGATTTAAACGGTATTCAGGGTAAATTAGCCGAGCATAAGGCCTCCATGTACTTGGAAAGTGATTTCTGTCGAACTTTCTAACGTTCTGATTCTTATAGCCATATGAAGAAACTGCGTCGAGGGCGCACATATAGGCTACTGCGATTACATGTCCCCGGTGTGACATCGGGTCTGGTCAGGGGTTGGCGGCCTGAACGTCGTGAACGACGTTATGAAGCTCGTCGAGCATGGTCTCTTGAAATATCCTTCGTAGAGTCGTGAGGAACTTGGTGTCAAATTTTCTGGGTGCGGGTGGCCAAGAGCGCGGCTGCCAGGGAATCAACGGTACCTGGGATGGAGGCTCTCCGCCCGTTACGCTTGGCAAATTGACGTTGAATGCGAGGTCGTCTTCCCGATATCTGACCATTAGGAATCCCCCCTTGTTCCATAGCGGAGCCAGTTTGTCGTCGACAAGTCCAGTGAACAAACTAAGTCTACAGTTTCCGCAGTTGGGCAGATCCGCCGCCTTTTTGATTAGTTCCGAGAACCGGAATTGAAACCGCCTAGTGCTTCCTTTCGTACCATCCAATATATAGATGTCCCTGAAGAAAAAACTCCTTCGCCTCGGCGCCATCGCCCTCGTGGCCTATCTCGCCTTATCCGCAGCGGCCGGCATCTTTCTTGTTGATGCGACGCTCAAAGTCCAGCGCATACCCCTGGGCCAGCACAGCCCGGCCTACGTCGCCGCGCAGGACCACTACCGCGCGCGCATCGAGAACGTCGCCACCACCGCGGCTGATGGTGCGCCGCTGCTCGGCTGGTTCGTCCCCGGGAGCGGGCCGGATACGATTTTGCTGATACATGGCTTTGGTGACAATCGAGAGGGCGTCTCAGGCGCCTTCGCGCTGCTCTTCCTCAAGCACGGCTACAGCGTCCTTATGCCAGATATGCGCGCTCACGGCCAGAGCGGAGGCCAGCTTGCTACCTTCGGCGTGCTCGAGGCCGGCGACATCCGCGCCTGGGTCACATGGCTCCGCCAGCGCCAGCTCCGCGATGGCCGCGCCGGCGGCTGCATCGATGGTCTGGGCGTCTCCATGGGCGCCGGGATTCTGCTGAATTCGCTGCCCGCCGAGGGGCGCTTCTGCGCCGCGGTGGCCGAGTCATCGTATGCAAGTTTTCGACAGATCGCCTACGACCGCCTGGGCCAGCGCTTTGGCGAGCTGGGCCCAATCATCGGCGAGACCATAGGGCGCGCGCTGGTGGATTGCGGCTTTCTCTACGCCCGACTGCGCTACGGCGTAGATTTGGAAAAAGCCTCGCCCGAAAATGCCGTCGCACATGAGCGGGTTCCCATTCTGCTGATTCACGGCCTTGCTGATGACAACATCCCGCCCTACCATGCTCTGATGATCGCCAGGAATAATCCGCGCATCACATTGTGGCGCCCGGCGGGCGTCGGCCATGGCAGCTCCATCACCGACGTGCCCGAGCAGTACGAGCAGAGGGTCTTCAGTTTTCTGGATTCCGTGCAGCCGGCGCAGCGCCCGGCCACCATCGCCGGCGCAGCGGGCGGCGGAGGAGTGCACGCCGCCGCTCCCGCCAACTAGCGCTTGCGTATCTCGATATTCCCGTTCACTGTGCTGATGCGCAGTTCGCGCCCGCCATCGCCGAAACGCGCCGAGATGCGCGTCGGCCCCGGATGCCCGATGCGCGTCCCTGAGGTCACGGTGTAGGCAAAATCGGAGCTGACGTGTCCGTTCAGGGTGTTGAATTCGACATCGGCATTCAGCGCCGCCGGCGCCGTCAGCTCCACGCTGCCGTTCACCGTCTCCAGCTTCAGGCTGTCCGCCCAGCCGGAGGACCTGAAATCCGCATAGATGCTGCCATTCACGGTGCGCACTTCGGCCCACTCCGCGGTTGAGACTTGCACCTTGCCATTCACGGTGGTCAGGTCGGCGCTGCGTCCCAGCTCGCTGGCCTCGATGTCGCCATTCACCGTGGCGGCGTTGAAGTGCAGGTCGCGCGGCAGGCGGACCGTGAAATCCACGCGCGCATGCCCGCTCCAGTGGTTGTGCGAGTGCCACTCGTGCTGCCCGCAGGACGCCTCGCCCGCGTTGTCCGAAGGGTAGATGGCGCAGATGGAGACACCATCGGCCGTGGTCACCGCCTTGATCTGCACCTCATCCGCGTTGACGCCGCTCTTTTCTGCCGTGACTTCCACCTGGTCGCCGCTGCCGGTCTCGGCGCGGACATCGCCGTTGATGTTGCGGATGGTCACTGTCTGCCCGGCGCTCAGCTTGCCGCTCCAGTGAAAGGTGTCAGATGAATCTTTGGCCGCGGCCGCGGTTGCCGCAAACGCCAGTCCCAGGACCACGCCCAGAAAGCTCAGTCTCCTGCTCATAGTGCCTCCGTCTGGCTTGTTTGGACGCGCCTCCCGCCTGATAGTTACCCACCTTGACGAACAAAAGGCCGGTGGAGCTGCCCGGCAGGGAAATCAAGTAAAATCTTCAAGATATGCCGTCGCTCAGCCAGCTCGCCGCCAGCATCAAGCAATCTGAGATCCGCATCATGTCGGTGGAGTGCGAGAAGGTGCGGGGCGTGAATCTCGCCCAGGGCGTCTGCGACACCGAGGTGCCGCTGCCCGTGCGCCGCGGCGCCGAAGCCGCCATCGAGGGCGGACGCAACTCCTACACCCGGCTCGATGGTGTTCCCGAGCTGCGCAACGCCATCGCCCAAAAACTGCAGCGCGAGAACGGCATCACCGTCGATCCCGAGACCGAGGTCGTGGTCACCGTGGGCTCGACCGGCGCCTTTTACAGCGCCTGCATGTCGCTTCTCAATCCCGGCGATGAGGTCATCGTCTTCGAGCCCTTTTACGGATACCACGTCAACACCCTGCTGGCCATGCACTGCCGGCCGGTCTTCGTCACCCTCGGTCCGCCCGACTGGGCATTCAGCCGCGCCGCGCTCGAGCAGGCCATCACTCCCAGGACGCGCGCCATCGTGCTCAACTCGCCCGCCAACCCCTCCGGCAAGGTCTTCAGCCGCGAAGAGATGCAGTGGATCGCAGACCTCGCCGCCAAGCATGACCTCGTCATCTTCACCGATGAGATCTACGAATACTTCCTCTACGACGGACGCGAGCACATCAGCATCGCGACCCTGCCCGGCATGCGCGAGCGCACCATCACCATCGCCGGATTCTCCAAGACCTTCAGCATCACCGGCTGGCGCATCGGCTACGCCGTCTGCGACCGCAAATGGTCGGGCGCCATCGGATATTTCTCCGACCTGTTCTACATCTGCGCTCCGTCGGTGCTGCAGTTGGGCGTAGCCGCCGGTCTGCTAGAACTGCAGCCCGGGTTCTACCAGACCATGTCGCGCGAGTACGGGGTCAAGCGCGACCTGCTCTGCGATTCGCTGCGCGCAGTGGGCCTGACGCCCAGCGTCCCGCAGGGCTCGTACTACGTGCTGGCCGATGCCTCGCGCCTGCCCGGCAGGAACAGCAAAGAGAAGGCGATGTATCTGCTGAAAGAGACCGGAGTCGCCAGCGTCCCCGGCGCCGCCTTCTTCCGCCCCGGCGGCGGCGAGAACCTGTTGCGCTTCTGCTTCGCCAAGACCGATAGCGAGCTGCGCGATGGTTGCCAGCGTCTGCAACAGTTGCGCGCCGCGGTGGCCGCCCGGTGACCTCCGCCGACCAGGAAGTCTCGCGCATGATGCAGGAGTACGCCGAGCAGGCCGTCAGATTCGGGCGCGAGCGCAAGCTCCAGCTCGATTACAGCGAGCAGAGCCTGGTAAGCGTGGAAGCCGTGCTCGATCAGCTCGCAGTCAGCTCGGCCGGCGAGGCCAGGCCCGAGACCCTCGACGAGATGGCCAAGATGTGGGGCGGTTATTTCGGCGAGGTCGTCCGCCGCCACTTTGGCGGCGAGTGGGTCATAGACAAATATCCCGCCGGCGATTTTCTCATCGTCACCCTCAAAGTGGCCGGCGCGCGGCTCTTTCCCTCCATGAAGGTCCACAAGCGCCTGACCGAGGGCGAGACAGAAAACCTCTGGAGCTTCTACCAGAGCGTGAAGAAGCGGCTCCAGGCCACGACGGGAGCGAGAGTCAATTGAGCCGGCCGATTAAAATCTGTCGGCACATCATCGTTGCGGCACTCGTCTTTGCCCTTGGCGCTTTCGCCTTGGCGCAGAGCGGGGCCGTCGCCGGCGGCGCCAGCGAGGTCGGGCCGAACTTCGCCGTCACGCTCGACCGCGAGCCCTCGCATCATCTGGCCATTGAGAACCAGTACATCCGCGCCTTCAAAGTCGAGGTTGCCCCGCACAGCTCCACCCTGCTGCACCAGCACGACCGCGACTATCTGTTCGTGACCATCGGCGACAGTTCCGTCGAAAACGATGTCCAGAGCAAGGCCCCAGTCAGGCTGGAGCTGAAAGATGGCGAGGTCCACTTCACCAAAGGTGGTTTTGCCCACGTGGCCAGGAACCTCTCTGACAAGCCCTTTCGCAACATCACCATCGAGCTTATGACTCCCAGCGCCAATGTTGCTCCTTGCGACCGCACCAGCGAGCAATGCGGCTTCCGCGCCAACAGTTGCATGCAGCTCGGCCAGGTGACCTGCGCCGTCACCTTCCAGATCATGGCCGGCGATGGCTTCGAGGTGCGAGAGACCGATATCCCCGCCGGACTCATCACGCCGCTCCACAAGCATGCCGGGCCGCATCTGGCGATCGCTCTTACCGAGTGCGACCTGGTGAATGAAGTGGAAGGCATGGCGCCGCAGAAAGTTCACATGAATGCGGGCGACATCGCCTGGATCCCCGCCGGCCCGCCGCACAAACTCACCAACACCGGCTCATCTATGGCGCGGCTGATAGCGGTGGAGTTCAGGTAGCAGCCTCAAAGCCTCCGTTCTTGGCTAAGCAGAGCCAGGGAGCTTGCGGCTCATTCTTTGAAACCCTTCCCCGCTCACTGCATCGAATAAGAAGGAATTAGCGTGCCTGCACCACCCGCTGTGCACCAAAAATACTTTGCCTCGCGTGTTGACAGGATCCAGAAGACCGCGCTATTCTAGTTAGGTTCGTCTCTCGTAGTTGTGGTGACTGTAGGTCGCAACAACCAGCCTTAAAAAGAGAGAACAGATTTCGAGGACCAGCAGTCCTCCGGATTGCTGCGTCGAATCGGAACGCGCCGCTCAGGCGGAGTGCGCTTCGGTCTTTGACAACAGGTTGAACGTGCCAGTCGTGAGATTTACTTCCCCCTGACTCGTAAGAGGGATGGGCTGGAAGTAATGGAAACGCTCGGGTATAAGTCCGAGTGATCTCACAAAATAGGTAAGTTGAGGCGTTTGGCGGGCGTTTGTCCGCCGCCGAAATCCCGAGCGCGAGCGAGGGATCTCAAAGACGCTTCATTGCCGTTCCGGATTCCGCGCAGCTTGTCTGCGTTTTGCCGGGGCGGCGGTCTTCTGTGACTTCCCGTCCGGAAGACATCAGGATTTCAAACGAGAGTTTGATCCTGGCTCAGAATCAACGCTGGCGGCGTGCCTAACACATGCAAGTCGAACGAGAAAGTCCCCGCAAGGGGATGAGTACAGTGGCGACCGGGTGAGTAACACGTGACTAACCTACCCTCGAGCGGGGAATAACTCCGGGAAACCGGGGCTAATACCGCATAATCTCTCCGGGCTGCAATGCCTGAAGAGCAAAGGAGCAATCCACTTGAGGAGGGGGTCGCGGCTGATTAGCTAGTTGGCGGGGTAACGGCCCACCAAGGCGATGATCAGTAGCCGGCCTGAGAGGGCGCACGGCCACACTGGAACTGAAACACGGTCCAGACTCCTACG
>Ga0187777_10000290_pt1 | contig 37534 bp, 26 predicted proteins | sample 1015_Q2_SP5_10_M_FD_132416 | JGI IMG/M metagenome (GOLD analysis project Ga0187777, IMG submission 132416) | Tropical peat soil microbial communities from peatlands in Department of Meta, Colombia - 1015_Q2_SP5_10_MG | ecosystem: Environmental > Terrestrial > Soil > Wetlands > Peat | place... | reverse complement strand
TGTCTCCGGGCCTGGTGTCCTGTCTCCGGGCCTGGTGTCCTGTCTCCGGGCCTGGTGTCCTGTCTCCGGGCCTGCTTCGGGGGGCCCGGCGCCCTCTTGCGCCGGCGCCCGAACCCCCTTAGTTAGTTACGCTAACTAATATAACGGTGCTGGCTGCCCGCCGCACCCCACGACCGCAGGGACGCTCTGTCAGGGAGGATACCATGGTCGCCGTCGATGTGCTCACCGCTGCTGTGAGAGCGCGGGATGCGAACGAGGTTCGCCGCGTGATCGCCGACCAACCGGCGCTGGCCGGCGAGCGGCCGGCCAAAGGACCCAGCCCGCTCCTCATGGCCGCCTATGTCGGTGACCGGCAGATCGCCGATCTCCTGCGCGCTCACACCGAGCCTGACCTCTACGAGGCGAGCGCGCTGGGCGAGATCCCCGCGCTCGCGGGCGCGCTGGATCGCCACCCGGAACAGATCAACAGTCGGAGCGGCGACGGCTGGACTCCCTTGCACCTCGCGGCGTTTTTCGGGCACGCCGAAGCCGCAGAGCTGCTTCTCGCGCGCGGAGCCGCCCTCGACGCCCTATCCGTCGGCGTCGAGGCCAACCAGCCGCTCCACGCGGCCCTCGCCGGCGCCCGGAATCCGGCGGTCGTCCGCGCACTCCTTGCCCACGGCGCGAACGTCAACGCCGCCGGCGCCACCGGCATCACGCCGCTTCACATCGCGGCCTCGCGTGGCGACCAGGCTGTGATCGACATTCTCCTCGAGCACGGCGCCAACCGCAGCGCGACGATGGACGGTGGGCGTACCCCCGCCGACCTCGCCGAAGAGCACGGGCACGCCGAGCAGGCCGCGAGGCTTCGGCGAGATATCTCCTGACTATTGGCGCTCGCCCAATGCCATCTTCGTGGCCGCCGGTGGGCGCTCAGGTGTCGTAATAGAGGAAGAACTCGTACGGGTGCGGCCGAAGGTTGATCGCCACCAGGTCCTTCGTCCTCTTCATCTCGAGCCAGGTTTCGATCACGTCAGGCGTGAAGACGTCTCCGTCCAGGAGGAAGTCGTGGTCGCGCTCGAGCGCGTTCAGCACTTCGCCGAGCGAGCCCGGTGTGTTCTTGATCCCCTTTCTCGCCCGCCCTTCCAGCTCGTAGAGATCCGCGTCGATCGGATCCGGCGGCTCCGTCTTCTTCGCCACTCCATCGAGGCCGGCCATGAGCAGCGCCGAGAACGCGAGATACGGGTTGGCACTCGGGTCGGGGGCTCGGAACTCGATGCGCTTCGACTTGGGGCTCGCCGAGTACATCGGGATCCGGCAGATCGCCGATCGGTTGCGCTGCGAGTAGATGAGGTTGATCGGCGCCTCGAACCCCGGAACGAGCCGCCGATAGCTGTTGGTCGTCGGCGCACAGAACGCGAGCAAGGCCGGCGCGTGCGCGATCAGACCGCCGACATACCACCGCGCGAGCGCGGAGATGAGACCGTAGCCCTTGGCATCGAAGAAGAGATTGGTGTTCCCCTTCCAGAGCGACTGGTGCACGTGCATCCCGCTCCCGTTGTCGCCGAAGATCGGCTTGGGCATGAATGTCGCCGTGAAGCCGAGCGAGTGACACACGTTCTTCACCAGGTACTTGTACGTCATCGTCCGATCGGCGGTCTCGACGAGTCCGCCGAAACGGAAGTCGATTTCCGCCTGCCCCGCCGTCCCGACCTCGTGATGCTGCACCTCCACCGGGACACCGGAGTCGACGAGCGCGTTCATGATTCGGGAGCGCACATCCTGCAGCCGGTCGACCGGCGGCACCGGGAAGTATCCCTCCTTGTGCCGCGGGCGGTGGCCCAGGTTGGCGCCGCCATCTCGGCCCGAGTTCCAGATCCCTTCCTCAGCGTCGATGTGGTAGTAGCCCTCGTGCGCGTTCTGGTCGAAGCGGACGGAGTTGAAGATGAAGAACTCCGCTTCCGGCCCCCAGTACGACTGGGTGGCGACGCCGCTCGCGCGCAGGTGCTCCTCCGCCTTGAAGGCGATGTAGCGAGGATCGCGCGAGTAGGGCTCGCGCGTGACGGGGTCGTAGACGTCGCAGATGATCGAGAGCGTCGGCACCTGCAGCACCGGGTCGACGAATGCGGTCGTCGGGTCGGGAAAGAGGAGCATGTCGCTTTCGTCGATCGCCTGGAATCCACGGATCGACGAGCCGTCGAAGCCCAGCCCCTCGCGGAACATCTCCTCGTCGAGCGTCTTCGCCGGAATCGAGAAATGCTGCCACTGTCCGGGCAAGTCGGTGAACTTGACGTCCACCACCTGCACCCCTCGCTGGCGAATGAGATCCAGAACGCGTTTCACCGCATCGGCCGATGCGGTGGTTCCGATTTGCCGAGTTTTCGATCGCGCGCTGGGGCTCATTGACGCCTCCCGAGTGGGTGGGAGTTGTGGTAGGCGGCGCAGGGGTGGACCGGTGCGCCGCGACATCGCTCGCGTAGATCATGGCGCGTCCGGAGCCCGTCAGCCAGCCGCACGCCCACTCGACGCCGGATGCCCGGCCACTAGATTTTGCTTTCGACGTCCATCGAGGAAATCCGGATGACTCATTTGCGCGTCATTTCCGGTGCGAGCGCGCTCGTCGTGAGCGCGGTGGCCGGATCAGCGGGATCGCAGAGTCCCAAGCCTGTGGCCGTGTCGGTCGAGCAGCAGATCGCCTTTGCGGTGAGCCCCGCCCCCGTATCCCTGCGGCCCGAGGCGACAGTCCTGGCGTACGACAGTGCCGGCACGGTCGTGACGCTGCGCAAGGGGACGAACGACATGATCTGCATCGCCGACGATCAGCGGCAGTCGGACTTCCATGTCGCCTGCTATTTCAAGGAGCTCGATCCGTTCATGGCGCGCGGGCGGGCGCTGCGGGCGAAGCACCTCAACCACGACCAGATCGACAGCGTTCGCGCCGCCGATATCAAGGCGGGGCGCTTCTCGATGCCGAAGCATCCGACGGCGCTCTATCAGTTCTACGCTGAGCGCGACAGCGTCGACTACACGAATGGCACCGTGCACGGCGCCGAGTATCTCTACGTCGTTTACACGCCCTACGCGACGCCGGCGACGACGGGGATCCTCGCGCAGCCGCTCGACGGCGGGCCCTGGCTGATGTACCCGGGCACCCCGTTCGCGCACATCATGATCTCGCCCCAAAAGCGGAGCACGGTGACGGTCGTCGCCACCAAGTGACCGGTGGAGGGCAGCGCGTCGCCCTCCACCGTCTCAGAAGACCGCGATCGACAGTCCGACGGTCGCCGGGACGGCCTGGATGTTGTGGTAGTTGATGAAGCCCGTGCCGCTCTGGTAGACGTTCTGAATCCGGCCCTCGGCGAAGGCCTCCATCCGCCAGAAGTAGATCGCGATGCCGGCGCCGGCGTCCAGTCCGAACTTCCAGTCGGACGTGTTCACGCTCGGTTGACCATTGGTCGGGTTGAAGGTGTTGTTGACGTTGAACGCGCCGAAGCCGAGGAGGATGTAGGGGCGAACAGGCCCCCCTGGGATGATTGGGATCCGGGTGCCGACCACGCCGCCGAACATCTGGCTCGATCCGGTCACGCTTCCCAGCGCCTCGTTCTCCAGCGTCTTGAGGTCGAAGTGCGACAGGCTGAAGTCGAAGCGCAGCTGGGGAAGGATGCCCAAGTTGATGATGAAGAACGCTTCCCCCGCAACGCCGTTGTTGAACACGTTCTTCACGTTGCTGATTGGCACGGTTACGCCGGCCCCGACCCCGACGATGAAGTGTCCGGGCGGACCCGTGCCCGGCCCCTGTGCGGCAAGGGGAGACGCCGCGACACCGGCCATGCACAATGCTAGGCCCAACCGCTGAATCGGTCGCATGCGGATTCCTCGTGGTTTGTGGTGGCGCCCGGCGGCGCAGCCGGTCGACGGTGCCCCAGCATGGTGAAAGTCGGTCCCCAGCACAAGGACGACTTCACACCGACTTTCTTCTCATCCCGCGTCTCCGACTTCTCCCGCTCATCGGCTTGACACCCGAGGAGGCGCGCTCACTTTCCGGGTGAGGGGATCGCATCGAGGCGCTCCCCTGCTAGGGCTCTCACTGTCGTTCGAGGATGCAGACTTCCGCACGCGGCAGCCCTGTTGTGTTCATCAGTTATCGTCGCGAGGACAGCGGCGGGCACGTGGGGCGTCTCTACGATGCGCTGAGCGCTCGTTTCGGGGCCGAGCGGCTTTTCTTCGACATCGACCACATCGGCGCCGGTGAGGACTTTGTTCGGGTCATCGACGGGGCCGTCGGGCGGAGCTCGGTGATGCTGGTCGTGATCGGCAAGCGGTGGGCGGGGGTCGGGAAGGCCGGCGCGAGACGGGTCGACCAGGAGAACGACTACGTCCGGCTCGAGGTCGGCGCGGGACTTCGCCGCGAGGGACTGCGGGTGATCCCGGTCCTGATCCAGGGCGCCAGGATGCCGGCCCCCGCCTCCCTTCCGGAGGACCTCCGCGACCTCACGCGTCGAAACGCGATCGAGTTGAGCGACACGCGCTGGCGAGAGGACGTCGCGCGACTGGAGGGGTCGATCGCCGACGTGATCCCCAACGTGCCAACGCCGGCGGCTCCCGCCGTCTCGAGGGCTGCCCCCCGCGCCATCCCGCGCTGGGCGCCGTGGGCCGGCGGAGCGGCCGTGCTGCTGCTCGTCGGCGGCGGGATCGTGCTTACTCGATCGCACACCGCCGCCGTGCCGGCGGTCACTCCCGCGCAGAGCACCGGCAGCGTCGCCCCGGCAGCGATCCCGAGCGGAGACACACCGGAGATCCCATCGCAGCTCCCCGCCGCGGCGCGCAAGGCACTCGGCGATGCACGAAAGTGGCGGGCCGACGCGGAGCTCACGCGCATTCAGGTGCAGCTCACGAATCGCGGCGGCGGCACGACGAGCTACCAGGTGAGCTACGGCTTCCGATCACCAAAGGACGGCGCCGGCCTGACGATGGCGACGAGCCCCTCCGGCTCGCCGCGCTACGACAAGATGGCCCCGGTGAGCACCGCCGGTCTGCGCGCCGTACCCGACGCGTTCGTGGACCTCCCGGATGCAATCTCTGTGGCCCGTCAGGCAGGACTCTTCGGAGACGTGCGCGACGCCCGCCTGACGCCGATGGGGAGTGGTGACCACGCCTCGAGCATCTGGGCGATCCGGGCCGCCTCGGGAGACGACCGCGTCTATTACGTCGACGGGGCGACGGGGAAGATCACCACACCGCCCCCGTCGACCCAGAAGAAGGGCGCCGGGTTCGTCGACAAGGTGAAGGGACTCTTTCGCTGACGTCCCCGCGCCAGGCTGCCTGCGCGCCTGACGCGGCTAGACCTCGACCTTCGGGAGCTCGATCGGCCGCTCGCGGTGCAGCATGATCCAGTCCCCGTGCTCGGCCAGCGCCTCCTTCCCCAGCTCGACCGCAAGCTCGCCGGCGCTCCCCGTTCGGCCATCGTGCAGCAGCCCCGTCATCCGATCGGACGCCCGGTTGAAGATCTCGGCCATCCGCGTGTATTGATGCGAGTGCTCGTCGAAGGCCCGCTTCTCCGTGTACGTGTGCACGAGCGCACCGATGACGGTGATGAGCCCGAGCGCGACCACGACCCAGGCGTGCGCCTCCGACGGCAGCGCGGGCCAGCGGGCGTGAGCCAGCGGAGCCAGGCGCACCATCCCGAACATGAACGCCGCTCCGATGGCGGTGGTGATCAGGAAGGGGCGCATCGTGGTGAGCCACACCTTGACGCTGCGCCTCGCCTTGCCGCCGTGGACGAGCGAGCCCTCGAAGGCCAGGAACCAGGCGACGAGCGCGCTGAGGACGAGGAGCGAGAGGTCCATCACCCAACGCCAGTGCGCCCGCGCGTCGTCGCCGACATGGAAGCCTCCGGTGATCGTCGGCACCGCCCAGATGAGGCTGGCCAGGATCACGCCGCCGGCGATCGACCGGTACTTCGTCAAGCGTGCTCGCTCGCGCTGCGCGGCGTGCGTGAAGTAGTCGCGCTCGCTGGTGATCCAGCGACTCCCCAACGAGACGACATCCGCCGGGACGACCGGATCGGCACGCACCCCCCACGCCCGGACCGCCTCGCGAATCCACGCCAGCTCGTCCTTCTGCTTCCGCAGGTAGAAGTCCGCTCCCGACTGCTGGAGTCCCGCCAATCGCCAGTAGAACAGGACCCGCAGTCCCTCGGCCACCGCCCGGTAGTCCTGAAACTTGTTCTGGAATCGCCGCCGCTTCGCCCAGGTGTTGACCAGATACGCGACCAGGAGGATGAGCACATAGCCGCCGAGGAGTCCCGCTGTCTTCGGGTCGTCAGGCGGGAAGAGATGCCCGTATGACTCGAAGCAGATGACGGCGAAGAAGGCCATGACGTAGATGAGGCCGAGCACGCTGAACGTGTTCCGCTGATAGTCGACGGCGAGGGCATCCGCCAACCCGAAGGCGTTGCGCAGTCCACGCACCACTCCCGGCACCGGCGTTCCCGTCGCGTCGTAGAGCGATGTCTCGCTCGCCGCCACCGCGTCGGCGTGCGACGCCGAGATCTTCACCGCGTCGCCGTTGAACTCCTCCAAGCGCTTCAAGCTCGTCTCCAGCCCGTGCGGAAGGTCCTCGGGCTCGACCGGGGCGAGCATCGCCTGCTCGCCCACCAGCCAGTGCGGGGAGAAGGGGTTGTCAGGCGCCGGGTGCTTCACGCGCGGCGTGACGATGTGGTACACGGGACCGGTGTCGTGCGGATCCAGGGGAGTGGCGGTGAGCCCGAAGGGATTCGGCGGCTTCGCGAGGCTCGCCGTGAGATCGTCCTCGAAGTAGAACTGGCCGGTGCGGCGATACCGCACCACGTGAGCGGTGCCGCCGACTCCCTCCGCGTCGCGACCGTCCCAGAGGGCAATGAGCACCTGGCTGTGCCGGGCGACGTAGGCTCCGGCGAGCGCGTACTGCAAAGCCCGCCGTGCACTCGGCTCGGTGGCCGAGGGGGGCGGATCGACGGTCGGCATCACGAGACGTCGCACCGTTCGCTCGTGCGCGAGGAGCTCCCGGAATTCCTTGACCGAGTCGGGGAAGTCCTTCTCGTACTCCTCGGGCGCGAAGGGGAGCGCTACCACCAACTCGCCCCCGGACTCGATCACCGCCCGCGCGACGAGGCGGTCGGCGCCGGGCGCCAGCGGCGTGATGAGCAGAAAGGGCGTCGCCTTGCACCTCCCGCGGAGGAGGTCGAGGAGCTTCCGCACGGCCGCGTCGAGCCGAGGGAAGTCGTCGGGACTGATGTCGCGATGTCCCGTGACGCCGAAGACGATCGGGATGCGTCCCGCTGGTGCCGCGGCCCGCGGATCCGCTCCGGCGGGGCTCGCTGACGCGTCGGGACTCATGCGCGGCTATCGGAGCGAACGGACTGCAAAGGAGTCTGCACGCGCAGAATCTTGCCGGGCCGCCGAATCGTGGCAAGAACGGAGATCTGCACGCGCGATTCTCGCAGCGGACGCCGCCCCTCGGGCGTAAAGTTACGTGCGACACGCACCTGCAAGCACTCGGGGAGCTCGGAGACTGCGCCGACCGACACGGGGATCGAGGGCCCTCTCGATCGGCGGGAGAGCATCCGTTTCGCGCCCGGAAGCCCTCGGCACCCGGAGCGCCGGGAGATGACCGACCTCTTCATCCGCCGGCCGGTCATGACGACGCTCGTCATGATCGGGATTCTCTTCTTCGGACTGATCGCGTACCGCCGGCTCCCGGTGAACGATCTCCCGACGGTCGATTACCCCACGATCTCAGTGAGCGCGAGCCTGGCCGGCGCCAGCCCGGAGACGATGGCGGCCACGGTCGCGACCCCGCTCGAGAAGTCGTTCTCGGCGGTGGCGGGGATCGACAACATGACGTCGGTCAGCACGCAAGGCTCGACGCAGATCACGATCCAGTTCTCGCTCGATCGGAACAGCGATGCCGCCGCGCAGGATGTGCAGGCGGCGATCGCGCAGACGCTGGTGAACCTCCCCTCGGGAATCATTCCGCCGTCCTACAACAAGGTAAACCCCGCGGCGGCCCCGATCCTCTTCCTCGCGCTCACGTCGCCAACCCTGGCGCTCTCCGAGCTGGACGAGATCGGAGAGACGACCATCGCGCAGCGACTCTCGATGGTGTCGGGGGTGGCGCAGGTGGCGGTCTACGGAGCGCAGAAGTACGCGGTGCGCGTCCAGCTGGATCCGGCGCAATTGGCAGCGCGAGGACTCGGAGTCGAGCAGGTGGCGCAGGCGATCAACAACGACAACGCCAACCTCCCCACCGGAATCCTCTGGGGGCCGAACCGGACGCTGACGGTGAACGCCACCGGCCAGCTCTCCAACGCCGCCGAGTTCCGCAACCTCACCGTGGCGTACCACAATGGGGCACGGGTGAGGCTCGGCGACGTGGCGCTGGTGCTGGACGACGTCCAGAACAACAAGGCGGCGGCCTGGTACAACGGCTCCCGCTCAATCGTGCTGGCGGTGCAGCGCCAGCCCGGCACCAACACGGTGGCGGTGGCGACGGCGGTGAAGGATGAGCTGAAGCGCCTGACCGCGGCGATTCCTCCCGGCGCCCAGCTCCACATCCTCTACGATCGGTCGCGGTCGATCGAGCAGTCGGTGAACGACGTCAAGCTGAGCCTGACCCTCGCGCTCTGCTTGGTCGTCCTCGTCATCTTCCTCTTCCTGCGGACCGCCGTCGCCACCTTCATCCCGAGCGTCGCCCTGCCGATGTCGATCATCGGCACCTTCTCGGTGATGTACCTCCTCGGCTACAGCCTCGACAACCTGTCGTTGATGGCGCTGACGCTGGCGGTGGGCTTCGTGGTCGATGACGCCATCGTCATGCTCGAGAACATCGTCAGGCACATGGAGATGGGCCTCCCGCCGATGCAGGCGGCGTTCGAGGGTGCGCGCGAGGTGGGGTTCACCATTCTCTCGATGACGTTGTCGCTCGCCGCTGTGTTCATCCCGCTGATCTTCATGGGCGGCCTCGTCGGCCGGCTCTTCCACGAGTTCGCGGTCACGATCATGGTGACGGTGCTCGTGTCGGGATTCGTGTCGCTCACGTTGACCCCGATGCTCTGCAGCCGCTTCCTCGCGCCGCCGAACCGACTCGCGGAGGGGGAGAGGCCGAGGCTCTTCGACCGCATCTACGATCGGTCGCTGGGCGCCTACGAGCGCAGCCTCGGCTGGGTGATGGAGCATCGCCCGATCGCGTTGGCCTTCTCGGCGGCGATCCTCGTTCTCACGGTGGCCCTCTTCCGGGTCATCCCCCAGGGACTCTTTCCGTCCGACGACACAGGGCAGCTGAGCGGGACGACGGAGGCGGCGGAGGGGGCGTCCTTCGACGAGATGGTGCGGCTGCAGCAGCGAGTGGCGGAGATCGTCGCCAAGGACAAGAACGTCGACCAGTTCATGTCGGCGGTCGGGAGTGGGGGCGCGACCAGCTCGACCAACCAGGGTCGCCTCCAGATCACCCTCAAGCCGTTCAGCCAGCGGCCGCGCGCCGATGCGGTGGCGCGGGAGCTGGGGCGCAAGCTCGCCAGCGTGCCGGGGATGTCGGTCTTCCTCCAAGCGCCTCCGAGCATCCGCATCGGCGGGAGAATCTCGAAGGCCCTCTATCAGTTCACGCTCCAGAGCAGCGACATCGACGCGCTCTACTCGAACGCGCAAAAGCTCACGACGCAGCTGCGGAAGCTCCCCGACCTGACGGACGTGACGAGCGACCTTCAGGCACGCAGTCCGCGCGTGACGGTACACATCGATCGTGATCAGGCCGGCGCCCTCGGGATCACCCCCGCGCTCATCGAGGCCACGCTCTCCGACGCCTATGGAGCGCGGCAGGTCTCGACGATCTACACGCCGGCCAACGAGTACTGGGTGGTGATGGAGGTGCTCCCCGATCAGCAACGCGACACGACCGCGCTCCGGCAGATCTACCTCCGCGCGTCATCGGGGAAGATGATCCCGCTCTCGGCGCTTACGAAGCTCGAGAAGGGTGTCGGCCCTCTCTCGGTGAATCACTCCGGTCAGCTCCCGTCGGTGACGATCTCGTTCAACACGAAGGCCGGGGTGGCGCTCGGCACGGCGGTGTCGGAGGTCCAGAAGGTCGCGCGTCAGACGTTGCCGTCGACGATTTCGACCAACTTCGCCGGCACGGCGCAAGCCTTCCAGGACTCGCAGCGCGGGATGTCGGTGCTGCTTCTGGTCACCGTCTTCGTCATCTACATCATCCTCGGCGTCCTCTACGAGAGCTTCATCCATCCGATCACGATTCTGTCGGGGCTCCCGTTCGCCGCGTTCGGCGCCCTGCTGGCGCTCCTCGTCTGCCGGCTCGAGCTCGACGTCTACGGGTTCGTCGGCATCGTGATGCTGATCGGCATCGTGAAGAAGAACGCGATCATGATGATCGACTTCGCCATCGCCGCCGAGCGCTCGGAGCACACGACGCCGGAACGCGCGATCGTGGAGGCGGCCCGCATCCGCTTCCGGCCGATCATGATGACCACGGTCGCCGCCCTCCTCGGCACGCTTCCGATCGCCGTCGGCTGGGGAATCGGCGCGGCAACCCGTCGGCCGCTCGGCGTGGCAGTGGTCGGCGGCCTTGCCTTCTCGCAGATCGTGACGCTCTACGTCACGCCCGTCTTCTACACCTACCTCGATGAGCTGCAGGGGTGGCTGGGGGTCAAGCTGTCGCGCGGAGCTCGCGCGGCGGCCGCACCGACGCCCACACCGGTGGCCTTCCAGAGTCCGCATACATGAACGGAACCGGCTTCTTCATCCACCGCCCTGTCACGACGACGCTCGTGATGGTCGGGATTCTCTTCTTCGGCATCGTCGCCTACCGCGAGCTGCCGGTGAGCGACTTGCCTAACGTCGACTATCCGACGATCACCGTGAGCGCGACCCTTCCCGGGGCGAGCCCGGAGACGATGGCGGCGACCGTCGCCACGCCACTCGAGAAGCAGTTCTCGACGATCGCTGGGATCGACAACATGACGTCCACCAGCAGTCTCGGCGCGACGTCCATCGTCATCCAGTTCTCGCTCGACCGTAACATCGATGCGGCCGCCCAGGATGTGCAGGCGGCGATCACGCAGACGCTTCGTACGCTGCCACAAGGGATCATCCCGCCGTCGTACCAGAAGACCAATCCGGCCGACGCGCCGATACTGTACTTCGCCCTCACGTCGGACGTCGTCCCCCTGTCGACGCTCGACGAGTATGGAGAGACGACCATCGCGCAGCGGCTTTCGATGGTGGGGGGCGTGGCGCAGGTCCTCGTCTACGGAACGCAGAAGTACGCGGTGCGCATCCAGCTCGATCCGTCGGCGCTGGCCAGCCGGGGCATCGGCTTCGATGAGGTGGCGACGGCGGTGGGCGCGCAGAACGTGAATCTCCCCACCGGTGTCCTCTGGGGGCGGACCACCGCGCTCACGATCCAGGCGACCGGGGAGCTGCCCAACGCGGTCGCCTTCGGCCGCCTCATCGTCGCCTACCGGAACGGCGCGCCCGTCCACTTGAACGAGCTGGGCAAGGTGTCCGACGATGTGCAGAACAACAAGACGGCGAGCTGGGTGAACGGAAAGCGGGCGATCGTCCTGGCGATTCAACGGCAGCCGGGGACGAACACGGTGGCCGTCGCCAACCGCGTCAAGGCGGCGCTGGCGCGCATCCACCACGAGATTCCCAACTCGGTCTCCATCGAGACGCTGTACGACCGGTCGGCCTCGATCCAGGAGTCGGTGGACGACGTGAAGTTCACCCTCATGCTCACCCTCGCGCTCGTCGTGATGGTGATCTTCCTCTTCCTGCGCAATCTCTCGGCGACGGTGATCCCGAGCTTGGCGCTTCCGATGTCGGTGATCGGCACCTTCTCGGTGATGTACCTGCTCGGCTACAGCCTCGACAACCTGTCGCTGATGGCGCTGACGCTGGCGGTGGGCTTCGTCGTCGACGATGCCATCGTCATGCTCGAGAACATCGTCAGGCATTTGGAGATGGGGAAGCCGCGCATGGAGGCGGCGCTCGACGGGGCGCAGGAGGTCGGGTTCACCATCCTGTCGATGACCCTCTCGCTGTCGGCGGTGTTCATCCCGATCCTCTTCATGGGGGGGATCATCGGGAAGCTCTTCCACGAGTTCGCTGTGACCATCGGGGTCTCGATTCTCGTCTCCGGTGTCGTCTCGCTCACCCTGACCCCGATGTTGTGCAGCCGGTTCCTGCACTCCGACCACGGCGAGACGCACGGGCGTCTCTACCAGGCGACCGAGCGGGTGTACGACCGCACCCTCCAGGCGTACGAGCGCAGTCTCGAGTGGGTGATGCGCCACCGCGGGGCGACCCTCGCTTTCTCGGCGGTGATCCTCGTCGCCACGGCGTATCTCTTTTACGCGATTCCGAAGGGGCTCTTCCCGAGCGAGGACACGGGGCAGCTACTGGCGACGACCGAGGCGGCCGAAGGGGTCTCCTTCGACGCGCTGGTCGAGCACCAACAGCAGGTGGCGGCGATCATGGCCGCCGACCCGGATGTGCGGGCCGTCACGTCATCGGTGGGGACGACCGCCGCCGCCAACCAAGGGCAGCTGACGATCGACCTCGAGCCGATTTCACAACGACGTCGCAAGGCCGATGACATTGCGCGCGACCTGACGAAGGCCGTCGTCAACGTTCCGGGCATCACTGTCTATCTGCAGAATCCGCCGGTGATCTCGATCGGCGGACTGACCTCGAAGAGCCTCTATCAGTTCACGCTCCAGAGCGGCGACCTCCAGGCGCTCAACAAGAGCGCGCGGACGCTGGAGACGCGCATGCGGCAGCTCCCGCAGCTCACGGGAGTGACGAGCGATCTCTTGATCGAGAACCCGCAGGTCACCGTCCAGATCAATCGCGATCAGGCGGGCGCGCTCGGCGTGACGGCTAACGAGATCGAGAACGTCCTCTACGACGCCTTCGGCTCGCGCCAGGTGTCGACGATCTACACGCCGAACAACGAGTACTGGGTGGTGATGGAGCTTCTGCCGCAGTTCCAGCGCGACGTCCCCGCCCTCTCGGCGCTCTACGTGACGTCGAGCAGCGGGTCGCTCGTCCCGCTCGGCTCGGTAGCGTCCTTCCAGACCGGCGTCGGGCCGGTGACGGTGAACCACTCCGGGCAGCTCCCGTCCGTCACCATCTCGTTCGATCTGTCGCCCAATGTGTCTCTAGGCACGGCGATCGCGCTGATCCAGAAGGAGGCGAAGACGATCCTGCCCCCGGCCGTCACCTCGGGCTTCTCGGGAACCGCCCAGGCGTTCGAGACGACCCAGCAGGGCCTCGTGCTGCTGCTCGTCATGGCGATCTTCGTCATTTACGTGATCCTCGGCGTGCTCTATGAGAGCTTCATCCACCCGCTCACCATCCTCTCGGGGCTGCCCTTCGCCGCCTTCGGTGCCTTGTTGACACTGATGGTCTTCCGACTGCCGCTCGACGTCTACGGATTCGTCGGCATCGTCATGTTGATCGGCATCGTGAAGAAGAACGCCATCATGATGATCGACTTCGCCATCGAGGCAGAGCGGCGCGAGCACACATCGCCGTCGGCGGCGATTCTCGAGGCGGCGAGCGTCCGATTCCGGCCGATCATGATGACCACCGCCGCCGCGCTCATGGGCGCGCTGCCGATCGCGCTCGGCTGGGGCGCCGGCGCGGCGACGCGCCGGCCGCTCGGCGTGGCCGTGGTCGGCGGCCTCGCCGTCTCGCAGCTGGTCACGCTCTATGTCACGCCGGTCTTCTACGTCTACATGGACCAGTTCCAGGCGTGGTTCGAACATCGGGCCGAGCAGCGGCGGGCGCGACGCACCGCCACCGCTCCGGCTCCGGCGGCACCGCTCGGAGAGGCGGCCGGGTAATCGGGTCGTGGGCCGCACGCCGCGACGTGCGTCAGTTCGGAGGGCCGGCGGTCGTCGGCGAGAAGGCGAACGACACATCGATGTGCACGACGATGTGTTCGTCCATCGAGAGGATGCCGAGAAAGCGCGTCAGCCCCGTCACCTTGTAGTCCGTGAGCGCGACGGGGAAGGAGGCGCGCACACGGACGTCCGTGCCGGTGAAGACGAGCCCTGCCGGGATGTCGATGTCGCGCGTCACGCCGTGAATGGTGAGCTTCCCGTGGAGCACCGCCGCCAAGCTGTCGGCGCCTGCGGCTGCGTCCGCTGTTTCGGCGCGCTCGAGGTCGAAGCGCATCGTCGGGTACTTCTCGACCTCCATGGTCTTCCGCAGGTCACCGTCGCGTCGACCGTTCCCGGTGACGAGCGTCGCCACCGGCGCCTCGACCCATCCGCGCACGGAGTCGACGCTCGCTCCGCCGGTCTCGGACCCGTTCGCCTCGTGCGTCGTTCCGACGAAGTCGCCGACGTTCGCGTGGCCATCGAAGCTGAGGGTGGCGGAGCTCAGCCCGCCTGATGGCACGGCGCGTTGAGCGTTAGCGCTCGTCGCCGCGCCGACGAGGCCGAGAGAGACGGCGAAATAGGATGTGAAGAGAGCGCGGTCGAGGCGGACGGTGCGTCGTGGGTGCTGCATGGGCCGAAGGGATGTCGTGTTGCGGCGAGGCACCGTGCCCCGCCTGACACACGACCACCACAATCAGCCCTTTGTTCCCGTCCTAGGCGTTGGTGCAGGCCCGAGACTGTCCCTTCGGGCGAGCCCAAGGGTGGCTCGCCTTCGTGCCCGATGCTCGCGCCGCTACAATCCGTAGCCGAGCGTCAGGCGAATGGTGTACCCGTTGCTCTGTGCGCCGAGTGGGCGAGGAGCCTCGCTCGTCCCCGAGCTGTGGGTGGCGTAGAGGATCGGCCCACCGCTGAGCGAGAAGTAGAATCGCGAGCGCGGAGGAGCGACGTGGATGGTCGGGCCGACGAACACCTTCGCGCCCCCCTCGGCTTCGTTCGCTTCCCAGAGTCCCTCGAGGTCCTCGGCCACCAGCTCGACCCCACCGTGAATGCTCGCAGTGAGGCGATGCAGGTAGCCAAGGGTAGTGATGATGTCGATGTCGTCGCGGTCGGCGGCGAACGACTTCTCGAGATTCACGTTGCCGAAGAGCGAGGAGCGGGCGAAGGTGTGGCCGACGACGATGCGCCCGAGCAGGTCGGTGGCCCCCTCCCACTCGTGCCGCGCCCCCATCCCGATCGACAGGTTCACGTCGCGATCGGCGCCTAACAAGTCCTTGAGCACCTCGATCTGCCCCATCGTCTCGGCACCCTCGCCGCCCAGACCGACGCCCACCTGCGCGAGGAGAGTGAAGCCGGCGCCCAACGCGCCTTGGGCGGCCAGTCGTTGCTCGACACCATCGAAGCCGAACGGATCGTCGGTGCGCTCGGCGTACCCGGCGTCGTACTCGAGCGACCATCGATGCGTCGGCGACGGGGGCGCGGTCGTGATGGTGAAGACGAACGGCCGACTCTGGCCTCGCGCGGCAGTCGCCGTCAGCAGGCAAGCGACCGCGGTGATGGCAGCGAGTGGGGCGCCCCGGCGTCGGACGGAAGGCCCCACGAGAGGGAGCAGCGCGTTGCGCCATGTCCGGCGTTTCACTTCAGCACACCCTCTTTCCGCATCTGATCCACCGACTCCTGTGCCACCTGGCGAGTGAAGTCGTTCACGCGGTCCACGGTCATCGGCTTCGTCGTGCCGGCCCAGAGGAGCTTGTCGGGGTTCAGCTGGTAGACGAGAGTCTCCACCGACACGACGTTCTCCGTGCCGACGTATGCCGGGTCGTAGGCCGGGGCGCCGGCGAGGTTGTACCAGCCCCAGAACGATCCGTATTCCGCGGACGTGTAGTACGTCGGGTTCGACTGGACCTTCTCCTTCTCCTCGCGGCTCTTGAGCCGCATCACGACGGCGCCGGCGAATCCACCCTGCCGGACTCTGGCTTTCACCGAATCGGGATTACCGAGCAACGAGTCGGGGAGAAAGGTGTAGCTCGGGACGCACTTCGTTGAGCCATCGCTGATGCGCTGCGCCAGGACATCTTCCGCTGTTCTCCGCACTGCCGAGTTCCGCCCGACGACGATCGCCACCAACCGTTTCCCCCGAAGCGTGTCGACATCGGCGCCGGGCGGGTGGTAGGTGTTTGTGAACGCCGACGAGCAAGCAGTGAGAGCGGCCAGCGTCCAGAGCGCGTGCCGTTGGGCGAGCGACGACATGATGGGTCTCGTCCTGAGTAGGAATCGACTAACCCTATCGTGCTCGGGGCCGAAAGGCGATGGCGAAGGTTCGAGAGCCGTCATCCCCTTTGACAGACGCGGGGAAGGCAGCCATGATGCGTGAGAACAAGCGGATCTCCTGGCGCCCGCCATCCGCGGGTGCGAGGCGATCGCCCGCTGCGGCAGGAGGCGCTCCATGACGACGACGGAGACCCCGCGAACCCCGATCGACACGGCCGCCCGGAAGCCGCGTGACGACGAGATCGATGTTTTCGGGCTGACGCATCCGGGCAAAGTGCGGGCGGTCAATCAGGACCACTTCCTGATCTGCTCCCTCCAGAAAAAGCTCCAGGTCCATCTGACCAGCCTCCCGAACGTCGAGCGACTGCCGCTCGACATGCAGCGGATGGCGTTCCTTGCCATGGTGGCCGATGGCGTGGGGGGCGGGGCGATGGGGGAAGAGGCGAGCCGCCTGGCCCTCGAGCGGGTGAGCGAATACGTGGCGCGCTGCATGAATTGCTACTACTCCTCCGACGCTACCGACGAGGAGGCGTTCACCCGCGAGCTGCAGGACGCGGCGATGCGGTGCCATCAGGACCTCCTCAAGCGGGCGGAGGAGGACTCCGACACGCTCGGGATGGCGACCACGCTCACGGTCTGGCTCGGCGTATGGCCGCGCGCCTACCTGCTCCACGTCGGCGACAGCCGGTGCTACATCCTTCGCGACGACAAGCTTGTTCAGCTCTCGCGCGATCAGACGATGGCGCAGGAGCTGGTCGATCTCGGCGTCCTCAAAGCCGCCGAGGCCTCCACCACGAAGTGGGCGAACGTGCTCTCCAGCTCCATCGGGGGGCCGCAGACAGCGCCCGTTGTCTACCAAATGGAGCAGAGGTGGGGGCAGTCGGGGCTGCTGTGCAGCGACGGCCTGACACGCCACGTCTCCGACGAGCAGATTCGCGACCGGCTCATGTCGATGACCTCGTCGCGCCAAGTGTGCGAGCAGCTGCTGCAGGACGCGCTCGACGGCGGCGGCACCGACAACATTACCATCGTCGTGGGCCGCACGATTCAGAAGCCGCAGGAGTGGAGAGGCGCCTAACGGCTGCCGCTCGGGTGCAGGCGGAGAATCATCCCGCTGTCCACGCCGATGTACAGAGCTCCATCGGGACCTTGCTGAACGACCCGAACGCGCCAATTCGAGTCGGTCAGAAGTCGTTCCTCGTGGATGACCCGGCCGCCCTCGACCACCAGCCGGTTGAGGTGCCGGAGGGCCAGCGCGCCGATGAAGATGTTGCCGCGCCACGCCGGAAAGGCCTCCCCCGTGTAGAAGATCATCCCACTCGGCGCGATCGAGGGGAGATAGTAGTAGATCGGCTGTTCCATCCCCGCGTGGTGGGTGATCCCCTCCCCCACCGGAGTGCCGTCGTAGTTGCGGCCGTAGCCGATCACTGGCCAACCGTAATTGCGCCCTGGGTGAACGATGTTGACCTCGTCGCCCCCCTTCGGGCCGTGCTCATGCTCCCAGATCTCGCCCGTCGTCGGATTGCGCACGAGCCCCTGCGGATTCCGGTGGCCGTAGCTCCAGATCTCCGGCAAGGCGCCCTTCCGTCCGACGAAAGGGTTCGAACGTGGCACTTTCCCGTCCTCCGTTAGGCGGATGATCTTGCCGAGGTCGGAGCCGAGGTCCTGAGCCGTCGGCGGTGTCTCCCGCTGACCGAGAGTGACGTAGAGGAAGCCACGATCGAGGAGCAGGCGCGAGCCGAACTCGTTGCTGTTGTCGATCACCGGGCGCGCGGTGAAGAGGCGCTGCCGTTCGACGAGGTGTGCGCGCTCGATGCGCGCCCGATCGACGACGGTCGTCTTCCCCCCCGGCACCTCGATCGCATACGAGAGATAGATCCAGCCGTTCTTGGCATAGTTCGGGTGGACGAGGACGTCCATCAGTCCGCCGTCGACGAGGCCGTGCACCGGCGGAACGCCCTCGATTGGCGTGATCGCGCCCGTCGACAGATCGAGAACGCTCAAACGACCGATCGGCCGCTCGGTGATGAGGAGGCGACCATCAGGGAGAAACGAAAGACCGGAGGGGACGTGGAGGCCGGAAGCCACGACCTCGATCCGATATTTCACATTCCCGTTCTCACTCTCCCTTTCCCAGCTCGTCCCGACGCTGTCCTGCGCTCCCAGACTCCGCGCGTGCGCCGCGCCCCCGAGAGAGGCCGCTGCACATACAATCCCGAACCACCATCGCATCGTCGCCTCCAACGTTCGATCGGCCCGGGAGGGCCGCAGCGACAAGAGGGTAGTAGACGAGCGGCGTGGGTGGCCAGGTGTCGTCGACGAGGGGCCCGGATTGAGCGGTGAACCGCGGCCTTCGTGCGACGAGTGGCCAGCGGTGGCGGGGTGGCGCTCTTGCCGAGGCGCCGAGTGTGGTGTTAGCGCACTCGGACGAACTCGGCGCTCATGGGGATCGTGTCGCCCGCCAACCCCCCCGACGCCGAGATGAGCAGAATGCTTCGAGAGCCAACGGCGCGCGCGGTGAGAGATTTGATGAGCGTGCGCGAGAGGAGATCCGACGGCTCGATGACGATCGTACCGTGGCTAGCGGTCCAGTGCCCCTGCCCGTTGAGCACATCCCGCTCTCCGGCCTTGCCGATCCCCGGGACCGGGATGAGGGGGACGTCTCGCCAACGGACGACGAGCTGGCTGGTGTAGCTGCCATCGGCGGCGAGGACGACCCGAGCGCTGTCGATCGTGCCGCTGGCGCCCATGCCGGCGAGAGGGATCACGAAGTTGGCCGGTGGCTTGACCGTCCCGGCGCGAGTGAGGACGTACTCGCCGGCCAGAGCCGAGGGCCTTTGGCCGGAGGAAGGCGACGTCGTTTGCGCCGGCGCGACGAAGGCGCTTGCGCTCAGCGCCGAGATCGCGACCAGCAATCGGCGCACCCGAAACGAGTGGACCGTCAGAGAGCAGTAAGACATGCCGCGTTTCTGCCGCTCGAGAGGGGGAGTACACTAGATACCAGTGCGGAACTCTAACCACCCCGCACGAATAGTATAGGTTCCGGACATCGATCCGGCTGGCCTATATGACGATACGAGGAGTTGGTGCTATGAGCGTTCCGTTCGCCCGAATGGGCATCGCCGCGGGAATCGTGGCGGCGTTCCTCATGCTGGCTGGATGGCCGGCGGGTGGATCGGCCGCCGTCGGCAAGCTTCCGGACCCGACGATCGACGACCCGCTCGCCTCTGTGCCCGGGGAGCAGACGGCTGTCATCGCCGGCGGGTGCTTCTGGGGAATCCAGGCGGTCTTCCAGCACGTGAAGGGGGTGAAGTCGGCCATCTCGGGCTATGCCGGCGGAGATGCCAACACCGCCGAATACGAGCTCGTGAGCACGGGCACGACTGGCCATGCGGAGTCCGTTCGTATCACCTACGATCCGTCGCAGATCTCCTACGGCCGACTGCTCAAGGTCTTCTTCTCGGTGGCGCACGATCCGACGCAGCTGAACCGGCAGGGTCCCGACTGGGGGAATCAGTACCGTTCCGCGATCTTCTATTCGACGGACGCGCAGAAGCGCGTTGCCGCCGCATACATCGCGCAGCTCACGCAGGCGAAGCTGTTCAAGCAGCCGATCGTGACTCAGGTTGTTCCGCTCAAGGGGTTCTACGAGGCCGAGGCGTATCACCAGGATTACGCCACTCGCCACCCCACCCAGCCGTACATCGTGATCAACGACCTCCCAAAGGTCGATCACCTCCACACCGAGTGGCCCGAGCTCTATCGGGAGCCCACGAAGTAGTCGTGACGGCTGACGCCCTTCGCCTCCCACAGCTCCCCGGTGCTCTTCGCCGGGCAGTTCAGGCGATAGGGCTCCCCCATCTCGTCATCGGCTTCTGGGCGCTCGCCGGCATTGTCGCGGCGCTGCAGGGGTCGATCGAGCACCTGGTGCACGGTGGCCCTCTGGGCCGCGAGCTCTTCCGTGCCGATCGCTGGCTTCTTCTCCTCTGGGCTCTCGCAGTGCCGGCCATTCTCTGGTCGGCGCGCCGCCGTCCGCTCGCGGCGCCATTCTCGGCAAAGAATCTCGCCCTTCACGTCGCAGTCGCGACGCTGTTTATCGTCGCGACGAACGTCGTCATTCGCCTGCCCGGCGACCCCAGCCTGGTCGCGCGCGGGACCGCGTTGGGCCTCGCTCGCTTCTATCCGGCGGCACTCATCGTCTACCTGGTCATCGTCGCCGTCGGATCGCAGCTGCTCGCTGAGCGCGGCGTCGCCGGAGACGGGCCGGCACTGGATTCGGGGAGCACGCCAGCGGACCGCGTGGTGATTCGCGAGTGGAATCGCGTCCGGCTGGTGCGCCCCGAATCGATCGAATGGATCGAGGCCGACGACAACAACGTCGTGGTCCACGTCGATGGCCGGGTGTACAAGGGGCGCGGACGGATCAGCGACCTCGAGTCGCAGCTCGACTCCAGCGCCTTCGCCCGCGTCCACCGGTCGGCGATCGTCCGCATCGCCTGCATCCGCGAGGTCCAGCCCCTCTCGAAGGGGGACTTCGCTCTCGTACTTGCGAGCGGGAAGGTGCTCCGGGCCGCGAGGAGCCGGCGGGCCGCCCTCGAGTCAGCTCTTCGGCTGAGGCTCTAGCGGTGCCGCCGGCCGGCACTCGGCCGCCAGATAGATCGCCAGCAGGTCGTCGTTAGGCACGCGCACGAAGCCGGTCCCGGCCGGGCCGCCGAAGCCCCGCACCCAGGCCGCGGCCAACCCACCATCGTCCACGCCCAACACGCTCGTCACGCCGCCCGGCGCGACCGACCACGCGTCACGCCACCGCTCGGAGAGCCCGCAGCGCGTTCCCTCGGCCGTCGCATGTACCCCGTGGGAGTCGAAGAGGGCCGAGTCGTGAGGCACGCCGGTCAGGGCGTGCGCGGCGCCCCAGTCGAGGCGCAGCTCACCGGGGGGCATCACCGCGGGGAAGATCCCGGGGGGGACCCCCGGCCAGATGATCGTTCCCCCCGCCTCCAGATAGCGCCGGAGAAGCGAGGTGGCCGGCGCCGGCGACACGATCGACGCCGGTGCATAGTCCATGGCGAAGACGACCACGCTCGGCGCCCGGTCGGCGACTCGCTCTGCCAGAAACGTCGCCAGAGACGCCGTATCGAGTGCACGGTAGCCGCGATTCACGAAGTACCGGGCGGCGGCCTCCGGATGGGCGACGTGCGCCATCTTGACCGCGACCGAATCGAAGAAGACGGCGCGTGTGATGGGCGGCCCAGCGGTCGCGCGTAGGGCGTACACGCCGCCGTCGCTGCTCCCGACCACGACGTAGTCGCCGGACACGCCGGGCGACGCATAGATCGAGGCGCCGGTGCGGAACTCCCACTTCACCGCGCCTGACGACCGATCGAGCGCCCTCAGCCGACCTGCCCCATCGCCGACATAGACGAGATCGCCCGCCACCGAAGGCGACGCCCACACGATCGCATCGCCGGTGGTGCGCCAGAGCTCCTTCCCCGTGGCATCGATCGCCTGGACGAACGCCGCGTCGGAGCTTCCCGCGTAGACGATGCCATCGGCGACGGCCGGAGAGGTGATCACCCAGGAGATGTGGTGGTCGAATCGCCACTTGAGCGCGCCGCTCGTTGCATCGATCGCGTAGAGGAATCCATCGCGGGCGCCGACGTACACCACACCGCCCGCCACCGCAGGAGACGACTGAATGCTGCGGCGATCGAATCCGTACTTCCCTGACTGGAGCGAGGCGCCATCAGTGTCAAAGCGCCACCGCTGGGTGCCGCTGGCGAGATCGAAGCAGTACACCCGCCCGTCGTAGGAGCCGACGTAGACGCGTCCGCCATCGACGGCGGGGGAGGAGCGGATGCGGCCCTCGGTCTGCGCGCGCCACCGCACCCGCCCGCTGGCGGCGTCCACCGCGTAGACGGCGCCGTCGCCGGCACCGAAGACGAGCGTGCCATCCACGTACGCCGGCGAGGAGAGGTAGTAGTCGCCGCTCTCATGTCCCCACGGGAGCGGGAGGAGCGCCCGCGTCGCCATCCGCCAGCGACGGGCACCGGAGGCGGCATCCACGGCGAAGACGCTGCCATCGCGCGAGGCGACGAAAACGAGGCCACCGGCGATCGCCGGCGATGATGCGACCGCGCTCTCGAGATTCGCTCGCCAGCGGCGCGCGCCGGTCGTCAGGTCGAAGGCGTAGAGGTAGCCGTCATTGCTTCCCACGTACACCACACCGCCGTCGATCGCCGGCGACGAGATGACGTCCCCGCCCGTTGGCGCCCTCCACGCCATTCCGATCAGCGAGGGGCCACCGCCACTGTATCGACCCGTTCGAGCCGGATCTCCGCGGAACATCGCCACCTTCGACGGCGCGCCTGCACTCGCCGGCATGGGCGCAACCAGCGCCCGTTCGGCCACGTCGGGCGATCGGGCGACGCGCGGCGTCGCGGCATCGCCGGAGACCAGAGTCGCGGCCACCAGAGGGATCCAGAGCGGAGCCTTCGAGGAAGACAGGGTCATCGCGTGCGGGGGGTTGAGGACGCCGGGTGTGGAACGGGCGCATATCTGTGTCCGGGTCGCGGAGACACGCAAGCGATCGACGAGACTCGAAAAGCGAACTGTGGCGAGTTGGGCGCGCGCAGTGGCGAGTCGGCCGCAGTCAGCCGACGCCGGCGCGCCGACCTCGGCTCAGCCGGCTGAGGCCCGGCCCTCGGCCAGCGGGTCGCCGATCTCGTATCGGATAAGGGCGAGGTCGATCGACGCCAGGATCCGGCGCATGACGGTGTTGTCGATCTCTCCCCTGTCACGGAGATCCAGAGCTGCCACCCGCTGCGCCCGCAGCATCTCCCGCTCGGCCCGGTCGAAGGCGGCATCGAGCGTTGCCTGCTCGGCGGTGATCTGCCCAACCCCGTCCGACGCCGGCCCGAACAGAAGCGGCGCCATGTTCGCCCGGGGGCTGAAGCGCTGGCGGAGTGTCTCCACTACCGACGGCGGCAGGTCCGCGGCGAGGGCGTCGAGTCGATCGAGCGCAACGCGCGCCAGTCGGCGCCCAGCCAGATCCTCCTCGAGCGCATCGGCGCCGTCATCCACGACGCCCAGTCGCCTAATGACCGTGGGAAGGGTCAAGCCCTGACCGACGAGCGTGACGAGAATGACGGCGAAGGTCACGAAGATGAAGAGGTCGCGGTGCGGGAAGGGCTGTCCGGCGGCCATCGTCGGAATCGCGAGCGCCGCGGCGAGTGAGACGCCACCGCGCAGCCCCGTCCAGGCGATCACCGTCGATCGACACCAGGCGGCGCCAACCTGGTCCGGCGTGAGCGGCTGCGGCTTCTTCAGGCGCCGGATCGCCAACCAGACCGCCAACTCTCCATAGACCCAGATCAAGCGAACCAGGATTACCGTCAGGCTCACTGCTACCGCGCACCAGGCGAGGGTCGACGGCGAGTAGTGCTGGCTCACAAGGCCATCGAGCAATGGCCGCAATTGAAGGCCGACCAAGCAGAAGAGGATCCCGTTCAGGATGAAGACGATGACCTCCCAGAACGCCACGACCTGGAGCCGCGCCCGAGGGCTCATCACGCGTATCGGTCCAAAACGACTGAAGATCAGACCCGCGACCACCAGCGCCAGGACGCCCGACACGTGCAGGCGCTCGGCGGGCAGATAGACGAGCCAGGGGATGAGCACCGCCGTGACGCCGCCGAGCTGCTGATCGCGCAGTAGTCGCCACGACAGGAGCACCGCCCCGCAGATGATCGCGCCGAAGGCGATGCCGCCCAACCCGGACCAGAGGAGCCTGACAAATGCATCCGAGGCCGATGCGTGCCCCGACTGGACGATGTCGACCGCGACGGCGAAGAGGAGGAGCGCCGTCGCGTCATTGAGCAGACTCTCCCCTTCGATGACCGCTGTCGTTCGCCGTGGCACCCGCAGCCGCTCGGCCATTGGTACGAACGCCAGCTCGTCGGTCGGCCCGAGCACAGCGCCGAGGACGAGCGCCGCTGCCCACGGGAGTCCGGGAAGCACCCAGCGCATGACGCCGGCCACCGACAGGGCGGTGGCGACTACCAGCCCGATGGCGAGCGAGACGATCCAGCGGCCGTTCCGGTGGAGCTCCTTCGTCGGCGCGTTAACGGATTCCCAATAGAGGAGGGGCGGGAGAAAGACGGAAAAGACCACCTTGGGCTCGAGCTCCGGCAGCGACAGCTCGGGGAGAAAGCCGAGCGCAGCACCCCCGAGCACGAGCACGATCGGATAGGGGATGTTGAACCGCCGCGCGATGGCGACGAGCGGGATGACGGCGAGGAGGAGGGCGACGACGACGGCGGGGGTGTCCACGCGAGGATTGTCGGCCCGCGGGTGGCCGAGAGCAAGGGGATGCGCGGCGGGGCGCCGAACGAGGATTCGTTCGACGCCCCGCGTCATTCGCTCATCGAGCTCCGACTGTACCGGTCACTTCCCCGTGCGCACGATCTCCAGGCGAGGATCCGAGTCCTTCTTCGACGTCCCCACGGTGACCGCATCGCCCGCCACGCCGTTCTTCACCAGTGCAGTCTGGATGAGCGAGAGGCGTTGTGGACCGAAGTTCTTGACCGCGCCGTCGTCGTAGCGCGTGTCCATGTAGATGTCGAGGCGGTAGTGATCGCCGGTTTCCTTGATCGCCTTGGCCAGCTTGGCCATGGCATCGTCGAAGGAGGCCTGTCCCGACGCAGAAACGTTCGCGCTTGCGACCACCCAGTCGATGCTCTTCACCGCCGTGTGACCTTGCTTGAGTGCAACGGCCGGCGCCATCGACATCTCGACGCTCTTCCCCGGAGCTTCGCTCATCCCGGACGCCGGCGCGCTGGCCATCTTGTCCTGAGCCGACGCCATGGACTGCTGCGCCCCGGCCATCATCTGCTGCGAGTACTGTTGATTGCACTGCGCCTGCTTGTGCGGGTCGATCTTCTTTCCCACCGCCATCTGCCGTTTCTGCTCATCCTTGGTCGGCTGGCGGATTTCCCCGTTCGTCGGCTCGTGCCACGCCTTGTAGTCCTCGAGAGAGAGACCGAGGCACGCCGCCTGCGAGCTGTCGTTGGAGGCCGACAACATCGTGTTGGCCAGCTGTTTCGACCCCGGATCGGCATTCGGATTGTTGGCCGCATTTTGGAGAATCTGCTGCTGCTGGGCGACCATCTGCTGTTGCTGCGCCTGAGCCTGCGCCTGTTTGGCCTCTGCGCCATGAGACATGGCATGGCTCAGGGCGTCCTGCGGGCCATTGCAGCTCGCCCCTGCTGCGCCGGCAGCCGCCTTCTTCGCGGCGTCCCCCACGTTGTCGGCCGTCGCCGCGTCGATGCCGGCCGCGACGTATTGGCCACCCGGCACGGTCATGCAGGCAGCCGTCTTCGCGGCGTCCTTCACGTATTCGTTGTGCGCGACCTTGTTCATCTTGCTCAGCCAGCCGCTCTTCTTCTTGGTCGTGTCAGGAGGCCTCGCGGCCTGGGGATCCTTCGTAGCGGTTGTGTCCTTCGTTGAATCGGTCGCGGGAAAGCGCGAGCCAGATTGGCCGCCTGTCTGGGCTTTGGAACCAGCGGCGAGGAGGACCAGGGTGAGGAGCCCGCAGGCGACAACTGGGCGAGTGCTGGACATGGCCATCTCCTGGTTGAGCGCCGAGGGAACGCACCCGCGCAGCCCCGGCTGGGAAAGAAACGACGCCACCCGCCGTTTCTTCTCAAGCCCCCCTCGGTCTCGCTCGCGATTAGGTCCTCGCCCGATTGCCGGGCCGGACGTGGCGCGGCACCTTGACCACATGCTCCCGCTCCTCGTCGCTCTCACCTTGGCCGCAGCCTCCGAGCCGGACCCCGCACGAGGGGCCCGGGAAATAGTGCGCGACGCGGAGATCGCGGTGGAACGGGGGGATACCGCCGTCTACATGGCGACGTGGCGCCGGCGGTGGACCGCGGACTCCAGCGACCCGGCCGCGATTTTCGCGCGTGGCACGATCGAGCGACTGACCTATCGCTACTCGGAGGCCTTCCGGGACTTCTCGCGCCTGAAGGCCCTCCCCGCAGCGCAGCCGGGATGGGCTGCGTACGCCGCGCTCGGTGAGGCGGAGATGCTCTTCATCAGCGGGCGATACGCCGAGGCCGGTACGGCGAGCACCGCGGCCCTCGCGCAGGCGCGGGCAGCCTCAGACAGCAGCGCCCAAGTGTTGGCGCTGGTAAGCCTCGGCATTCTGCGGCTCCGCACCCACCCACCAGCGGTGGGGCTCGCCACCTTCGACTCGGCGGCGCGCGTCCTCCCGTCCGGTGATGCGGAGCTGAGCGCGCGGGTTCGGTGCGGACGCGCATCGGTCCTCGCTCGCACGGCGCGTTTGGTGGCGGTGAGCGAGGCGAGAAGCGGCGCGGCCCTCGCGCATCAGGCGGGCGCGCGTCGCGTCGAGGTGAACTGCCTCCACATCGCGGCGAGCGCCTATGAGCGCCTCGGCCGGCTATACGCGGCCGATCGGCTGCTGGACACCGCGGCCGCTCTCGCGCGCCAGCTCGGCGATCGCCGAGAGCTCGCGACGATTCTGCAGTGGCGCGGCTACGCCGCGTTCGAGCGGCAGCAATTCGACTCGGCGCAGCGACTCCTCGGACGGGCCCTCATCGAAGGCGAGTTGGCCGGAAGTCTTTCACCGCAGGCATGGTCGTCGGAGAACCTGGCCGAGGTGTCGATGGCGCTCGACGACCCGGTCTCGGCGGAGGCGCACATGACGCGCGCGCTCGCGCTCATGCGCAAGCTCGGTGATCAGTGGGGGACGACGGTATCCCTCGGACTCCTGGCCGAAGCCGCCCTGAGCTCGGGAGACCTCGACCACGCGCAGCAGCTGTACACGGAGCTCGTCGATCGCGCGACCCAGAGTACCGACACGTCGCTCGTCGGCGACTTCGAGGTGCGCTTGGCAGCCATCGCCGCCCGGCGCCACGACTGGGCAGCCGCCTCGGCGCAGCTGGATCGGGCGGCCGACGCCTATCGGCACACGGGGCGTCGCGGAACGCAGGTGGCGTTCTACTACGAGCGCGGCCTGATTGCGCTCTGGCGTGGCGATCCGGCCACCGCCGAGCGGCTCTTCAAGTCCGACCTTGCGACGAGCGACACGGGCGAGCACGTCTCGCGCTATCTGGCGCAAACGCGACTCGCGTCGGCGCGCCTCGCACGCGCCGACACGGGGGACGCCGAGCGGTGGCTGACGCGCGCAACCGACGAGCTGGACAACTGGCGGCGGAGCCTCAGCGACAGCTCGCTTCGCGTGCTGGCCTTCCAGGTGCTCGACCGGTTCGGAGGCGAGGAGCTGGGAACGGCTTCCGTGCTGGCGGCGATCGCCGCATCGGGACACACCGCCGCGGCGTTCGAGCTGGCGGAGCGGCGCCGGGCGCGCGAGCTGCGCGACCGGCTCCTGCGAGCACGGAGTGTTCGGGCGCTGGGCGATCACCGGCGCGAGCTCCCGGCCATATCGCAGCGAGCTCCGCTGACGCTCGACGCCGTTAGGCGGGCGATCCCCGACAGCAACACGGCGCTCCTCGAGCTCATCACCGGACGGGGCGTCCAGCCGACGACGATGATCGCCGTCACCACCGGCGGGTCCTTCGTGTGGCGGCTTCCGCCCGTGGACAGCATGCGGGCCGGGATCGCGCGATGGCTGGCGGTGATCGGGAGCGACCTCTCCGACAGCATCCCGTCGGCGCAGCTAGGCGGCATGCTGCTGGCACCCGCGATCGCGAGGCTCCCGGCAAGCATAACGAGGCTGATCATCATCCCGGAGGACGCGCTGCATCGCGTACCTTTCGCCGCCCTGCGCGTCGACGGACGGCGGCTGATCGAACGCTACGCGGTGCACGTGGCGCCGTCGGCCGCCATCGCCGTCTCCCTCTGGAGTGTGCCGGCGGCGGCGCGCCCACCACGCATGCTCGCCTTCGGCGATCCGCACTTCCCGCACGACGATCCTCTCGATGCGCCGGAGACGCGCGCACACTTCGCCGTGTTCGCCGCGCAGGGCGGCCTCACCAGCCTCCCGGGCTCGGCGGACGAGGCGCGCACCGCGGCCCGCTTCTGGCCCCAGTCGGATGTGCTCCTCGGCGATGCGGCGAGCCAGGCCAACCTCGAACGACGGCGCGTCGACCAGTACCGATTGCTCCACTTCGCGACGCACACGCAGGTGGACGAGCGGGCCCCGGGGCGATCGGCCATCGCCCTCGCCGCCGGAGGCGGCTTCGACGGCTTCGTCTCCGCCGCCGACCTCGGGGCCCTCCGTCTCGACGCGGACCTCGTCATGCTCTCCGGTTGCGGGACGGCATTGGGTCCGATCGTCGGAGGAGAGGGGATATTGGGGCTCACCAGCGCGCTCCTCGAGGCCGGGGCGCATTCCGTGGTAGCGACGCTCTGGCCGGTGAGCGATCGGAGCAGCGTCGCCCTGGTCGAGGGATTCTACCGCGCCCTCGCGTCCGGGGCGGCGGCCTCGGACGCACTACGCTCGGCGCAGCTCGAGGCGCTCCGCCATCGCGCGCCCACGCGCGATTGGGCGGCGTTCGAGTTGACGGGAAACGGCTTCGTGCGCCCGGCCACGCGCGCTACGAGGGCGACGCCAACGCGCGCCGCTAGCGGACGGTAAAGCGCTCGACGGGTGAGCTGATCTCGACGCGATTTGGAAGCTCGGCGCGCACCCAGGCGCCGTACGTCGCGCCCGAGTCGAGGTGGACCGAATCCGGGACGGCCGCCGACGTGTCCGAAGTCGTCCAGCTGCTAACGAGCCCGCCCGCGCCACTCAGAAGCTCCACGGTGTAGCTCGTCGCGCCGGGGACCGAGCGCCACCTGAGAGCGACCGGGGGCGTGACGCGCGCATCCGCCGCCGGTTGAACGATCGCAAAGGTCGGGGCGCCGCCACGGAGAACATCGGCTCCCGGCGCGCGCGGGATCACGCGCCATGCGAGCGCGCCGACGCCGAGAGCGATTAGCACCGAAGCCGCCAACGCTGCCCACCGCGGGAGAAAGGTGCGCGCCGGCGCCGCCTCCTCCGCGCCCTGTGCCGCGGCACGCAGGAGATCCAGCTCCTTCCGGCACATGGCACACTGCATCGCGTGCTCGAGGGTCGCGAGACGCTCCGTCTCTGATCCCTCGCCCGCCGCCAACGCCGCGATCCGCTCCGGAGCCGGGCATGGGACTGCAGCCGAGCGCCCAGCCACGAGTTGATACGCGTCGCGCAGCTCCTGATCAGTCGTCATGTGGCTGCCTCTCCCGGCCCAATCCCCTCGGCGCGCAGCACCGCGCGCAGATCGGCGAGACCTCGATAGAGTAGGTTGCGCGTCTTCGCTTCGGACCAGCGCAGGAGCGCCGCGATCTCCTCTCGGGGATACCCCTGCAGGTACATTCGCACCGCCGCGCGGCGCGGCGCCGCCAACCCGTCGACGGCTCGGGCCACGCGCGCCGCGAGATCCTGACGTTCGAACAACTCGTCTGGTCGCGCGTTAGTGGCGATCGGATGTGGCGCGCTCTCCTCAGCCGGTAGCGCCACGTTGCGATCGGTGCGCCGCCGGCGAATCACGTCGAGCGCCGCCGAGATCGCCGTGCGGCGAACGTAGCCGGCGGAGACATTGTTGAAGTGTCCGTTCCGCGCCTGCCAGAGGCGCACGCGGAGCTCCTGCACCAGCTCGTCGAGCTCCGACGGCGCCAGACCGCGGTCGCGGCCGATCCGGCTGGCGAATTGCGTGAAGCGGGCGACGAGTGCCTCGAGCTCAGCGGACTCCGGGTCGAGCGACCGGGAGGAGGAGGGAGACATGCTCCATACTACTCTCGCCGACCAGGGCCGGCCACGCGCCACGCGAGCATTTCGGCGCGTCCACGGTGCCCGTCCCGCCACTCGACGTCGCACGGGTGAGGGGGAATGGACTCCGAAATTGTCTGCTGCTGCTGTTGCGTATGCGGTCATGGGAGAAGATCGCTGAATCGCTCTGCCGGTCTGCGAGTTCTGGCCTTCCGCTCGAGCCGCCGCGCGAGCGGCGCTGGAAATCCTCGAGGCAGCCAACAGAGAAACGCAGCGATCCCTCCGCCCGTCTCACACCGCCAAAACTCAGCTCACCTTGAACTCCTGAATCATCCCGTGCAGGAAGTGCGGCTTTCGATCCTTCGTATCGGGGAGGAAGCACATCATCACGTAGTTTCCCGGGGTGAGGTCGACGGTGAACGAGGCCACCGATCCACCACCCGCGGGAGCGATCCCCCCGATGCCGCTGAAGGGAGGCGGCCCCTGGGGTTTGGCGCCCCACGCCTCCAGATCCTTCACCGTCTTTCCGGGCGCGAGCTTGAGGATCTCGAGCTCGTGTGGCTGCCCCGGCGCGATGTGGACCTCGATCGTCTGCTTCCCCGCAACGAGCGGTTTCGAGAGAGTGAACTTGTAGTCTTCCACCGTGGCCACCACGTCGGGCGTCAGTGCGGCCGCGCTCGGGCCGGAGCTCGGAGTAACGGTGAGTGGACTGATCATCCCGCGCGAATAGTGAGGCCTGCCGCCAGGAACATCGACGAAGCAGAGCAAGATGTAGTTCCCCGGCGGGAGATCGAGAGTGGCATTCGACACCCCTTTCGGATCTGTCGCGTTAGGCCCGCCGACGGCAACGAACCAGACGGGTGGCGGCCCGGGCTTGATGATGGCCTGCTGGAGGTCGGCCAACGTCTTTCCGCTGTCCAGTCGGGCGATGACCATGTGGTGAAAGGTCGTTCCTTCATTCATCAGGTTGAATGTGGTCACCCCGGACGGAATTTGACTGGGACCTTCGAACGCGAAGTCCCGGGCACGAACAGTGACGACCGGGGGGGTGGCCGGTGCCGCGGGTGCGGCCGCGCTCTTCATCGCCGTCGAATCCGCCGGTGCACTCCCCTGCTCCTTCGGGCGACAGGCTGCAAGCGCGAGAAGCGCAAGAACCACGACACGGGTGCGCATCGCACCTCCTCGACATTGGCGTTGAGAAAACACAAAGGTGGTCGGAGTATTGCCACCTCGGACAGCGGGCGCAACCCAAGAGACGCGCCCGGCGTCGGCTCAACGACGCGGGGGCTGGACCGCCCGCCCGTGGTGCCGCATCCTCCGCCACCATGAAATACGTCCCCCTCGGACGCTCCGGCCTCATCGTCTCGAGACTCTGCCTCGGGTGCATGAGCTTCGGCACCCCGAAGTGGCGCCCATGGGTCCTCGACGAGGATCAGTCGCGGCCGATCATCCGCCGCGCCCTCGAGAGCGGGATCAACTTCTTCGACACCGCGGACATGTACTCCCTGGGTGTCAGTGAAGAAGTGACCGGTCGGGCCCTGCGCGAGATGGCGAAGCCCGATGAGATCGTCCTCGCCACCAAGGTCTTCTTTCCAATGGGCGATCGTCCGAACCAGCGCGGGCTGTCGCGCAAGCACATCGTCCAGGCGTGCGAGGCCAGCCTCCGGAGACTGGGCGTCGAGCGCATCGATCTCTACCAGATCCACCGCTTCGACTGGAGCTTCCCGATCGAGGAGACGCTCGCCGCCCTCGACCAACTCGTCAGGCAGGGGAAGGTGCTCTACCTCGGGGCGAGCTCCGGCTACGCCTGGGAGATGGCTCGTGCCCTGAGCATACAGGAGCGCGAGCGGTGGACGCGGTTCATCTCGATGCAGAACCACTACAACCTTCTCTACCGCGAAGAGGAGCGTGAGATGATTCCGCTCTGCGTCGCCGATGGGGTCGGGGTGAATCCCTGGTCTCCGCTGGCGCGCGGGCTGCTGGCACGCCCGTGGCCGGCCGCCGGCGTCGCCGATACGGCGCGCGATCGAAGCGACGCCTACACGCGCACGCTCTACGACGCGCCGTCGGACAAGGAGGTCGTTCACGCTGTGCAGCGCGCCGCCCGGGCACGAGACATCGGGATGGCCGAGGTGGCGCTCGCCTGGCTGCTCGGCCGCCCGAGCGTCGTCGCGCCCGTCATCGGCGTCACCAAGATCGAGCACCTCGACAGCGCCCTCCGCGCGGTCGACCTCACGCTCACCGAGGACGAGTGCCGGAGCCTGGAATCCCCGTACAGGCCGCACGAGGTGAAGGGGCTCGACCGCGGACCGCGCCAAGGGGGCGCCGTGCGATGATGGCGGCGAGCGACGGGGTCTCCGCCGCGCCGGAACAGGGCATCCGCTGGCGCGAGGGGCTGACGCGGCTGCGACCGGCACTGGGCGCGCAGATCGGCTTCGCCGTCGCATTCCAGCTCCTCGCTGCGATCGTGCTCTTCCCCGTCGGCGCGCTCCTCTCGACGGCCTTGATGGGGCGGCCCGTGCTCGACAGCACCGAGGTGGCGTCCTTCGTGCTCTCGCCGCGCGGGCTCGTTTCGATGATCCTCTTGGGCACCGCGTGGCTCGGCATCTACCTCGTCCAGCTCAGCGGCCTCACGGCCATCGCGGAGGGCGCCCTTGCCGGTCGACCGCTCGGCGCACGGGAGGCGGCGCGCCTGGTGCTCGGACGCGCACTCGGCCTGACGAAGCTCGCGCTCCGCTTCGTGCTCACCGGCCTCTGCGTGCTCGCGCCGGTTGCCCTCGTCGCCGGCCTCTTCGCGCGGCAGCTCCTCCCGCGCCACGACATCAACTTCTATCTCCTCAACAAGCCCCCGGAGTTCCTGACCGCGCTGGCCGTCACCGGGGTCGTCGCACTCTGCGCCCTCGGCGTCGCCGTCTGGATCATCCTCCGCTGGCAGCTCGCGGTCCCCGTCCTCGTCGGCGAAGGCATCGGAGCGAGCGCCGCCTGTCGGCGCTCGACCGACCTCTGGCTGCGCGGCCGCGGGACGTGCGTTCTCATCGCGATCGTTCTCGCCATCACGCCCGTGCTATTGGCATTCGCCGGCGCTCTCGTGACCCGAGGGTTGGCGGCGGCGATGCTCTCGGTGACGAAGGAGCGTCTCGGCGGACTCGCCGCGGCATTCGGCGCGCTGATCGTCCTCGATGGGGCGATTCTCGCCTGCGCCGCGATCGCCGAGTCGATCGTTCGCGCCGATGCCCTCGCTCTCCTCCACGAGGCGATGCGGGCGCGCGGCGGCGAGGGCCCGATCGCACCGCCCGCGGTCACCGACAGCGACGTAGAAAAGGCGCCGGCGGGCTTCGCCCTCTCGGCGCGCGCCATCACCGCGCTGGGCGCGTCGGTGCTGGTGGCTGCCGGCGTCCTCGGGTCGGTGCTTCTGGCCGGCCCATTGTCGCGGACGATTCCGCTCGCCATCACCGCCCATCGCGGAGACCACACCCACGAGCCGGAGAACACCGCGGCCTCGGTTCGTCAGGCGATCGCCGAGGGCGCGGATTGGGCGGAGATCGATGTTCAGGAGATCAAGGACGGGACCGTGATCGTCGCCCACGACGCCGACCTCTCACGCCTGGGAGGGCCGACGACCAAGATCTGGGACTACAGCACCGAGACCCTGGCGCCGGTACGCATCCGCAATCCGAAGGACCCTTCGGCGGCGCCGGAGCCGGTGCCGACTCTGCAGCAGATCTTGGACCTGACGAAGAACCGCATTCGACTGATCGTCGAGCTGAAGTACTACGGGCACGACCAGGCGCTGGCTGCGAAGGTCGTCCAGATGATTCGCGCCGACAGCATGCTCGGCCAGGTCGCCATCCATTCGCTCGAATACCGCGGACTCCAGGAGGTCCGCCACCTCGAGCCGTCGCTCCCGATCGGCTACATCATGTCGTTCAACGCGAAGCGCCCCGAGCGGCTGGATCTCGATTTCTACAGCGTGCAGCAGGGGCGAGTCGACGCACGATTCATTCGTCAGGCACACCGCCGCGGGCGGGGTGTCTACGTCTGGACGGTCAACGACTCGGTCGAGATGCATCGGGTGGCGGCGCTCGGGGTCGACAACATCATCACCGACGATCCGGCCGCCGGAATCGCCGTCAAGCGCGAACACGACGCGCTCTCGGCCCCCGAGCTGGCGCTCGCCCGGGTGCGCGCCTGGCTGGCGCAGTGATCAGCGCGTCGCCGCCGGGCCCCGCCACCCCGGGCCGCGGAGGATCCGTCCCGGCTTTGCCCCCGTGGACCGTCCGTCGTGAACGACCTCGACGCCGTTCACGAACACCTCGCGCACGCCCGTGGAGAGTTGGTGCGGCTTGTCGTAGGTGGCGTGATCGATGATCGTCGCCGGATCGAAGAGGAAGAGGTCGGCCACCAGCCCTTCGCGCACCAGGCCGCGATCACGAATCGAGAGGCGGTCCGCCACCGCCGACGTCATCTTCCGCACCGCCTCCTCGAGGGTGAGCACCTGCTCCTCCCGCACGTACTTGCCGAGGATGCGAGGGTAGTTCCCGTAGCCTCGAGGGTGCGTCATCGACGTCCCGCTGTCCGGATCCCAGCCGTCGGCGTCCGTCCCGAACTTGAGCCAGGGCTGGCGCAGCTGCAGCCGGATGTTGTCCTCCGACGCGATGAAGATCACCTGATTCAGGTTCGCCTGCTCGGCGAGCGTCAGGTCCATGACGACATCGGCCCACGGCTTGCCCGTCGCCGCCGCGATCTCCGACAGCCGCTTCCCCTCGTACTGCTTGAGCTCCGGCCGGGTGAACCCCATCAGCATCACTCCTTCGGGGCCGGCCAGCTGGCAGACGCTCTCCCACGCCGGGTCCTCGGTGACGATTCCGGCTCGGATCTTCGGGCGGAGCGACGAGTCGGCGAGGTTGGCAAGGAGCTTGCCGTCGGCCGTCGCCCACTCGGGGATGCACGACGCGAGGCCGTTCTGTCCCGCCACGTACGCGTACTGATCCGCCCCTACATCCTGCCCGGCGCGCCGCACCGAGTCGATCTTCGCGATGACGGCGGTCATCTTCGGCCAGTTCCTCGTCCCCGCCGCCTTGAGGTGGTAGATCTCCACCGGCACGCCGCCGCGCTTCCCGATGGCGATCGCCTCGTCCACCGCCTCGAGCAGGTGGTTCCCTTCGCTCCGCATGTGGGTGATGTAGACGCCGCCGTAGGGAGCCATGGCCTTGGCCTCCTCCACCAGCTCGTCGGTCGAGGCGAAGGCGCCGGGCGGGTAGATGAGAGCGCTCGCGACCCCGAACGCCCCGTCGGCCATCGCGCGCCTGACGACCGCCCGCATCGTATCCAGCTCCGCGGGAGTCGCGGCGCCCATCGCGTAGCCCTTCGCGTACTCGCGCACCGTGCCGGCGCCGAGGAAGCTGCCCGCGTTCGCCGACATGCCGTGGCGCTCCATCGTCCGGAGCCAGGTGTCGAAGCCGTGATCCCCACCGAACCCGCGGATGATCTTGTACCACGCCGCCGTATCGGGGCCGGCGTTGGCGAGGATGGCGGCGTTGGTCGGCGCCGGCGTGTCCCCCTCGCCGAGGATTTCGGTCGTGACCCCCTGCGTCACCTTGCTCACGACCCGGCCATCACCGGCGGTGAACTGGTAGACCGACTGCCCCTGGATGTCGATGATCCCGGGCGCCAGGGCCAGTCCGGTCGCGTCGATCCGCCGCGCCGTCGGGACATCGCGGAGCATTCCGGCCGGTGCGATCCGCGCGATCCGATCGCCCGCGATTGCCACATCCCCGTAGTACCAGGGATTCCCGCTGCCGTCGACGACCTTCGCATTCAGGATCACCACATCGTACGGGCCGCCGCGTGAGGCGGGGGCCGGCGCGGGAGCGTTTGTCGCTGTGCCGGCGTGGGATCCACCGCACGCCCCGAGAAGGAGAGCGAGCGAGGTCGAGCGGAGCGCCACGCTGCAACCGCCGATGGTGCGTCGCAGGAGGGAGGCGACGCCAGGCAGCGGGGAGGCCGGGGAAGGGTGCATTGGGGGGAGCGAACCTTTTTGAAGGGTTGAGTGTCCGATTTCGGAACCGCGAATCCCACCGACGGGCAGCGAATACTAACAAGCGGCGCCCTCCGAGCACGTGGCGCGGGCTTTTCGGGGGGCCGCGGCCGGGCCCATGTTCTGCTGCGAATGGGGACTTTCACGTCGCACCCGGGGAGATCGCATGGACACGCTGAGGAAGGATCTCACGTACGCGGCTCGCGTTCTTCGCAAGTCGCCCGCCTTCACACTCGCCGCGATTCTCACCCTCGCTCTCGGCATCGGTGCGAGCACGGCGATCTTCTCCGTCGTCGATACGGTTCTGCTCAGGCCGCTCCCGTACGCCGATCCGAACCGCCTCGTCCTCGTCTGGGGGGACATGCGGAATCGGAACGTGCGGGATTTCCCCTTCCCGCCTGGCGACTTCAAGGACCTGACGGAGCAGACGAAGGCCTTCTCCGACGTCGCCGCCGTCGTGACGTTTCGCTCCCCGATTACCGGGGATGGCGCGGAGCCCGAGCAGGTGAAGAGCGCCGCCGTGACCACGAACTTCTTCACCGCCCTCGGCGGGAAGCTGGCGCTCGGCCGGAACTTCCAGGAGAGCGATGGCGCGCCTCAACCCGTGCAGCCTCCACCCGCACCCGGCGCCGCTCCGCCACCCCCGCAACTCCCCGGGATGCTGATTCTGAGCTACGACTTCTGGAAGCGCCGCTACGGGAGCGACCGGAGCATCGTCGGCAAGACGATCAATTTCGGCGGCGCCTCGGCGCAGGTCGTGGGCGTGCTGCAGCCAGGGTTCGAGCTCCTCTGGCCCCCCAGCACCGGGATCGAGCGTGCGCCTGACGCGTGGGTCGCCCTGCGCACCAACTTCGCGGACACATCGCTCGCGTCGCGCATCAACGTCTTCCTCAGCGTGGTGGCCCGCCTCAAGCCGGGAGCGACGATCGAGCAGGCGCAGGCCGAGATGAATGCGCTCGGCGCCGACCTCCGCGAGCGATTCCCGATCAAGAAGACGGCGGGGCTCTACATCCGCGTCGAGCCGATGCACGACAACCTGGTCTCCCAAGTGCGTCCGGCGATCATCGCTCTGACCGGAGCGGTCGCCTTCGTGCTCCTCATCGCCTGCGCCAACGTCGCCAACCTCCTCCTCGTGCGCGCATCGGGCCGCGAAAGAGAGCTCGCGCTTCGAGCGGCCCTCGGTGGATCTCAGTGGCGGCTTCTACGGCAGATGCTCCTCGAGAGCCTCCTCCTCGCCCTCGGCGGCGTGATTGTCGGGATCTGGCTGGCGTGGCTGGGAATCAAAGTCCTCGTGCTCCTCGCTCCGGCGAGCCTCCCTCGCGTGGACGACGTGGCGATCGACACGCGTGTCCTCGGATTCGCGGCGGCCGCCGGACTGATCTCGGCGCTGATCTTCGGCGTGACGCCGGCGCTCAAGAGCGCCCGCCCGGACCTCATGGACGTCCTCCGGGCCAGCGGCCGCACGACCTCGCAGCGCGCCGGCTCACGCGCGAGAGCGCTGGTGGTGATGACCGAGGTCGCGCTCTCCTTCGTCCTCCTCATCGGA
>Ga0187777_10000289_pt1 | contig 37703 bp, 37 predicted proteins | sample 1015_Q2_SP5_10_M_FD_132416 | JGI IMG/M metagenome (GOLD analysis project Ga0187777, IMG submission 132416) | Tropical peat soil microbial communities from peatlands in Department of Meta, Colombia - 1015_Q2_SP5_10_MG | ecosystem: Environmental > Terrestrial > Soil > Wetlands > Peat | place... | reverse complement strand
GTGGCGCGCGATTGATCTCGTCGGCGAGGACGACGTTGGCGAAGATCGGCCCGCGCACGTAGCGAAAGACGCGCCTGCCCGTGGCGTGATCCTCCTCGAGCAGCTCCGTGCCGGTGATGTCGCCGGGCATGAGGTCGGGGGTGAACTGCACCCGCGAGAAGCTCAGGTCGAGCGCCTCGGCCACCGTGCGCACGAGGAGGGTCTTGGCGAGACCGGGGACACCGACGAGGAGCGCGTGGCCGCCGCTCAGGAGCGCGGCGACGAGATTGTCGACGATCTCGTGCTGGCCGACGATCCGGCGGCCGATCTGCTCGATGAGGCGCGCGCGCGCCCTCGCGAGATGCTCGAGAAGCTCGACGTCGCGTTCATCGCCGACCGCGGGTCTGCCTGCGCGCATTGCCACCGGCGCTGTCGCTCGGTTGGGGACAGGGCAAAGCTAGTGGCGGCGGCGCGCGCCAAGAAGGGGCGCGCGCTCGCGCAGGCGTGCGCGACCGGTGGGGGTTGAGTGAAAAGCGTTCAGCTGAGAGGCGGCGTGTGATGATCGGTGCGTGCGATCGGCCTCGCACGCACTGCACACGCTCTCGATCAGGGAAGCGAGAAGCCGACCCGTTCTGTGAGCGGGTAGTTGCTGCTCTCGAGGACGGCGACCGCGATGAAGCTCCCTGCGGACGGCGCCTCCTTCCAGCTCTCCTCGAAGCTCACCGTCTGTCGGGGCGCGATGAGTCGATTCTGGATGGACTGCGTGAACATGCGTCCCGCGCTCCACCGCCATACTTCGCGCCCGAGCGAATCGACCACGGCGAAGTCGTGCGTCTGACCGTTGGCGAAGTTGACCTCGATCGCGTGATCGCTCTGGTTCGTGATCTGAAGAGTGAGCTGGACGCCGCCATTGACCGCGACGTGCGCTTGCCCGGACAACTCGTCGCGCGCGGACGCAGGCGCGCGGCGAATAGAGATGCTTGTGGGGGCCGCGGTCGCCGTGGAGGCGGCGGTCGAGTCACCGCGTCGCGCGTGCGGACCGCAGGCAAAGATGAGTGCGCCTGCTGCCACGATCCACACAGCGGGTCGGGAGAGGAGGGGTCTGCCCCGGGGGCTCACGTAGTCACAATTTTGCTGAGGGCCGAAGTTATCAACACGAATGGGGACAGTCAAGAAAAGCTTTTCTTCACCGAGGCCTCGTAGCCCTAGGAGCGTCAAGAAGTTGGGCGACCGATTGTGCCGTCAGTCGAAATGACCTGTTGATGGTTTCCACTCCGTCGCATGTTTGGCAGCGAGCTCTGCTTTGGAGTTCCTGGCCGAGGAACTGAGCCGTTTTATGGGCGCTTTCGAGTCCGCTCTGGCGCACTATCAGGGATGCCTGACGACGCGCGCGCGCCGACCGCGAGGTGCGGCGCGGGCTACGCAAGGACGATCGAAATGGGGCCCGTGACGACGTGGAAACGAGGGGATGAGGCGTCGCCGCCGTTGCTTGCGAAATTTTTCACAAGCCCGTAGTTTTTCTCCTGCGATGCCTGGCGGACAACAGTCGGACGACAACCCCGCGCGCGACGCCAAGGGGTCGTCCGCGGGCGCAAGTCCCGCGGCCTTCGCAGGCGCAGGCTTTCAGTTCGCGGCGTCCATCCTCGCGTTCCTCTTTCTGGGACGGTGGCTGGATGGTAAGCTCGGGACCGCGCCCTGGCTGCTGATCCTGGGGGTGTTCGTCGGCGCCGGCGCGGGGTTCTACAGCATGTATCGGCGCCTGATGGCTTCCGAGGGGAAAGGGGACGCTCGGCGATGAAGTCCTTTGGCGGCTACACTCTCGTCGCGACGGCGATCATCGCACTCTGCGCGTGGGTCCTCACCGTCGTGTTTCGAGATCCGGGAGCCACGCGCGCCATTCTCTGGAGCGCCGCCATCGCGCTCGGCGTGCAAAGCGCGGCGTACCTCATCACTCGCTTCTCGATGCCCACCAACGTCATGGCAGGATGGGCACTCGGCGCCGTCGTTCGCTTTGTCGCCTTGGCCGTTTATGCGCTCGCCATCGTCAAGCCGTTAGGCCTCTCCCTATCGAGTGCGCTCCTGAGTCTGGCCACGTTCTTCCTGGCCTCGACGGTCGTCGAGCCCCTCTTCCTCAAAGCATGAACGTTCGCCTCTTCGCTCTGTCGATGGCCATGCTCCTGGTTGCTCCGGTTCACGCGCAGGAGGCGAAGGGGCAGCCCGTCGACATCATCACGCCACACATCACCGACTCGCACGAGCTCGAGACTCCCTTCGGCTCGATCCACTTGCCGCGATGGGAGCCGGTGCAGATCGGCGGCCTCACGGTCGACCTCTCGCCTACGAAGCACGTCGTGATGCTGACCATCGCGGCGACGCTCTGTCTCCTGCTCCTGATCCCGGCGGGCGTGGCGAACGCGAAGCGGGCAAGTGGCCAGCATGCGTCGAAGGGGTGGGCGGGGACGATAGAGGCGATCGTGCTGTACCTGCGCAACGAGGTCATCCTGCCGAACGTGGGTCCGCACGGTGATGCCTACGTGCCGTTTGCCCTCACGCTCTTCTTCTTCATCCTCTTCGCCAACCTGCTCGGACTCATCCCTTACGGCTCGACCGCCACCGGCAACATCTCGGTGACGGCGACGCTGGCGATCATCACCTTCCTCGTCGTGGAAGGAGCGAGCATCAAGGCGCTCGGATGGAGGTACATCTGGACGATCGTCTTCGTGCCGCCGAAGGATATGCCGATGCTGCTCAAACCGGTGATGATCGCGATCATGACACCAGTCGAGCTGGTGTCGAAGTTCACCAAGCCCTTCGCGCTCGCGATCCGACTCTTCGCCAACATGACCGCCGGGCACATCGTGCTCCTGGCGCTGATATCGCTGATTTTCACCTTCGGCAAGTGGCTGATCGTGCCGGGGCCGGTGGCCCTCGGTATCGCCATCAACATGCTGGAACTGTTCGTCGCTTTCCTGCAGGCATTCATCTTCACCCTCTTGGCCAGCGTGTTCATCGGCCTGGGGCGCGCGGAGGCACACTGATCGCGGGGAGGCCGGCGGCGACGCTCCTCGTCGCTGGCCCTGTACCCGGTCGAGCGACTGGGGAAGCTCGTTGAGGCCCGGGCCTTGGTGACGAGCGGTGGCGCTGGCTGATGCGCCGCGGAGCAGAAACGATTCACGACTTCGAGTGGAGCACGACATGCACGCGATTCTTCCCTTGTTCCAAGCAGCAGCGTCATTCTCCAAAGAGTACACCGGCGCCTGGGCGATGATGGGAGCCGGGATCGGTGCGGGGCTGGCGACGATCGGCGCCGGTATCGGCATCGGCCGCATCGGCGGGCAGGTCGCCGACGGCATGGCGAGGCAGCCGGAGCTCGCCGGCCGGATCCAGACCGCGGGTCTGATTCTCGCGGCGCTGATCGAGGGCGTCGCGCTCTTCGCCGCCGTCATCGCGTTCGTCATTCAAGGAAAATTCTGACATTCGGAGGGCGCGGCCCGGGTCGCGCCCCTCCGTTCTCACGCCCCACGTCACGACGATGAGACAGCTCTCCGTATTGCTAGGCAGCGCCGCGGCCCTCGCCGCCGCCGTGCCAGCGCTGGCCCAAGAGGAGCAGCCGCGCGGCCTCCTCTCGCCGGCCACCGGCCTGATGTTCTGGACGGTCGTGATCTTCGTCATCCTGCTGGTGCTGCTGCACCGGTACGCCTATCCACAGATCCTGGGCGCCGTCCAGGCGCGCGAGCGGGCTCTCGAAGAGGCCATCAACGCCGCCAAGCGCGATCGCGACGAGGCGGCGAGGCTCCTCGCCGAGCATCAGAAGCAGCTCGACGCGGCCCGCACCGAGGTGCAGCAGATCATCGTCGAAGGGCGAGTCGCCGGCGAGAAGGTGCGGACCGACCTCGTCGCTCGGGCCCACGAGGAGCAGCAGCAGATGCTCGAGCGCGCGCGTCAGGACATCGCCAACGAGCGAGACAAGGCGATCGTGGAGCTGCGTCGTGAGGCGGTCGATCTCGCCATCCGCGGGGCCAGCAAGGTGATCGACAAGAACCTCGACGATCAGACGAACCGGAAGATGGTGGAGAGCTTCCTGGCCTCGCTCGATCAGGCGAAGAGCTGATGCGCGAACCGACGATCGCGGCCAACTACGCCGAAACGCTCCTCGCCCTCGCCGAAAAGGCGAAGGACCGGGACGGCTGGGGAGCGATGATCGAGGACGTGGCCGATGCGGTCGAGCAGGATCCCACACTCCGCCTCTTCCTCGACTCCCCTCGGGTGAGCACCCCGGAGAAGAACGAGATTCTCGGGAGAGCGTTCGCCGATCGCCTTCCGCGTCTCTTCGTTCGCTTCCTCCAGGCGGTCGTGTCGCGGCGGCGGCAGCACTTGATCCCCGAGATCGCGCGGGAGTACCGCATGCTGGTGGAGGCCGCGGCGGGTCGCGTCCACGCCGACGTCTCGGTGGCGCGCGAGCCTGACCAAAAGGACCGCGAGACGATCGCGCGCCAGCTCGCCCGGATCACCGGCAAATCGGTGGTGCCCCACTACCAGGTGCGCCCCCAGCTGCTCGGTGGCGTCCTTGTTCGGATCGGCGACACGGTGATGGACGGCTCGGTCGCCAGAAAGCTGGCGGTGCTCCGCTCACGCATGCTCGGTAGGACCGCTGGGTGACGTCGCGCCGCGGCGCGTCAGCGATCTCCTTCGCGCTCTCCGACGCCCCGCGCCTCCAGTGATCTCGTGGCCCCTCCAACCGACCCAGCCTCATGGAGCCGAGGAAGTTCCTCTTCGTGTCGCTGTCCGGACTGATCGGCGACATCGCCTGGCAGGTACTCAAGGAGGGACACGACGTCCGCTACTATATCGACGCTCCGAAAGAACGCGACATCGCGGACGGATTCGTTCCCAAGTCCACCGATTGGGAGGCCGACGTGGCGTGGGCGGATCTCATCGTCTTCGACGACACGCTCGGCCAGGGCGCGCGGGCTCAGACGCTTCGCGCGCAGGGGAAGAGGGTCGTCGGTGGGACGCCCTACACCGACCGCCTCGAGGATGATCGCTCCTTCGGGCAGGAGGAGCTGCGCAAGGCCGGCGTCTCGATCCTCCCATACAAGGAGTTCGAGGACTTCGACACGGCCATCGACTACGTCCGCGAAAATCCCGAGCGCTACGTCATCAAGCCGAGCGGCGAGGCGCAGAACGTCAAGCGCCGGCTCTTCGTCGGCGAAGAGGATGACGGCGAGGACGTGATCCGCGTGCTCGAGGCGTACAAGAAGGCCTTCGCCGATGAGATCAAGGTCTTTCAGCTGCAGCGACGAGTGACCGGTGTGGAAGTGGCGGTCGGCGCGTTCTTCAATGGGAAGCAGTTCGTCCACCCGATCAACGTCAACTTCGAGCACAAGAAGCTTTTCCCCGGAAACATCGGCCCATCGACAGGCGAGATGGGCACGTCCATGTTCTGGAGCGTCCCGAACAAGATCTTCAATCAGACGCTCGCCGAGATGGAGTCCCGTCTGGCGGAAGAGGGGTACGTGGGCTCGATCGACCTGAATTGCATGGTGAACGGCAACGGCATCTACCCGCTGGAGTTCACCGCGCGCTTCGGCTATCCGACCATAAGTATTCAGCAAGAAGCGATGCTGACGCCCATAGGCGAGTTTCTCTACGCTCTCGCCGCCGGCGAAGATGTGAAATTGCGCGTCAAGAGCGGCTTCCAAGTGGGGGTGCGGATCGTCGTCTCACCCTTCCCCTTCGACGATGAGGCGACGTTCAATTCGGTGTCCAAGGATGCCGTGATCCTGTTCAAGAAGCCGGCGCCCGAGGAAGTGCACATCGAGGATGCCAAGCAGGTGAACGGACAGTGGTTGGTGGCCGGCACGTCGGGGGTGGTGCTGGTCGTGGTCGGGTTGGGCTCGACGATGCGACAGGCACAGGCGCAGGCCTACAATCGAATCAAGAACATCCTGATTCCGGACATGTACTACCGCACCGACATCGGAGACCGGTGGTACGACGACCACGACCGGCTGCATACCTGGGGATACCTGCGAGAAACGTGAGGGTGCTCGACTGCTGCGTGCTGCGCGCCCACGTGTCGGCGCGCCTGAGGTCGCCGGCGAGGGGGCGGTCCGCCGACGAGCATCGACACCTACCGCTGGCCGTATGAGCGGGCGTGTCGAGGTGGTGCGCGTTCCCAAGCCGTGGGGATACGAGTTGATCTGGGCTCACACGGATCGCTACGTCGGCAAGATCATCCACATCGATGCCGGCGAAGCCCTCTCCGTGCAATACCACGATCGGAAGGACGAGACGGTCTATCTCCTCCGCGGCGAGCTGCGCTACTGGGTGAAGGGCGGCAAAGGGGAGACCTTCACCGACATGCTGCTCAAGGAAGGCGACGCCTTCCGCATCACGCCCCTCACCATTCACTACATGGAAGCCGTGACCGACTGCGACGTGCTGGAGGCGTCGACCCCCGAGCTGGATGACGTCGTTCGCCTCAAGGATCGCTACGGTCGCGAAGGGACGAGCGCGCCGTGAAGGTCATCATCCCGCTCGCCGGCAAGGGGACGCGCCTCCGGCCGCACACCCACGTGACGCCGAAGCCGATGCTCAGGATCGCCGGCAAGCCCGTGATGGCGTACATCCTGGAGGACCTCCAGCGACTCGGCGGGATCGAGCAGATCATCTACATCACCGGCCACCTGAAGGAGAAGGTCGAGGAGTACGCGACCAGCGCCTTCGACTTCCCGTCCGTCTTCATCGAGCAGAAGGTGCAGAACGGCACGGCGACGGCGGTGGAGCTGGCGCGCGCGTACGTCGACCAACCGGTTCTCATCATCTTCGTGGACACGATCTTCGACGCCGACCTGAGCAACGTTCGTCATACCAAGGCCGATGGCATCATCTGGACGAAGGAGGTCGAGGACTATCAGCGGTTCGGGGTGGTGGTGGCCGACGATTCGGGGAACATGACGCGAATCGTAGAGAAACCGTCGACGCCGATCTCCAAGCGCGCGAACATCGGACTCTACTACATCCGGAACTGGAAGCTGCTCTACGAGGGCATCGAGCATGTGATGCGCCAGCCGCCTAACAAAGGCGAGTACTACCTCACCGACGCCTTCCAGTACATGATCGAGCACGGGGCCAAGATCCAGGTGCTCGACGTGGAAGGCTGGTACGATGCGGGAAAGATCGACACGCTCATCGCGACGAACCGGGCCATGCTGGAGCGGGGCCACGCCCGGCACGGGGGGCATATCACATCGTCCACGATCGTCGATCCGGTGTACATCGAGGATGGAGTGAGGGTCGTCGGATCCACGGTGGGGCCGAACGTGTCCGTAGCGGCCGGAACCGTGATCGAGCGCAGTGAGATTCGCGACACGGTGATCGGGGAACGCTCCCGAGTCGTGAGGAGCGCCCTACACGATTCCCTGGTCGGCGACGATGTCGTTCTCGAGGGAGTGAGGGGCACGGTGACCGCGGGAGACCATACGGAGGTGCGCTCGGGCGCTTGAGAACGACAGCGTTCGGGCACCCCCGTCCGCGTTCATCGCTACACAGGGGGTTGCCGTGCAAGACCGATGAGAGCCCTCTCGTCCCACAGAGTCGATGAGGTTTTGACTATGGCACAGCGAATGTCGTGGGCCGTATTGATGATTCCGCTGCTCGCGGGCTGCACGACCACGACCTCGATCTCGGGCAGCCCCGCCATCCTGATCAAGCGATCGGGTGACAATCAGACTGGCCCGGTCAACACCCTCTTGCGTATGCCGGTCATCGCCGAAGTGGTCAACGGGTCGGCCGTCCCTCTGCAAGGTGTGACGGTGACGTTTACGGTCGTCTCGGGAGGAGGGTCGACCAGCGACCAGACCGTGACGACGGATGTGAACGGGGATGCCCAGGTCAGATGGGTGCTCGGCGCCACCGTCGGTGACCAAGACTTGCGTGCGTCCGTGGTCGGCGTTGTGCCGGTCGACTTCACGGCGACGGCGACCCCGGCCGTCGGGAGCCGGGCGCCCTAGCTCGTCAGGCGACCCGGTAGCGCCCCTCACGATCCCCGCACCGCGCTCGCCTCGGGCGTAAAGGGCGCTTTGTGCCCCGGCCGCCCCCGACGCAGTGTCCTCGCGGGGCCGAGAGTCACGGTCACGCCAGGCGATCGGCCGCGGTCCCCTTCCGCAAGGGTCGTTAACGCTTCCCGCCGCGCACCTGTCGTTCCGTCGAGGGGAGGAGCGTGCGGCGGCCGCGCCGTCGCGCTTGGCTCGCCGCCTTCCGCGTCGTCAACCAGCAACGGTGAGGGCCGACATGGCGCAACGAATGAAGCTAGGGTTTGTCCTGCTGCCACTTCTTGCGGGCTGCATCACATCGCCCACGGCAAGCAGCAGCGCCGCCGTCCTGATCAAGTTCCTCGGCGACAATCAGGCCGGCGTGGTGAACACCACGCTGCCGAAGCCGTGCATCGTCGAGGTGGTGGACGCCTCCGGCATCCCGGTGCAAGGCGCGACGGTCACCTGGACGGTCCTGACGGGAGGTGGTTCCGTCAGCAGCTCGAGCGTGGACTCGGACGTCAACGGCGAGGCACCGGTCAACTGGACGCTCGGCTCGACCGTCGGTGAGCAGGACCTGCAAGCGTCGGTGACGGGCATTCAGCCGGTGACTTTCCTGGCCGTCGCCAGCCCCTCCGGTCGCCTAACGCGCTAGCTCGTCAGGCCAGCCCGGCCGCGCCGACCACGATTCCCAGGGCGCGGGCCACCCCCAACTGTCCGTCGGTGTTGTCGAACCACTCCGACGCCGAGTGCGCGTCTCCTCCACGGCCGCCGGCGCCGATCGCGATCGCCGGGATGCCGCGGCTGATCGGGACGTTCGCGTCGGTCGACGCGGTGGCCAGCTCCGGCTCGCGTCCGATGAGGCGCGTCGCCTCGATCGCCATCCGCACCAGCGGGTGATCCGCCGGCGTCTCGCCGCTTGGCCGGTCGCCGATCGAGCCGACACGCCACGTGAGCGCCGCCGCGCCCCGCGCTCGGCGTCCATTCTCCTCCTCGGCCGCTCCGAGCGCTGCCAATGCTACCTCGCGCTCGAACTGCTCGAGCATGATCGGCGACGTGGAGCGCAGGTCGACCTCGAGCCACGCCTCGTGCGGGATGGAGTTGACCGAAATCCCGCCGCCGATTCGTCCTACGGAGAGGGTCGTCCGCGGCTCGGTGGGGAGTGCGACCCGGGCGAGGCGCGCCGCAGCGATCGCCGCCGCGTGGACAGGATTCGGCATCCCGAAGGCCGTCCAGCTATGCCCGCCGGCGCCGCGATAGACGATCCGATAGCGGCGCGAACCGAGCGCTCGATGCACGATGCGTTCGTCCCCCGCGCCGTCGAGCGCGATGGCGGCGCACGCATCGTGACCGACCTCCGAATCGGCGAAGACATGCTTGGCACCGCGCAGATTGCCCGATCCCTCCTCACCCGTGGTGGCCACGAAGTGCACGGGGATGCGTGTGCGCAGGCTCCGTCCGTCGATGATTTCGGCGAGCGCGAGCATCGCCGCCAACCCACGTCCGTTGTCGCCGATGCCGGGCCCGGTGAGCCGCCCTCCGTCCTGCTGCACTCGAATCTCCGTGCCTCGCGGGAAGACTGTGTCGAGGTGCGCGCAGATGACGACGGGCGCGGCATCGACCGCCCCCGGGCGCGAGCCGTGGACATTCCCCGCCTCATCCGTGTGGACGTTCAGCAGCTCCAATTGCCGGAAGCGCCGAGAGATCCACTCCGCGCGCTCACCCTCGTCTCCCGTGGGAGCCGGGATTTCGGAGATGGCGATCTGGGAGGAGATGATCGCCTCGTCACGCGCAGCGAGAGCGCGCCTGGCGCGCCAGAGCGCGTCATCGTGCCAGAGGAGCCGAAACCGCGCCGCCGTGGCCATGAAATCAATTGAGTCGATGGCCCGTGGGATGCAAGGGAGGGTCTGGATTGTCACCATCGGCGGCAGGTGGCGAGCTGCTCACCCGGCTTCTCCCGGCCACTCCAGGCGCTAACATTCCCCTGGCATGCATGAACGCGATCTAATCTTCGACTGGAACGCGGTCGACGCCTCGTTCGACTGGTCCTCCTGCCGGGTGGAGCTCGACGACGAGACGCTGCGCGACGGCCTCCAATGCCCGTCGGTGACCGATCCGAGCATCGACGACAAACGCGCGCTGCTTCACCTCATGGTGGCCTTGGGGATCGATGCGGTGGACATCGGCCTTCCCGGAGCCGGCCAGCGCGCCCGCGAGGACGCGCTCTCGTTGGCGCGGGAAATCGCGTCGGCTTCGCTTCCCCTTTCCGCGAACTGCGCCGCGCGCACCGTCGTGTCCGATGTCGAGCCCGTCGCTCGCATCTCGCAAGCAGCAGGGATTCCGATCGAAGCCGCCACCTTCATCGGCTCATCCCCGATTCGGCAGTACGCCGAAGAGTGGACGTTGGACCACATGCTCCGGGCGAGCGAGGAGGCGGTGACGTTCGCGATCGGAGAGGGGCTGCCGGTCATGTTCGTCACCGAGGATTCGACGCGGGCGGCGCCGGATACCCTCAAGGCGCTCTACAGCAACGCGATTGCGTGGGGAGCACGGCGCCTCTGCATCGCCGACACAGTCGGGCACGCGTCCCCGGCTGGGGTGCGCGCGCTCGTCCGCTTCGTCAAGTCGGAGATCATCGCGAAGAGCGGGGAGCAGGTGAAGCTCGATTGGCATGGACATCGCGATCGTGGCCTCGGTCTCGCCAATTGCCTGGCTGCCATCGAAGCCGGGGTGGATCGCGTCCACGCCACCGCGCTCGGAATTGGCGAACGGGTCGGGAACGCCGAGATGGACTTGCTGCTCATCAACCTCCGGCTCCTTGGCGTGCATCAGCACGACCTGTCGCGACTGCCGGAATACTCGCGACTCGCCTCGCGCGCCTGCGGCGTGCCGATTCCTCCGAGCTACCCGGTACTCGGCGAGGACGCCTTCCGGACCGGCACCGGGGTGCACGCGGCGGCGATCGTCAAGGCTCGCCGGAAGGGGCACGCGTGGCTTGCCGACCGCATCTACTCCGGAGTTCCGGCGGGAGACTTCGGCCTCGAGCAGCGGATCGAGATCTCTCACGTGTCCGGGCTCTCGAACGTGAAGTATTGGCTGGAGGCGCGCGGATACCCCGCCGAGGACGCGGGGCTCTGCCAGTATCTCTTCGATGCCGCCAAGAGGACGCATCGAACGCTGCGTGACGAGGAGGTGGAGGTGTTGATCGAGATCTACCGACGCCAACTGGCCGGCGCGTGATCGGATCGCTCAACGACATCATTGACGGCTACCTCGAGCTCCTCTGGCAGATGAATCCGGTGGAGGCCACGTTCCACGGCCGCCATGACTTCGATGGGCTCCTCCCTCGCTTTGACGCGGTCTCGGTGCGCGAGTTTCTGGCCGCACTACGCACGTACACCGGCGCGCTCGAGGAAGCCGATGCCGACTCTCTCGAGGACGAGATCGATCGGACGGGCGCGCTCCACGCGGCACGTCACGACATCCTCGTGTTGGAGCGCGAGCGACCGTTCGCGACGAACCCGGCCTTTCATCTCAGCCAGGCGCTGAATGGCCTCTTCCTCCTCCTCGTGCGCAACTCGCAGGACCCCGTTCGGCGATCGGCAGCGTTGCTCGAGCGACTGCGGGGGCTCCCCGCTTACCTGACGCAGGCGACGGTGGCACTCACGGAGCCGGACACCGTGCTCACGGAGATGGCGTCGTCGATGGTTCCCGGAGGGATCGCCCTCGTGCGTGAAGGGCTCGACGATGAGGCGGTGGATCTCTCGTCGCTCGATGCCGGGGCGCTGGAGACGGCTCGCAGCGAGGCAGCGGAGGCGCTCGGACGGTTCGGCGACGCGCTCGCGGAGATGGCCGCCCGTGCGACGGACAACTTCGCGATCGGCCGCGACCTCTTCGATCGGAAGCTCCACACGGCTCACATGATCAACGACAACGCCGACGAGCTGCTCCGATTCGGCGAGCGCCTGCGGTCGGAGGCGCACGAAAGGCTCGCCGCCGTCGCCGCCGAGATCGCGCCGGGGACGCCCGTTCGTGACGTGTTCCGGCGTTTGCGCGCGGACGTTCCGCGCCCAGCAGAGGCGCTCGATGCCTATGGCGGGGCGCTCAAGGCGGCGCGCGACTTCACGGTCTCGCACCGGCTGATGACCGTTCCCGATGTCCAGCTGCGGGTCATGCCGACGCCACGATTCCTGCGGGCGCTGGTGCCATACGCCGCATATCAGGGTCCGGGCGCGTTCGATCACCAGCAGCTCGGCCTCTTCTTCGTCACGCTCCCTCGGCCGGGCGAGCCATGGCGAGCCCATTGCCGTGGCGAGCTGCCGGCGACGGCGTTGCACGAGGGAGTCCCCGGTCATCACGAGCAGATGGTGGTGGCCAACGGACTCTCGCGAGTTGTCAGGCGCGTACTGAGCACGCCGGCGGCGCGCGAGGGTTGGGCGCTCTACTGCGAGACGTTGATGGAGGAGACCGGGTTCCTCGCGACGCCGGCCGAGCGCTTCTTCTACGCGCACGGGCTCCTCTGGCGAGCGCTCCGGGTGATCATCGACGTGTGCCTTCACACGCGAGGAATGACGGTGCAAGATGCGACGGCGATGCTCCGCGACGAGCTGGGGTTCGACGAGGCGATGGCGGCCGGGGAGGTGAGGCGCTATTGCGCCTATCCGACGTACCAGCTCTGCTATGCCGTGGGGCGCCGCGAGATCCTCAGGCTCCGAGACGACGCGCGACAGGAAGGCGGTCCACGCTTTGCACTCGATGCGTTTCACGACCAGCTGTTACAGTACGGCGCCCTTCCTACCGCGCTGGCGCGGTGGGGGATGGGGTTGGCCGAAACGAAAGTATGAGGAGGCGAGGGGCGATGTGGACATCGATGTGGCGGCCGGTGGGGAGTGCGCTGGGGGGACTCGCTCTCGCGTTGGCAATCGCGTGCTCGAAGGGTGGTGGGGGAGGTCAGGGAGGTGGGGGAGGTGGGGGAGGTGGGGGAGGTGGCGGAGGCGCTGGGCGTCGGACCGCTGACAGCGCCGTAGCGGCGGCCGCTCCGGCGGCTCCGGCCGCATCCGCGCCCGTCTCGTTGAGCACGGGAGGCCCGTACGTCTTCGTGAGCAACGAGGTTGGCGACGATATCACCGTCATCGACACTCGCACCGACAGCGTCGTGGCGACGCTTCAGCCCGGCACGCGGCCGCGCGGGGTGCGAGTGAGCCCGGACGGGAAGACTCTGATCGTCGCGGTGAGCGGCTCTCCGCGCGGAGGACCGGGCGTGGACGAGTCGAAGCTCCCCCCCGCCGACCGATCGAAGGACGGGATCGCGATCATCGATCTCGCCACGGGTCAACGGGTGCGCACACTTCCGGGCGGCATCGACCCCGAGGCGTTCGACGTCTCGAAAGACGGCGGGACGATCTACGTCTCCAACGAAGATGGCGGGTCGCTCACCGTCCTCGACGTGGCGAGCGGTAGCGTCGCGGCCACGATCAAGGTCGGCGAGGAGCCGGAGGGGGTCACCCTGACACCGAACGGCGCCCAGGTGTGGGTCGCGAACGAGGCGAGCGGCACGGTCTCGGTGATCGACGCCAAGGGACGCAAGGTTCTCGCTACGATTCACACCGACAAGCGTCCGCGATCCGTCGCGTTCACCCCCGATGGCTCGAAGGCCTACGTGGCGAACGAGGTCGGCGGGTCGGTGACGGTGATCGACGCGAAGCGGCTCAAGGTCGTCAGGCAGCTCAAAGCGACGGTGCCTGACGCGAAGCCGATGGGGACGGCCATGTCCCCCGATGGCGGCCGCGTCTACGTCACGACGGGCCGCGGCAAGGCGATGATGGTCATCGACACGAAGCGCGACTCGGTGCTCACGGCGTTCATGGTCGGACCGCGTCCGTGGGGCGTGGCGGTCAGCGCCGATGGCGGCCGGATCTACACCGCCAATGGCCCGTCGAACGACGTGTCGGTGATCGATGCGGCGACGGACTCGGTGGTTCGCCGCGTCCCCGCCGGTAAGATGCCCTGGGGGGTCGCGATCTCGAGGTGACGCCCTCCGCCTGACTATGGAAGACGACGCGCGGGAGGCCGGTCCGGCGAGGGCGCCCACTCGCGGCGCGGCGGACGAGGGCTCGCTCCGCTCGCGCCATCCGCTCCCGCGGAATGTCGTCGCGCTCGCCGCGGTGAGCCTCCTCACCGATGTCTCGAGCGAGATGATCTACCCTCTCATCCCGGTCTTTCTGAGCACCGTGCTCGGCGCTTCGGCGAGTGCGTTGGGGGTCGTCGAGGGAGCGGCGGAATCCACAGCGGCACTCCTCAAGCTGGTAAGCGGCTGGTGGTCGGATCGTGTGACGAAGCGCAAGCCGCTGGTGGTCGCCGGCTACGCGCTCGCTACCTTTGCCCGACCGCTCATCGCCGCGGCGCAGTCGGTGGGGCAGGTGGTGGCGATCCGTGTGTCGGATCGCGTCGGGAAGGGGATTCGCACATCTCCCCGGGATGCCCTCATCGCCGACTCCGTGAGTCCCGCCGTGCGCGGGCTGGCGTTCGGCTTCCACCGGGCCGCCGACCACGCCGGCGCGGTGATCGGTCCGCTCATCGCCTTCGTCATCCTGCAGACGGAGGGCGTCGCCCTGCGCCGCGTCTTCTGGCTGGCGGCGATCCCGGGCGTGCTTGCGCTCCTGGTGCTCGTGGTGGGGGTGCGCGAGGTGCCCCGGGCGGCACCCGTCGAGTCCCACGGTGCGGCGAAGGGTCCGCTCGGCAGGCGCTTTTGGGTCTTCCTGGGCGTGGTGCTCCTCTTCACGCTCGGCAACTCGACGGACGCCTTTCTCCTTCTCCGCGCCGCGCAGCTCGGCGTGCCGGTCGCCCTCGCCCCGATCCTCTGGTCGATGTTTCACGTCGTGAAGTCCGCCTCGAGCACGCCGGGAGGTGCACTCTCCGATCGATTGGGCCGGAAGCCGTTGATCGTCACCGGCTGGGTGATCTACGCCGCGGTGTACTGGGCCTTCGCCCGCGCGACGAGCGCCTGGCAGGCGTGGGCGATATTCGCCGTGTACGGGCTCTACTTCGGGCTCACCGAGGGAGTCGAGAAGGCGCTCGTGACCGACGTCGTCCCCGCCGCGCGCCGCGGTTCCGCGTTCGGGTGGTACAACCTCGCACTGGGACTCGGTGCGCTTCCGGCGTCGCTCATCTTCGGCGCCCTCTGGGACCACCGGGGGGCGCCGATGGCGTTCTACTTCGGCGGCGCAGTCGCCCTCGTGGCGGCGATCGGGATGGCGATCGTCGCCCCTGGCCGGCCCGGGGGATCCGCCACCGCTCCGTAGCGCCGCGTTAGCAGCAGCGGTTCCCGGGCCGGGCGAACCGATCGCGGAGTCGCTCGCGTTCGAATGCCTGAGGAGTGAGCGCCGGCTCGCCGGCGTGCGCCCGGCCCATGTGCGCCAGGTAGCGCTCGTAGTCCGGGGCGCCGACGATCGAGCTCCACACCCGAGCGAGACGCTCGAACGTGCCGACGCGGCGAGCCGCTGGCCGGCGAGCGGATCGGATCTCCATCACCTGCTCCCCGCGGCCGCCTTCACCGGCGACCGGAGGTTCGCCTCGAAGAGCTCGTAGATGCGGCGGTACTCGTCGGCCCACGACGACGGGCGGACGAAGCCATGGTCCTCGACGGGATAGGACGCCAGCTCCCAGTTCGTCTTGCCGAGCTCGATCAGCCGCTGCTCCAGCCGGACGATGTCCTGGTAGTGCACGTTCTGATCCACCATCCCGTGCGCCATGAGCAAGGGCTTGTTGAGCCCCTGGGCGAAGTAGATCGGCGAGGACTGGCGATAGGCGATGGAGTCCTTGTCAGGCAGGTTCAGAATGCGCGACGTGTACCAGTGGTTGTAGTGCCCCCAGTCGGTCACCGAGCGCAGGGCTGCGCCGGCTCCGAAGTACGATCCCTCGGTGAAGAGCGCCATGAGCGTCATGAAGCCACCGTAGCTCCCTCCGTACATCCCCACCCGCTCGGGGGGAATGCCGAACGTCTGGCGCAGGTAGCGGGACGCGTCGACCTCGTCCTGCAGGTCCCGTCCCCCCATGTGCCGGTAGATCGCCACCCGCCAGTCGCGCCCGTAGCCGGCCGACCCCCGGTAGTCGGCGTCGAGCACCACGTATCCCTTCGAGGCGAGGTACTGGTTGAACATGTATTCGCGGAAATAGCTCGACCAATAGTCGTGCACGTTGTGCAGGTAACCGGCACCGTGGACGAAGATCACGCCCGCGCCATTCGGCTGTGCCCCCATGTCCGCCGGACGGTAGAGGCGGGCCGGCACCATGGCGCCATCCGATGCCCGGATCTGCACGATCTCGGGAACGATCCAGTGGAAGGAGAGCCACTCGGCGGTCGGGGACACCGTGAGCTGCGACTCGGCCGCGCCGGCGCGGTTCGCCATCAGATACAACTCCGGCGGGCGATTGGCGGTGGAGTAGAGATCGGCCAGCAGGCGCTCGCTCGGCGAGACGATCACGGTATGCCCGCCCTTGAGAGTCGTCAGGCGCTCGCGCGCTCCACCGGCCACGGGCATACGATAGAACTGTCGTTCATAGGGCGACTCCTCGCTGGTGTGCAGGTAGAACCACCGGCGATCGGTGCTGAGCTCGACGTCGTTCACCTCCCACTTGCCACTGGTGAGCTGTCGACGCCCCGTCCCGGTTGCCCCCATGGTATAGAGGTGCGCGTAGCCGTCGGCTTCCGACACGAACCAGAAATTGTCGCCACGCAGCCATCCGCCCTGGCCGAAGGCCGGCCCGTCGACCCACGCCGTGTCGCGGAGCACGTCGACGGCGTTCAGCGCCCCGGAGTCCGCACTCACCGTGTACAGGTAGCGCGTCTTCCAGTCGTAGCTCACCGCCTCCACGAGCGCCCGAGTGCCGGCGTCGTTCCAGCCGAGGAGGGCCACGAAGCCGGGCGCATGTGTCGTGTCGTCAGGCGTGAGCGCCAACCATTTGACCGTGCCCCGGGGAAGCCCGATGAAGGCCACCCGGCCGCCATCCTGCACGTCGCCCACCTTGTCCCGGACCTTCAGCTCCTCGGTGTATCCGCTCTTCGTCACGAATTCCGGAATGTCCGTCTGTCGTGACTTGTCCGCCGACGGAATTCTCGTCTGGATGAGGAGCGCGCGACCTGTGGGAGAGACGGCCAGCGCCGCGACCTTCTCGTCCTTGCCGAGATAGAGCGTGCGCACGCGGAGCGAGTCGTGCTCCTTCTTGAGCGCCTTGGCGATGCTGTCGGCCCGGAGCTTGTCGCGCACCGCATCGAAGAGCTCGCGTTGCTCCGCCTCGAGTGCTCCTCGCTGTCCCTTCGCCGCGGCGGAATCCTTGGGCTCGGGCCCCGCCCGGATGTCGGTGAGCTGCTCTTCCATCCCGCCGTTCACGCCGAGCGCGAAGACATTGTCGTCGCGAACAAAAAGCACACGCCGGCCGGCGACATCGAAGTGCGGATCGCGCTCGCGGGCCACCGTCTGCGTGAGTCGCCTCGACGTCCCCGCCTTGAGGTCGACGACGAAAATGTCGCCATCCCACTCGACCGCTCGCAGCTTCCGGTCCGGGCTGGGGTCGCCGCGCTGCAGGAGGGGCCCGACGGTGTCCATGTGCGCCAGGGTGACGCGCTCCGGCGTGGCTCCGGCCACGGCCCTCACGCGGTACGGCTGGAGCTGCTCTCGCCAGTCGCTCCCCGGTGGCAGCCAGGAGAAGTAGATCCACTTCTCGTCGGCGGTGAACCGCACGCGCTCCGGCTCCCGCCCGACGATCTCGGGACCGCGCATGATGTTCGGGATCGAGAAGTCGAAGGCGCTCGCCGAGCCCTGAGCCAGAAGAGGCGAGGCGAAGCCGGTGAGGGAGAGGACGAGCGTGGGGAGAGGGCGTCGCATCGGAGAATCCGGCGGAGTCGAGTGAATTACGCGTCGAAGCGGATCGTCGTTGGGCGCTCAATCGCCGGCCGCCGCGGCGGCAGCGATCTCGAAGGGCACTTCCGTGGAGACAGCCGGCTTGACCCCGCGAAGTACGAGGAGCCATTCGCGGATCGTTGCCACCAGCACCACGATCACGGCGGCGAGGAAGAGCGCCGCCACCGCGGCGTCGAGCCGGTCGTTCAGGGCCAGGCGCGCCGCCGCGCCAGCGGTGCGCACACCTGCCGGGAGCGTCCCCGACTGGAGAGCGGCGTCGAGAACCGCGGCGTGGGCGAGAAAGCCGAGCTTTGGATCGGAGGAGAAGATCTTCTGCACACCGGCGGTGAGCGTCACCGTCACCAGCCAGGCGAGTGGCACGAGCGTCACCGGAACGTAGCGCGCCTTTCCCATCTTGATGATAACGGTCGTGCCGACGCAGAGGGCCACCGCCGCCAGAAGCTGGTTCGAGATTCCGAAGAGCGGCCAGAGCGAATTGATCCCGCCGAGCGGATCGACCACTCCCTGGTAGAGGAAGACCCCCCACATCGCCACGATGAGCAAGCTCCCCAGGATGACGCCCGGATACCAGGAGACACGCCCGAGGGGGGCCCAGAAGTGGCGGAGGAGGTCCTGCAGGAGAAACCGTCCCACGCGCGTTCCGGCGTCGAGAGTCGTCAGGATGAAGAGCGCCTCGAACATGATGGCGAAGTGATACCAGAGCGCCATCGCCCCTGTCCCGCCGAGGAGCCGCACGAACAGCTGCGCCATCCCCACGGCGAGGCTCGGCGCGCCGCCGGTCCGCGAGAGGAGTGAGCTCTCGCCGACCTGCTTGGCCAGGTCGTTCATCGCCGCCGGGTCGAGCGCGAAGCCCCAGCCGGCGATCGCGTGCGCCGCGCTCTCGACCGTCGAACCGAGGAGGGCCACCGGCGCGTTGATGGCGAGATAGACGCCGGGAGTGAGCGCGCAGGCCGCGATGAGGGCCATGATGGCGACCATCGACTCGGCGAGCATCGCGCCGTAGCCGACCAGCCGCGCATCGACCTCCCGCTCGAGGAGCTTCGGTGTCGTCCCTGATGCGATCAGCGAGTGAAACCCCGAGACCGCGCCGCAGGCGATCGTGATGAACACGAACGGAAAGACCTTTCCGGCGAAGACCGGACCGCTCCCGTCCACGAATTGTGTGAGCGCCGGCATGCGCAGGGGCGGGAGGACGACGAAGGTGCCGGCGGCCAGCACGATCACGACGCCGATCTTCACGAACGCCGACAGGTAGTCGCGCGGAGCGAGCAGGAGCCACACCGGAAGCACGGATGCGAGAAAGCCGTAGGCCATGATCAGCAGGGCGAGCGTCGTTCCGCTCAGCGTGAAGATCGGAGCGAGTGTGGGACTCTGCGCCACCCAGCGACCGGCGAGAAGTGCGAGCAGGAGGAGGCCGACGCCGATGAGGCTCACCTCGAGAACTCGACCCGGCCGCACCCAGCGCAGATACGTCCCCATCAGGAAAGCGATAGGGATCGTCAGGCCGATCGAGACCACGCCCCAGGGGCTCTGGCGCAGCGCGTTCACGACGACGAGGGCGAGCGTGGCGACGAGGACGACGAGGATCCCGATCACCGCCAGGAGTGCGGTGCTCCCGGCCACCGACCCGATCTCATCGCGCGCCATCTGCCCGAGCGAACGCCCGTCGCGGCGCACCGAGGCGCAGAGGATCACGAAGTCCTGCACCGCGCCGCCGATGACGACGCCGATGATGATCCAGAGAGCGCCCGGGAGATAGCCGAATTGCGCAGCGAGCGTCGGCCCCACCAACGGTCCCGGACCGGCGATCGCCGCGAAGTGGTGTCCGAAGACGATCCAGCGATTGGTCGGCACGAAGTCGCGCCCGTCGTCGAGACGCACCGCCGGCGTCGGTCGTCTTTCATCGAGCGCGAAGACGCGCACCGCGATGAAACGCGAGTAGAACCGATAGCCGATGGCGTAGGTGCAGAGCGCGGCTGTGAGCAGCCACGCGGCGTTGATCGTCTCCCCGCGCGCGAGAGCGAGCGTTCCTACAGCGGCGGCGCCGAGCGCGGCCACCACAATCCACCCGATCGCCGAGAGTACGCGACGCACGACGCGAAGATGCTCGCGTGCTCGGGACGCGGCCAGGGCGCCTCGCCGCACGAGCGAGGGAGTCACGCCCACGAGAGAGCGCACCTGGCAAGAAACGCCGCAACCCCACTACTTTTCGCCAACCGGAGCCGGACTACCGTGAGATCAGTGTTGGTCACCTTGCTCGCTTCGAGCTTCGCCTTCCCCCTGGCCGCGCGAGCCCAGAGCCATAACGACCCGCTTCCCGTGGGCAGGCCGCTCGGCGCCTACGCGGGACGGCGTGTGCTGCTCCTTCCCACGCAGTATCTGCGCCCTGACACGATCGGCTTCTCGGCGCAGATCGCCGACGGCCAGGACTACCTGGCGAACCTCGATGCGGAGCTGGCCTTCGCGCTGGCCGGCCGCGGACTCAAGGACACCTGGCTCTACCCGGCGCAGCTGGAGGCGGCCTCGAAGCGCAACAAGGGCTACGCCCCGAGCCCCTACGGACTCGCGGCGCAGTGGCTCCGTCCTCCGGGTCCCCGGAAGATGCCCGACCAACTTCCGGATCCGCTGGCTACCCAGCTGCGTCAGCTCGTGGCAATCGAGGAGGACGCCCAGTTCGTGCTGATGCCCCTCGAGATCCGATTCGAGCGGACACCGACCGGGATGGGCGTCGCCCAGCTGCGCATGGTGATGTTCGACGCGCGGCGCTCGATCATCGTGTGGGAGGCGGACGTCCCCAGCGCGCCGGCATCGGCGATGACCCCGGCTCTCGCAGAATCGGTCGCGGAGCACTTCGCCGACCTCGTCGCCGCGCCGTGACCTCTCCCAGCACGTGGCGATCCCGGTCACGCTGATACCGGGCGACGGCATCGGGCCGGACATCGCCGACGCCGCGGTCAAGGTCCTCGATGCCGCCGGCGTCCAGATAGCGTGGGACAGGCAGCTGGCAGGGATGGCGGCAGTCGCCGCGTGCGGCGATCCGATGCCCGACGCCACGCTCGAATCGATCGCCACAACCCGCGTTGCTCTCAAGGGGCCGCTCGAGACCCCAGTCGGCGGTGGCTATCGCAGCGTGAACGTCGCCCTGCGGATGCGCTTCGATCTCTACGCGAACGTGCGGCCCGCCTACACGATCCTCCCCAACAGCAAGTTCCAGAACGTGGACATCGTGCTCGTCCGCGAGAACACGGAGGGGCTCTATAGCGGCGTCGAGCACTACGTGAAGATCGGAGCGGATGACAAAGCCGCGGCCGAATCGGTGGCCATCATCACGCGCGCCGGCTCCGAGCGCGCGATTCGCTACGCCTTCGAGTACGCCGTCAAGCGCGGCCGCAAGAAGATCACCCTCGTGCACAAGGCGAACATCCTCAAGCTCTCCCAAGGGCTCTTTCTCGAGACGGGGCGGAAGCTGGCCAAGGAGTTCGAGGGGCGCGTGCAGTTCGAGGAGCGGATCATCGACGCGATGGCGATGATGCTGATCCTCAAGCCGGAGACGTTCGACGTCGTGGTGACGACGAACATGTTCGGCGACATCCTCTCCGACGAGATCTCCGGTCTGGTCGGCGGGTTGGGACTGGCCCCCGGCGCCAACATCGGCGAGCACGCTGCCATCTTCGAGGCTGTGCACGGAACGGCGCCGGACATCGCGGGGAAGGGAGTCGCCAACCCCGGGGGACTTCTCCTCGCATCGTGCTTGATGCTCGAGCACCTCGGCCAAGATGGGTGCGCGGCCCGGGTGCGCGCGGCGCTCGAGGGTGCGATCCGCGATGGGAAGACGGTCACCCGCGATCTCGGAGGCACGGCCGGCACGCAGCAGTTCGCCGACGCGATCATCGCGAGGCTCGCGTGACCACAGTCCTCCACGTCTCCGACCTGCACTTCGGGAAGCCGGCGGTGCCGGAGCTGGTCGAAGCGATCGAGGAGATGATCCAGCAGCAGAAATTCGACGTGGTGGCGATCTCCGGAGACGTGTCGCAGCGTGCGCGCTCCGGCGAGATGCAGCGCGCGCGGGCTTTTCTGCGGGCCGCCGGCCGGGTGAGCCGTACGATCGTCGTTCCCGGCAATCACGACGTGCGCTGGTGGCGCGCGCCCGTCGGCATTGGCAGCGTGCGCGCCGTGTACGCGAACTACCGAAAGTTCATCAGTGAGGACCTTGAACCCGTGCTCCACGTGCCGGGCGTCACCTTGGTCGGGCTCAACACAGCGCACGGCGTGCGGCACCACACGCTCACCTGGAACATTCGGGACGTCGGTGTCGTCGGCGACCTGCGACCGTCCCAGATCGAGCGAGCCCGAGCCGTCTTCGCCGAGTCCCCTCCGTCGGACATTCGCGTCATCGTCATGCACCACAACCCGATGAAGGGCGAGCTCTCACGTCGACATGGCCTGGTGCACACGCGCCGGGTGCTCGGCGCGTTCGCCGACTTGAAGGTCGACGCGGTGTTGTGCGGGCACGACCATCAGGAGGCGATCCACTACATCGAGCACACGCGGCGCGGCACCGTCATCTCGACCGCCGGTACGGTGTCCAACCGATCGCGCGGCGGACGCCCTTCGTCGGTCAATGTCCTGACGCTCGAGCCGCACTGCATCGCCGTCGCCACTCAGATCTGGTGCGCTGGTGAGAGGACGTTCCGCGCCGGCCCGGTCAAGCAGTTCTCGCGATGACGGGGATCCTCTCCTTCGGCCGCCGCGACCCGCTTCAGCTCCAGCTCGAGCTGGAGGGACCTCCGCGCGACGCGCCTGAGCTCCTGGCCAGGCTGCGGTCGCTCGGGTTGCACGGGATAGAGACCTGCCGGCTCACGGACAACAAGAGCGTGCTGGTGAGTCACCGCGGGACCGAGCTGAGAGTCCATCGCGCCTATCTCGAGGCACCGGCCGCGGTGCTCGAGGCGATCGTGCGCTTTGTGTGCGCGTACCGCCGCCGGGATCAGCTCGCCGCGCGTCGCGTACTGACGAGCTTCCCGATCAAGGCGACGCCCGGGACGCCCCGGCGTCTCGCCAAGCCGCACCCGGATGACGTCCCCCTCGCGCAGGAGCTCGTGACCTGGCACTGGCGCTACAACGCCCGCTATTTCGCGGGGGTGTTGTCGCCGATCTCGATCATCATCTCGGGCCGCATGCGCACGCGGTTGGGTCAGTACTCGGCGTCCGACGGTAGCGAGCCGGCGACGATCTGCATCAGCCGGTCGCACATCCGGCATCACGGATGGGCCGAGGCCCTTCATACGCTCCTTCACGAGATGGTCCACCAATGGCAGGCGGAGACCGGCCGGCCGATCGACCACGGAGCGGATTTTCGTGAGAAGGCGATCGAGGTGGGAATAGCCGCGTCAGCGCGCCGCGAGATGGACGGACGCGCTGCCCGGCAACGCTTGGCCTGACCTCTCGCCACGCCAAAGGGCCGGGCGCGGCGTGGCAGATCCGCTCGGCGCGCCGCCCTATACCGCCCCCTCCGGCAGCCGTATCTTTCGGTCATGAAAGATTTCTTCGATATCGACAGCGCCCTTTCCGAAGAGGAGCGCGCGGTTCGTGACAGCGTCCGCGCCTTCGTCGACGAGCGCGTGCTTCCCATCATCGGCGAGTGCTACGTCGCCGGCCGCTTTCCGAAGGAGCTCATCCCCGAGATGGCGCAACTTGGCGTCTTCGGCGCGAATCTCCCCGAGGAGTATGGTTGCGCGGGGCTCAACAACGTCGCCTACGGGCTCATCATGCAGGAGCTGGAGCGCGGCGACTCCGGTGTCCGCTCCTTCGCGTCGGTGCAGGGCGCTCTCGTCATGTATCCGATCTACGCCTTCGGGAGCGATGAGCAGAAGCAGCACTACCTGCCGCGCATGGCTCGCGGCGAGATCATCGGCTGCTTCGGACTCACCGAGCCGGATTACGGGTCGAATCCGGGCGGCATGGTCACCATGGCCAAGGAGCAGAGCGACGGGAGCTGGGTGATCAACGGCGCCAAGATGTGGATCACCAACGGGTCGACGGCCCAAGTGGCGGTTGTGTGGGCGAAGACGAATGGTGACAAGTCGGAGGGCTCGATTCGCGGCTTCGTCGTGCCGACCGACAGTAAGGGCTTCGCGGCCAAGGATCAGAAGGGGAAGCTGTCGCTCCGCGCGTCGGACACGAGTGAGCTCGTGTTCCAGGATGTGAGGGTGCCGGCGACGGCCGTTCTGCCGAAAAGCCGCGGGCTCAAGAGCCCCCTCATGTGCCTCACGCAGGCCCGCTACGGGATCTCGTGGGGCGCCGTGGGTGCGGCGATCGCCTGCTACGAGGAGGCGCTCTCGTACGCCTGCAACCGCGTCATGTTCGACAAACCGATCGCCGCATTCCAATTGCAACAGGCTCGCCTGGCGGAGATGCTCACCGAGATCGTGAAGGGCCAGCTCGTCGCCCTGCACCTCGGCCGCCTGAAGGACGCAGGCTCCTTCACTCCACAGCAAGTCTCCCTTGCCAAGCGAAACAACGTCGACATGGCGACGAACATCGCGCGCGAGGCTCGTCGCCTGCTGGGGGCGAACGGCATTCTCGCTGAGTATGCGTCGATGCGGCACATGGCGAATCTCGAGAGCGTGTACACGTACGAGGGAACGCACGACGTGCACACGCTGGTGCTCGGCCAGGCGGTCACCGGCCTGAGCGCGTTCAACTAAGCAGCGCCGGGTCTCTCCCCAGAACCGCCTCGAGTGAAGATCGCCGTCGCCATCAAGCGCGCACCTGTGATGGATGTGCGCTTCCAGATCGCAGCGTCAGGCACGTCCATAGATGAGACCGGCCTGAAGTACGACATCAGCGACTTCGATGGCTACGCCGTCGAAGCCGCTCTTCGGCTATGGGAGAAGGACAAGCAGGGGGAGATCGTCGCGATTTCCCTCGGCCCAGACGTCGTCCAGGAGACGATTCGGAAGGCGCTGAGCATGGGTGTCCACCGCGGAGTCCAGCTCAAGGCAGAGCGCATCCCATTCGACGGCCTGGCGATCGCGCAAGCGCTCGCGGCGGAGCTCGAGGATGGCGGATTCGACCTGATTCTCTTCGGCAGGCTCGCCTTGGACTCCTCACACGGCACGGTGGGCGCCATGACGGCGACGCTTCTAGGACTGCCGTGCGTGACGTCGATCAGCCGTCTCGAGATCGCCAACGGTCGAGCGAACGTGCGGCGAGAGCTCGAGGGGGGTGCGGAGCTCCTGGACGTGCCGCTCCCGTGTGTGCTCACGATAGATGAAGGGATCGCTCGGCCCCGGCTCCCGACGCTTCCCGGAATAATGGCGGCGAAGAAGAAGCCCCTGGAGGTGAAGCCGGCGCAGCTCGGAGCCGAGCACCTGGTGGTGGAAAGGATGGAACTCCCGCCCGAGCGGACCGGAGGACGAATCATCGGTGAAGGTCCGTCGGCGGTACCCGAGTTGGTGCGGCTTCTCCAGACCGAGGCCAAGGTCCTCTGATGGCGAACGTCTTCGCCTTCGCCGAGACCCGAGCCGGGTCACTTCGAAAGGTAGCGCTCGAGGCGATAACGGGGGCGCGCCAGCTGGCCGACGCGACGGGCGGGGGCGAGGTGCACGCAATGCTCGCCGGGCCTCCGGGAACGGCGGCCGCAGCGGAGCGGCTGGCGGCTCACGGCGCCGACCTGGCGATCGTGGTCGAGCATCCCGCGCTCGAGCTGTACTCCCCGGACGTGCTCGCGGCCACGGCGACGACGCGCATTCGGGGTGCCGGCTACCGCGCGGCAGTCTTCAGTGGATCGGCGCAAGGGCGCGATCTCGCCCCGCGCGTCGCCGCCGGGCTGGGTGTCAGCATGGCCGCCGACGTCACGCACGTCGTGCCATCGGGCGACGACATGGTCGTCAGGCACCCCGGCTACACAGGGAAGATCATCATTACGCTCCGCCTCCATGGCGCGCCGGCGATCGTCACCCTGCGCCCGGGGGCGGTGAGCGCGGTCGAGAGCCGCCGAGCCGTGCGTGTCGAGCAGGCGTCGCCGGCGATCGATCCGGGTGCCGCGCGCGTCTCACCGGTCGAGCTCATTCGCGGATCGACGGCCAAGCTCGATCTCGGCGACGCGCCGGTGATCGTGAGCGGCGGACGTGGCCTCAAGGCGGCGGAGAACTTCAAGCTTCTCGAGGCGCTTGCCGATGCCTTCCAGAACGCCGCCGTCGGCGCCACCCGTGCCGTCACGGACGATGGCTGGCGTCCGCACAGCGACCAGATCGGACAGACCGGGCGCCTCGTGAGCCCGGACCTCTACATTGCCTGCGGCATCTCCGGCGCCATTCAGCACCTCGCCGGAATGCGGACGTCGAAGACGATCGTCGCCATCAATCGCGATCGTGAGGCGCCGATCTTCAAGGTGGCCGACTACGGCATCGTGGGGGACGTCCTCGAAATCGTTCCAGCGCTCACCGAGGCGGTCAAGAAAGCCAAAGCCGGCGCCTGACGAGGCGCCTCCGCGCCTTGCTCGCACGCGGGCCTCGACACGCCCCTCCGGGGAATCAGAAGGTCACACCGACGACGGCCACCACATCGATGTTGAGGTCGGAGTGGTGGACGTCCTCCACCAGCGCGCCGCGTATCTCGTGGCCACTCGCGAGGCGTGCGATCCACCCGAAGTCCGCCGACCAGTACGGCTGATTGAACGACGAGAGCGGCGTGTTCGAGTAGAGCGGGGCGTGGTAGAAGCCGCGCAGGTAGATCGACTGGCCGTCGAACAAACGCACCCGCACCCCGGTGGCGCCCAAGGCCATCAGCTCGTTCTGCCACGCGGCGAAGTCGCCGGTGGTTGGACTGAAGCCGATCGCGGCGGTCGATTCCCAGGTGAGTCGATCCCAGAGGAGAAAGCGTACGGTCTCGATGAGGTTGACCGTAGGGACGTGCCTCCCGTACGCCGACGCTGTGCTCGTCGGGAGGGTCAGGGAGAGAAGCGACTGCCAGTGAGACTCGTGACGCCAGCCGACCTCCAATCGGGTGTCGTCGAGAAAGAACGGCTCGCTCGGGCGCGTACGCTCGGGGCCGGCGTAAAACCAAAGGGTGTCGCCGTACGTGTCGGTGGGGCGATACTGGCGCCCCTGGTGAGGGAGGCCGATGCGATCGTGAACCCAATTCAGGAAGGGGTCGGCGAAGCCGGCGTAGGTCCCGCGGGCGCCGACCCAGAGGTTTACGAACAGATGTGGACTCAGGTCCTTCTGCACGCGCAGGCTGAGACGGAGGAGCTCTTCGTCGAGGAGATAACGGCCCTCCGTCGTGTATTGACGCTCGACCGCGGAGCCATACTCGAGCGATGAGGTGAACTGCCACCCGGCGCGTGCGTCCTCGTAGGGCGCGACGTAGAGGCCGGTGCGGTCGGCGACGTCGGGGCTGAGGGGCGCGACCGGAGGGAGCGAGAGCGCGTGCTGCGCTCCCAGTCGAGTCGTCACGAGGGTGAGGCAGAGGAGACGGCGCGCCAGGCGGCCTCGCCGGCTCAGCTCCATCCGCACGGGGAGACGTAGGTCGGGGTGATCAGAACTTCGCCCCCAGAACAGCGACCACGTCGATGGCAAGGTCGTGAGCCGTGTGCACGTCTTCGACGAGAGAGAGCTGAAACTCGTGCCCGGACCCGGTCCGCATGATCCAGCCAGCGTCGAGGCTCAGGTAGCTCGCATTGAGTGCGGACAACGGCGTTCCGGAGTAGATGGGCGAGTGATAGAAGATCCGGGCGTAGATCGATTGCCCGTCGAAAAGGCGCGCCCTCAGGCCGCCTGACGCCGTGGCGAGGAAGCGGTTGGCGTATTCGCTCAGGTCGCCAGCGCTCGGCGCATAGCCGAGGCCGGCACTTGCCTCGAAGGTGAGCATCGAGAAGAGGAGGAAGCGAGCGCTCTCGATCAGGTTCACCGTCGGCACACCGCGCCCATAGCCCTCGCCGGTGCTGGTCGGCAGCGTCAGGGAGAGGAGCGATTGCCAGTGGGAGTCGTGTCGCCATCCCCCTTCCAGGCGCATGTCATCGAAGAAGAACGGGTTTGCCTGACGACTGTATTCCCGACCGGTGAAGAACCACATTGTGTCGCCGTACGTATTGAGCGGGCGAAACTCCCGCCCTTCGAGTGGGACCCCGAGACCGCGGTGCAGCCAGTTGACGAATTGGTCGGTGAACCCGCCGTAGGTTCCTCGCACCCCGAGCCACCCGCTGACGAAGGCGTGCTCACCCAAATCGTGGCGGATGCTGAGCGTCGTCCTCATGAGCTCGGCATCGAGCAGATACATCCCTCCCGGAGCAAACTCACGCTCGATCGCGCTGCCGTATTCCACCGTGGCGAGGAACTGCCAGCCGGGTCGCGGATCCTGGTATGGGGCCGCATACAGCCCCGTGCGATCGGCGGCGTCAGGGTTGAGCGGTACGCTGGGAGGCAGCCCGAGAGGCGTCTGCGCTATTGCTGCCGGTGCGAGGATCGTTGCCGCGAGGAGGGCGAGTCTCGACGCGTGCCGCCACCACGTCACTTATAGCCCCGCTGGAAGACATACACCGGATTGATCAGCGTCACCGCGATCTTCTCCGCGGTGTTGAAGCCGCCCTGCCGCATGGCGACGGTCAGGCGGTAGATCCCCTCGCCGAGGATCGAGCCGAGGATCGGCGTGTAGATCAGATCCTGTGTGCTTGGGTGCTCCATCGGCGCCTCGATGACGAACTCCCACATGCACGAGGCCCACGCCGAGAAGAGGAAGCCCCGGAGCGGCGACTCGTCGTAGTCGCGCTCCATCAAGTATGTGACGGCGCCGAATATCGGATGGGCGACGTAGTTCCAGCCCCAGGGGTCGGTATCGAAGGTGGGCGCGCTCTGGAATGATTCGAGGAAATGGTGCCAGCCGTGGTCCGGAGTGCTCCACTTCGAGGTATTCGCCGGCAGGGCCCAGAGGACGCCGAGCGTGGCCACGCTCCCGGTGAGATAGAGCACGACGTTGCGCTTGGTGTGATGGATCCGAGGCACGACGTCGATCGAATCGACGTCATCGACGTCCGGCACCTGACCGGAGTCCGGATCGTCCGACGGGATGAGACGCGGATCGATGTCATGCCCGCCACCGGGCGCGAGCACGGCGTGCGGCACCTCGCGCGGGAGCGGCATGGCGAAGGCCGATTCGGCGATGGCGAACGTGCGCGCCTGATTCGCCGCGCCCGCCCAACGGAGTGAGACTCCCTGCGCTGCGGCGGTCGTCGTGAACGCGATCCAGAGCCACGCCACACGTCGTGCGATCATGCCACGCCACCTCGCACTACCGGTCATTCCCTCGCCGCGCGAGAGACTTCCTATATACGGATTCCGTCACCGTCCCGGCAATGGCGCGCGCTTGTATCGCTCCAGGAGCGACCCTAGCTTCTTGCCATGCACCCGTCGAACGTGGTCTTTCTCGTTGTCGTAGTCATCGCGGCGGGTTTCTTCTCCTACAACGTGCAGCGCCTCATCGCCTACTTGCGTGTGGGGCGACCCGATCCGCGCCTCGATCACCCGCTGGCGCGTCTGCGCAACGTGCTCGTGATCGGGATCTTCCAGAAGAAGATCTTCCGTGATCCGATCGCCGGCCCGATGCACGCCGGTATCTTCTGGGGTTTCATCGTACTCACGGCGGGAACGGCAGAGCTCGTGCTACAAGGAATTCTTCCCGCATTCTCCTTCGGATTTCTTCCGCCCGCACTCTATCGCTTCTATTCGGTGTCACAGGACGCGTTCGGCGTGATCGTGCTCGCGGCCGTGTCCTTCGCGCTCTACCGACGGCTCGTCCTCCATCCAAAGCGCCTCGAAGGCGATGGGCTCGAGCACACCGACGCGATCATCATCCTGAGCGCGATCGGCGGGCTGATGATCACCATGTTCCTCGCCAACGCCTTCCAAGTCGCGATCGATCCGACGACGGTCGCCCGCGAGAAGGTCGTCTCCTACGGACTCGCCGGCATGATTGCCCGCGTCCCCGTGGAGGTCGCCGAGCGAGGTCGCGCCATCACCTGGTGGTCGCACGCGTTGCTCGTTCTCGCCTTTCTCAACTATCTGCCGTACTCGAAGCACCTACACATCATCACCTCGCTCCCCAACGTCTTCTTCTCCAACGCCGGCGGTCCGGGGCCCAAGGGCGCCCTTCGCTTCCTCGATCTCGAGGCCGAGGGCGCCGAGCAATTCGGAGCGGCGGACGTCGACCAGCTCACGTGGAAGGACCTCCTGGATGGCTACTCGTGCACCGAGTGCGGGCGGTGCACGGCCGCCTGTCCCGCCAACGGCACCGGCAAGGTGCTGAGCCCGCGCAAGATCATCATCAGCACTCGGCAACGCTTGCTGGAGAAGGCTCCGCTCCTGGTGGGGGATCGGGACGAGGCGTCCAGTCATCGGCTCGTCCACGGCGAGGGGAGGGATGCCGAGTCAGGCAGCGCGACCTCTGTGCTCGATCGGCGGCTGCTCGACAACTACATCACCGAAGAGGAGCTCTGGCAGTGCACGACCTGCCGGGCCTGCGTGCAGGAATGTCCGGTGGGGATCGAGCACCTCGATCATATCATCGACATGCGGCGCGATCTCGTGCTGATGGAGTCTCGTTTCCCGGGCGAGGTGCAGCCGGCATTCGAGTCGATGGAGAGAAATGGGAGTCCGTGGGCGTTCGATCCAGGCGATCGAGCCCACTGGGCGCAGGGACTCGAGATCCCGACGATGGCGGAGCTGGCAGAGCGCGGCGAGATGCCGGAGGTGCTCTTCTGGGTCGGCTGCATGGGCTCGTTCGACGATCGCGCCAAGAAGGTGAGCGTAGCTCTGGCCCAAATCCTCACCGCGGCGGGGGTACGCTTCGCGATCCTCGGGCAGGAGGAGAGCTGCAACGGAGACCCCGCGCGCCGCATGGGCAACGAGTACCTCTACCAAATGCTCGCCAAGCAGAACATCGGGACACTCGACCGGTACGGCGTCCGCACCGTCGTCACCTTCTGCCCGCACTGTTTCCATCAGTTGGGAAAGGAGTATCCGCAGCTGGGCGGACACTACGAGGTGATCCACCATTCCACCTACATCGAGCGGCTCCTGGCGGCGGGGCGCCTCCCGCTGTCGGAGGGGGACGGTGCGGGACAGGCGATGGTCTACCACGACAGCTGCTACCTCGGCCGCTACAACGACATCTACGACGCGCCGCGGGAGACGCTGCGCCGCGTCCTGCCGGTCATGCGCCTCCAGGAACCGGCCCGCACACGCGACCGCGGATTCTGCTGCGGCGCCGGCGGGGGGCGGATGTTCATGGAGGAGAGCCAGGGGAAGCGCATCAACATCGAGCGCACCGAGGAGCTTCTCGCCACGGGCGCCGACACAATCGCCGTCGCCTGCCCCTTCTGCATGACGATGGTGAGCGACGGCGTGAAGGCAAAGGACTCGCCGGTCCCCGTCATGGACATCGCGGAGGTCGTGGCCCGGCGCCTCGCCTGACGAGTGTGTGGGTTCGTGCCGGAGCTCGGAGCGCGACGCGATCGACGGCCGCGCGCGGGGGCCGTGGCGTCACCCGTGCGGGGCCAGCCCGGCGAGCACGGTGTCGAGGCGCCCCGGCGTGCGACCCGCTTCCTCCGCCGCTTCCTTTCGCACGACGGCAGCCCGAACGATGCGCCCGCCGACGTAGCGGATCGGCTCGGGCGGGAAACGGCCCATCGATCGCCCCACTACGCCGCTCCCGCTCCACTCGTCGCGGCGTCTGAGCGCCAAGCTCGCCAATATCCGCCCGCCAAGCCAGCTCGGCCCGACGCCATGTCCGCTCCACCCGACTCCGTGGACGATGTTCGGATGTCCCGGAAGGTGCCCGATGGTCGGGAAGGCGTTAGGCGTGCGATCGACCGGGCCGGACCAATCGTGCGTGATTCGCGCTCGGCGGAGCATCGGGTAGAACCGGTAGAAGTCGGCCGCCGCACCCGCCGCGCGCTCCTCCGACCGGTCGAACGAGTCGCCGATCGCACCCCCGAACGCCAGCTGGCCTCCCCCCTTTCCGAAGGCGATCCGCCCATCGCGAGTCGTGCGATAGTAGTGGACGCGAAGTTGCGAGTCGGTGATCGAGATGCCGTCGCCCCAGCCGATCTCCGCGAGAAGCCCCGGAATCGGCTCGGTGGCCACGATGTCGCTCGACACGACGACGACACGTCGCGCCAGCTCGCGGATCGAGGCGGCCCAGGCGCCGTTCGCGATCACCAGGGCGTCCGCGCGTACGCGGCCGCTCTCGGTCCGGATCTCGGCGGGCTGGGACCGTGAGAACGTTTGCGCGCGCGTGCCCTCGTAGATGCGCACGCCCCGCTCCAGGGCGACGCGCCGGAGCCCGCGCGCCAGCGCCGCCGGCTGCACGGTGGCGCACGCTCCCTCGACAACTCCGGCGAGATGGACCGGGGAGCCGCTCCTCTTCGCGACCTCGCGAGGGTCGAGGCGACGGAAGGGCTCCGCGCCGAGACGGGCGCACGTCCGGAGCACGGCGTTCCACGATCCGATCTGGGCGGAATTGGTGGCCGACCAGAGCCACCCGCCGCGGACGAAGTGCGCATCGATGCCGTGGGTGCGGCAGAAGGCGTCGATCTCGCCCACCGCGCGCTCCGACTCGCGCGCCATTCGCAAAGCCTCGGCATCTCCGCAGAGAGACACGAGCGTCTCGATCTTCGGCCACCAGGTCAGGACGAATCCGCCGTTCCTTCCGGATGCACCGCCGCCGCACACATCCTTCTCGAGAACGACCACGTCGCATCCGGGCTCGAGCTCCGTGATGCAGAGCGCGGTCCAGAGCCCTACGTACCCGCCGCCGACAATGCAGACATCGGCGCGGATGGATGCCTCGAGCCGGGGGGATGCGGGCTCACCACCGAGCGATTCGGTGAGCCAGAGAGAGCGGTGAGCGGCTGGAGCGCTCGGCATCGGTGGCGCGAGCCCCTCACGTCTCGAGTGGCGCCGGCGCCAGGGCACCCACGGCAGGCGACGAGCGGCGGGTGCGTGTCATAGGTGAAGCTCATCGGCGCTCTCCGCCTCCTCCCCCAAGAGGAGCGCGTTCACTACCTCACCGGCCTCGACCCGCTGGCGCTCTTCGGGCACCACCAGTAGCGCGTTGGCGCGTGCCATGGAAGTGAGCAGCCCCGAGCCCTGCGGTCCGGTGAGTCGAGCGGCAAGCGTGCCATCGGGGCGTACCCGCACGACGCCGCGAAAGAAGTGAGTGAGCTTGGCGGCCAGCGTCACCGGCTCCTCCAACATCACGGGCACCGTCCGCCGGAAGAGGTGTGTGTGGCCGAGCATCTTTCGGATGACCGGCCGCACGAAAAGCTCGAAGGTCACCATCGTCGACACCGGGTTTCCCGGAAGGCCGATCCAGGGGAGCGCTCCGATGCAGGCGAAGCCTAACGGCGCGCCGGGGCGGATCCGGACCTTCCAGAGCGCGAGCGTCACTCCCCGCTCCGCGAGGACGGTGCGAATGTAGTCCGACTCTCCGGCCGAGATCCCGGCGCTGGTGAGGAGGAGATCGCTGTCGCGGGCCCGGTCGAATCGCTCGCGCACCACGGCGGGGTCATCGGGCGCGAGCCCGAGGTCTCGAGGCTCTCCCCCGGCCGCGCGGATCATCGCGTGGAGTGTGTAACTGTTCGAGGTGACGACCTTCTTTCCTTCGAGCGCTTCGCCGAACCGATCGAGGTCCACCAGTTCATCGCCCGAACCGAAGAAGGAGACTCGCGGACGGCGGTGTACGACGACCGTCGCCTGTCCCACCGATGCCAGAACGCCGATCTGAGCCGGGCCGATCGGTGTCCCGGGGGTCAGGACGACGCTCCCCTTCTGAATGTCCTCGCCGCGCGGGCGGATGTTCTTCTGCGCGTCGCGGTCGTTCATGATCCGCACGCGATCGCGGCCATTGTCGGTGTCCTCGACGCGAATGACGGCGTCGGCGCCCGATGGGATCGGCGCACCCGTCATGATGCGAGTCGCCGTCCCCTTCGACAGCGCCTTGGTCGGGAACCCCCCGGCGGCCACCGTCTCGAGAACGGAAAGCTCCGCCGGGGATTCGGCGCTCGCTCCGGCGACGTCGCGCGAACGCACGGCGAACCCGTCCATCGCCGAATTGTCCCAGGGGGGGATCGTCAGCGGCGAGACGACCGGTGCGGCGAGCACCCTGCCTAACGCGTCTCGGACGGGCACCGACTCCGTTCCGAGCGGCTCAATCGCGCTCAGGATGCGCGCGCTGGCGTCGGCCACCGAGTTCATCGCCGGCCTCAGGGGGCGGGAAGGCTCGCCAGCCGGATGGCGATCGAGTCCTGCACCTCCTCCACGCGCGTCACGGGCACCGTCCAGTTGTTGCAGAGGAGGCTGAACACGAGCTGCCGGCCTGCCGGCGTGGTCACGTACCCGGACAGCGACCGTGCGTTCGCCACGAACCCCGTTTTGGCGTGCACGTTCCCCTGCGCGGCGGTGCCGCGCATCCGGCGCTCGATCGTTCCATCGACGCCGGCAATCGGGAGCGCGTCGTAGAAGACCGTGAATGCGCTATCGCGCCGCATCGCCGCCAGCACCCTCACGATCGTCTCGGGACTCACGTAGTCGTAGCGCGAGAGGCCGCTGCCATCGCGGATCACGAAGCCGTCCGGCGCCGCCCCCCATGCGATGAGCTGCCGCTCGACGACGGCCCGCCCGCTATCTGCCGAGCCGACGCCGCTACGCTCGAGGCCGAGCGTCTTGAGAAGCACCTCGGCGATCTGGTTTTGCGATGGTTTCTCCATCGCCGCCAGGATGTCGCGCAGCGGGGGAGAGCGGTAGACGAAGAGAGTCTCGCCCCGCCGTGGCGCGGGGTCGGCTCCCCCGGGGACCGGTCGACCGCCGGCCGCGCTCGAGCGGTGGACGGTGTGCGACGCGACGGTGATGTGATCCTCCCGAAGCGCATCGGCGAGGGCGTGGACGTAGGCCGCTCGCTGGTCCCGGTAGACCCAGGTGAGCGTATCGACTGTCCCCGGCGCGATCGTCCCCGTGATGGCCACGACGCCGGTAGCCGAGTCGACCGCCGTGTGAAGTGAGGATTCTCCGCGCGCTGTGCTCACTCCCCGCGCATCGACCGGCGGGTAGCTCTTGCTCGGCCGCGTTTCGACGCGCGCCCTCGAGCCCGGCGCCCGTCCTCCATGCACGATCAGCTCCGAGATGCCTTCGTTGAGGTAGAGATCGTCGACTCCGGCGCTGTAATCTTCACCGAGATCGTCCCACGCCCACCCGAAGCCGAGCGTCGCATCGGGGAAGGCCCGATCGCCCGCCACGATGCGGCCAGCGATCTGCGACACGCCGTGCGCGCGTAAGGAGTCGGCCACCTCGCGAAAGGGGGTCGCGGCGTCGCCTCGCATGTGGTCGCTCATGGAGGGATCGCCACGGCCATCGACGACGAGGTCTCCCTCGAGCACGCCCGAGCGAATGGGCCCCGTGGCGACGAACGTCGTTCGGAAGCGGAAGTCGGGACCGAGCTGCGTGAGGGCGACGGCGCCCGTCACGATCTTCATGTTCGATGCGGGGAGGAAGAGCTTGAGCGCGTTGTGTGAGTAGAGCGTGTCGCCGCGGTCGGGATCGACGATGAGGATTCCCCAGTGCGCGTTGCGGAACGCGGGCTGCCCCACCATCGAGTCGATCGAAAGCTGGAAGGCGCGCACGGGCGGGTGGGCCGCCGGCGGTCGCGCGAGAGCCGGTGGCGTCGCGGCCGCGGCGCTCGGCGCCGGCGGCGTCGCGGTGGATGTCGCCGCCCCGTGGCTCGAGCAGGCGATCGTGCCGACCAGGAGCATTGCGGCAGTGTGTGGCCAGCGGGTCATGGGCTCCTCATGACGCGCCGCTCGACGATGTCGGCGACCCTGGCCGCAACGTCGGTGGCGTTGGCATCGATCCACGGGAGGGCGCCGGCGGCCGCCGGCGTGTCGGTCACCATGGCCAGGTACCTCTCGGCGCCCGCCGCATCGGCGCGGTACCGCGGCGTGCTCTCCGCGCCACCCACAGCACGGCGAAAGATCTCCACCTTCGGCAGGGCCGAGCCGGTGAATCCCTCGCACACGACGATGTCGGCGTCCGACATGTAGCGCGAGGCGATCTCCTCGGGCGGGAGCTCCTCACTCCACCGCGATACGAGGGCGAACTTGTCAGGCGCCGCCATGGCGACCCGCTCGGCGTTTCCCTCGTGGTAGTGCCTATAGGTGTCGGTCGTCGACGGGTCAAGGTTGAACGTGTGCGCGCCGTGCTTGATGGTCATGACGCGATGCCCGCGACGAACGAGCTCGGCGACCACCTGGACGGTGAGAGTCGTCTTCCCGTGCTTCTTACGCCCGACGATCGCCACCATCGGCGGCACTGGCATACTGCTCCGCGAGCGCGAGCTCGGCTGGTGTGTTGACGTTCATGAAGATGCGCTCCGGATCTCCGAATGTGCTTACGACAGCCAGCGGAAGGCGCGCGATGCGCACCTCGGCGTGAAACCCCACCGCGCGCAGATCTCCGCGGTCGATGGCGTGCTCGATGGCCGGGATACATGCTGGAGTATAGTACGCACAGAGTGGCTCGAGGCTGCGCGGGCCCCGGCTCTCGGGGAGCGCGGCGTCGGAGCCGTCCCGCTGGCCGAGATCGCGCAGGGCGCGCAGCAGCCCGAGGGGAACGAAGGGCATGTCCCAGGCCACGAGGAGCACCGGAGAGGCGGCGTGGGTGAGGGCGGCGTGGATGCCGCCGACGCTGCCGCTCCCTGGGCGTACGTCGCGCACCACCCGCACTCCGGGGAGCCACGACTCGGCGGCCGGGTCGTTGGCGATGAGCAACAACTCGTCCGTGGCGCCCCGAAGGGCATCGGCGACGCGGTCGATCACCCGCGTGGATCGCACTCGCTCGAGCCCCTTCGGCCGGCCGCCGTATCGGCTCGCGTCTCCCCCCGCCAACACCGCGCCGGTCACGCGGGTCACGGCCGATACTCTGCGCTCAGCCTGTCGTCCTCGCGCACCAGCACGCCGGTGACGGTCGCAGCGTCGCCGAGCGCAGCGGCCACACGCGCATGGATGAACCGCGCGAGGTTCTCCGAAGTCGGGATCCACTTGCCCTCGCCGAACTCCGGGACGTCGAGATTGATGTTGCGGTGATCGAAGCGCGCGCGAACCTCGCGCTCCAGCACGCGGTCGAGGAGGGCGAGGTCGATCACCATCCCCGTCTCCTCATCGATGTCTCCCGAGACGGTCACCTCGCAGACGTAGCTGTGGCCATGGTAGTGCGGGTTCGCGCAGGCACCGAAGACCTCGATGTTCCGCGCCTCCGACCAATCCGCCCGCCGGTAGCGATGGGCCGCCGCGAAGGTGACCCGCCGGGTGAGTGACGCACGGCTCATGTCCAGTCCGCGGGAACGGGATCGGTGGTCCGGCGGCCGGTCGATGCTACTTGCCGGCCCGTCCGATGACCATGTTCAGCCCGAGCGTCAGCTGGAGGTTGTTCGTCCACTGATTCGTCGCGCTCCCCGGAACGAGCACCGGGACGCCCGCTCCACCGGGGATCAGGTAGTACGAGCTCGGATAGGCGTACTGCCAGATGTTGTCCACGAAGTCGAAGCGCAACGTGAACCGGCTCGTCGGGGAAGGGATGTACTTCACACCGCAGCCGACGTTGAGGGCGAAGCCGGTGCCGACGCTGAAGCCGCCGATGTCGGGAGGGCTGGTGTCGAATTGTGCTCCGAGGCCGGCGTGGACCAGCGGTACGAGACCGTGCCAGGTCTTCGCGCCGGTGAC
>Ga0187777_10000288_pt1 | contig 37727 bp, 37 predicted proteins | sample 1015_Q2_SP5_10_M_FD_132416 | JGI IMG/M metagenome (GOLD analysis project Ga0187777, IMG submission 132416) | Tropical peat soil microbial communities from peatlands in Department of Meta, Colombia - 1015_Q2_SP5_10_MG | ecosystem: Environmental > Terrestrial > Soil > Wetlands > Peat | place... | reverse complement strand
TTCAGCTCTGCCTGTGCTTCGGCGATGACGGCCGCGAGGGTGGCGAGGTCGACCAGTGTCTTGAAGACGGTGAGAAGTTGGGTTGCGTCTTCGGCTTCATCCCCGAAGAGCAGGTCACCTGCAGCGGAAACATCGAGTTCGCCGCGACGAGCCGACCCTGGTCGCGAACAAGAGCGATCTTCGCCTGACCAGCCGGCGGCGCGTACTTCCATCGGTAGTACGGCTCAGAAAGGGCGTCCACCATGCTAGCGTCACCGATCACCGCCGCGAACGCCTCACGTTGAAGGCGCACGAACTCCCCAAAATCAAGCCGATCGGGAGTCGTCACAGAGACGTCTGGCACGCGTGCAACTCCCGGATTCGCAGAGCCAAGGGATTGCGCCAATGCTTACACGGACACCAGACGTTCTGCCCTTCCCTGGCACCAAGAGGATGCGACCCATGGACGGAATCCACCTGCACAACAGGAATGCGAACCTCGCCCGCGACCTAACCACACCCGAGGACTTGCGTCAACACCGTCCCGGACGCCATGTGCTACCAGCACCTCCGGCCCATCCTCGCCCGAGGCCAGCCGCCTCCTCCCACGATTGCTTGGGCCGCCGGGGATCCGGAGCGGCTCCATCCGCCCGGTGATCCCCGTCGTTGTCGGCCGTGTGGGATCGGCCCCTTACCGACCACAGAAGAGGTCGACGCGTGGCACGGCTCCGACTCTTCTTGGTCGGTCGTCGCGGCGCGCCTGTTGAAGTCCATCTCTGCTTGAATCGACCCGTGGCTGCGCTCTACCGGAAGTACCGCCCCCAGAGCTTCGAGGACGTGGTCGGGCAGGAGGCGGTCGTGCGGACGTTGAGGAACGCGATCTCGTCCGGCCAGGTGCGGCAGGCCTACCTGTTCGCGGGGCCGCGCGGCACCGGCAAGACCTCGATGGCGCGCATCCTCGCCAAGGGCCTGAACTGCGCCCAGGGGCCGACGCCGCAACCGGACGGGACCTGCCATGCCTGTCTCGCGATCGCCGCGGGCACCTCGCTCGACGTGGTCGAGATGGACGCCGCCTCGCAGCGCGGCATCGACGACATCCGCGAGATCCGCGACCGCGTCGTGCTCCAGCCGGTCGAGGGCCGCTACAAGGTGTACATCCTCGACGAGGCGCACCAGTTGACGGACGCCGCCTGGAACGCGCTGTTGAAGCTGATCGAGGAGCCGCCTCCCCACCTCGTCTTCGTCTTCTGCACCACAGACCTCTCGAAGGTGCTGCCGACGGTGCGCTCGCGCTGCCAGACGTTCGTCTTCCAGCGGCCCCGTCTCCAGGAGCTCGTGACGGTGCTCGGCCGCGTCGCCGAGGGAGAGGGGATCGACGCGCCCCCGCAGGCGCTGTCGCTCATCGCGCGGGCCGCGCGCGGGTCGTTCCGTGACGCGACCTCGACGCTCGACCAGCTCGCGGCGGCGACGGAGAACCGGGTGACGATGCAGTCGGTGCTGCAGCTGCTCGGAGCGGTCGAGGAGGAGGCGCTCTTCCGGTTGTGCGACCTGGTGGTCGACCGTGACACGGCGGGCGCGCTCACGTTCGTCGAGGAGCTGTCCGAGCAGGGGCACGACCTCGGCCGCCTCGTCTCCGACCTGATCGAGCACCTGCGCCACGTCCTGCTCGTGCAGCACATGGGCGAGGTGCCCGAGTCGCTGCCCGTGACCGAGGAGACACGGGAGCGCCTGCGCGCGCAGGCGAACCAGCTCGGCGAGCCGACCGTGATCCGGCTGCTCGACCTGCTCGCGCTCGCCGTCGACGACATGCGCCAGGGCGGCGACCCGCGGCTCCCGCTCGAGCTTGCGCTCGTCAAGGTCACGCGCGCGGCCGCGGATCTCTCGCGCGAGTCGATCGGCTACCGGCTGGAGCAGCTCGAGCAGCGCACCGCGGCCGGCGCCCCCGCCGTCGTCCCGGCGCCCGAGCGGCCGGAGCCGAGCCCGCCCGCCCCGGCCGCGTCCGCACCGCCGGACGTCGAGCTCGAGCAGCTCCAGGAGGCGTGGGCACGCACGATCCTCCCCGCAGTGGCCGAGAAGAAGGGCGGAATCCCCATCTCGAGCGTCCTCGGCGAGGCGCGGCCCGCACAGCTCACGGGGAACACGCTGACGGTCGAGTTTCCGCCCACGGCGCAGTTCCACCGCTCCCTCGCCGAGGAGCCGAAGAACGTGACGCTGCTCGCGGACGCGCTCTACGACGTGACGGGCCGCCGGCTCGCGCTCTCCTTCGCGGTCGGCGAGGGCGAGGAGGACGAGCACGAGGAGCTCGAGGGCCCGGCCGGCGAGGAGCGAATCCTCGAGCTGATGCGGGAGGACCTCGGCGCCCGCGAGCGGGAGGGCTAGTGCCCCTTCCAGCAATACATGCCTGCCTCTGGCCCGCGATCACGCGGCGCGCTGCCGCGTCCTCGGTCGCGCCCATAGGAACCGCTATGGGCGCTCCCTGCGTCCTTGCATCGCTTGGTGCTCGCGACCCAGAAGCTAGGCGGCATTACTGGAAGGGGCACTCGTGAGCTTCGACATGAACAAGCTGATGCAGCAGGCCGCGCAGATGCAGGAGCAGATGGTGCGGATGCAGGAGGAGGCAGAGCACGAGACGGCCGAGGCCTCGGCCGGCGGCGGCATGATCAAGGTGACGGCGAACGGTGCGGGCCGAGTGCTCTCGATCACGATCTCGCCCGAGGCGATCGACCCCGACGATCCCGAGGCGCTCGCGGATCTCGTCCTCGCCGGCGTGAACGAGGCGCTCCGCGCCGCCCAGGCGGCCGTCGAGGCGAAGGCGCAGCAGCTCGCGAGCCAGCTCGGGCTCGGCGGGCTCGGTCTGCCCGGCCTCGGCGGCTAGTGCCCCTTCAGGTAATGCTGTCTAGCTTCTGGGTCGCAAGCACCAAGCGATGCAAGGACGCAGGGAGCGCTCGTAGCTGTCGCTACGGGCGCGACCGAGGACGCGGCAGCGCGCCGTATGATCGCCGGCCAGAAGCGGGCGTGTATTGCCTGAAGGGGCACTAGTTCGCGAAGTCGAAGGCCCAACCCCACACGACGATCCCCGTGAGGGCGAGCACGATGAAGAGCCAGAGCCAGTTCGAGAGCAGATAGCGGCCCCGCACCGTCGCAATGTAGCGCCCGTGCGCGGGGATGTCCGCAGTGGACGGCTACGCTCCCGGGCATGCTGAGCCCCGCCGTCGACAACCTCGTCGCGCAGCTCACGCGGCTGCCCGGGATCGGCAGCCGCACCGCGCACCGGCTCGCCTTCCACCTGCTCCAGGTGCCGAAGCAGGAGGCGCTCGCCCTGGCGGAGGCGATCGAGGACGTGAAGGAACGCGTCCGCTTCTGCCGCGAGTGCGGCAACCTCACGGAGGAGGACGTGTGCGCGATCTGCCTCGACGCGCGCCGCGACCACTCGACAATCTGCGTCGTCGAGCAGCCCGCCGACCTGCTCTCGGTCGAGCGGACCGCCGAGTACCGGGGCCTCTATCACGTGCTCGGCGGCTCGCTCTCCCCCCTCGACGGCGTCGAGCCGGAGAACCTGCGTATCGACGAGCTGCTCCGTCGCGTCGAGCGCAACGGCGTGCAGGAGGTCGTCCTCGCGACGAACCCGAACATGACGGGCGAGGCTACCGCCGCATACCTCGCCGACCGCCTGCGCGGGCGGGTCAAGGTCACCCGCCTCGCGAGCGGCCTCCCCGTGGGCGGGGACCTCGAGTACGCGGACGAGGTCACGCTCGGCCGGGCGCTCACCGGCCGCAGAGAAATGTGAAGAGCCGCAGGGAACCTCCGGTTCCCTGCGGAGAGGATGTGCTCCGCAGAGCGGACGCCGGCCAAGCCGGCGTACTCTGATCTGACGAGGGGCCGCGGGACCCGACAGCACGGCCGGTGGCGCCTTGGGCGTCCCCGGCCGCGTGGATCCCCGCCTCCGGCTAACGCTCCGCGTTAGCCTCCGGCGCTCGGGGTTGTTACGGGCGGCAGGATTCAGACCGGCGCCCACACCTACACTTGGTGTTGTGGCTACGACCCAGTACGAGACCGTTCCCGAGCTCTCGGCGCATGCGCACGAGCGCGACCTCGTCGTGATGAAGTTCGGCGGCTCGTCGGTCGCCGACACCGACAAGATCAAGGGCGTCGCGCGACGGCTCGTGGCGGCACGCGAGGCGGGCAGCCGGGTCGTCGGCGTCCTCTCGGCGATGGGCGACACGACGGACGAGCTGATCGAGCTCGCCCACCAGATCTCGGATCGCCCGCACCCGCGCGAGTACGACATGCTGATCTCGGTCGGCGAGCGCATCTCGAACGCGCTCTGCGCGATGGCCGTCCACGACCTCGGCCACGAGGCGATCTCGCTCACGGGCTCGCAGGCGGGGATCGTCACCGACACCGTGCACGGCAAGGCGAAGATCGTCGACATCCGCGCGCAGCGCATCCACGACGCGCTCAGCGAGGAGAACATCGTCCTCGTGGCCGGCTTCCAGGGCGTCTCGACGACGACGCACGACGTGACGACGCTCGGCCGCGGCGGCTCCGACACGACCGCCGTCGCACTGGCGGCGGCGCTCGGCGCCGAGACGTGCGAGATCTTCACCGACGTCGAGGGGGTCTTCACCGCCGATCCCCGGCTCGTCCCGGACGCGCTGAAGCTCCCGGCGGTGACCTACGAGGAGATGCTCGAGATGGCGGCCTCGGGCGCGAGGGTGATGGCGCTGCGCTCCGTGGAGTTTGCGCGCAGCTACGGTGTGAGGCTCCGCGTACGCTCGACCTTCGGCGAAGGCGAGGGCACGTGGATCGGCGAGGAGGACCCGGCGATGCTTGAGAAGGCGATCATCTCAGGAGTCACGCATGACACGTCCGAGGCGAAGGTCTCGATCCTCGGCGTGCCCGACCGGCCCGGCATCGCAGCGCTGGTCTTCCGCGCGCTCGCCGAGGCCGGCGTCAACGTCGACATGATCGTCCAGAACATGTCGCAGCACGGCGTCACCGACATCACGTTCACGCTGCCGAAGGCGGACCTGCCGATCGCCGAGCCGATCCTCGCGCGGACCGCGAAGGAGATCGGCGCCGCGGAGGTCGTCCAGGACCCCGAGATCGCCAAGATCTCGCTGATCGGCGCCGGTATGAAGAGCCATCCCGGCGTCGCTGCCGACATGTTCGCCGCCCTCGCCGAGGCGGAGATCAACATCGAGATCATCTCGACGTCGTCGATCCGGATCTCGTGCGTCGTACGCGCCGAGGACGTCGAGCGAGCGGTGCGCGCCGTCCACGACCGCTTCCGCGTCGTCGTCGAGGAGCGGGTCGGTGCCTGACGCCCGCATCGGCGTCGTCGGAGCGACCGGCGCGGTCGGCTCCGTCACGCTCGCGCTGCTCGCCGAGCGCGGCTACGCGAACGTGCGCGCCTTCGCGTCGGCCCGTTCGGCCGGCGGCTCCGTGAAGCTCGGCGCGCGGGAGCTGCCCGTCGAGGAGGCTACGCCGACAGTGCTCGCCGCCGGCGGCCTCGACCTCGCGCTCTTCTCCGTCGGCACGTCGGCCTCGCGCGAGCTCGTGCCGCATGCGGTGCGCGGCGGCGCCGTCGCGGTGGACAAGTCGGCGGCCTACCGACTCGAGCCGGGTGTCCCGCTCGTCGTCCCCGAGGTGAACGGCGAGCGCGCCCACGAGCACGAGGGCATCGTCGCGAACCCGAACTGCTGCACGATCCCGCTCACGTGCGTCCTGAAGCCGCTGCACGACGCGGCCGGACTGCGCCGCCTGCGCGTCTCGACGTATCAGTCCGTGTCGGGCGCGGGCGCGCGGCGGATGGAGGCGCTGCTCGCCGAGCCGCAGTCCGAGCACGACCTGACGATGGACTGGAGCTGGGACGGCGACGAGACCGACGAGGAGTCGAAGCTCCGCTCGGAGACCCGCAAGATCATGGAGCTGCCGGAGCTGCCGATCAGCGCGACGACGGTGCGCGTGCCGGTGCTCGTCGGGCACGCGGAGGCCGTCTGGGCCGAGTTCGAGGACGCGCTCTCGCCCGGGCAGGCCGCGGAGCTGCTGGCAGCCGCCCCGTCGGTGCGCGTCGTCGACGTGCCGAGCCCGAAGCAGGCCGCGCGGACGGACCAGGTGCTCGTGGGCCGCATCCGCCCCGACCGCGCGGGCGAGAACGGCCTCGCGCTCTTCCTCGCGTGCGACAACCTGATGAAGGGCGCCGCGCTGAACGCCATCCAGATCGCAGAGCTTCTCCTCGGGGGAACCCCTGGTTTCCCCGAGAGCCCCCTCCTCTACGCCTGACCTGAGGCGGATGCCGGCGAGCGCTCCGGCCGGAGCGCGGTCCGGCCTGCGTGCGCAACCGTGGTCGTGTCCCAGGAGGATCGGAGCCTAGCGTCGAACAGCGTGGTGCTGCGCATCCCGCCCCACGTGGATCCGCCCGGTCGTTAGCGCCGCTCCGCGTGCGCTAACGCCCGTCCTGTGAGGCGTGCTACGAGCTACGGGTTACCCCTCCTGCTCCTGGCCGGCGTCGAAGCCGGAGCGTAAGCCGGGTCGCAGACCGGCTTACGCGGAGGCGAACGCACGCGGGTCGGGACGCGCAGCAACACGACCCGCGCAACGCATCGCTTCGCCCCGGGGAACCAGGGGTTCCCCCGTGATTTACGGCCGCTGCGGCGCCGGCGCAGGGATGAACGCGTCGCGCACGACGCGCAGCACCTTCTCGCGCGCGCCCTCGAGCACCGGCTGGAGGCCGCCGAGCTCGAGCCGCGCGAGCTCGACGCGGCCGCTCGTCCGCACCGTGAGAAAGCCGAAGTCGGAGAGAAAGTCGTCCGGGAAGATCGTCTTGTGCACCAGGAACCGCTCGTACGCCGGCTCGCCGTCGGCGTAGCGATAGGCGAACGCCTCGAGCGCCCGCGCGCCGCGCTGGCGCGCCTCGCCGATCGCGGTGAGGAACAGCGACTGCATCACCCACGGCTTCGACGAGTCCGCCAGGTACGCGCACGTCACGAGCACGGCGTCGTCGCTCGGCGGCCCGGCAGGCAGCTCCGACGCGCGCGGGAAGAGCCCCGACGGCCCGTACTGCATCGACCCGAGCAGCCGGCCGTCGTCGTCGTGGTACACCGTTCCCCAGGCGCCCCACTCGTCCTCGGTTCCCTGGATCCAGCGGCGCTTGTCGACGCGGCGGCCGCTGCGCGACTGCCACCAGGTGCAGTCGTGGCAGACGGTCGGCGCCGTCTCCAGCGTCGCGCCGGTCAGGCCGGCGATGCGCGTGCTCATGGGCGCGAGCCGATCTCGTCGACGACGACGTCGACGGCGACCGGCTCGACGTCGGCCATGCGCAGCAGGTACTCGCGCACGCGCTGCTGAACCTCCCGGCCGAGGTCGACGATCGGCGCTCCCCAGTCCACGGCCAGGTGCAGCTCGACACGCACCGCGCCGTCCTCGCCCCCGACGCGCACGCCGCGCCGTCCGGGCAGCGGGCTCTCGGCGAGGGCGCGCACTCCCTCCACCTCGCGCGCCGCGTCGGCCGCGTACCGCGCGAGGATGTCCGCGGAGATCGAGGCCTGGCCCTCCATCAGCCCGAACGTAGCACCAGCTCGGTCGCCTCGGGCCGGGCCGCGAAGCGGAAGGGGACGAACGTCGTCCCGAGCCCCGGCGACACATGCAGCGTCGCCGCCTCGCTCCGGTAGACCCCGCAGGCGTACGCAGCGGTGAGGTGCGCCAGGCGCACCTTGCCGCCGGGATACGGGATCGCGATCTGGCCGTCGTGCATGTGGCCGGCGAGCACGAGCTCGAACCGGCCCGGCTCGAGCCGGTCGAGCACGCGCGGAAAGTGGCAGAGCAGGATCCGCAGGTCGGCTTGGCGCGACAGCGCGTTCGGGTCGACCTTCTGCAGCCTGCGGACGATCATCCGCGGGTGGGCACCCGCGATCCAGACGCTGCGGCCTCGCAGCTCGACGAGCACGCCCTCGTCCCGGAGCAGCCTCGCCGGCTCGAGGCTCCGCAGGTTCGAGGCACGCGCCTTCGGGTCGCGCGAGATCGCCATGTCGTGATTGCCGAGCACCGCGAACACCGGCCCGGGCAGCCGCTCCACGAGCTCGCGCAGCCGCCGCTCGCCCCGCGGGTGCGTGAGCAGGTCGCCGGTGATCGCGACGAGGTCCGGACGCCGTTCGGCGACCCAGTCCACGGCCCGCTCGACCGCGAGCACACCGCGCGAGTGCACACCGAGGTGGAAGTCCGAGAGGTGCGCGACCCGCAGCCCGTCGAGCTCGACCGGCAGCCCGGGCAGCTCCAGCTCGAGCACGCGCAGCCGCACCCAGCCGGCCTCGAACCAGCCCCAGCCGAGGCCGGCGGCCGCAACCGCCCCCAGACGCAGTCCGGCGCGGCGCCCGAGAGCCACCGCGCCGGCATCCGTCCCTCCGTACCTCATGAGATGCCGGACGGCCCGGGAACTTGCGCGCCCGTCAGACTTCGAGCGGGGCGAGGGCCGGCCGGGGGTCGACGATGTGGCGCCTGAACTTCAACTCCGACTCCTCGACCCCGGCCGCCACGCCGACGAGCTGGGCGAGATGGAGGATCGGCAGCCCGAACTTCCGTCCCGTCGAGGCCTCGAGCTTCTGCTGCCAGGCGTCGAGCGAGAGGTGGCAGAGCGGGCACGGCGTCACCATCACGTCCGCACCCGCCTCGAGCGCCTGCTCGACGGGCTGGATCAGCTCGCCCATCGCCGTCTCCTCGCGCGCCTGGATGATCGGGAACCCGCAGCACTTGATCTTCGCGGGGTAGTCGATCGCCTCGCCGCCGCAGGCCTCGATGATCCGCTCGAGCGACCACGGCCGGTCGGGATCCTCGAAGCCCATGATCTTCGACGGCCGGAGGATCTGGCAGCCGTAGAAGGGCGCCACCTTCAGGCCCTTCAGGCCCTTGTGCGCCGCCTCCTTGAGCCTCTCGTAACCTTCGCCCTCGGCGATCTCCCAGAGCAGGTGTCGCACATCGACGTCGCCGCTGTACGCGGGCACGCCGACGGCGCGCAGGTTCTCGTTCACGCGCGCGCGCAGCGTGTCGTCGCCCTTGAGCATGAAGTTCGCCTGACGCAGGTTGAGCGTGCACACGTTGCAGACGGTGAGCAGCGTGTCGGAGCCGGTCGCCTCCGCATACGCGAGGATGCGCGCGTTCAGGTGGAGGTAGTAGTCGGGCTCCGCCTCGTGGATGTCGCCGGCGCCGCAGCACGTCACCGACTCGAGCTCGACGAGCTCGAGTCCGACGCGCGGCGCGAGCGCCTGCGTCGACGTGTCCAGCTCCTTCGCCGACAGCGAGGCGAGACACCCCTTGTAGTACGCGACCCGCTTCATGTCGTCTCCTCCTCCTCGCCGGGGAGATAGGGCTTCGGGAACGAGCCGGGCCCGTACGGATCGCGGCCGGCCTGGTAGCCGTGCCCCAGGCGCGCGAGCGCATGCTCCCCTTGCACGTGCCCGAGCGCACCCTGGCGATCCTGTTCGCGGACGAGCTTGTGCAGGTTGCGCGCCTCGTCGACGTCCTCGGCGACATGCGGCGGAAACGAGATCCCCGCCTTGTTGTGTGTCATCAGGTTCATCGCGAACTTCATCTGCTTCACGGTGGACACGATCCCTTGCGTCTTCGGCACGAGCTCCGTCTCGCGCAGCCACCCCGTCGTCTCGCTCGAGCGTACGAACCACTTCGCGTGCTTTGCGCCCATGTCACGATCGATCCCGTTGCGGATCGCCTCGGCGCCGAGCTTGGCGATCGCGTCGCGCGGGTCGACGCCCTTGGGGCAGCGCTCGTTGCAGAAGAAGCACCGCGTGCACTCCCAGATCCCGTGCTCGCCGCTGTACTGCTCGAGCCGCTCGACGGTCGCGCCGTCGCGCGGGTCGCCGACGAAGCGCATCCCCTTCGCGAGTGCCTGCGGCCCGAGGAACTCCGGGTCGGACTCCATCGCGTTGCACTCCGAGACGCAGCAGCCGCAGTTCACGCAGAGCGCCTCCTTGTGGATCACGTTCATGCGCTCCTGGGTGATCCGGTACTCCTTCTCGTCCTCCGGCCGTTCGTAGCCCGGCTGGAGATACGGCTTCATCGCCTTGAACTTCTGCCAGAACGGCTCCATGTCGACGACGAGGTCCTTGACGATCGGCAGGTTGCCCATCGCCGAGATCACCGGCACACGGCCCGCCTGCGCGATCTCGTACATGCGCGTCTTGCACGCGAGCACCGCGGCGCCGTCCATGCGCATCCCGCACGAGCCGCAGATCATCATGCGGCAGCTCTTGCGGTAGCCGAGCGTGCCGTCGATACGATCCTTGACGATGTCGAGGCAGTCGAGGAGCGTCGCCTCCTCGGGTGCGTCGAACTCGTACTCCTTGAGCGCACGCTCGCCGCTCGTCGCGTCGTAGCGCCAGACCTTCAGTGCGACCTGCACGCGGTCAGCCTCCCAGTCCGGGTAGGGATCCGGTCGAGGTGAGAGTCTGCGCCGCGGGCGGGACGGCCACCTTCACCGACTCGCCGAAGCCGGAGAGATCGGCCGTCAGGGTGATGGCCGACTTCTTGGTGCCCGACCCGGTCGCGATGCGCACGCGCACACGGTGCACGTACCCGTCGCCGCCGACCCACGCGTCGTACACGCTCGGCGCCCCCGAGCTCCCGGCCGGCAGCTTCGACAGGTCGATGCTTGCGCGGTAGTGCGTCGTCGAGACGCCGTCGACCTGCTCCGAGCCGACCTTCGTCGCCCCCTTCAGGCTCTGGAGCGCGGCGAGCAGCTGGGTCGGATCCTGGGACAGCAGCGTGTTCAGATTCAGCCCCTGCGCCGCACCGGCCTTCGCGAGGTCGAGCTTCAACCAGGACTTCCCGGCGGGCAGGAGCGCGGCGAAGAGCGACGACTTCAGGTACATGTCGGTGCTGCTGAGCACCGCGTCGATCGAGGCGGAGATCCCGGCGGCGGAGAAGTCGACGTGGAGGGAGCCGACGCGCCCCTTGTTGTCGAAGTCGCCGGCTCCGGTCACGACGATCTGCTGGCCCGAGGCCGAGCCGCCGGCGTTGAGGGTCAGATGCTCGCTGCCGGCGGACGCCGTCTTCTTGGCGGCGCTCTCGACGACGGCGAGCGCCGCGGGGCCGCCGCTCGCGCTCGGCGCCTTCGACTTCGAGGAGCTGCCGCACGCCGCCGCCGCGAGCGGGAGCGAGACCAGGACGAGCGCGACAGCCAACCGGCGCATCAGTACTTCCTCTCCTGAGGCTCCCACTTCGTGAACCGCACACGTTTCGTCGAGAGCTGCGGACCGCCGTCGCGCCAGTGGACGATCGAATGGTGCAGGAAGTTCTCGTCGTCGCGGTCGGGATAGTCGTACGGGCGCGAGTGCGCGCCGCGGCTCTCCTTGCGCACGATTCCCGCAGTGACCATGCAGAGAGCGGTGTCGAGCAGGTTCCCGAGCTCGATCGCCTGCGTGAGGTCGCTGTTGAACACGCTGCCCTTGTCCTCGACGTGGACGTGCGCGTAGCGCTCGCGAAGCCCGTCGATGATCTCGACCTGGCGCACCATCTGCTCCTCGCGCCGGAAGACGGCGAAGTTCTGCAGCATCGACTCGCCGAGCTCGTCGCGGATCTTCCACGGGCGCTCGCCCGTGTCGCGGTCGAGCAGCTCCCGCAGCTGCCGCTCCGCATCGCGCTCGAGCGAGTCCGGAACGTCGATCGTCGTGTGCGAGAGCGCCCAATCGGCGGCGGCGCGGCCGGAGCGGCGGCCGAAGGTGATCGTCTCCATGAGCGAGTTGCCGCCGAGCCGGTTCGCGCCGTGCACCGAGACGCACGCACACTCGCCGGCCGCGTAGAGCCCGGTCAGCTCGGTCGCGCCGTCGCTGTCGGTCTCGATGCCGCCCATGTGGTAGTGCGCACCCGGGCGCACCGGGACCGGCTCGTAGATCGGGTCGACGCCGGCGAACGTCATCGAAAGCTCGCGCGAGCCGGGCAGCCGGTCGAGGATCTTCTCGGCACCCAGATGGCGCATGTCGAGCATCACCGAGCCGTTGATCCCGCGTCCCGCGTCGATCTCGGTCTGCTCGGAGCGCGAGACGACGTCGCGCGAGGCGAGCTCGAGCGCGTTCGGCGCGTACTTCTGCATGAAGCGCTCGCCGTCCTTGTTGAGCAGGTAGGCGCCCTCGCCGCGGCAGCCCTCCGTAAGCAGGATTCCGGTCGGGTAGAGCGTCGTCGGGTGGAACTGCATGAACTCCATGTCCTTCAGGGGCACGCCCGCGTGAAGCGCCATCGCGGTGCCGTCGCCGGTGCAGGCGTACGCGTTCGTCGTCACGCGGTACTGCCGGCCGGCCCCGCCGGTGGCCAGGACGACGGTCTTGCCGCCGATTGTCTTGAGGCCCCCGTTCAGCAGGTCCCAGCAGATGACGCCCTGGCAGCGGCCGTCGTTGACGACGAGCTGCCACGCGAAGAACTCCTCGTACACCTTGATGTCGCGCTTGCACACCTGCTCGTAGAGCACCTGGATGAGAACATGCCCGGTGATGTCCGCGGCGAAGATCGTGCGCGGCGAGCCGGCCGCGCCGAACGGGCGCTGGGCGAGCTTGCCGTCCTCGCGGCGTGAGAAGAACGCGCCCCAGTTCTCGAGCTGGTAGATGTCGCCCGGCGCCTCGCGTGTGAAGATCTCGATCGAGTCCTGGTCGCCGAGGTAGTCGGACCCCTTGACCGTGTCGTACGCGTGGGTCTCCGGGCTGTCCTCGGCCGCGTTTCCGAGCGCCGCGTTGATGCCCCCTTCGGCCGCGCCCGAGTGCGAGCGCGTCGGGTGGAGCTTCGAGACCATGGCGACGTCCGCACCCGCATCGTGCGCTTCGATGGCGGCGCGCATGCCGGCACAACCGGCGCCGACGACGAGGACGTCATGCTCTGCGATCAACGCTTCCCCACGCTATCTCACGGGCCGGACCGGCGGCGTCAGACCCTCGGCCCCGCCTCTGCGAGAGACGGGTCGGCGAACTTCTCGAAGTTGTCGCGGAACATCCGCGCGAGCTCCCGCGCCCTCCGGTCGTACGCCTCCGGGTCGCGCCAGGTCGACCGCGGCTCGAGCAGCCTCGACTCGACGCCGGGCACCTCGACCGGCACCTGGAAGCCGAAGACCGGGTCGGTACGGTAGCGCGCGCCCTCGAGCCCGCCGGCGAGCGCCGCGTGCAGCAGCGCGCGCGTGGCGGCGATCGGCATCCGCTCGCCCTCGCCGAACGGGCCGCCCGTCCAGCCGGTGTTCACGAGCCACACCGCGGAGCCGTGCTCGGCGAGCTTGCGTCCCAGCATCTCCGCGTACACGCGCGGCGGCTGCGGCAGGAACGGGGCGCCGAAGCACGTCGAGAACGTCGGCTGCGGCTCCGAGACGCCGATCTCGGTGCCGGCGAGCTTGGCCGTGAAGCCGGAGAGGAAGTAGTAGAGCGCCTGCAGCCGGTCGAGCCGGGCGAGCGGCGGCAGGATCCCGAACGCGTCCGCCGTCAGCATCACGATGGAGGCCGGGTGTCCGGCGCGCTTTTCCGGGTGCGCGTTCGCGATCTGCTCGAGCTTGTAGGCGGCACGTGTGTTCTCCGTCTTGGACGCGTCGTCGAGGTCGAGTCGGCCGTACTCGTCGATCACGACGTTCTCGAGAATCGTCCCGAACGTGCGCGTCGTCCTGTAGATCTCGGGCTCCGCGCTCGGCGACAGGCGGATCACCTTCGCGTAGCAGCCTCCCTCGATGTTGAAGACGCCGCCGACGCCCCAGCCGTGCTCGTCGTCTCCGATCAGCTCGCGCTCCGGATCCGCGGAGAGCGTGGTCTTGCCAGTGCCGGAAAGGCCGAAGAAGATCGCCGCCCGGCCGTCCCGGCCGACGTTCGCCGAGCAGTGCATCGGGAAGACGCCCTCGAGCGGCAGGCGATCGTTCATGACGGTGAAGATCGACTTCTTGATCTCACCGGCGTAGAAGGTGCCGCCGACGAGCACCTCCGAACGTGACGGGTGCAGGACGATGAACGTGCCGGTGCGCGTGCCGTCCTCGTCGGGATCCGCTTCCAGCGCCGGCGCGTGCAGAACGAGCGCCTGCGGCACGAAGCGGGGCAGCTCCTCCGGCATCGGGTCGATGAACATCGTCTTCGCGAACAGCGCGTGATAGGGGTGCGTCGTGACGACGCGAACCGCTATCCGGTGCTCCCGATCGGCGCCGGCGAACGCGTCGACGACGTAGAGCGTCGCCTCGGTGGACAGATGTGCGGTGACCTTGTCGCGGAGCCGCTCGAACGCGTCCTCGGCGAACTCCTGGTTGCCCTCCCACCAGATCCGCCCCTCGGAGCCCGACTCGCGCACGACGAACTTGTCCCTCGGCGAGCGGCCGGTGTGGCGGCCCGTGTCGACGACGAGCGCCCCGCCCTCGCCGATGCGGGCCTCGCCGCGGGCGATCGCATGCTCGTAGAGGAGCGAGGTCGAGGGACTCCAGACGATGCGGCCGCTCCCGGCGATTCCGTGGCCCGAGAGGTCCACGCGGCCACGCACGTCCATCGCGGTCATCGGCCGTATGGTATTCGCCATGAGCGCTGGGCGGCTTCGGGAGGCGCTACGGGCCTTCGGTCATGGGAACCGGCTGCGCATGCTCCGCGACACGTGGCACTGATTCCGTTCGCACGACGACCGCGACGCAGACGAGCACGAGCACGGCACCGGCCCCGATCGTCCACGTCAGCGACTCGTGCAGCACGATGGCGCCGAGCGCGATCGCGACGACCGGGTTCACGTAGGCGTACGTCGCCACCCTGCCGAGCGGCGCGTTGTCGAGCAGCCACGTGAACGCGGTGTAGCCGACGAGCGAGCCGAAGGTGACGAGGTAGATCCAGCCGCCGATCGAGCGGGCGGAGAAGGCGGCGAAGTGCGGGTGCGTCGTCGCGAGCCCGATCGGCAGCAGGAGCGCTCCGCCGACGAGCATCTCGATCGACGCCGCGGTGAAGGCGTCGGTCGGCAGCGGCAGCCGGCTCGAGAGGAAGGCGCCGGTCGCCCACGTCGCCGACGAGGCGACGACGAGCAGCAGCCCCCACAGCGGCGCGCCCCCGCTCGGCCTGACGAGCAGCACCAGCCCGCCGAAGCCGGCGGCGACGCCGGCGAGCGCGCGGGTGGGCGGACGGTCGCCGGTGGCCGTGCGCAGGAGGACGACCCAGAGCGGCACGGCGCCGATGATCAGCGAGGACAGTCCCGTCGCGACGTGCCGCTCGGCGATGAACAGGAGAGCGTTGGCGCCCGGCAGGAGCACGCCGACCAGCGCCGCCGCGCGGAGCTCCGGCCACGTGAGGTGGAACGCGCGAGAGCCGCGTCGCCAGAAGGCGACGGCGGCCATCAGCAATCCCGCCGCGATGAAGCGGGTGCTGACGGCGAACAGCGGCGGGATCGTCTCGCCGGCGAGCTTGATCCCGAGGTACGTCGAGCCCCAGATCACGTAGACCGTCGAGAGGGCGATCCAGACGCGGGTGCGATGGCTCACGCTCCAACACTGCCCTATGCCGCAGAGGCTGCGGGCGGCGTGCGTCGAATCCTGCTGCGTGGACGCCCGCACGGCCGCAGCACGCTTTCTCGACTCCCCGGCGCTCTCGGACGGCACGCGGCGCGCCTATCGCGTCGACGTCGACGAGTTCTGCGACTGGCTCGCGGCGCGCGGCACCGGGCTCGACGACGTCGACGTCCGCGTCCTCGTCGAGTACACGTCACACCTGGGCGCGGCCCGGTCCGGGCGCCGTCCGAGGCGGCTCGCTCCCGCGACGGTCGCGCGCAAGCTCGCCGCGGTGCGCGGGTTCCTTCGTCACGCCCTCGGACCGGCGCGGGTCCCGGACGCGCGGCTCGCGCCGCGCCGCGGGCGGCGGCTCCCGGACGCGCCGCGGCAGGCGGAGCTCGAGCGCGAGCTCGCCGCGCTCGAGGGCGAAGGGCCGGTGGCGCTCCGCAACCGCGCGCTCGTGGAGCTCGTGTACTCCGCGGGCCTGCGCAGCGCGGAAGCGGTCGGCCTCGACCTCGGCGACGTCGACTTCGAGCAGGAGCTCGTCCACGTCACGCGCGGCAAGGGCGGCAAGGAGCGGGTGGTACCCCTCGGCGAGCAGGCGTCCTGGTGGACGGCGCGTTACCTCCGCGAGGCACGGCCGGCACTGGCGCACGGCGCGAACGACGCGTTGTTCCTCTCCGTCCGCGGCCGCCGCCTCGACACGAGTGCGCTGCGCCGGATCGCTCCGCACCCGCACCGCCTACGGCATGCGTTCGCGACGCATCTGCTGGAGGGCGGCGCCGACCTGCGCACGATCCAGGAGCTGCTCGGCCACAGCTCCCTCTCGACGACACAGGTGTACAGCCACGTCGACGCACGCCGCCTGCGCCGGGTGTACGACAGCGCGCACCCACGGTCATAGCCCGACGATCCCGGCAAGTGACAACTTGTTACTTGCCCGCCGGAGACGCGCGACGAAGGGTTGACGGTTCCTCGGCGAGACTCGACGCGTGCAGACGACGGCCTCTCCGCGGATTCCGGCCGAGCTTCTCCGCGCGGTCGTCCGCCTCGACGATCGGCGCCTGCCGATCGCCGAGCTGGCCCGCCGGGTCGGAGCTGAGGCGGACCGGCGCGGCCGCACGCGACCGAGCTACGAGCGCATTCGCCAGCTCGTCCACGAGTCCCGGGCTCTCCGCCGGAGACGCGGCCCTTCCGCCCTCCAGGTTCTCGCCGAGGCCGCCGCCGGGATCTGGCCTACGGGCAGCACGATGGACGCGATCGCCGCCCCAAGGGAGGAACGGCGCTGAACCCCGAACCGCCAAGTAACAAGTTGTAACTTGCATTGCCGGGAGGCGTCGCGGGCCCCGGGACGAATGCAGGTGGTCGATGGATCCCGCAGTCGAGTCCTTCCTCGCGCTCGCGACGGCGCGGCTCGCGCCGCGCACCGTTGACGCATACCGGCGCGACCTCGCCGACTTCTCCACCTGGCTCGGGCGCTCGCCCGCCGGCGCGTCGGCGGAGGACGTCGCCGGCTACGTCGCCTCGTTGCGCGCCGCCGGCCGCGCCGGGACGACGATCGCGCGTCGTGTCGCGGCGATCCGCTCCTTCTACCGCCACCAGGTGCTGCTCGGCGTGCGTACCGACAACCCGGCCGCCGAGCTCGAGCTGCCCCGCCGCCGCCGCACGCTGCCACGGACGCTCTCGCCCGGCGAGGCCGAGCGCCTGATCGAGGCGGCCGCCGGCGTCGGCCCGCGCGCCCTCCGCGACCGGGCGCTCGTCGAGCTCCTCTACGGCGCGGGGCTGCGCGTGAGCGAGGCGGTCGGGCTCGAGCGCTCCGGCGTCGATCTCGAGCAGCGGCTCGTCCGCTGCCTCGGCAAGGGCTCGAAGGAGCGCATCGTCCCGATCGGGCGCGAGGCCGTCGAGTCGCTGCGCCGCTACCTCGCGCGCGGCCGTCCGCATCTCGACAGGCGCCACAGATCCGAGCTCTTCCTCAACGCCCAAGGCGGGGCGCTCACGCGGGCCGGTGTCTTCCTCATCCTCCGCCGCCTCGCCGGGAAGGCGGGTCTCGAGCCCGAGCGCGTCCACCCCCACCTCCTGCGCCATTCGTTCGCGACGCACCTGCTCGAGGGCGGCGCGGATCTCCGCTCCGTCCAGGAGATGCTCGGCCATTCCGACCTCTCGACGACGGAGCGGTACACACACGTATCCGACCGCCGCCGGCGCGAGCTGTACTTCCAGGCGCACCCGCACGCGCGCAAGAAGGCCTGACTACTTCCGCGGCTGCTTGCGCTTCAGCAACTGTGCGGTCTTCGCGGCGGCCTGGCGCAGCTGCGGATCGGCCTCGTCGTCCTGACCGATCCCCTCGAGCAGCACGATCGTCTCGCGCTGCGGTGAGCCGTTCTTGAGGCAGAGCACGGCGAGGCGGCGCACCGCGGCGTTGCCGTCCGCGTTCACGAGCGTGTGCAGGAGCGGTCGGACGCTGTTGACGGTGCTCGGATGGTCGCGCGACAGCAGCTCGAGCGAGAGCAGCGCCGAGCCTCGACAGGCCGGGCTCTCGTCGTCGAGCCCGCGTCGGAGCAGCTCCTCCTTCGCGCGCCAGCGGAACTGCCCGAGCGCGCGATAGGCGACTGCGCGCTGGCGGAAATCGGCGCTGCGCGCAGCGGCCTCGAGCTCGTCGCCCCACTCCGCCCGCAGATCCGCGAGCTCACGTTCCGACCCTGCCTGGGCGAGCTCGTCGGCACGGATCGCAGCTTCGGCGAGCGTCACAGAGGGGAATCTACCGACGCAGCGGCGCAAACGACTTCGCTAGATTCGCCCGCATGGCGCACAAGGTGGTTCTCATTCCCGGCGACGGCACCGGCCCCGAGCTGACGGAGGCGACGCGGCGCGTGCTCGAGGCGACCGGCGTCGAGTTCGACTGGGACGTCCAGGAGGCCGGCGCGGACGTGATGGACCGCTACGGCGGCAATCCGCTCCCGCCCGACGTCCTCGACGCGATCCGGGAGGCGGGCGTCGCGCTCAAGGGGCCGATCACGACTCCGATCGGAGGCGGCTTCCGCTCCGTCAACGTCGCGCTGCGCAAGGAGCTCGACATGTACGCACAGGTGCGCCCCTGCAAGAGCTATCCCGGAGTGCGCAGCCGCTTTCAGGACGTCGACCTGATCATCGTGCGCGAGAACACCGAGGATCTCTACGCGGGCATCGAGTACGAGCAGGGCACACCGGACGCCGAGGAGCTCATCTCCTGGATCGAGTCCAAGGGCGGCCGCCTGCGCAACCGCGACGCCGGCATCTCGATCAAGCCGATCTCCGTCACCGGCACCCGCCGGATCTTCGAGTTCGCCTTCGACTACGCGCGCACGTACGGCCGCAAGAAGATCACCTGCGTCCACAAGGCGAACATCATGAAGTTCAGCGACGGCCTCTGGCTGCGCGTAGCGCGCGAAGTCGCGGCCGAGAACGACGACATCCAGTTCGACGACCGGATCGTCGACAACATGTGCATGCAGCTCGTCCAGCGTCCCGAGGAGTACGACGTCCTCGTGCTGCCGAACCTCTACGGCGACGTCCTCTCGGACCTCTGCGCCGGCATGATCGGCGGCCTCGGGGTCGCGCCCGGCGCGAACTACGGCGAGCGGGTAGCGGTCTTCGAGCCGACGCACGGCTCGGCGCCGAAGTATGCCGGACAGAACAAGGTCAACCCGATCGCCGAGCTCCTCTCCGGGATGTTGATGCTCCGCCACCTCGGCGAGCAGACGGCGGCGCTGCGCGTCGAGCGCGCGATCGCCGACGTGATCGCGGAGGGCGGGAGCGTGACGTACGACATGAAGCCGACCCGCAACGACCCGACGGCGGTCGGGACGAGCGAGGTCGCGGACGCAATCATCGAGAAGCTGGAGGCTGGGGTGCCGGTATGAGCGCGAGACGGAAGATCACAGTCGTCGGCGCAGGGAACGTCGGTGCGACGTGCGCGCAGGTGCTTGCCACGCGCGACTACGCCGACGTCGTGCTCGTCGACATCAAGGAAGGGCTGCCGCAGGGCAAGGCGCTCGACATCAACCAGATGGGGGCGGTGCTCGGCTACGAGCCGAACGTCACCGGCTCCAACGGCTACGAGGAGACGGCCGGCTCGTCGGTGGTCGTGATCACGGCCGGCCTGCCGCGATCGCCGGGGATGAGCCGCGACGACCTCGTCTCGACGAACGAGAAGATCGTCGCGGACGTGACGGAGAAGGTGACGGCGCAGAGCCCGGACGCGATCCTGATCGTCGTCTCGAATCCCCTCGACGCGATGTGCCACGTCGCGAAGAACGTCTCCGGCCGGCCGAAGGAGCGCGTCTTCGGCATGGCGGGGATTCTCGACACGGCGCGGTTCTCGACCTTCATCGCCTGGGAGACCGGGTCGTCGGTGAAGGACGTGCAGGCGATGGTGCTCGGCGGCCACGGCGACCAGATGGTCCCCGTCGTCTCGGCGACGACCGTCGGCGGCGTGCCGCTGCGCAAGCTCGTCGCCGAGGACAAGATCGAGGCGATGGTCGCGCGTACCGCGAAGGGAGGCGGTGAGCTCGTCAACCTCATGGGCACGTCGGCGTGGTACGCGCCCGGCGCCGCCGCGGCGCAGATGGTCGACTCGATCATGCTCGACGAGAAGCGCGTGCTCCCGTGCACGGCGTACCTCGAGGGCGAGTACGGCATCGACGGCCTGTACATGGGCGTGCCCGTCAAGCTCGGCCCGAGCGGGATCGAGCAGATCGTGGAGCTCGACCTCACCGACGCCGAGCGCAGCGCGCTGCAGGCCTCCTCCGAAGCGGTCCGCGAGGTGGTCGCCGTCCTCGCGAGCTAGCGGCCGCTGAACTGCTGGTAGAGCAGGAACACGTTGAGGACGGTGATCAGCGCCGCGATGGCGACGGCGATCGACGTGGTGGTGCGCCTGTTGACGTGAACGCCCATCAGGTCGCGGCGGCTCGTGAGGTGGACGAGCGGGATCAGCGCGAACGGGATTCCGAACGAGAGCACGACCTGACTGAGCACGAGTGCGCTCGTCGGGCTGACGCCGAGGGCGAGGACGACGAGCGCCGGGATCATGGTGACGAGTCGGCGGAGCACGAGCGACACGCGGAGGTTGACGAAGCCGGCCATCACGACCTGGCCGGCGTACGTGCCCACGCTCGACGAGGAGGCGCCCGAGGCGAGCAGCGCGACGGCAAACGCAAGCGCGGCCGTGCCGCCCACGAGGTTGCCGAAGCCGGCGTGCGCCTGCTGGATCGTCGTGACGTGCGTGTGCCCGGTTCCGTGGAACAGCTTCGCCGCTACCGCGAGCATCGCCATGTTCACGATGCCCGCGAGGCCGAGCGCGATCAGCACGTCGAGCCGCTCGAACCTGAGGACACGGCCCCGCTCGGCGTCGCTTCGCGTGGGCATCCGCCGCTGGGTGAGCGCCGAGTGGAGATAGATCGCATGCGGCATCACGGTCGCCCCGATGATCCCGACCGCGAGGTAGAGCGACTGCGTGCCGTGCAGGTCCGGGAGCAGGCCCCGCGCCGATGCGGACGCCGAGGGCCCGATCTTCAGCGTCTCGTAGAGAAAGCCGAGGAAGATGATCCCGAGCAACCCGGTGATCGCGAGCTCGAAGCGGCGGTAACCGTGCCGTTGCAGCTCCAGGATCCCGAACGCGATGAAGCCGGTCATCACGCCGGCGACGAGCAGCGGCACGTGGAAGAGCAGGTTGAGCCCGAGCGCGGCGCCGAGGAACTCGGCGACGTCGGTCGACATCGCCATCAGCTCCGCCTGCACCCACAGCCCCCAGCTGACCGGGCGCGGGTAACGCTCGCGACAGAGCTCGGGCAGGTTTCGGTCGGTGACGACGCCGAGCTTCGCCGACAGGTACTGGATGAGCATCGCCATCACGTTGGCGGCGAGCACGACCCACAGCAGCAGGTAGCCGAACCGGGCGCCGCCCTGCACGTTGGTGGCGAAGTTGCCCGGATCGACGTAGGCGATCGCGGCGACGAACGCCGGCCCCAGCATCGCGAGCGTCGCCCGCAGACGGCCCTTCGCGAGGAGCCGCTCCAGCGCGCTCGCCTCCTGCGCGAACGGGACCGGGAGCGAGCCGCCCTCGACCGCCACCGCCGGCACCGGCTCGGCGGGCGGCGGCGTCACGGCTTCCTCGCCGCGGTCACGCGCATCGCGCGCGCCAGGGTCGCCCCGAGCACGTGCACCTCGTCGCCGAAGCGGACGAAGAGCGGCCCGTCGAACGGCTGCTTCTCGATCAGCTCGAACTCGGCCCCCGGCGCGATCCCCTGCTCGGTCAGGAAGCGGAGCATCTCCGGATCGGAGTCTGAGACGCGGACGAACGTGCCCGCGGCGCCCGGCTCGAGCGCATCGAGGCTGCGACTCTCGACGTCGACGATCGCCAGCTCGCGGTCCGGGATCGGATCGCCGTGCGGATCGAGCGTCGGGTTGCCGAGATCGGCCGCGATCACCTCCTCGAGCTCCTCGGAGAGGACGTGCTCGAGCACCTCCGCCTCCGCATCCACCGAGTCCCACGCCATCCCGAGCCGCTCGGCCAGGTACAGCTCGAGCAGCCGGTGATGCCGCAGCACCTCGAGCGCCACCTTGCGGCCCGACTCCGTCAGACGGGCGCCGCGGTAGCTCTCGTGCACGATCAGCCCCAGCGCGTCGAGCTTCTTCAGCATCCCGGAGACCGACGCCGGGCGCACCCCCAGGCGCTCCGCCAGGGCGGTCGTCGAGGCGACTCCGACGCGACTCTCGAGCGCGTAGATCGCCTTCGCGTAGTCCTGGATCGCCGCGGAAAGTTCGAGTTGCGAAGCTACTACTTTAGGCATGCCTACAAATTAGCTGAGGAGCGCGGATCTCGCAACCCGTCGGATAGGCTCGCCCGATGATCGAGACGCTCGCGGAGGGGCCGGAGCCGTGGACCTCGGGCTGACGGGCCGGACCGCGCTCGTCACAGGCGCCTCCTCCGGCCTCGGGCTGGCGAGCGCGGAGGCGCTCGCGGCCGAAGGGGCGAACGTCGCGATGCTCGGCCGCCGGCGGGAGCTGCTCGAGCGCGAGGCCGCCCGCGTCGGCGGGCTCGCCGTCCCCGGCGACGTCACCGTCCCCCGCGACCTCGAGCGGGCGGTCGAGGCGACGAGCGGGGCCTTCGGCGGCATCGACGTCCTCGTCTGGAACGGAGGCGGGCCGCCGCCCGGCACCGGCACCGAGGTGACGCCGGACTCGCTTCAGCTGGCGCTCGAGCTGCTGCTCGCGCCGGCCGTCCGGCTCGTCCACCTCTGCCTGCCCCATCTCGAGCGCAGCGCGGGCGGGCGCATCGTCGCGATCACCTCGATCGCGGCGAAGGAGCCGGTCGACCACCTCGCGCTCTCGAACGCGTTCCGGCCGGCCGTGAGCGGCTGGCTGAAGACGCTCTCCCGCGAGCTCGGGCCGAGCGGGATCACCGTCAACTGCGTGGCGCCCGGTCGCATCGCCACGGCGCGGCTCGAGCAGTTGTATCCGCAAGGCCCGTCCGAAGCAGACTTCGCCGACATCCCGCTCCGCCGCTGGGGGACGCCGCGCGAGCTCGGCGACGTCGTCTGCTTCCTCGCCTCCGAGCCGGCCCGCTACGTCACCGGCCAGACGATCGTCGTCGACGGCGGCCTCCAGCGGTCTCTCTTCTGAGCGCCTCTGTACGCTGACCTCGTGGCCAGCGGCGTCCGCGTCTTCACACCACTCCGGATCGCCGGCGCGCTCGTGGGCCTCGTCCTCGCTGCCGGGGTGGCCCTCTACCTCGTTCCGTCGAACGACTACCTGCTGCTGCCCGACGGAGCGCATCCCGTCGCCCCGCTCGTCCGCGTCCAGGGCGGCCACAATCCGAAGGACGACGGCGGCATCTACTTCGTGGACGTCTTCGAGCGGCGCGCGAGCATGCTCGAGTCGCTCTTCCCGTTCATCCGCTCGGGCTCGACCCTCGTGCCGGCGGACCTGCTCGTACCCCCGGGCCTGAGCGACACGGCGCAGCGTCAGGCGGACCTGCGTGAGATGACGGTCTCGCAGCAGGTCGCGGCGGCGGTCGCGCTGCGCCGGCTCGGCTATCACGTCGTCGCGAAGCCGAACGGCGTCATCGTCGACGCGGTCGATCTCGGCACGCACGCCGTCGGCAAGCTCGAGCCGACGGACGTGATCGTGTCGGTGAACGGCGTCGCGACACCGACGGTCGCGCGCCTGCGAAGCGTGCTCGCGCATACGCATCCCGGGCAGGTGGCGAGGCTCGGTGTGCGCCGGGGCGCGGAGCAGCTGACCGTGAGCGTGAAGACGATCGCCGATCCGCAGGACCCGCGCCGCGCGATCGTCGGGTTCGCGCCCGACCAGTCGGCACTCATCAAGCTGCCTCTTCGCGTGCAGATCAACGCCGGCAACGTCGGCGGGCCGTCCGCCGGCCTCGCGTTCGCGCTCGAGGTGATGGAGAAGCTCGGGCGCAACGTCGACCGCGGCTACAAGGTCGCCGCCACGGGCCAGCTCGACCTCGACGGGGCCGTCGAGCCGATCGGCGGGGTCAAGCAGAAGACCTTCGGCGTCCGGGAGGCGAAGGCGGACGTGTTTCTCGTTCCGGCTGGGGATAACGCGGCCGAGGCCCGACGCTACGCGCACGGGCTCCGGATCATCGCTGTGAAAAGTTTTCCACAGGCGTTGCGGGCGCTGGCAACGCTGCCTCTGAGGCACTAGCGCGACGGGTTTTCCACAGGAGGAAACTCCCGGAAATTCGTCAGTTTTCGTCCCCGGCAACGCTTTGCTTCGGGGGGTTCGCGTCCTATCATCGCGGGTCGGAGCACTGCGGCTTCGACAGATTTACCGACTAGATGGCCAACAGAGCTAAAGCAACCTGCAACGATTGCTATTTCCGCCGCGCGGGTCTGTGCGCCCTTCCCGGCGACGCGATCTGCCCGACGTTCCGGGCCCACTCGGTCGGCCGCCTGTCGCCACCGCCGCAGCCGCGGCTCGTCGCGCGCCCGCTCGCTCAGGCCAACGCGGCGTAAGATCCGCGGGTGCGCTTCCTGCCGCGCCGCCCCCACGTCGACACCAGCCAGATCGAGGAGAACTGGCAACCGAGGCTGTACGCCCGGCTGCTCGCGCTCGTCGTGCTCGTCGCCTACGCGATCGCGTTCGTGCTCGAGAACCGAAAGCACGTCAGCCTGCACTTCGTGTTCACCACGGCGAGGGTGTCGCTCGTCTGGCTCGTACTGCTCTCGCTCGCCCTCGGCGCAGCGGCCGGGATCCTGCTCGCGCAGCTAGAGCGCCGGCGTCGGCGCCGCAGCGCTCCGAAGTAGCGGCGCGAGCCGCGAGACGCCGTCGGCGATCTGCTCCGGCGAGACGAAGCTGTACGCGAGCCGGAGCTCGTGCTCGCCGCCGAGATGGCCCGCGAAGAAGTCGTTGCCCTTGACGAAGGTGACGCCGACGCCCTCGGCGGCGACCTGGAGGTCGTCGGCGCGGACGTCCGGTGGCAGGTCGACCCAGAGGAAGTAGCCGCCCTGGGGGTGGCTCCAGGTCGCGGTCGCCGGGAAGTCGCGCTCGAGCGCGGCGAGCATCGCGTCGCGCCGCTCCTTGAGCAGTCCGTTGACGCGCACGATGTTCGACTCGAAGATGCCGCGGTCGAGGAACTCGAACACGGTCGCCTGCGTCAGGAACGGGGGCGAGATGTAGGTCGAGACGGCGCGCGCCTCCACCCTCGCCGCGAGCTCTTGCGGCAGGACGAGATAGCCGACGCGGACCCCGGGAGCGATCGTCTTCGAGAAGGAGCATGCGTATGCGACGCGCTCGCCGCGGCCGTCCAGGTCGAACAGCGTCGGCAGCGGCTCGCCCTCGAAGCGGACGAGTCCGTAGGGATCGTCCTCGAGGATGAACAGGTCGTGCTCGTGCGCGACCTCGATCAGATGGCGGCGTCGCTCGAGCGAGAGCGTGCGGCCGCTCGGATTCTGAAAGGTCGGGTTCGTGTACAGGAACGCCGGCGGCGGGCCGTCGCGGAGGTCGCGCTCGAGCACCTCCGAGTCGAGCCCTTCGTCGTCGAGCGGGACCGCGACGACCTCGGCGCGAAGCCGCGAGAGGATCTTCAGCGGCCGGTCGTACGCCGGCGCCTCGACGAACACGCGGTTGCCGGCCCCGACGAGCTCGTCCGCGAGGAAGCCGAAGCCCTGGAGCGAGCTCGTCGTCACGACGACGCGGGCGGGCTCGACGCCGTGGCGGGCGCCGATCCACTCGCGCAGCGGCCCATACCCGCCGCCCGGCCCGTACGAGAGCACGGTGCGGCCGTCGCGCTCGATCACGGCGCGCGCGCAGTCGGCCAGCTCGGCGATCGGCAGGCACTCGGGCGCGGGCACACCGCGCGCAAAGGAGACGACATCCACGAGGCTCAGTCTAGATACCGGGACGACGGCTCAGCGCCGCATCCGCTCGGCGACGAGCTCGGCCACCTCGGTCGGGGTGGTGCCGACCTCGATGCCGCGCGCCTCGAGCGCCTCCTTCTTCGCCTGCGCCGTGCCCGCCGAGCCGGAGATGATCGCGCCAGCGTGGCCCATGGTCTTGCCGGGCGGCGCCGAGAAGCCGGCGATGTAGGAGAGGACCGGCTTCGTCACGTGCTCGGCGATGAACTGCGCCGCCTTCTCCTCCTCGTCGCCGCCGATCTCGCCGACCATCACGATCAGCTCCGTCTGCGGGTCGTCCTCGAACTTCGCGAGCACGTCGACGAACGAGGAGCCGACCACCGGGTCGCCGCCGATGCCGACGATCGTCGAGTTGCCGAGGCCGAGCTGCGTCAGCTCGTGCCCGATCTGGTACGTGAGCGTGCCGGAGCGCGAGACGAGCCCGACCGAGCCCTCGCTGAAGATCTCGGCCGGGATGATGCCGACGTTCGCCTTGCCGGGCGAGAGCACGCCGGGGCAGTTGGGGCCGACCATGGTCACGCCCTTCGGCCGGAGGTACGTGTACGCGTGCAGCATCTCGTGCACGGGGACGTGCTCGGTGATGCAGATCACGATGCCGATTCCGGCGTCGACCGCCTCGTAGATGGCGTCCGCCGCGAAGCGCGCGGGAACGAAGATGAGCGTCGTGTTCGCGCCCGCCTTCTCGACCGCGTCGGCGACCGTGTCGAACACGGGGATCCCCTCGACGTCCTGGCCGCCCTTGCCCGGCGTGACGCCGGCGACGACGTTCGTGCCGTAGGCCCGGTTGCGCAGTCCGTGGAAGCGGCCCTCGCTGCCGGTCAGGCCCTGAACGACGAGGCGGGTGTCGTTGTCGACGACGATCGCCATCAGGCGCGCCTCACTCCCTTGATCACGAGCGTCGGCAGCGGCATCCAGCCGTCGACGATGCGGTCGCCGAGCAGCTCGCGCACGCGCTTTGCGTCCTCGCCGGTGCAGCCGGCCCGCTCGAGCCAGGGCTCGATCTCGAGCGGACGGTCCATGTGCCGGCTGTCGGCGACCTCGAGCCCGGCGAGCTCGAAGAAGCTCTCCCATTCGGACACGGCGTAGTTGCGCACGTGACTCGGGTCGCGGACGCGGTCGGCCTCTTCGGACGACTCGCTGACGAAGGTGTTGTCGCAGACGACGACGCGTCCCCGGGCGACGCGCGCCATCTCCTTGACGGCGGCGACGACGTCGGCGAAGTGGTGCGCGGCGAGCCGACAGGCGACTGCGTCGAAGCTCGCGTCCGCGAAGGGAAGGTGCTCGGCCGGGCCGATCACGTCGGGCTGCATCCCGGGAGCGGGATCGACGGTGACGACCGTGCAGCCCGCCTCGCGGAGCCGGCGGGCGACGTGGCCGCCGCCGGTCGCGACGTCGAGCGCGGTCACCCCCGTGCCGGGCTCGCACCAGGCGACGGTGAGGTCGAGGTCGTCGCCGGCCGAGTGGATCGCGCTCGTGCGGTATGCCTCCGCCCGCCCCGACCAGACGTCGCTCATCGCGCCAGCTCCACTGCCCTGCGGGCTCCGTCCAGCATCGTCGCCTCCGGATGGATGTTCGGCTTGCCCGCATTCGCAAGGATCTGCCGTGCCTCGACGGCGTTCGTCCCGTCCAGCCGGACGACGATCGGATAGCGCGACATGTCGAGCCGGTCGAGCGCTTCGAGGATCCCGCGCGCGACCTCGTCGCAGCGCGTGATGCCGCCGAAGATGTTGAAGAAGATCGACTTCACCTGGGGGTCGCGCGTGATCACCTCGAGCGCGTCGACGACGCCCTCCGCCGAGCCGCCGCCGCCGAGATCGCAGAAGTTCGCCGGTTTGCCGCCGACGTGCGCGACCACGTCGACCGTCGACATGGAGAGGCCTGCCCCGTTGCCGCAGATGCCGACGCTGCCGTCGAGCTTCACGTACGTGACGCCCTTCTCGCGCGCGAACGTCTCGAGCGGGTCGGCAGCCGCGGTGTCGCGCATCTCGGCGATGTCGGGATGGCGGAAGAGCGCGTTGTCGTCGACGGTGAACTTCGAGTCGAGCGCCTTCACCTCGCCCGCCGGCGTCACGATCAGCGGGTTGATCTCGCAGAGCATCGCGTCGAACTCGACGAACGCGCGGTAGAGCTTCTCGACGATCGCCGCGATCTGCTTCTGCTCGGACTGGTCCTCGACCTTGGCACCGTAGACGAGGCGGCGCGCGACCCACGGCTGGAAGCCCTCGGTCGGGTCGACGTGCAGCCGGACGAGCGCCTCGGGGCTCTCCTCGGCGACCTGCTCGATCTCGACGCCGCCCTGCGTCGTGAACATGAACAGCGGCTTCTTCGCGCCGCGGTCGAACGTGATCGAGAGGTAGTACTCCTTCGCGATGTCCGACGCCTGCTCGATCCAGAGCCGGCGCACGACGTGGCCGCGGATGTCGAGACCGAGGATCTGCTTCGCAGTCTGCTCGACCTCGTCCGGACCGGTCGCGAGCTTCACGCCGCCGGCCTTGCCGCGGCCGCCGGTGAGCACCTGAGCCTTGACGACGACGGGGCCGCCGAGCTCCTGCGCGGCCGCGCGGGCCTCCTGGGGCGAGTCGGCGCGGCGCCCGTTCGAGACCGGGATGCCGACGCGCCGGAAGAGCTCCTTGCCCTGGTACTCGTAGAGGTCCACGGCGGGTGACTCTAGCGACCCGTGTCTAGAGTGAGCGCGTGGACGCGATCGTCGCCGAGCAGCTCACGAAGCGGTACAAGACGGTCCAGGCGCTCGACGGCGTCTCGTTCTCCGTCCGGGACGGCGAGGTGTTCGCGCTGCTCGGCCCCAACGGCGCCGGCAAGTCGACGACGGTGCGCGTCCTGACGACGCTCACGCGCCCCGACTCGGGGCGGGCCCTCGTGGGCGGCGAGGACGTCGTCCGCCAGCCGGGTCGCGTCCGGCGCGCGATCGGCTACGTCGCGCAGGACTCCGGGGTCGACTGGGAGGCGACCGGGCGCGAGAACATGCTCCTCCAGGGGCGGATCCACGGCATGGCCGGCCGGCCTTTGCACGCGCGCGTGGACGAGCTGCTCGGGCTCGTCGGGCTGGACGAGGCGGCCGACCGGATCGCGCGCGGCTACTCGGGCGGCATGAAGCGGCGGCTCGACATCGCCATCGGCCTCGTCCACAAGCCGCGGGTGCTCTTCCTCGACGAGCCGACGACCGGCCTCGACCCGGAGGCGCGCGCCGCGATGTGGGTCGAGGTCGAGCGCCTCGCCCGGCAGGAGAGCCTGACGATCCTGCTCACGACGCACTACCTCGAAGAGGCCGACCGGCTCGCCGAGCGCGTCGCGATCGTCAGCCGCGGCAGGATCGTCGTCGAGGGGACGCCGGAGGCCCTGAAGGCCGGCCTGCACGGCGAGTCCGTGAGCGTCGAGCTGCGCGACTCCGACGGCCGCCTCGCCGAGGCGGTGCAGGTCGTGCAGGCGCTCGACGGCGCCGACGAGGTCCACGTCGAGGGACGGGTGGTTCGCGCACGCGTTCCCAACGGCGCGCAGGCGATCCCGACGATCCTCTCGGCGCTCGACGGCCGCGGCTTTCCGGTCGCGTCGGTGACGACCGCGCGCCCGTCGCTCGACGACGTCTACCTGCACTACACCGGCCGCGACTTCGCCGCCGAGGACGAGGAGCACACGCCGGTCGCGCGGGCGTGGGGACGCTGATGCCGCAGGTGCTGCGCCACACCGGCTGGATGGTCGTGCGCCAGGCACGCAACCTCATGCGCGAGCCGATCTGGATCGCGATGATGGTGATCCAGCCGATGATCTGGCTGCTCCTCTACGGGCAGCTGTTCTCGAAGGTGACGGCGCTGCGCGGCGGCGCGAGCAGCTACGTCGAGTTCCTCACGCCCGGGATCGTGTGCATGAACGCGTTCTTCGGCGGCACGTGGTCGGGGATGGCGATGATCAACGACCTCGACCGGCACGTCGTCGACCGCTTCCTCGCGGCGCCCGCTTCGCGGCTCGCGATCGTCCTCTCGCAGGTCGCACGTGCGGGCATCACCGCGATCCTCCAGGCGCTGATCCTGCTGCTCGTGGGGCTCGCCCTCGGCGTGCGCGTGCACGGCGGCGTGCTCGGCTGGTTCGTCGTCTGCGCCGCGTCGGCGCTGCTCGCGATGGTCTTCTCCGGCTTCTCGAACGGCGTCGCGCTGCTGCTCCGCCGCGAGGCGTCGATGATCGCGACCGCGAACTTCGTCGGCCTGCCGTTGATGTTCCTCTCGTCGATCCTCCTCTCGACGGCGCTGATGCCCGGCTGGATCAGCGCCATCTCGCGCTTCAACCCGGTCAACTGGGGCGTGCACGCCGCCCGCAACGCCGTCGTCGTCGGCGGCGACTGGGGCCCGACCGGAGAGTTCCTGCTCTTCCTCGTCGCAGCGACGGCGGTCACGTGCGCGTTCGCGACGTGGACGTTCCGCGCGTACCAGCGATCCATCTAGCCCGCGAGCACGCAGATCACCTGGCCGTGGGCGATGCCCTGGCCCGGCTGCACCGACAGCTCGGTGACCGTGCCGGCGCGGTGCGCGTGCACCTCGTTCTCCATCTTCATCGCCTCGACGATGCAGATCACCTGGCCCGCCTCGACCTCGTCGCCGTCGGCGACCGGCACGGCGAGCACCGTCCCCTGCATAGGCGAGACGATCGCGTCGCGGCCGGCAGCGCCGCCGCCGGCGGCGTGCACGCGCTCGTGCCGGCGCCGCGCGAGACCGGCCCACGGCGGCTCCCGGTCGACGACCCGCACCTCGAACCGCCGTCCGTCCACCTCGACCGTCCGCACCCGCTCGACGGTCCGGCCCCGCCCAGCAAGTAACAAGTTGTTACTTGCGGCTCCGAAGGCGGCTCCGCCGTCCAGCGCGGCCGCCCGCCCGGCCAGCTCGTCGGACTCGACCAGGCCGTGGCACGTCTCGCCGCGGATGAAGCACTCGTGCGAGAGCAGCGCCCGGTGGAAGCCGATCAGCGTCGTGGGGCCCTCGATCAGGAACTCGTCGAGGGCGCGCAGCATCCGCCGCCGCGCGTGCTCCCGGTCGGCGCCGTGGACGATCAGCTTCGCGATCATCGGGTCGTAGACGCCGGAGACCTCGTTGCCCACGCCGACGCCGGAGTCGACGCGGACGCCGGGCCCCGCAGGCTCGCGATACGCCGTGACGAGCCCCGGCGCCGGCAGGAAGCCGCGCGCCGCGTCCTCCGCGTTGATGCGGCACTCGATCGCGTGCCCGCGCAACTCGATCTCGGCCTGCCTCACCGACAGGGGCTCACCCTGCGCGACGCGGATCTGCTCGCGGACGAGATCGACGCCCGTGACCATCTCCGTGACGGTGTGCTCGACCTGGATGCGCGTGTTCATCTCCATGAAGAAGTACTCGCCGTCCCTCGTGAGCAGCCCCTCGATCGTCCCCGCGGAGCGGTAGCCGGCCGCGCGCGCCGCGTCGACGCCGATCTGGCCGATCCGCGCCCGCAGCTCCGCATCGACCGCCGGCGACGGCGTCTCCTCGACGAGCTTCTGGTGGCGGCGCTGAATCGTGCAGTCGCGCTCGCCGAGGTGGACGACGTTGCCGTGACCGTCGGCGAGCACCTGTACCTCGACGTGGCGCGGGTCGAGGATCAGCTTCTCGACGTAGACGTCAGGGTTCGCGAAGTAGGACAGGCCCTGGCGCTGCGCCGTCCCGAAGGCGCGCTCCGCCTGCGCAGGCTCCTCGACGACCTCCATCCCCTTGCCGCCGCCGCCGGCGGACGCCTTGATCAGGAGCGGGTAGCCGATCGACTGGCCGAGCGCGAGCAGCTCCTCGACGGATCGCACCGGCTCGGTCGTGCCCGGGATGATCGGCACGCCGGCGTCCTGCATCGCCCGCCGTGCCCGCGTCTTCTCGCCCATCAGCTCGATCGCCTCGGGCGGCGGCCCGATCCAGACGAGGCCCGCCTCCTCGACCGCGTGGGCGAACAGGGAGTTCTCGGCGAGGAAGCCGTACCCGGGATGGACGGCACCCGCGCCCGACCTGAGCGCGGTCTCGACGAGCGTCCCGGCCTTCAGGTAGCTCTCGGCGGCCGGCGCGGGCCCGACCAGGTACGACTCGTCCGCGTAGCGGACGTGCAACGCATCACGGTCCGCCTCGGAGTAGACGGCCACGGAGGCGAGGCCGAGCTCCCGCAGCGTGCGGAAGATGCGGATCGCGATCTCGCCGCGATTGGCGACCAGGACCTTCTCGAACATGACCGGGTCTATTGTCTCGCTTGGTGAGCCCCGCCGATCAGCTGACCGTCGCGCGCGCCCTTTCCGTTCCGGTGGTCGTGGTGCTGTTCGCGTGGCCGTCCTCGGGACACGCGTACTGGGCGACGGGAGTCTTCTGCGCCGGGATGACGACCGACTGGTTCGACGGACGGCTCGCGCGCCGCCACGGGCGAACGTCGCCGCTCGGCTCGTTGCTCGACCCGATCGCGGACAAGGTGCTCGTGCTGGGGATGCTCGTGATGCTCGTCGGACAGCACGTCGTGCCCGCATGGATGGTGGCGGCGATCGTCGTCCGCGAGGTGCTGATCACCGGCCTGCGGCAGGCGGCGATCGAGCGCGGGATCGTGCTCGCCGCGCGCGACCTCGGCAAGCTCAAGACCTGGGCCCAGGCGATCGCCGCCGGACTCGGGGGCTTCGCCGCCGCGGGCGCGTGGGGGACGAGGGTCGCGTGGTGGTCGCTGCTCGTCGCGGTCGCGCTCACCTGGATCTCGGGGCTCGACTACGCCCGCAGCGCCCCGAAGCTGTTCCGGCCGCGCGCGACGGGCTAGTAGTCGGGTTGGTCCAGGTCGTCCTCGCGGCGCGGCAGGAGCGCCTGAGCCCACGGAGAGGGCCGTTCCTCCCGGGCATCGGCCTCCAGGGCGGCCTCGATGGCCGCCCGCTCCTCCTCCGTCGGGTGAGGCGTGATCTCGAGAGCCATATCGGTGCAGGCTAAAGTCTCCGCGGGCCGACGTCGATCTGAGGTGTAGTGGGCCGAGGTCTCGCCGCCGCCGTTGCCGTTCTCACGCTGGTCCACGCCGGCGCCGCTGCCGCATCCGGGCAGCCGGAGCGCTCGTGGGCGGCGCCCCAGATCCAGGCCGTCACGGCCGCCGGCCTGATGGGGACGAGGACGCCGGCCACGTTCCGCCCGGACGACCCGCTGACGACTCAGGCGCTCGCCAACCTCCTCTTCGGCCTCTCGCAGATCGTGTTCGCTCCCCCGCCTCCGCTTCTCCCGGTCGGTCCCTCGCCGCCGGTCCCGCCCGTCGCGCCCGATCCCGGCACGACCGACCCGACGACGACCACGCCCATGGCGCCGCCGGCGGGGACGACCGACCCGACGACGACCACGCCCATGGCGCCGCCGGCGGGGACGACCGACCCGACCCAGACGACGACTCCGGTCACGACGACGCCGACGACCACGACCACGACGACCGAGCCCGCGCCCGTCCAGCCGCCGCCCGCTCCGGCCACGCCGCCGAAGGTCGCGAACCCCGGCGCCCGCGTGACCATGACGACGCTCGACGCCCGGTTCGTCTCGGCGCTCGGCCTCTCGGACGCCGCCGCCGAGTTCGCTCGGGGCGCGCGGGCGGCCGGGCTGAAGGTGCCGGCGCGCTTCGGGAACGAGGTCGTCGCCCGCCTGCTCGGCCTGCGTACCAATCATCCCGCCGTCGAGGACTCGATCGAGCTGCTTCCGAACGACCCGGCCACGCGGGCCGAGGCCGCGTACTCGGCGGCAGCGGTGCTCCAGCTCGGCGGCTGGGAGGCGGCAGGCGTCCAGAGCCTCGCCGACAGCTTCGCGCTGCCGCAGCTCTCCGCCTGGCAGATCCGGATCCTCGACACCGCGGTGGCGCGCATCGGCATGCCCTACGTCTGGGGCGGCACGAGCGACGGCCCCGAGGTCGACTTCGGCGTCCCGGCGCGAGGCGGCTACGACTGCTCCGGCTTCGTCTGGCGCGTCTACAAGCTTCATCCCTATCCGAACGAAGGCGACCTCGCCTCGGTCATCCGCGGGCGCACCACCTTCCAGATGAGCGGCGAGGTTCCCGCCTCGGAGCGGGTCGGCTTCGCCGACCTGCAGCCGGCCGACGTGCTCTTCTTCGGCGCCCACGGGCCGAGCTCTCAGCCCTCCGAGATCGACCACACGGCCATCTACCTCGGCAACGGCTGGTTCATCCAGTCCTCCGGCGAGGGCGTGGCCCTGGCGACCCTCACCGGCTACTACCGGCAGGAGTTCGCCTGGGCGCGGCGGCCGCTCCGCGAGGCCGGCCTGTCCGGTTAGGTTCCGGCCTCAATGGCCGTCGCCGAAGGGTTGCTTCGACAGGAGCTTGCGCGCTTCGAGCGCGAGCATCCGCGCTCGCGAGAGCTCGCGGAACGGGCGCAGGCGTCGCTCCTCGCCGGCGTGCCGATGCACTGGATGGTGCGCTGGGCGGGCGGATTCCCGTTGTTCGCGGTCGAGGCGCACGGTGCGCGCTTCCGCGACGTCGACGGCCTCGAGTACGTCGACTTCTGTCTGGGCGACACGGGGGCGATGGCGGGGCACTCGCCGGAGCCGACAGTCCGCGCGGTCGCCGAGCAGGCTGTGCGCGGGATCACGCTGATGCTGCCGAGCGAGGACGCGCTGCTCGTCGCGGAGGAGCTCGCGCGACGCTTCGGACTGCTGCGCTGGCAGTTCGCGCTCACGGCCACGGACGCGAACCGGTTCGTGATCCGCCTCGCGCGGCAGATCACGGGCAGGTCGAGGATCCTCACCTTCAACTGGTGCTACCACGGCACGGTCGACGAGACCTTCGCGACCCTCGACGCTGCCGGGCGCGTCGTCCCGCGCGAGGGCAACCTCGGCCCGCCGGTGCCGCTCGACGAGACGACGCGCGTCGTCGAGTGGAACGACGCCGACGCGCTCGAGCGCGAGCTCGCGCACGGCGACGTCGCCTGCGTGCTCGCCGAGCCGGCGCTCACCAACATCGGCATCGTCCTGCCCGAGCCCGGCTTCCACCAGCGGCTGCGCGAGATCACGCGCCGTCACGGGACGGTCCTGATCATCGACGAGACGCACACGCTCTGTGCCGGCCCGGGCGGCTACACGCGCGCGTACGGGCTCGAGCCGGACATGCTCACGGTCGGCAAGTCGATCGGCGGCGGCATCGCCTGCGCGGCATACGGATTCAGCGAGGAGACCGCGGCGCGGGTGGAGGCGTCGGTGCCGCGCGAGGAGTCGGACATCGGCGGCGTCGGCGGCACGCTCGCGGCGAACGTCCTCTCGCTCGCGGCGATGCGCGCGACGCTCGGCGAGGTGCTCACCGACGAGGCGTTCGCGCACATGATCGCGCTCGGCGAGCGCTTCGAGCAGGGCGTGCAGTCGGCGATCGACGAGCACCGCCTGCCCTGGCACGTGACGCGGCTCGGCTGCCGCGTCGAGTACCTGTTCCGGCCCGACCGGCCGCGCACCGGCAGCGAAGCGGCAGCCGGCGGCGACCCGCTGCTCGACCGGCTGATCCACCTCTGGGCCCTGAACCGGGGCATCCTGCTCACGCCGTTCCACAACATGGCGCTCATGTCGCCGGCGACGACGGAAGCCGACGTCTACCGCCATACGGAGGTGTTGGCGGAGGCGACGGCGGCGCTCGCCGCGGCGAACGTCGGCGACCAGGTCGCGACGTAGTCGCGACCTGGTCGCCGTCGTAACCCCGTCGCCCCTCAGAGCGGGACGACCTGCGCCTGTCCGCCGAGTCTCACAGTCCCCTGAGCTAAGAGGCCTCAGCGTCCACGAAGTAGTCGTACTGCCGTAAGTCGATGCTGACGCCCGCCGCCTTGCTGAGCCGCTCCACCTGTGCCTGGGTTACCGGGAAACTCCCGTGCATCGGATCGTCACTGCCGACGCCGAACAGCTGTTGCAGGTCGGCCAGCGAGAGGCCCTCGATCTCCCACGCGCCCGCGAGGCCGTCGCGCGGGTCACGGTGGAAGGCCCTTAGAGTCCGACGCACCCCTGCCACGCCGCGAGAGTAACCGCTCACGTGCGCCAGCATTGAGTGCGCAAATGCCCCCCGACCCGTCACGGCCCAACTACCGCGTTAGTCGTCTCCGGGCGTAGATGCAGCTCCGGCCGACGGACGCGACGGGCGCGGGTTTCGAGGCTCGCGGACGCCGCTGCTCGCCGGCCCGTCTTCCTGACTCGGCAGAGTGGGAGATAGTCGAAGCGCCATCGCCACAAGCTCGACCTCGTCGTCGGACAGCGGCGCGGTTGCCGTCTTCACATAGCCGAGACTCATGGCGGCCTTCACTACGTCGCCAAGCGGCACGCCGAGACTGCGCGAGAGGTATCGAATGGAAGCCACCGATTCAGGGTACAAGCGTGGCCCACGTCGCATGCGCGAGTGTTCGGCAGGCCTCGGAGGCGTTACACGTCGGTGTGGTTGAGTCGGAGTCCCGATGGTGACTTCGTGCGGATGACTGCGAAGGCATCAAGCGCCTCCACCTCGCTTTCCCAGTTTGCGATGTCGTCGCCCGACCAGAGGTCGCCGGTGCCGAGTTCGAGTAGGTCGGAATCATCTGCGTCGAGGAGCAGCGTCATGCTGAGTTGTTCCATGTGGTCGCAATCGCCGTGTTCGTCATATACGACGAACTGGCGAGTGAGGTCGCACTCAAAGTTCCGACCGCTACCCCAGTCGTGGACGCCCCACTGGAAGAGGCACATGTCGTTCTCGACGTGATGCGGGGCCTTAGCGGCGAACGGACACCGAGCGAACGAAACAAACGCGCTCCACACAGCCTTAGGTGAGGGCCGGTCGGGCGAGACTCCCGCCTCCGCGAGCATGGCTTCGAGCGTCTCCTTCGCGCTTGTCAGCGGGAGAGCGTCCGGCGGCGGGACAGGCGCTTCCCGCGACCCGGACGGAATCAACCCCTTCTTGGTTACCGTAATGAACTCTTCCCAGGTGATCCCGCCGGTTGCGAGCCGGTGCACGACCTCGTAGACCTTGTCTCGTCGGCGATCCTCGCCGGTGCCGTTCAGGATCTCGTCGGCAAAGTCCGTGGCTTCGCGATCGCCGCGCCCGCCGGTGATCCAGGAGATGATCCCGAACCCGAGTTCGCCGAGCCGATCTCGGTCAGCGACGGCCCTCGCATACACCCGGTAGAGCGCCTGACCTGGACGCTGCTCGCTCGCCGCACCGCGGCGGCCCTCGTCGAGCATGCGCCGCATCGCCGCCAGAAGCTCCGCCTCATTGATCTCGCCTGGTTCAGGCCCTTGACCCATCGACGCTCCGTCGTGCTGACTCCGCAGGCATCGTCATCGCGCCGACATCCCTAAAGCGCACCGAGGAGCAATCCGAGGTAGGCGACGTTGACCTGCGCGAGCGCTCAGGAATGCCCCTCGACGGAGGCGGCTTCGACCTCAGCGGCGTCGGGCCAGCACGGCCCGGCTCGACTGAGCCACTCCGATTCCTCCGGCGTCAACACGTCGTGCGCGCGAAGGATCAGCGCGAGGTCTTGAGTAACCGGGATCGGCCATCGAGCGCCGCGCGCATGTTCTCGTATTGCGCGAATGAGGCTCGCATGAGGTACATCCTTCGGGGCCTGTGCTATCAGAGCGAACTCCGGACGGCGTAAGAACCGCTCAATAGTCGCGTCCGACGAATCCGCGCTCAGATCGGAGCTGAGCGTGAACGTTGCCGTGAGCGGGTGCGCGAACCTGATCTGAACCCTAGGACCAACGCTCGGGTGCGCCTCGATCGTCCAGCCGACTGGGGCGAGGCTTGTACGCAAGCCATCAACAATCGCTCTCGCCCTCTCGCTTGGCTCGTCGATCGTCGTTTCGTGCCGCATCCCGCCGAACCCTAACCACTGCCGCCTGCGCCAG
>Ga0187777_10000286_pt1 | contig 37737 bp, 37 predicted proteins | sample 1015_Q2_SP5_10_M_FD_132416 | JGI IMG/M metagenome (GOLD analysis project Ga0187777, IMG submission 132416) | Tropical peat soil microbial communities from peatlands in Department of Meta, Colombia - 1015_Q2_SP5_10_MG | ecosystem: Environmental > Terrestrial > Soil > Wetlands > Peat | place... | reverse complement strand
GGAGCGCTGATCGCCCTGATGCCGGTGGCGATCGGGTTGATCGTGCTCGGCGTCGTGCTGCACCACCGGCGCCAGGCCAGGCGCCAGGGGGAGCCCGGTGAACGGCCCTGACCGTGCCGAGCCTGCGTCCGGCGCGACGAGCGTGCTGCTGGTGGACGACGACGACGACCTGGCTGACGTCCTGGCCCGGGCCATCGGCCGCCAGGGCTTCGCGGTCCACCGGGCCCGCACCGGGAGCGATGCCATCGCCTCGCTGCCGAGCCTGGGCCGGCTCGACGCGGCGGTGGTGGATCTGGTCCTGCCCGGCGCGGGTGGCCTCGAGGTGGTGCGCAGCATCCGGCGCGCGTTTCCTTCCTGCCGCATCGTCGCCCTTACGGGCCTCGCCGAGCCGCTGATGCAGCGTGCCTTCCGGGACGCGGGCGCCGACGTCTTCCTCGGCAAGCCGGCCGAGCTGGTGGACCTGCTCCAGGCGATCGGCGCGAGCGGCTAGCGCGTCCGCCCCAGCGGCGGCGGCGACCCGCAAACGAAACGCCCCCGGCCGGAGCCGGGGGCGTTCGCTTCTCGAAACCTGCAGCTACTGGAGTGTCACTGTCAGCTGGTAAACGCTTGTCCTGGGGCCCGTGGTGAACGGAATGACCGCCACCCAGTACTGGCCGGCAGGCTGCGCGTTCGCCGTGGTGCCCTTCTCCGGCTGGCCCGCCGTCGCGGCGGCGTACCCCAAGAGATCGGGCACGCTCTCGTCGCACGCCATGCCGACGTTGCAGATCAACAGGTCCAGGTCCGCGGTCAGCGTCACCAGGTTCGGCGATCCGGCCGGGCAGCTCGGCGGGCCGTAGCCCGGGCAGCCGCTGCCGTACCAACCCAGCTGGGCGCTGAACTTGTGGCTGGCCGTCGTGGTGAACGTCCAGAAGTTGTTCAGCGTGCTGTCGGCGTTCGTGGCTCCGTACACGGTGACCGTGTTGGAAGCCCCGATCGTCAGCGCCTGGGCGGTAGCTTCGGTCGCCGACGTCGCGATCGGCAGGTCCGACGCGAGGCTGTCGATGGTGAAATTGGTCGGCGTGGTGAGGTAGGGCACGTTGACCGGGCCCGGGATCACCACGTGTGTCACGCGCACCGGCCCGATGCCGCCGCGCTTCGCGAACGCCTTGATGGTGCTCGCGGTCCGCGACAGGATCCACGTCGTATCGCTGGTGCTCACGGCCAGGTTGCCGGCCAGCACGTTGGAGGGGCTCGACCCGGTGCTGAACGAATAGCCGGCCGGTGCCGTCACGGTGATCGTGTCACCCAGACGGCCCGCCCCGACGCTGACGTTCGCGGACGGGAACGAGGCGCCGTTGATGGTCACCGACGTAGTGGACACCAGCGCCGGAACCCGGAGCGTGCCGAGCAGCGCGTTCGTGATCTGCACGGTGCCCGTGTAGGTCACGGGCGAGAGCATCTTCATCGAGGTCGCCGTGGCAGCGAGAATGATCCCCGCGTTGCCGGCACCGAAGGCGGCGCTCGTCTGACCGTCGAAGGTCATGCCGGCCGGCGCCGTGATCGTCAGCGTGTCGCCCAGCTGGGTCAGCGTGCCGAGGAACGAGCCCTGATTGACCGTGTACGTGCCGGTCGTCTTGAGCGACGCGATGCGCGCGATGCCGATCTTGGGGTTCTTCGCGGTCACGACGCCCGTGTACGAGGCCCCGCCGTTCAGCACGCTGATCGAGTTCGCGCCGCGCTTCAGCACGGTGGGTGTGGCCGCCCCGAACGCCAGCGTGGTCGTGGAGTCGATGGTGATCAGCGCGTTGCCGGTGACCGTGAGCGTGTCGCCCGCCTGCGTGACGTTGCCGGCAGGCAGGACGAACGCCGACGCCGCCACGGTCGCCGGGGCGGCGCTCGAGATCGCGTCGAGCGTGGTCCCGCCCAGGCCGACGTTCGTCAGGCTCGCGAGGCCGGTGTAGCCGGCCTGAGCGAAGGCCTTGCCGCCCGCGGTGTCGAACAGGTAGGCCGCGTTAGCGCCGAAGGCGATCGTGGTCGCGGCTCCGAAGTGGACGCCGTTCGTCAGGGCGAAGAACACCGTGTCACCCGTCTGGGTGATCGCGCCCCGGTACCGCACCCGCGCCAGCAGGACGCTGTCCGCGGTGAGCAGGGAGTCGATCGGCTGCACGCCCACCGCCGGGTTGCCGGTGTTCATCTGCAGGTGCTTCACCCACACGTGGCCCGACGCGCCGTGCGTGAATACCACGGAGAGCGCCGTCGGCGTCTTCGCCGTGATGAAGCCCGTCGAGGTGCCGGTCGGGCCGGTGACGTACGCCGCCACCTGCGTGGTGTCGAAGTTGAAGAACGCGGTGCCCGTGAAGAGCAGCGTGTCCGCCGCGGTATAGCGCACCGTGTCCGGCGGCGTCGGCGGCGGGCCCACCAGGCCCGGGATCACCAGCGTGTCCTGGGCCGTCGGCGTCCCGTAGCCGTGCTGAGCGGCCGGGATCTGCGGCGGCGTGACGATCACCCGGACGGTCGCCGTCAAGCCGCGGCTCGTGACCGTCACGTTCGTGATGCCACCCGTCGCCTGCACGCCGCGGATGAACCCGCGCGTCAGGAAGTTCCCGGGCTCGGTGGTCGTGTCCTTGCGGACCGCGGCGATGGTCGCGTTGGCGGTGGCCCACACCGCGTCCGTCTCCGCGAGGACGTTCCCGCCGGCGTCCTTCAGCGTCGCCGTCACGGGAACCGAGTCGCCGGTCGCGATGTAGACCGACGCGTGGTCCAGAATCAACGCCGACGGCCCGCCTCTCAGGCCGCTCACCGGGTCCTTGAAGCACCCTGCGGCGCCGGCCGCCACGAACGCCACCGCAAGCAGAACCAGACTTTGACGCTTCATGATTACCCTCGCGCTCAAGTAGCGTGAAATCGACCGCGCACCGCCTCGCTACTGCGTTTCATCCATCGTCGACAGGCCGAGGAACCGGACCACGTCGATCGAGTCCTGGGTCCCCACCAGCTGCCCCCACCCCTGCAAGCCCACCTCGTGCCGGTCGTTCGTCGCGATCAAGCGGTACACGCCCAGCCCCGAACGGTCCAGGAACACGTAGTACCGCTGTCGACCCCTCGTGTATTTCCATACCTCGTAAGGTGCCGGCGAAGCCATGGGCCGCCGCAGGATCTCGTCCCACTGGCCGTTCTTCAGGTACACCCGGCCACGATCCGTCCGCCAGCCCGGGATCTGCCCCGCTCCGCCTTCGTGAAAGGCCCGGTTCGCGAAGTCCACCGCCGCGTAGAACCGCGCCTCGACCTGGTTGACGCCGCCCGTCCCGTGCTGCGTGTCCCTCCGAGCCCAAGCCTCGCGCAGGAACCGCCGCTTGCCCTCGACGGCCAGCTTGTCGTAAACCGACTGCTCGCTCGGCTCCAAGAGGTAGACCAGCGGCGCGTACAACGAGTCCAGCTGCGCCTCGGTCGCCCCGTCGAACCGGTCCGCCTGGCTGTCCGCCGCCGGTGCCGCACTGGCCACCTCCGCGGCCGCCGGCCGCATGACGAACCCCGCCTCCCGCGTCACCGAGCTGTCGCCGAGCCGGACCCGGAGCTCGAGCCGGTACTCCCCGGGCGGCAGGCCCGCCAGCTCGAGCGATCCTTCCGTCGCGCCGCCGGCCGGGGGAATGCGCACGGCGCGCGGCGACGTCCGGATCACGCTCTGCCCTCCGGCGCGGAGCACCGCCACCGTCAACTGCCCGTCCGGGGCGGCGCCTTCCCACGGGTACACCTCGGCGTAGTACGACAGGGTCGCATCCGTCGCCGAGAGCTGCGGAACCGGAGCCGTGCGCATCACCAGCGACCCGCGCCGGATCTCCCCCGCCGCCACCGCACCCGTATCCGCCTCCGCGGCCCGCGCCGCCGTGGCCAGCACCAGGTCCGACAGCGGCGGCCGGCCCGCGAAGGCCGATACCTCGACCGCACGCTCCACCACCGGCCCCGTCTCGGGCACCACCCGGACCACCACCTGGTACCGACCCGCAGCGGCGGGCGGAAACTCGAACGTCTCCATCTCCGTCGCACCGCTGGTCCGGGCCGTCGCCGCGGGGACTTCCCTGGCCCAGTCGCTGTGCTGCAGCTCCAGGCCCGTGCTGTCCCGGATCGACACCTCCACGCGGTACCGTGCCACCGGTGCCGATGCCACGGCGACCGCCGCCAGCTTCAGCTCGCACACCCCTTCGATTGTCGTCGTGCCCCGGGCCGGGGAGTAGAACCGTACCACGCGAATCGCAAGCGGCTCCGGACTCCCCTGTTCACCCGTCGCCCCGGCCCCCATCAGCAGCGCGGCCAGCGGCACCATCCACGCCTTGCCCATCCAGACCTGCCGGCAGGGGCCGGGACCTCGCGGCGCCCGGCGCCCCGCCAAGAATGTCAGCCTACCAGTTGAACGCGATGCTGAGCATGCTCACGCCGCCCAGCAGGCCCATGTTGCGATACGCGTAGTCCACGCCGACGCCGAAGCCCGACGTGCCGGGCTTGTAGTAGACCCCGCCGCCGTACGAGGCGCGGTACTGGCTCGTGCTGCCCGTGCTCGCGAAGCCCGCGTAGTTGGCGGACGAGGCGTCCGGCGGCGCGAGGCCGGCGTCCGGCCAGTAGGTCACGCTGAGACGACCGGCGACCGAGAAGCCGGAGCTGCCCAGCCCGACGGAGTACTCGCCGCCGAGGTTGAAGCCGGGCAGGTTGTTGTTCGGCTGGTTGAACTCGCCGAGGACCGACAGCCGGCCGGCCGAGGTCTGGAAGAGATCGTACGCCAGTCCGACCCGGAACATCACCGGCAGCGACCAGGCCTTCGCGGTCAGCTGCGCGGTCGCCGGCTCCTGGGGCACGTCCTGCTGGCCCACGGGCGGCACCCGGTTCACGTTCACCTGCAGCGCGGTGCCGGTCTGGGTGATGTTCGTCCCCAGGTTCTGCACCACGAACGACGCGCGCATGGGCCGGCCGCCGATCGTGGCGTGGAAGCTGGTGCCGAAGTCCACTGCGATCGCACTGCCGCTGGTGCGGCCCAGCTCGTCGTTGATGAGCTTGGCCGTCAGGCCTGCCGAGAACCGGTCGGAGAACTGCTGCGAGTACGTGAGGCCGACCGAGGTCTCGCTCACGGAGTACACTTCGCCCGAGGTGTTGTTGGGATCCTCGACCGTGTACACCGGCTGGCCGCTGAAGCCGAAGTTGGCCACCGACACGCCGATCGCGCGCGAGCCGCCGCTCATGGGGAACGCGGCCGCCAGCCACCCGTACTTGGTGCCCGCGACGTAGTTCATCGTGGACGCCATGAACCCCGCGTGCTCCATCTGCGCCAGGCCGGCGGGGTTGTAGTACGTGGCCGACACGTCCGTGGCCAAGGCCGCGAACGCCCCGCCGAGGGCGGTGCCGCGCGCCGACGGCGCGAGCAGCAGGAACTCCGCCGCGGTGGTGCCGTAGGCCGTGTTGTTCACCGGAATGACGTTGCACGGCCCGGCGGTCCCGCCGCACACCGTTCCCTGCGCCCGTGCCTGGGCTGCGGCGAACGACGCGGCGATCAGGGCAACGCCCATCATGACAAGACGATTACGCATTCGAGCCTCCGCGCGGGCCGGGGCGGAGCCCCGGCCCGCTTCGGGTTGTTTTACTGAGCGTAGTTGACCACCGTGAACCGCCCGACCTTGGTCCTGCCGTCAGCCGCCTCGACGTGATAGAAGTACACGCCGCTGGCGACGAACTGGTTGTTCCGGTTGCGAAGATCCCAGGTGGCCTCTCCGCCGTTGGTCGGATCGTTGTGCGTCAGGACCCGGACCAGGATCCCGCTCACGCTGTAGATCCGGATGATCGCCTGGCTCGGCAGATTCACGAACCGCAGGACCTTGGTGTTCTGCGCGGTCTCGAGCGAGTTCGTGACGTAATACGGGTCAGGCACGGTGTGGATCTTGGCGAACAGCGAGTCGGTCGTCGTGGTCGTCGCGACGGCCGGCTGGTAACTGATCTGGAGCTTCAGGCCCGGCACCGCCGCCGGGCGCACCTGAGGCGCGAAGCTGAACGTGCCCGGGCTTCCCAGAATGCTCCCGGCGTAGGTCCGCACGTTCCACACGGTACCGGAGGCCGGCAGCGCGGCCATCTGCATCACGAAGAACTGCCCCGCGATGTAGAAGATGAAGCCGGTGCCGGTCGCGGCCTGCGCCGCGCCGAACGTCGAACCTCCGAAGTGGACCGCGCTGAGCCGCGCATGGTTCATCAGGAACGCCGGCGTCGTCCCGCCGCACTGGCCGACCACCGGACCTGGGTCGACGCAGAACACGTCTTCCCAGTCGAGCACCGCGTTGTTGCCGTCGACCGTGTTCGCGGCCGTCGTGTTGGTGAACGACGAATCGTTCAGGATCCCCCACGAGGCGCGGATCTTCGCGTTGAAAGGCACCGGCACGTGGTGCGTCACGTCGATCACCGAATCCACGTTCCCACCGGTCCCCCAGTACACCTTCATGTCCGCCGCGCGGGCCACGTACGCCAGCAGCGCGTGCAGCTGCCGCATCGGCGAGCTCTGCACGGTCTCGTACGCCGCGACGTGCATCACCTGGGCGCCCGTGAGCGTCCCGGCCGTGATCCCGGTGCTGGCGGTGAACGGACCTCCGCCCGCCGCCGGGTGAAGCTTGCCAGCGTACGGATTCGGCGTGGTGTCGTTGGCCGTCCCATCCCACCACACCGGGCCGTTGTAGCCATTGTTGCCGCTCGGATAGCTGTTCGCCGACCCGCGGCCCCAGTCGGCCATGTCCCAGCCGCCGGCGGACCGGAGGAAGGTCTGGCCGTACAGGGCGTACGTCGAATCGCCGCCGTAGCGCCTGGACTGCGCGGTGGACGCGTAGGCCGCGGGGAACGTGCCGCCCACGGAGTCGAACGCGTTGGTGAAGTCCACCAGGAACGGCTGCGACGACGACACCGTTCCGGCGGCGGGCGAATGGGTCGTGAGGTAGTACGTCCCGGCGACGCCGTCCCAGCCGTCGGCCGGAATGACCGAGTCGATGCGTACCGACAGGCTGTCGGGCTTGCTCAGGATCTGCGCCACGAACGCCACGAACCCGAGGCCGATGCCGTTGGTGGCCTGCTGCGGCCCGCTGAAGATGCCCGTGGTGGCGTTGAGCGTCGGGGCCGCCACGTCGGTGAACGGCTTGCCGTTGGAGCCGATGTACTGCAGCGCCCCGAGCGCGCCGGCCGTCTCCTGGCCGGAGCCCGCCCGCGGCGTCACCGAGGCCGGCGTGATCGCCGACTGCAGCGACGACGGACCCGACTTGACGCTGTTGATGTCGAATGCGGTGACGGCGTAGAAGTACTGGAAGCCGTCCGAAACGTTGTTGTCGAGGTACGAGAACGGCACGCCGCCGTCCACCAGGGCCGGGTAGCCCGAGGCACCGCCGGTCACCGCGGTGTCGGCGCTGAGAATGAGCACGCTGCCGTTCAGCAGCTGCGTCCGGCCGCCGACCGGGATCTGGATGACGTTGCCGCCCAGGTCGTAGTCCTGGCTGGGGCTCGCGGTCGTGGCCGGATAGGCGAACGCCACCGGGCAGTTCGCGCCGCCCAGACCGAGCTCGGGCGCGCAGTTCGGGAAGCCGGTGTTGTAGACCTGGCCCGTGTAGTCGGTGATCGTGGTGCCCGCGTAGTCGAACTGCGCGACCACCTGCATCTCGGCCGCGGTGCGGCCGCGCCAGACCCGGTACCCCTCGACGTCGTACTGGCGGTAGTCCGGATCGTACAGCGCGCTGGTGGGATCGCTGGCGACCGCGTAGTAGGGATCGCCGCCGCCCGCGCCGACGTTCTCGGTCGCGGACTTCTTCCACACCACGGTGACCTGGTTGTCGCCCGGCACCAGATAGAACTGCGGGGCGTCCGGTGCGAACGGCAGCAGGAACTTCGCGTCGAAGATGGCCTGGGCCACCTTGGCCTTGTCCAGCAGCGAGCCCGGCGCCGTCGCGACTTCGTTCTGCTCGATGACGTTGTCGCCGTTCACGTCGCTGAACTGGCCCCAGCCCATCGGCCGCTCGACCGGGTCACGGATCGTCGCCGCCTTGGTGCAGGAGGCGAAGCAGACCCGCGAGCCGCTCCCCGTCCCCGCGCGCGCCAGTGTGTCGGGGGTGGCCGGGAACCCGGGGGTGAAGGTGATCGGGCCAGCCGACGCCGCGCCGATGTAGTTCGGCGACAGGCCGAACGACCCGTCGAGCGAGCCCGCCGGCATCGCGTAGATGCCGTTGGTCGTCGCGACCCACTTGTGCAGCGGGGCCGCGAAGATGAGCGCCACCACGATCGTCTGGGACTCGCCGGGCTTCATCTCGAACGGACCCGAGGCCTGGAAGAACCGCGTGTCGCCCGGGCCCTGGATGGACTGGCAGGTGTGCAGGACGATCGGGTCGGAGTTGCACAGCCCGTCGCCCGCGGAGGGCGTCGGGTGGCCGGAGATGTAACGGTACATCTGCGGCACGCCGTTGGCGTCCTGGAACAGGCAGCCGGCGATGGAGCCGTTGCAGGTGTTGCCCCACACCGAGATGCCGAACGGCCGGCCGGTCGCAGGATTGACCGGGCTCTTGAGGTATTTCACCGCCTCGAAGCCGGGGGCCGGATAGAACGGCTCGCCGAAGATGTTCGGCGGGTACGGCGCCCACGACGGCTGCGAGTAGTTGTCCTTCATCACCGACACGAGCGAGAACGGCAGGACGGCCTGCGAGAAGTTGTAGTTCGCGTCGCCCTCGTCCGCGTCCTGGAAGTAGTTCGCGAACAGGTTGTGGAACGTGTAGCCGCTGGCCGGGATGTTCACCCCGTAGGCGGCCTGCGCCGCGTCGTGGAAGTTCTGCGCGATGCCCGCGATCGTGTTGATGTCGGCCTGGCTGTACCCGAAGTTCTGCAGGTTCTGGTACACCGCCGGGTTGGTGCTCGTGATGTTGATGAACCGGAACAGGAAGTACAGGATGTCCTGGTTCCCGGCCGGGAAGTTCCACAGCAGGCCGCGCTGCTCGACCAGCACGCCCATGGCGTGCTTGCGGCCCGAGGTGATGCTGGTGTTGCCGTCCCAGTAGCGGACCCAGGTGTCCTGCTGGGAGATCGACAGGCGGCCGATCAGCTTCGCGGCGTAGAGGGACGTGTCCGACACGTACCCGGCGGTCGGCCACACGGCCACGTCGCTGCTGTTCAGGCTGCTGTAGATGTTCGTGATGGCGTCGCCTTCACGGTAGAACCCGGTCGGGTCCATGAAGAACACGCCCACGGTGTCGCCGGTCCACGGACCGGTCGCCGGCTGGCCCGCGGTGGTGTCGTAGAACACCGTGCCCGCCATCTGCAGGCCGCCGTTGAACACGTAGTTGTCGGCCGACCCGTTGGGCCAGTACCCGCCCTCGACCGTGCCGCTGCCCGTGAGGTCGGTGCACTGGTTGCCGAAGTTGGTGATGCCGTCGCAGTCCACGCGGTTGCTGTTGAGCCGCAGGCCGCGCACCCCGGCGAAGAGGTTGAAGCCGCTCCCCCGCGGGGGCTGAATCCGCGGTCCGGGACGGGTGGGCCTGGCCGCGGACGTCGAGACGGCCAGGACTCCCGCCGCGAACACGAGGGCCGCGGTCAGCGCAAAACGCTGTAGCACTCTGGGTTGCATGCGAACTCCTTGAACGTTTGCGCCGAGCGGCGCCGCGCCCCATGGCGCGACGCCGCCGGCCGTCCCCGTCTAGAAGGTGAACTCGAAACCAAGCCGCATGTTGAAAGCCACGTCGTTCATCGTGTACGGCCCGTGGTACCGGTTGTACCAGGCGTTGAAGCCCGTCGCGATCTCGCTGGTGGAGTAGAAGTTGTCACCGTTCCCCCACCGCGCCTCGTCCTGCCTGAGCATCAGGCAGTCGGGCACGCCGCGGCTCCCGTCCGGAGCGTACGGGTACTTCGAGCAGTCGGTCAGGTCGACCCCGGTCAGCGTCTGCGTCACGCCGTTGACCGTGACCTGCTTCGTCACCCACAGGGCGCCCGCGTCGCTGATCAGCTGCGACTTCTGCGGACCGAGCAGGATGCCCTGGTACACCTGGTTCACGACGTCGCCGGTCTCGGCGAAGATGTTGGTGAGGTTCTTGAAGTTGAACACGTTGCGCAGATCGGCGAACACGTTGACGTCCCGGTTCGCCACGCGGAACCCGCGCGTGATCCGCAGATCGACGTTCTTGATCCACGGCATGGTGGAGTTGTTGATCGGCTCGAGCGGCACCGCGACGAGACCGAAGCCCTCGCCCGGGCCGAGCTGGCCGATGCCGCCGTTCGCCAGCAGAGTGTACGGCAGGCCGCTGGCGGCGCGGAACGTCGCGTAGATGCCGACGTTCTCGAGGATGGACCCGATCAGCGTGCCCTGATGCCAGCCGGCCGGGAACGTGGCCGCCAGGTTGCCCGCGATCGTGTGGGTCCGGTTGTCGCTGCTGGTCAGGATGGCCTGCGGCGGCGCCACCCGTGCGCCGGTGACCGCGTTGTTCACGCGGGCCAGCGTGTTGAGGTAGGCGTTCGGGTCCGAGCCCGTGTTCTTCGCGGTCTGGTACGTGTACGAGATCGTGCCCGAGAAGATCGAGCCGAACCGGCGGTCGAGCCGCATGTCGACGCCGCGGACGTTCCCGAAGTCCGCGCTGGTGTACAGGTTCAGCGCCTCGTTCGTCACCGACGGGTCACCGCCGATGTACGGGTCGTAGATGTTCAGCGTGCGGGCCGAGCCCTCCGACACGAGGTCCTTGTTGTACGCCGAGACGTCGAGGACCATGTCGTCGCTGAACGCGTGCCGGACGCCGAACTCGAACTGGATCGTCTTCCCGAAGCCCACCGGGCGCGCGAAGATGTCGTTGCTGTTCGAGTTGGACACGTCGCTGTTCGACCCGAAGGCGAGCACGCTCATGTCGGGCGTGTCCACCTGGTGCGAGTAGGACAGCCGGAACCCGGTCCGGTCCGTCACCGGGAACGACACCCGCAGCGACGGCGAGAGCAACGACTGCGGGCTGGCGGTGAAGAAGTTGCAGGTCGCCAGCGCCGCGTCGCCCGAGCCGGCGGCGGCCTTGTTGGCGGCGATCGCCGCGTCGCAGGAGCGCACCATCGCGCTGTCCTGCGCGTTGAAGGCGTAGTTCTGCAGCTTGTACGTGTCCGAGTACGCCGACGACTTGATGGGGTCGGTGTACGCGCGGCCGGGGATCCGCGGATACTCGATCCCCGTGTTCATGTGGTTGTAGCGCAGCCCCAGCTCGATGACCAGGTCGCCCAGGTCGATGCGGTCCGAGGCGAACAGGCCGTAGAGCTTCGGCGACGTCTTGTACGCGCTCATGAACGCCATGCTCGTCAGGCCCGACAGGAACGCCAGGTCGGTGAAGTTGGTGAACTCGAACCCGGCCTGGAACCGGTCGTAGCGGTCGGCCTGCCAGTCGATGAGGCCCCGGCCCGTGAGCCGCGTCTCCTGCTGGAGCCGCGGACCGCCCGTGCCCAGACCCTGGCTGGCGAACGCCGTCGACGCCATCCCGTACGGGTTGATCCGGTACGAGCTGACGGCGGCGAGATCGTTCCGCTGGAGGTAGGGCACGCAGATGCTGCTCGCGGAGCAGTTGCCGAGCCGCAGGTTCTGGATCAACTGGTCGTTGATCGGGAAGCTGCTGAAGTTCGAGTTGAACTGGATGTTGCTGACGTTGAACCAGGCGAATGGATCCTGGTGGTTCTCCATCCAGCTCGGCGCCACCGTCCCCGAGATGAACTGGTCGCGCTGCCAGGAGAGCGCCGCCTCGAACGACAGGGCGTGCTCCGCCGACGTGGACAGGTTCTGGGTCCAGTTGCCGATCACCGCCTGCGAGTAGGCCCAGGTGGCCTGCTGCGCGAGCGGATCGAACGACGGATAGCCGCTCAGCCCCTGGTTCCGGTCGCCGTGGTACGCCAGCGACACCCGCGAACCGGTGCCGAACGTGTACTGCAGCTTGCCGTCGATCGTGGTCTGGTCGCTGTTGGCGTTCGCCAGCCGCCCGCTCGTGCAGGTCCCCTTCTCCGCCGCGGACAGCGTCCGGAGATTGTTCGACAGGTCGCCGCCGGTCGTGTAGGGCACGGACGGCGCCCCGTTGCTGCAGCCGCTCGAGTACTGCGTGAAGCGCGGGATCACCACCAGCTGGCTGTCGCCCTTCGCGGTGCCCGGAGCCAGCGGCACCATCACCGAGTCCGCCACCCCGCCGAGCACGAACGCCGGGATCCCGCTCGCCCCGTACGGGCGCCGGTTGTCCTGCTGGCCCTGCAGCGTCGTGGCGAGGTAGAACGTGAGGTTCTGGACGACCGGCCCGCCGACGGAGGCTTCCACGCGGTTCAACCCCGTGCCGTACAGCTGGCCCGACACGTTGTCGGTCGCGTAGCTGACCGCGCCGTGGTACTGCGAGCCGCCGGCGCGCGTCACCATCGACACCACGCCGCCCTCGGACTCGCCGTACGCCGCGCCCACCGCGCCCGTCGTCACCGACGCCTCTTCGAGCGCGTTGGTGCCGATCGTCGTCGCGGAGGCCGTGTTCGACGACAGTCCGCCAGACCCGCCGCCGAAGCCGCCGTTGAAGTTGCGGACCAGCACGCCGTCGATGTAGGTCGCCTGCGACCCCGGCCGGCTGCCGCGGACCGAGATGCCGCGGTTGCTCTCGACCACGCCGGGCTGCAGCCGCAGCACCTGGCTCACCGCGTCCACGGGCAGCTCCTGAATCACCTCGCCCGCGACGATCGGCTTCGAGGCCACCTGGTCGCGCGGCACGATCGGGTTCTGCTCCGTCGTGACCGTGATGGCGCCCAGCTCGAGCGCGTGCGCGGACAGCACCGGGTTCACCGTCATCGTCTGCCCGGCCAGCACGCGCACGTTGCGAATCTCGTTCGGTGTGTACCCGATCAGCTGGGCCTTCACCGTCACGACGCCCGCCGGCACGTTGTTGATGAAGTAGTAGCCCTTCTCATCCGTGGCGGCCTGGAACGCCGAGCCCACGATGAGCACCTGTGCCCCCGCGATGGGGGCACCAGACGAGTCCTTGACCGTGCCTTCGATCTTGCCGGTGGTTCCCTGAGCCAGCAGGCTGCTGGCCCCGAACACGACCACGGCCGCAACGGCCGACGCCACTTTGGCGAGGCCAGAGAAGGCCCAGCGACTACGTTGAGTCATTGCAGACCTCCACAGGCGTGAACACGCGAGGACACGAAAGACGAACGTGGCAGCGACACGCCACCTCCTTTCGACAATTCCTGTTCGACCAGTTCCGGTCTATGCACTCGTTGGTAAGGCGAGGCAAACCCTAACCTCGGCCAATATGCGCCTCGCCAGACGGGAGTGTCAAGCAACGGTAACGCGTGGTGTCCTCTCCCGGGGACGCCCCTCGGCGATGGCTGAACGGCGCGGCTTTCCGCCTCTCCCGCGCCCGCGACCACCGCTCGCCGTCACTTGGCTCGGCCCGACTTGCCGGAAAAAAGCGCCCTATGTTATCGCGCCATCCCCGGCGCCGCTAGGGGGCCGCCGGACGCCCCCGGCGCACCCCCTGCCGGCCGCCGCTCACACGTCGAGCACCACCATGCGCTGCTGAGGCTCCGCCGGCGTCACCTGCGGGCCCTCCTCGCGCAGGTACACGTTGATCTCGGTCCGCACGCCGAAGCGGCCGGGGATGTAGATGCCCGGCTCGACGGAGAAACCGACGCCCGCGAGCAGGCGGCGGTCGTCGTGCGTCTCGTAGTTGTCCAGGTGCGGCCCGGAGCCGTGCAGCTCGCGGTCGATCGAGTGGCCGGTGCGGTGCACGAAGTGCTCGCCGTGGCCGGCCGCCGTGATCACGCCGCGCGCGACGTCGTCGAGGTCGGCGCCCCGGACCGGCCAGCCCTCGCGCCACTTGTCGTTCAGCACCGCCACCGTCCGGTCGCGCGCGTCGCGCACCACGTCGAACGCGCGGGCGACCTCGGTGGGCGGCGCGCCGCCCACGTAGGCCATCCAGGTCTGGTCCGCGTACACGGTGTCGATCGCCGTGCCCGCCCACAGGTCGAGCAGCAGCACGCCCCCGCGCTCGATCACGGTGTCCGACATCGCCGTCGGGTCGTGGTGCGGATTCGCGGCGTGCTCGCCCGCCGCCACGATCGGCGGCTCGTTGGTCACCAGGCCCGCCTGCTCGAACGCGGACATCACCCAGCGCTGCAGTCCCTGCTCGGTGGGCGCCGGGCCGCGCGCGTGCCACGCCTTCACCTGCTCGAACGCGGCGAGCGCGATCTCCCGCAGCTGCTCCGCCGCCTTGAGATGGTTGGCCAGCTCGTCCGGCGTCCAGCGGGCCGCGAGCGAGGTCACCAGCTCCGAGCTCGAGACCACGTCGGCGCCGGCCGCGCGCAGCAGCTCCACCACCCCGGCCGGGATCCGGTCGAGGTACGGCACCGCGTCCTTGCCGGAGTACTCGATCGCCAGGCGCTTGCCCGCCACCAGGCGCGCCAGCTGCTGATCCAGCTCACGCCAGGCGGCGTAGGTCCGCACCTCGCCGGGAAAGCCGGCGACGCGGTGCGCCTCGATCTTGTGGGCGAGGGCGATCGGCGTGCCGGCGGCCGGCAGCAGCACGAACAGCCGCCGGGTCGCGAGCCCGCCCACGCCCAGCACCCGCGTCGCCACCGGGTTCATGCCGTGGAAGTCGAACAGCAGCCACCCGTCGAGCTTGAGGCCCACGAGCATCTTGCGCACCTGGGCCAGCACGTCGGGGGTCAACGAGTCGCTGACGCTCACAAGGTCCTCCGTGCGGGGGCGGTCGAGCGCCACTCGCAGCGCGCGTCGCCGCGCGCCCGGCACGCTGCGTGGAGCACACCGCCGTCAAAGTCGGCCAGCTGGCGCAGCAGCTCGGCGAGCGCCGCTTCGTAGAAGGCGCACGCCGCCCCGTCCGGGGTGGCGCGCACGGACGCCGGTTCCGGGATCGTCGCCGCCGCGCCCCGGCCGGCGCGGGCGAGGCTCGCGCCGAACACGTCGCGCGCGCAGCGCCGCGCCGCCCGGAAGCCCACCACCCGCCGCACGAACGACGGCAGGTGCCGCGCCGCCCAGCGGACGGGCGGCGTCAGGCGCGCCACGGCCCTCCGCGCCGCGCGGCGGCCGCCGTCGGCGTACACCAGCGCGGCGTCGGTGCGGCGGCCCGCCAGCCGGAGAATCAGCTCGAGCTCCTCCACCGGGACGCCCTGGTCGCGCCGCACCCCGAGCTCGTAGCGCGCGATCTGCGCGGCGACGGTGTCGGAGAGGCCCAGCCGCTTGCGCAGGTGCTCGTCCACGTACTCGGCGGCCTCTTCGTCGCGCGGGGAGTCGAGGTGCCGCATCGCCTCGAGCACGGCGAGCGGGAGAATGCTATGGGCACGAAACTGGTGGCGCGTCGTCACGGCGCGCCAAGATACCTGTGCGGCGCCCCCGGGACCACCGCTCCGTGCGCGGCGTCCGGCGCGGCGCCGCGGTGTGCCCCTAGGGCTGGCGTGCCACCCGCACCGGCGCGACCCGCCCCAGCGTGGTGCTGTCGCCGAGCGCGCCGTAGGTGTTGTCGCCCCAGCAGTACGCGACGCCGGCAGCGGTCAGGCCGCAGCTGTGCACGACGCCGGCGCTCACCGAAGTGAGCGCCAGGCCGCCCAGCACCGCCTCGGGAGCCGGGTGCACCAGCGTGTCCGCCACCCCGTCGCCCAGCTGCCCGTAGCGGTCGGCACCCCAGCAGTAGGCGGCGGCGCCCGTCGTGACGCCGCAGGTGTGCGTCCCTCCGGTGCTCACCGCGGCAAAGGTGAGTCCGCCGACCACGGCCTGGGGCGACGTCTGGTCCTGATTGACGTACGAGCCGTCGCCGAGCCTGCCGTAGTGGTTGTGGCCCCAGCACCAGGCGGCGCCCGCGGGCGTCACGCCGCACGAGTGGTAGGTGCCCCCGCTCACCGTCGCGAACGTCAGCCCGCCGGTCACCGGCGTCGGCACCGTCTCGCTGACCAGGTTGCCGGTGCCGAGCTGGCCGCGCTCGTTCGCGCCCCAGCACACCGCCGCGCCGGCCGCCGTGACGGCGCACGCGTGGCTGTCGCCGGACCCGATGGCCGCCAGCGTCCAGGCTCCCGCCACCGCGACCGGCGAGAACTGGCCCGTCACCGAGATCGTGCCGTTGCCCAGCTCGCCCTCGTCGTCGAGGCCCCAGCAGTACGCCACGCCGGCGGCGGTCGCCGCGCAGGTGAAGGTCGCGCCGGCGCTCACCGCCACGAACCGCAGTCCCCCGGAAACCAGCGCGGGCACGGGGATGCAGGGGAGCGGCCCGGTGCACGACTCGGTCGCGGCCGTCGTGCCCAGCTCGCCGAAGTCGTTGAGGCCCCAGCAGTAGGTGCCGCCGCTCGTGGTGAGGCCGCAGCTGTGCCCGCGGCCGGTCGTGATGGAGACGAACCGCCGCCCGCCGGCGACGGGCTCGGGCACGGGATGCGGGAGCGAATCGAAGGTCCCGATGCCGAGCTGGCCGACGTCGTTGTGACCCCAGCAGTACGCGGCGCCGCCCGTCGTGACCGCGCAGGTGTGGTAGTCGCCGGCGCTCACCTCTGCGAACACGAGGCTGCCGCCGGGAGCGGTGGACTCCTTCCCGCACCCGGCGATCGCGAGGGCCACGACGAGCAGCACCAGAGACCTCACGGTCCCTCCCGCCGGCACACCCTGCCGACTGCCGCAGTAGACTTCCCGTAATCTCCGGAGCGATGGACGGGCAAGGCAACCACGGGGCCCGCAGAATGTCGATCGATCGTATGCAGAATACCGGAGCGGGCTCGCGCACGCGGTGGCTGTCGCCCGGCGGCACGCTGGCGGCGCTCGCCGTCGGCGCCGCCGTGACCGTCGGCGCAGGCGTCGCGGGGCTCGTCCTGCTCCTGGCCTTCTTCGTTCCGGCGAGCCTGCTGACGCCGGGGGGCGGCCGCCGCCGCGCCGTCCAGGTGGCCGCGAACGGCGGGGTCGCGGCGGCCGCCGCGTTGCTCGCGCGCGCCCACCCGGCCTGGAGCGCCGCCTTCGCCGGTGCCCTCGCGGCCGCCGCGGCGGACACGTGGTCCACCGAGATCGGCGCCCGGAGCCGGCGCCCGCCGCGCCTCATCACCTCGGGCCGGGTGGTCCCGCCGGGCACCTCCGGCGGCGTGACGTGGCTCGGCACCGCCGGCGGCGCGGCCGGCGCCGGGTTCATCGCCGCCGTCGCCGCTCTGCTCGCGCTCGTCCGGCCGTCAGCGGCGGTCCTCGTCGGCACCGCGGGAGTGGCCGGCACGCTGTCCGACTCGGTCCTCGGCGCGCTCGTCCAGGCCCGCTACCGGTGCCCCTCCTGCGGCAGGGACGCGGAACGGCCGGAGCGCTGTTGCGGCTCGCCGATGCCGCTCGCCCGCGGGCTCCGCTGGATGACCAACGACGCGGTCAACGTCGCGGCCACGGTCGTGGGCGCCATCGTCGCGGTCCTTTCGACCGGCTCCGGTGTAGCAGGTCCACCCTGAACCCGGCCGACGCCATTACCTCAGAGTCTCTGGAGTCCTTCTTGACACCGACCGCCTCCGCGCGCGGCCGGGGCGGCGCGCGCGCCTAGGATGCGCGACCTGCTGGTCGTGGGTGGCGGCCCGGCGGGCGCGTCGACCGCGGCGTGGGCGGCGCGGGCGGGCCTCGACGTGCTCCTGGTCGAGCGACACACGTTCCCCCGGGACAAGGCGTGCGCGGAGTACCTCAGCCCCGAGGCCGCGCGCGACCTCGACGCGCTCGGCGTGCTCGACGCGCTCGAGGCCGGCGGCGCGGCGCGGCTCACCGGGATGCGGATCGTCGCCGACGACGGGAGCGACGTGCTGGGCCGCTTCCCGGCCGCCCCCGGCCTTCGACCCTACCGGCCCTACGGCCTGGCGCTGCCCCGCTCCCGGCTGGACGTCACGGTCCTCGGGGCCGCCGCTCGCGCCGGCGCCGAGGTGCTCGAGGGGGTCGCCCTCGAGCGACTGCTGTTCGAGGGCGGCGCCGTGCGCGGGGCGGTGCTGCGACGCGGGGCCCGGACGTGGGAGGAGCGCAGCCGTGCGCTCGCGGGCGCCGACGGCCTGCACTCCCTCGTCGCGCGGCGCCTGGGCCTCTCGCGGCGACGCGGACCCCGGCGCCTCGCGCTGGTGGCGCACCTGGCCGGAGTCGAAGGCATGGGGGACTACGGCGAGATGTTCGTGCGCGCCGGGCGCTACGTCGGCCTGGCGCCGATCGGCGGCGGCCTCGTCAACGCCGCGGCCGTGGTGCCGGCCCGCGAGGCGCGCGCCATCGCCCGCGATCCGACGGCGTTCCTGCGGGCCGAGCTCGAGGCCGTGCCGGAGCTGCGGCGCCGGACGGCGCCCGCCCGCCTCGTACGGAGGACCATGGTCGCGGGCCCGTTCGCGCGCACCACCCGCAGCGCCGTCGCGGAGGGATGCCTGCTGGTGGGCGACGCGGCGGACTTCTTCGATCCGTTCACCGGTGAGGGCATCTTCGCGGCGTTGCGGGGCGGCCGGCTCGCCGCGGAGGCCGTGGCCGGGGCGCTTGCCGTGGGCGCGGCCACCAGGGCCGCGCTGCAGCCGTACCGGCACGCCCGCCGGCGCGCGTTCCTCGGCAAGTGGATGTTCGAGCGCCTGGCCGCCCTGTCGGCCACCCGCCCGCTCGTCATGCGGCGCTTCACCCGCCGCCTGTCCCGGCGGACGGCGATCGCCGACCTGTGGGTCGGCGTGGCCGGCGACTACGTCCCACCCGGCGCCCTCCTCGCCCCCCGCGCGCTGGCCGCGCTTATCCTATAAGAGGGCCCGCTGCGCTCCGGGCCCCCTCCAGACACCAAACGGGACGACCCATGCCGCTCGACGAAGCCGCGTTCCGCCGAACCATGAGCCAGCTGCCCACCGGCGTGGCGGTGGTCACCGCCCGGGTGCCGCGGGGGCGGGCCGTCGGCATGACCGCCAGCTCGGTGACGTCGCTCTCGCTCGAGCCGCCGATGCTGCTGGTGTGCGTCGGCCGCGACTCGGAGCTGCACGCCGTGCTGCTCGAGGCCGAGCGGTTCGGGGTGAACGTGCTGGCCGCCGGCCAGGTCGAGCTGGCGCGCCGCTTCGCCGAACGCGGGCGGCAGCTGCTCGAGGAGCGCGAGGTGGTCGCGTCGCCGGGCGGCGCCCCGCTGATTCCCGGCGCCCTGGCACGGATCGAATGCCGCCGGCGCGGGCAGCTCGACGGCGGCGACCACACCATCGTGACCGGGACGCTCGAGTGGTCGGAGGTGACGGAGGGCCGGCCGCTGTGCTACTTCGGCGGGCGCTACGCGGAGCTGGCGCGCTGAGCGACGCGGCGCGCGAGTGGCGCGGCGCCGCCCGGCGGCCCGAGTTGTTCGACGACCCGGACGCCGACGGCGCCACCGTGGTGGCCTCGCTCCGCGACATCGCACGCGCGAACCGCTTCCTCGGCGGCCGCGCGGCCGCCCTCGGGCGCCTGGACGAGCTGCTGCGCGGCGTGAGCGCAGGGACGACCCTCACGCTGCTCGACGTGGGCACCGGCTCGGGCGACCTCCCGCGCGCGGCCCGCGCTCGCGCCGCCCGCGCCGGCATCCGCCTGCACCTCCTGGCCGTGGAGCGGCATCCGGCCGCCGCCCGGCAGGCGTGCAGAGGCGGGGATCTCACCGCCCTGCTCGCCGACGCCGCAGCGCTGCCGCTGGCGTCGCGGTCGGTGGACCTCGTGCTGTGCTCGCAGCTCCTGCACCACTTCACGGGCTCCGCGCTGACGGCCATCGTCGCCGAGCTCCGGCGGGTGGCGCGGCTGGGTGTGGTGGTCGCCGAGCTCGTGCCGAGCCGCGTCGCCGCGCTCGGGCTGTGGCTGGCCTCGTATCCCCTCCGCTTCCATCCCGTGAGCCGGCGCGACGGCGTCACCTCGGTGCTGCGCGGGTTCACCGGGGCGGCGCTGCGACGCGCGTGCGCCGAAGCCGGCGTGAACGCGGAGGTCCGCACCCATCCGCTGTACCGTGTCACGGCCGCCTGGCGCGCGGCCGGGGCCGGCGGCGGGGACCCGGCATGATCCAGGTGGACCGTCGCGAGATCCGGGCGCCGCTCGAGCGCGTGTTCGCCTGCGCCGCCGCGGTGGAGCGCTGGCCGGAGTGGCTCGAGCACTATCGCTGGGTGCGCTTCCTGGAGCGGCACGCGGACGGCGGCGTGGTGGAGATGGCTGCGTGGCGTCCCTTCGGCCCGGTGCGCTATCCGACCTGGTGGGTGTCCGAGATGGTCGTCGAGCGCGCGCCGCCGAGGGTGCGCTACCGCCACGTCCGGGGTATCACCCGCGGCATGGACGTGGAGTGGAGCTTCGCCGCCGGCGCCGGGGACGGCGTCGCCGTGACCGTGACGCACCGGTGGGACGGACCGCCGTGGCCGGTCCTGCGCGCGGCCGCGGCCGACCTGGTGATCGGACCGCTGTTCATCCACGCGATCGCCCGGCGGACGCTCGCCGGGATCGCCCGCGAAGCAGAGCGGGGCGCGGGGTGACCGGGGCGCGACGGGTGGTGGTCACCGGCGTCGGCTGCGTGACGCCGATCGGCACGGGGGCGCAGGGCCTGTGGGACGGGCTCCGGGCCCGCCGCTCGGCCGTGCGATTCATCACGCGCTTCGACCCCACGCCCTTCCGCAGCCGCATCGCGGCGGAGATCCCCGACTTTCGGCCGCTCGACTTCCTGGAGGAGCGGCGCGCGCGGCGCCTCGACCGGTTCTCGCAGCTCGCGGTGGTGGCGGCCCGCCTCGCCCTCGAGGACGCGGCCCTGGTCCTGGAGCGCGAGGACCGCGATCGCGTGGGCGCCAGCATGGGCTCCGCGCTCGGCGGCGTGGCCTACGCCGAGGAGCAGGCGGGAGCCTACGCGGCGGGCGGCATCCGGTCCCTGGACCCGATGCTCGCGCTGTCCGTGTTCGGCGGCGCGGCGAGCTGCAACATCGCGATCGACCTGGGCGTCATGGGCCCCAACTCGACCAACGCGATGAGCTGCGCGTCGGGCAGCATCGCCGTCGGCGACGCGTTCCACGCCATCCGGGACGGACGCGCGGACGTCATGCTCGCCGGCGGCGCCGAGGCGCCGCTGGCCCCGATGTGCTACGGCGCCTTCGCGGTGATACGGGCGATGAGCACCCGCAACGACGACCCGGCCGTCGCGTCGCGGCCGTTCGACCGCGACCGGGACGGCTTCGTGATGGGCGAGGGTGCCGCCGTGCTGGTGCTGGAGGAGCGCGGCCGCGCCCTCGCGCGCGGGGCGCGCGTCCTGGCGGAGGTGCTCGGCGCGGCGGTGACCAACGACGCGTGGCACATGACCGCGCCTCGACCCGACGGCAGCCAGGCCGCCCGATGCCTGTCACTCGCGCTGGCCGACGCGCACGTCGCCCCGCACGAGGTGGGCTACGTCAACGCGCACGGCAGCTCGACGCCGCTCAACGACAAGACGGAGACCCTGGCGCTCCACACGGCCTTCGGCGACCACGCGCCGCGGCTCGCGGTGAGCGGCACCAAGGGGTACTACGGCCACCCGCTCGGCGCATCGGGCGCGATCGAGGCGGCGGTCACCGCTCTCGCGCTCGCCCGCGCCTGGCTGCCGCCGACCCTCAACCTCAGCGTCCGCGACCCGGAGTGCGACCTCGACTACCTCGGCGGCGACGGCGACGAGCGCCGCGTGGACCTCGCGGTCTCCAACTCCTTCGGCTTCGGCGGCATCAACGCCGCCATCGTGCTGCGCCGGCCCGACTAGCGCCGCGGGCTGCGCCGGCGCGGGGCGCCGCCGAGGCTTGCGCCGCCTCCGCGCCCGCGGGCATATTGGCGCCGCTTTCGCCGTCGGCTCGATCCACTTCGAAGCGAGGGACGTGATGCGTCAGACGCTGCGGCCGCTGATCGCGGAGTTCATCGGCGTGTTCATGCTGGTGTTCATCGGAGGCGGCGCGATCATCCTGGATGCGTACCGGGGCGGGATCGGCCTGGGCGGCATCGCCGCGGCCCACGGCCTCGCCCTGGCGATCGCCGTCACCGCGACCATGAGCATCTCGGGCGGCCACATCAATCCCGCGATCACCGTGGGGCTGTGGTCGGTGGGCCGCATCGACGCCCGCAAGGCCGGCCTGTACGTCGTGGCCCAGCTCCTGGGCGCGATCGCGGCCGCGCTGGCGCTCAAGCTGATGTTCCCGACCGGCGCGGCGACCGTGAAGCAGCTCGGCGCGCTGAGCCTGGGCGCGGACACGACGCTGCTCGGCGGCATCCTGATCGAGGCCGTGCTCACCTTCTTCCTCGCCTTCGCGGTGATGGGAACGGCCGTGGATCCCTCGGCGCCGAAGGTGGGCGGCTTCGGGATCGGGCTCACCCTGTGGATGTGCGTGCTGGCCGGCGGGCACCTCACCGGCGCGGCGCTGAATCCGGCCCGCGCGTTCGGTCCGGCGCTGGTCGCGGGTGCGTGGATCGGCCAGGTGGCCTACTGGGTGGGGCCAATCCTCGGCTCGGTGGTCGCGATGCAGATCTACGAGCGGTTCCTGCTCAAGAGGGATGGCGCCTAGCGCCGTCGCCTCGCTGCCGTTCCGGACGTCGGACGCGCCGCCCCGTGGCGGCGCGTCGGCGTTCCGGGGCCCGCTACCGCCCGGCGGCGCCGGGCTGCCGGGGCGGAGGCGGCGGCGAGTGCGTGATGTTCAGCACCTTCAGCAACGCGCCCAGCCGCGCCTCGTAGAAGCGCAGTGTCGTGACCAGCGGATTCCCGACCGCCCGCACGTCGTGCCGCAGCTGCTTGGCCGCGTCGCTGCCCCGCTCGAGCCGCGAGAGCCGTCCCGCGCACTGCTGCATGCCGCGCCGCAGCGTGGGCAGCATCTGGCGGTAGCCGTCGAACGCCGCCTGCACCTCGCCGCGCGCGCAGTGGCGGCAGACCTGCCCGATCATCCGCCGGGCGGTGGTGTCCGTCGCCACGCACGACACCCGCAGGTACCGGGCGTTGTCGAGCACTTCCTGGTCGGTGCCGTTGAAGACGGCGCGCCGGAAGACGTCGAGCGCGCTCTTCACCTCGGCGATCGGCATGCCGACGTTGTGCAGGGCCGCCTTGGACGAGTCGAACGCCTCCAGCCGCGCCGCGCGCGCGGCGGGCGTCTCGCTGATGGGGCGTTGGAGAAACGAGAACGCGAGCAGGACCGGAAGGATCATGGGCGGAACAGTCGGCGGACGCCCCGCGGGAGTCAAGACCGCGCGCGCGGCGCCGACGCGTCGGTCAGCGGTCCCGGCTCCTCCACAGCAGCCAGGCGCTGTACGCCAGGTAGATGACGGCCGCGGCGACGTAGGCCGCGACCATGTAGCCGCCGTTAACGGGAGGCATCGGCGGCCTCCGCCTCGCCCTGCGCGCGCGCCTCGCGGAGGCGCGCCCACGCGTAGCGGCGTGCCAGCAGCGCGAAGAAGAAGATCGTGAACACCGCGAAGGACACGAGCAGCGTCGTCAGCATCGAGCCGGGGAGCTGCGGTCGCGACGTCTGCAGCACGACCGGCTTGGGGTGCAGGGTCCGGAACAGCAGCACGCTCACGTGGATGAACGGCACCAGCAGCGCGCCCAGGATGCCGAGCACCGCCGAGTAGCGCGCGCGGCGGCCCGGCTCGTCCACGGCCGTCCGCAGCACCAGGTAGCCGAGGCAGATGAACCACAGGAACAAGGTGAGGGTGAGCCGCGCGTCCCAGGTCCACCACGCACCCCAGATGGTCTTCCCCCAGATCGGCCCCGTCACCAGCACCGTGGTCAGGAAGACCGTGCCCACCTCCGCCGACGAGGCGGCCAGCAGGTCGAGCCTCGGATCCTTGAGGAACAGGTACAGCAGGCTGCAGACGCCGACGATGCCGCACCCCAGGAAGGCCACCCACGCGCTCGGGGCGTGGATGTAGAAGATCTTCTGCGCCAGGCCCTGCGTGGCTTCCTCAGGGGTGAAGACGAGGGCGCGCACGTACACGCCGGCGACCAGCGCCAGCGACACGGCGATCCACGCGCCGCTCCGGCGCAGGGAGCGCTCGGCGGCGGGGATCGCGGTCATTCCTCGACCGTCGCTTCGAACACGAGGGTGCAGATCACGAAGAAAGTGATGTCGTAGGCCGTGAGCAATTTTAGCCACGGTGCCCACTCCGCGAAAGGACGGCCGGCGAAGATCTTCGCGCTCATCGACGCGGCCGCGCTCACGGGCGTCACCAGGAACGGCAGCACCAGCACCAGCAGCATCATCTCGCCGAAGCGCGTGTTCACCGCCATCGAGCTCATCAGCGTGCCGACCGTCACGAACCCGATCGTGGCCAGCGCGATCACCAGCACCAGCGGCGCCAGCACACCCAGCAGCGGCACGTTGAAGAACAGCGCGAACAGCGGCAGCGCGATGGCCTCGACGGCCCCGACGAACACCAGGTTGGCGGCCGTCTTGCCCAGGTAGAGCGCCGTCCGGCTGGCCGGCGACAGCAGCAGGCCGTCGATCGCGCGGTTCTCCTTCTCGAGGCTGAACGCCCGGTTGAGCGCGAGCACGCCGGCGAACGAGAAGGTGATCCACAGGATGGACGGCGCCAGGTCGATGGTCGCGACCGCCGTCGGGTCGCGGGCGAAGTTGAAGATCGCCAGCACCAGCGCCGTGAACACCAGCGCCGAGAGGAACGCGGTGCGGCTCCTGAACTCGAGCAGCAAGTCCTTGGCGGCGATCGCCCACGCCTGCGCCAGGAGGTCAGCCATCGCGCGACGTGGCCTCCGCGTAGCGCGCGCGGTAACCGGCCAGGTCCCCCTCCCGCGCGCCGAACGACGCGAACCGGCCCGCCACCTGGATGGCGACGTGCGTCGCCAGCTCGAGCCCCTCGTCGAGATTGTGGGTGACCAGCACCATGGTGCGCCGCTCGGCGCGCAGGCGCTCGAGCAGCGCCCGCAGCGTCGCCGCCGCGCGCTGGTCCAGGCCGCTGAACGGCTCGTCGAGGAGCAGCACGTCCGGGTCGTGGAGCAGCGCGCGGGCGATGGCCAGTCGCTGCACCATCCCGCGGCTGAACGTGCCGACCGGATCGTCCGCCCGCGCTTCGAGCGCGACGCCCGCGAGCGCGCGCCGCGCCGCCGCCCGGGGATCGGCCAGCGCGTAGAGCCGGGCGTAGAACAGGAGGTTCTCGGCGGCCGTCAGGCCGTCGTACAGGAGCGAGTGGTGCGAGATGAGGCCGACCCGGCGCCGGTGCGCGGCATCCCCGCGCCCGACCTCGTCCCCGGCGATGCGCACCCGCCCGGCGTCGGGCCGCAGCAGGCCGGCGACGAGCCGCAGCAGCGTCGTCTTGCCGGCGCCGTTGGGGCCGAACACCGCCAGCGCATCGCCGCCGCGGAGCGTGAAGTCCACGCCGCGCAGGGCGCGCACGTGGCCGAAACGCTTGGCGAGCCCGGCGACCTCGAGCGCCGCCGCGCCGCCGTCAGCGCCCGCCGGCACCGCCATCCGCGCTCAAGCGTGAGAGTGGGCCCATCGTGGGGCGCAAATATACGTCGCCGCTCCCGCAGCAGCAGCGAGGTGGCGCGCCGCCGCCGCTCCTAGCGGCCCGGCGGCTCGAACTCGAAGCGATCCTCCAGCCGCGTGAGCGCGAGGAGGAAGCGCAGCTCCTCGGAAGCGCCTCGCAGGCACACCGTCCACCGGCGCTCCGCCGCATGCTCGCGGACCAGCACCAGCGCGCCGAGGCCGGCGCTGTCCACCTTCTTGGTGCGCTCGAGGTCGACCACGATCCTCCGGCTCCCCAGGGGCCCCGTCGCGGGGTAGCGCGACACGGCCGCCAGCGCCTTTCGCCGGAAGGCACGGCGCGAAGCGCGGTCGAGAACCGTCGGAGCACGCACCAGGAGCTCGCTCACGCCACACAGCAGACGAAGGTTTGGTGCCGCGGTGGCGATCTTCGCGCATTTGATTGTGCGAGAACGACTTACGGTACTTGAGACTCAATCGATGAGGCCGTTTCGCTGTTGCGGTCCGCCACACTGCTGGACATTGCCATCAGCCCCGTGCACGGCGGCTGCCCCGAAAACACCGAGGGCCCGGGTCGCCCCCGGGCCCTCGGCTTCGACCGGATCGGAGCGATTCAGATCTTGGTGACGTTGGCGGCCTGGAGTCCCTTGGGCCCCTCGCGGACCTCGAACTCCACCTTGTCGTTCTCCTTGAGGGACTTGAAGCCCTCGGACTGAATCGCCGAATAGTGGACGAATACGTCGGGCCCGCCTTCGCGCTCGATGAACCCGAAGCCCTTCGCGTCGTTGAACCACTTGACCCGGCCGGTGATGCGAGACATACCTAACTCCTCTGACGGGTGGCACGAATCACGGATCGCAGGGGCCCGAGAGCAGCGCCGGCCGTCCGAGATCCGTAAATGAGCGCCATACTATTAGACTTTTCCTCCTTTAAGCGCAAGAGTCGTCGACACTTCGGCCCAGAGGCCCGGAAGGGAGCCCCTGAAATGACGGACGCGCTTCGGATCGACACGTTGCTCGAGGAAACGCGGGTCTTTCCGCCGACGGAGGCGTTCCGGGCCGACGCCAACTGCTCGAGCCAGACGCTCTACGATACCGCGTCCCGGGACCCGGAAGGCTTCTGGGCTTCCTGCGCCGACCAGCTGGTCTGGTCGCGGCACTGGGACCGCGTCCTGGACTGGGACCCGCCGCACGCCAAGTGGTTCGTCGGAGGTGAGCTCAACGCCTCGGTGAACTGCCTCGACCGGCACGTGGCGACGGCCCGCCGCAACCAGGCGGCGCTGATCTGGGAGGGCGAGCCGGGCGAGCGCCGGACCATCACCTACTGGGAGCTGTACCGTCAGGTCAACAAGTTCGCCAACGTGCTCAAGAAGCTCGGCGTGCGGCGGGGCGACCGGGTAGCGATCTACCTGCCGATGATCCCCGAAGTGGTCGTCGCCATGCTCGCCTGCGCCCGCATCGGCGCGCCGCACTCGGTGGTGTTCGGCGGGTTCAGCGCCGAGAGCCTGCGGGACCGGATCAACGACGCGGGCGCGGTGGTCCTGGTCACGGCCGACGGCGGCTTCCGCCGCGGCCAGGTGGTGCCCCTCAAGCGGGCGGCCGACCAGGCGCTCGAGCACTGCCCCACGATCCGGCACGTGGTGGTCTTCCAGCGGCGCCTCGGCGCGGCCGGCGACGAGGCGTTCGTGCACATGCAGGAGGGGCGGGACCACTGGTGGCACCGGCTGATGCAGGACGTGGCGCCGTTCTGCGAGCCCGAGCGGATGGACGCCGAGGACGTGCTGTTCATCCTGTACACCAGCGGCACGACCGGAAAGCCGAAGGGCATCGTCCACACGACCGGCGGCTATCTCACGCAGGTGACGGCGACGACCAGGCTGGTCTTCGACCTCAAGGGTCCCGACGTCTTCTGGTGCACCGCGGACGTGGGATGGGTGACCGGGCACTCGTACGTGGTGTACGGGCCGCTCGCCCTCGGCGCCACGCAGGTGATCTACGAGGGCGCGCCGGACTGGCCGGAGCGCGACCGCCTGTGGGAGATCGTGGAGCGGTACGGCGTGACCGTCTTCTACACCGCGCCCACCGCGATCCGCGCCTTCATGAAGTGGGGCGCCGAGCTGCCGGCGCGGCACGACCTCTCCACGCTGCGGCTGCTGGGCACGGTGGGCGAGCCGATCAACCCCGAAGCGTGGATGTGGTACCACCACAACATCGGCGGCCAGCGCTGCCCGATCGTGGACACCTGGTGGCAGACCGAGACGGGCGGCATCATGATCACGCCGCTGCCCGGCGTGATCGCGACCAAGCCCGGCTCGGCGACCCGGGCGTTCCCCGGCATCAGCGCCGAGGTGGTCGACGGCTCCGGCACGCGGGTCGAGGTGGGCGGCGGGTTCCTCGCGCTCACCGCGCCCTGGCCCGGCATGCTGCGGACGATCTGGGGCGACGACGACCGCTACCGCGAGGTCTACTGGTCGAAGTGGCCGGGGATGTACTTCCCCGGCGACGGAGCGAAGCGTGACGAGGACGGCTACTTCTGGTTCCTCGGCCGCGTCGACGACGTGCTCAACGTGGCCGGCCACCGCATCGGCACGATGGAGGTCGAGAGCGCGCTGGTGGACCACCCGGCCGTGGCCGAGGCCGCGGTGGTGGGCAAGCACCACGAGCTCAAGGGCCAGGCGGTCGCGGCGTTCGTGACGCTCAAGTCCGGCTTCGAGCCGCACGACGAGCTGAAGGACGACCTGAAGGAGCACGTGGTGACGAAGATCGGCGCGATCGCGCGCCCCGACGACGTGCTGTTCACCGCCGACCTGCCCAAGACCCGGAGCGGCAAGATCATGCGCCGGCTGCTGCGCGACATCGCGGAGGGACGGGCGCTCGGCGACACGACCACCCTGGCGGATCCGGCGGTGGTGCAGAAGCTCAAGGACGACTACGAGGAAGGCGAGGCGTGACGGTGTTTCAGACGATCGTGGTGACCACGGACTTCTCGGCGAACAGCGCGGTCGCGGTGAAGCCCGCGATCGAGCTCGCGCGCAAGTTCGGCGGCCGCATCGTCCTGGTGCACGCGCTCGAGGGCGCGAGCTCCGATCCGCAGGTGGTGGCCGTGGACCTCGCGGCCCTGGCGGCCATGACGCGCGAGCAGCTCCAGGAGTTCGGCGCGCGGGAGATCGGCCGGGAGGTCCCGTGGTCCGCGGAAGTGGTCTTCGGGCCGCCCTACCTCGCGATCACCGACGCCGCGGCGCAGCACCGCGCCGACCTGATCGTCGTGGCCACCCACGGCCGCACCGGGCTGCTGCACCTGCTGCTGGGCAGCGTGGCCGAGCGCGTGGCGCGCACGGCCGCGTGCCCGGTGCTCACCGTCCGGGTGTCCGGCTGAACGCCGGGAGGGCGGCGGCCGACACCACGAAGATCGCGAGGATCACGACGCCCGAGACGGTGCACCACAGGCAGAGGGCGTGGATGACCAGCAGCTCCAGCGCCAGCAGGTAGAGGGAGAACAGCAGCCCCAGGCCGGCGAGCGCGGCGAGCCAGCGCGTCGGGCCCGGCACGGCCACCCGGTCCTCGCGCAGGCCGTACAGCGCCACCGCCAGCAGGGCGACGTATCCCGCCACGCCGTACGCCGCGACCGGCAGCCCGAGGAACGACGACCAGCGGCTCAGGTTGACCCGCTCGCAGCCGCCGCTCCCCACGCACTTGATCGAGCCGAGCACGCCGAGCTTGTAGAGCAGGAGGTAGGTCGAGACCAGCAGCCCGACCAGCGCCAGGGCGGCGGCGGTCATGCGATGGCGCATCGCTCCCTCAGCGGCGCGCGGCCGGCGTCCGCGCCGGCGCGGTCCCCGCGATCGAGTCCACGATCTTCGTGAGGTCGTCGAAGGCCGGCGTGAACGGGAGCGGCCTCCCGTTGACGAACACGGTCGGCGTGCCGTTGACCCCCGCCTTCTCGCCCTGGCAGCGGTTCGCCTCGATCGTCGGCCAGTGCCGGCGCTGGGTGAGGCAGACCTGGAAGGCGTCGGCGTTGAGCCCGATCCCGCGCGCGTAGTCCCGGAACTTGCGATCCGGCCGGCTGTCCGCGAACCAGTCGTCCTGGTGGTCGTACAGCGCGTACTCCATCTCCCAGAAGCGTCCCTGGTCCGCGGCGCACGCCGCCGCCACGTGGGCGAGCGGCGAATTGACGTGCTGCTGCAGCGGGAAGTCCACGAACTCCCAATGCAGCCGGCCCGTCGGGATCAGCCGCTGCTGCACGTCCGGCATGGTGAGAATGGCGAACTTGGCGCACAGCGGGCACTCGAAGTCGGCGTACTCGACGATGTGCACCGGCGCGCTGTCGGGCCCGAGCGCCTGCCCCCGGGCCGGCGTGTTGCCCAGCGGAGGACCGCTGCAGTCGGCGAGCACGAGCGCGGCCCCCGGCCCGCTCGTCGCGGCGCGCACGATCAGCGCGATCCCCGCGACCGCGATCAGGCCGAGGACGACGTAGAACCGCTTCAGCGACCGTCCGGCTTCCGCCATGGATCCTCCTCGTCACCGCCCGTGGGCGCGTCGGGCGTCCACCCGTGCGCCGCCTCGTCCACGATCCGCCGGTGCTCCGCGACCTCGGGGCTGTCGAACGTCTGACGCACCTCGTAGCGGAACAGCTCGGAGCGGAGGTCGCCCATCGCCCGCAGCAGCGCCGACGACTCGCCCAGCAGGCCGCCCTCGCGGTCGAGGTCCATGATGCGCTGGGCGAGGGCCCGCAGCATCTCGACCAGCTGCTCCGCGCGCCGGGGATCGTAGCAGTCGTCGGGGGTCATCCCGGGTCTATCATACCCAGGGCGCTCACGGTCGCCAACTCGCCCCGCGGCGCGCCGTTTCCTATCATCCAGCGTGCCTTCCCCGCCCGACGCCTCCCCGCGCCTCGCCGCGCCGCGCGCGCTGCTCGAGCTGGCGCGGATCGCGGAAGCGCCGCTGCGCTACGGCCACGCCGTGCGCATCCACCGCGACGGGGCCCTGGCCTTTCCGGCCATGCTGGCGGGCATCCGGGCCGCCAAGCGCAGCGTGTGCTTCGAGAACTTCATCGTGGCCGACGACGCCACCGGCCACGACTTCGCCGCCGGTCTCGAGAAAGCCCGGCGGCGCGGCGCCCAGGTGCGGGTGCTCTACGACCCGATCGGCACGCTGCTGGTGAGCGGCGGCTCGATCGCGCGCCGGCTCCGCGCCGCCGAGGTCGAGGCGCGGCCGTTCCGGCCGCTGTCGCCGCTCGCGCCGTGGAGCTGGGTCCGGCTCCGTCACCGCGACCACCGCAAGCTGCTGGTCTGCGACGACATGGTGGCGTTCGTCGGCGGGATCTGCATCTCCGACCACTGGGCCCCGTCCGACCGCGGCGGCGCCGGGTGGCGCGACACCGCCGTGTCGGTCCGCGGGCCCGCGGTGGCCGACTTCCAACTCGCCTTCGAGCGCATGTGGCGCCGCGCCCGCCAGGAGCCTCTGTCCCGGACGCGCGCCGGGACGCCGCCCGCCGAGAAGGGCGAGGCGGCCGTCGTGGTGGTGGGCGACCGCCCGGGCCTCGGCCGCGTCGCGGCGATGTACACCTGGCTCGCCGACAACGCCGAGGAATCGATCGAGCTGACCGACGCCTACTTCGTCGCCCCGCGGCAGGTGCTCGACGCCCTGATCCGGGCCGCGCGCCGTGGTGTCCGGGTGCGGCTCCTGCTGCCCGGGCGCAACAACCACCCGGTCGCGGGCCTGGCGGCCCGGCGGATCTACCAGCCGCTGCTCGACGCGGGCGCCGAGATTCACGAGTGGACCGGCATGATGCTGCACGCCAAAACGGCGGTGGTGGACGGGTTCGTGACGCTGGTGGGCTCGAGCAACCTGGACCCACTCTCCCTGCACCGGAACTACGAGCTCAACGCCCTCGTGGCGGATCCGGCGACCGGCGCGGCGATGCGCGACCTGTTCGCGTCTGATCTCGCCCGGGCGGCACGGGTCTTGCCTGACGATTGGCGCAGGCGGCCGCTTCGCGCCAGGGCTGCGGAAGCAGCTGCCACGCTGTTCGCCGACGTGCTGTGAGTTTGCCCGCGCCACCGGGGCCCTGTATATTTTTCGCGCGACGGCGGGAGGTCCCGCCCGAATGGAGGTGTGATGTCGAAGCGCAGCAACCGCCGCAAAGTCGTGGTGCCGACGGCATTTGAGCTGGCTCGAGACGAGCTGTTCAGCCACATCCTCCGCTGCGGAGTCCTCGAGGCAGCCGAGGAGCACCGGACGGAGTGGTTCGACGACACGATGGCGTACCTGGGGGAGCGGTACGAGGAGCTGACCCCCGCGCAGATCAAGGAGCTCCGGACCCTCGGCGAGCGCTATTGCCAGCCGGTGATGGCGCGGCCCGAGTCGGTCGAGGCCGGAGTGGTCTGAGCCGGACGATCGGCTGATCGCTTCATCGTGCGCCCCGGAGCCTAGCGGCCCGGGGCGTTGTGCTTCCGCCACCGGTAGCCGACGGCCAGCCGCGCCCCTCCACCGACGCCGACCTCCGCGAACAGGCCACCGCGGCCGCCCGGCGCCCCCTCGACCCCGAGCACCAGCAGCGCGTACGGCACGACGTGCCCGCCCCGCACGGCGACGGTGAGGCCTCCTCCCCCGTAGACGGCCGATCCGCTGCGCTTGACGGGATCGAGCAGGAAGTGGTACGCCACGTCGGCCCGGATGCCGAGCTTGCCGTCGCCGAAGGTGCCGACGGCGAGGGCAGGCGCGATCCGGTCGCGCTGATCGTCTCTCCAGGCCAGGCCGACGCCCGCCCCGTAGAACGCCGGACGCGACCACGCCGCCAGTCCCCACAGCTGCGTTTCACGGGCGCTCTGCGCCCGCGCGGTCGCCGCGCCGGCCAGGGCCGGGAGCAGGAGGGCCGCGCTACGCCTCCAGCACCAGCTCATAGCGGCGCGCAATGTCCGGGGCGAGCGAGTGGCTCACCGAGCAGTACCGCTCGAGCGAGAGGTCGATGGCGTGCCGCACCCGCTCTTCCGGGGCGCCGGCGGCTCGGATCCGGTAGGTCAGCACGATCGACGTGTACCGCTTGGGATGCTCCGGCTTCCGCTCGCCCGCGACGTCCACGGTCATCGCCTGCACCGGGAAGCGCATCTTCTCGAGGATCGACACGACGTCGCTCGCCGTGCACGCGGCGAGCGCCAGCAGCAGCGTGTCCATCGGCCCCGGGCCCGCGCTGCCGTCGGAATCGAGGGTGATCTGGGGCTTGCCTTCGCGACCGCCCTCGAACGCCATCCCGTGCAGCCAGCGCAGCGAGACGCGCTTGGCCTCGGCCATCGCTACGATCCCCCGGCGCCGTGCGCCGACAGCCCGATCAGGAACCGGTGCCGGCCGAGGCGGTCCAGCGCGTGGTACTCGATCAGCCAGTTGAACGACGGCCGGAACCGCAGCTCGAAGCCCATCACCACCGTGGGCCACAGGTCCGTGCAGCCGGCGCACTTGGTCATGTGGCCCAGGCCGAGGCCGACGTAGGGGATGGCCGGCGCGTTGTCGGGCTGGAAGCGGTAGACGATCTCCCCCGACCAGTGCAGCCGGGTCGTGTTGCCGTCGGAGGAGACCTCGAGCGACGGCCGCAGGCGCACCCGCGGCGACCACATCTCCGCGATGTCGATGGTGGAGCCGACCACCCACTGCGCGGGCCGCGTGACGTCGATCCCCGCGCGGGTCGAGAAGCTGAACACGTCCATCTCGAAGCCGGTGCCCGCCTCGTACCCCTGGCTGCCCGACGGCGGCTGGAACTCCTGCGCCGGGGCGCGCGGGGCGGCGCACGCCAGCGCCGCCAGGGCGAGCATCAGCCGAGTCTCTGCCTGCATCCGAAACCTCCTCAGGAGTGCGTCCGCTCCACGTTGCGGACGGCCAAGCGCCCGTAGTCGGCGAGCGCGTAGAGCGCCATCGCGGCGGTGGCCCACGCCAGGGGCCGAAGGAACGACGAGTCCAGCAGCCACGCGAACAGGGTGAGCGTCTGGCCGACGGTGACCGCCTTTCCGCCCACCCGGGCGGGCGGAACCCTGAACGGCCGGTGCGCCACCACGCTGGCCAGATACCCGGCAGGGGCGAGGACGTCCCGCAGCAGCACCCCGGTGATCTCGAACGGCCCCAGGGCTCCCGACAGGGCGAGGATGGCGAACGCCGTGAGCATGAAGATCTTGTCCGCCACCGGGTCCATCCACGCCCCCAGGCGGGAGGGCCCCAGCCGGCGTGCCAGCCACCCGTCCAGCAGGTCGGTCGCCGCCGCCGCGACCAGAACTCCAAGCCGGACACCGACTTCGGGGAAGTATGCGAACGCGATGGCCAGCGGGACGCGCGAGAACGACACCACGTTCGCCGGCGTAAGTACCTTGCCGGAATTGGCTTGCTGCCCCCCGGGAGCCGCGGTAGCTTCAGCCTTCACCCATGGACCTCGCTCTGCTCAGGCAAGCCGCCATCTTCCACGACCTCGACGAGGGCGAGCTGGCGCGCGTGCTCGAGATCTGCAAGGAGCAGCAGTTCCGGAGCAGCGCGACGGTCTTCAAGGAAGGCGAGCCCAGCAACCGGCTCTACATCATCGCCGAAGGCGAAGTCCGCATCAGCCGCGTCGTCCCCGGGAGCGGCGAGGAAGCCCTCGCGGTGCTGAAGGCTGGCACCTGCTTCGGCGAGATGGGCATCTTCGACCGCTCCGAGCGCTCGACCGACGCGATCGCCAACACCGACTGCACCCTGCTGACCATCAGCCGCTCCGACTTCGAGCTGCTGCTCGACTTCAACCGGGACATCGCCTACAAGGTCCTGTGGGCGGTGGTCCGCCTGCTGTCCAGCCGGCTGCGCACGACCAACGACAACCTCCGCTCGTTCCTCGCGATGTCGATGTTCTGAGCGCCGCGCCCGCCCCGGGCCCCGGCGCCGTCACAGGGCGATCCGGAACCGGGCGTCGAGCGCGAGCGCGCGGTCCGGGAAGGCCACCAGCGGGTTGATGTCCATGTCGAGGATCGGCTCGTGCTCGCCGGCGAGCTGGGACACGCGCTGCAGGATCTCCTCGAGCGCCACCACGTCCACCGCCGGCTCGCTGCGCACGCCCTCCAGCAGCGGATAGCCGCGGATCGCGCGCACCATCTCGCGGGCGTCCACGTCGGTCAGCGGGTGCACCCGGAACACGACGTCCTTCAGCACCTCGACCGCGACGCCGCCGAGACCGAACATGATGAGCGGCCCGGTGCGGGGATCGCGGGCCGACCCGACGATGGTCTCGCGGCCGCCGGGGATCATCCGCTGCACCAGCACCGCCTCGGGCGAGACCCCGGCGCGTTCCCGCACGCGCTGCAGCATCCGGCGGTACCCCTCGCGGACGTCGCCCTCCGAGCCGAGCCCCACCACCACGCCGCCCACGTCGCTCTTATGGACGATGGACCGGTGGATGACCTTCAGCACCACCGGGTGGCCGATGTCGCGCGCCGCCACTGCCGCCTCGTCCTCGGTGAGCGCCTTGCGCCAGGGCACCGTCGGGATGCCGTACGCCTCGAGCACCTCGAGCGCCTCCGTCTCGCTCAGCTTCTCGCGCCGCTCGCTCCGGGCGCAGGCGATGACGGCGGCGACGCGCGCGGCGTCCGCGGGGAACCGCTGCACCGTTCCCTCCGGCCGCTCGAGCCACTTCCGGTAGCGGTTCATCGCCGCCAGCGCCCGGGCGGCGGACTCCGGGAAGATGTAGCCGGGCATCCCCGCGCGCAGCAGGTTGCGCATGCCGGCGGACACGCCCTGCCGGCCGAGCAGCACGGCCATCACCGGGATGTCGCGGCGCGCCGCGGTCGCCTGGACGATCGCCTCGGCCACGTCGCCCGCCTGCCCCTTGAGCGGCGGCGGCGCCACCGACACGATCACGGCATCCACGTTGGGATCCTGCAGCACCAGCGTGAGCACGCTCCCGAAGGTCTGGGCCGTCGCCGAGGCGATGAGGTCCACCGGGTTGCGGACGGCGGCCTCCTCGGGCACCTGGGCGCGGATCGCCGCCTGCGTCCCCGGCGCCAGCTCCGCCACCTTGAGGCCGGCCGATTCGCACGCGTCGGCGAGGATGATCGCCGGACCGCCCGCGTTGCTGATGATCGCCACGCGGTCGCCCCTGGGGAGCGGCAGCCGCGGGAACGCCATCGCGTAGTCGAACAGCTCCTCGACGGTCTGGGCGCGCAGCACGCCGCACTGCTCCATCAGCGCGTCGGCCGCGAGATCCGTCCCGGCCAGCGCCGCGGTGTGCGAAGAGGCCGCGCGCGCGCCCGCGGCGGTGCGCCCGGCCTTGACCACGAAGATCGGCTTCTTGCGCGTGAGGGTGCGCGCGAGCTGGTAGAAGCGCCGCGCGTTGCCGAAGCTCTCGAGGTACATCAGGATCACGCGGATCGCCGGGTCGTCGGCCCAGTACTCCAGCAGGTCGTTGCCCGACACGTCCGCCTTGTTGCCGACCGAGACGAACTGGTGGATGCCGATCCCCAGCTCCTCGGCGTAGTCGAGGATGCTGAGCCCCATCGCGCCCGACTGGCTGATGAAGCCGACCGGCCCGTAGGGCGGCATGGTCGGCGCGAAGGTGGCGTTCATCGACAGGTCCGCGGCGGTGTTCAGCACCCCCATGCAGTTGGGGCCGACCATCCGCATCCCGAACCGGCGCACGATCTCGACCAGCTTCCGCTCCCGCTCGGCGCCCTCGCCGCCCACCTCCGCGAAGCCGGCCGTGATCACCACCAGGCCCTTGACGCCCTTCCGGCCGCACTCCTCCGCCGCGGCGAGCACCAGGTCCTTGGGCACCACGACGACGGCGAGATCCACCGGGTCGGGGATCGCCGAGACGCTCGGATACGCGCGGATCGAGTGGACGACCGACGCCTTCGGGTTGACCGGATACAGCGGCCCGTTGAACCCGTAGCGCACCAGGTTGTCGATGATCTGGTACCCGATGGTGTTCGGGTGCCGGGAGGCGCCGACGATCGCGACGGAGCGGGGACGGAGGATCGCGTCGAGCACTGACAGAACCTAGACGCGGCCCGGATGGGGAACAAGCGTGCGCTTGGCATTCGCCGTGCGAGCGTGTAGACTGGGCCACGCATGAAACGTCGCCCCGCGTCGATCGCCGCCGTGCTGTGCTGCGCCCTCACGCCCCTCGCCTGCGGCGGTGGCGGCGGTGGGGGCGGCACCGGTCCCGGCTACAGCGTCACCATCCAACCGGCGGCGGCGGCGATGTGCGTGGGCGACAACCTCGCGTACACGGCGCAGGTCCTCGACGGCTCGGGACATCCCGTGGCCGGCGCCGCGCCGTCCTGGTCCTCCGGCACGCCGGCGGTCGCGACGATCGATCCGGCGAGCGGCGTGGCGCACGGCGTCACCACCGGCACCACCTCGATCACCGCCAGCTACAGCGGCGCCACGAGCGCCCCGGCCACGCTCGACGTGCCGGCCGACCTCGTGCCGCAGTTCGTGCCCGACAGCGTCGTGCTCGCGCCCGGGGACACGATGACGCTCGGCGTGCGGCTGCGCCGCGCCTCCAGCGGCCTGGTGCCCACCGGACACGTGCCGGCGATCGCGGCGTTCGACAGCGCCGTGGCCGGCATCACCGCGGCCGGCCTCGTGACCGCGAAGGCCGCGGGCCGCGTGGGGCTCTCGCTCTCGGCGTGCGGGCAGCAGGGCGGCGGGGCCGCCGACGTCTACACGCCGCCCGACTCGGTGACGGGGATGGCGTACCTGTGGCTGTCGGGGCCGAAGGAGCTGCGGGCGCGGCTGACGGCGCGCGTGATCAACTTCACCCGCACCAACGGCCGGCCCGGCGTCGAGATCGGCGACAGCGCCACGCGCTCGTTCGCCTACGTGGACACGGTGAACGTCGCCGGGACGGCGGCGCTGCCCCTCGACTCGCTGAACACCGGCGAGCTGGTGGCCAAGCTGCAGTGCGCTCCGCCGCGGCCGTTCGCCAGCTACTCGGACGCGACGAGCCTGGTGTCTCCCACGGTCCTGCTGTCGCTCGAGGGCGGAAGCGCGCGGATCACCGGCTACGCGGCGCGGACGGGCTACGCGACGGTCTCGGGACGGCTGGTGTTCCGGATGCGCGGGCTGGTGAACGCCCAGCCCGTCCTGGACACGCTGTCGGCCATCTACACGTTCAGCGCGCCGGCGGTGACGTGGGGGAATGCGTGTCCGTGAGAAGGGCAGGGTGTGTGAGGCAGGGTGTAAGGGTGTAAGGGTGTCCGTGCCCGCAGACCCTACCCCCTACACCCTACACCCAGTTCACCGCCCGCTGGCTATCGGAGTATCCGCACCAACCCCGCATCCGCAAACCCGCGCAGGAAGCTCTCGGCGTCCGTCGCCGGGACGGTGACGCCGG
>Ga0187777_10000285_pt1 | contig 37857 bp, 36 predicted proteins | sample 1015_Q2_SP5_10_M_FD_132416 | JGI IMG/M metagenome (GOLD analysis project Ga0187777, IMG submission 132416) | Tropical peat soil microbial communities from peatlands in Department of Meta, Colombia - 1015_Q2_SP5_10_MG | ecosystem: Environmental > Terrestrial > Soil > Wetlands > Peat | place... | reverse complement strand
TCACATCCTGCATGGCCAGCGCCAATGACGACAACGTCGTATTGTTCGGAGAAGCTAAGCACTCAGCGGTCAGTCCTTCAGACACGTGGAAACCCGCACATCCGACCTCCATTGTAGCAATAGGCGAGACGCAGCATGCTGCGTCTCTACGCCTGGTCTCCTACCGATTAGCGCAGTCGAAAGGGAATCAGGATATTTAATACGCCCAATACGGCCCGTTGCCCTCTGGCGTGTTTCGGCCCTCGATGGCCACGAAGACGTTACGGCCGAAGAAGAACGCCAAGCCCCAGTCGAAGCACGGTGCGGACGTGTTGGAGTTTACGAAGCAGGTTGGGTTGGGTCCGGTCAGGTCGTTGAACGCGGTGTTGTTGGTATTGAACAGTGTATTGGCGCTCTCGGCGTTGAAGGCGACCGCTTCCTGCGTTCCCGTCGTACCTTCCGTGGTGGTTGCAAACGGTGTCGTAGCACCAGGGCAATACCAATCCCCAGTTACTCCGCCGCAGTTGGTGTCCGACATGCCGGTGAGCTGGCTGGTCAGGAAGAAAATGCCGTTGGAACCGCTATCCAGAAAACTTCCCGGATACGAATGGTTGTTGTAGACGGTGGTGAAATTTCCGAACTGATCGACCTGGAAAACGGTGGCCGTGCCCAAGCCGTTGTTGGCCTGGGTCCCAATTCCAAAGAACATTGTGCCTGTCGCCGTGGATTGTCCCGTGACCGACGCGATTGCCGGCAACTGGATGAGCACACCATTGTTGTCAGTGGCAAACATCGCCACTGGACTTGGCGGCTGCTGCGCCAGGGGGACGCCGGTCTCGGAGCAGGTCGAAGAGGTCGGACACGAGTAGTACAAGCTACTAGGGCTTGTGCAGAAGCTCCCGCAATCCTGGACGAAGGAACTGACTCCCAGGAGCCCGTTCGCCCCCAAGTTGTTTAGCGTATCCTCCGAACCGCCTCCCGGCACACTGTTTTGGCAGGCGGCTGGAATGTGCGGGAAGCTTGATTCTCCGATTACCTGGATAGGAATATTGCTGGCCACCTCACCCGCGATTTTGACATCGGCCATCATCACCGGGCCCCAGGTGAACCCAGACACGAACTGAAAGCATTCCACCAGGTTTCCTTCCTGCGCCAGCGGGAGGGTGAGCACGGATTGCAGAATTCTCAGGCCGCTCGATCCTGTGTCGACGGCGACGTGGTCGATGGTCTGGCAGTTGTTGGTCCCCGGAACACACAGCGTAACGTCGGCGAAGGCAACGTCTGCGGAGACAAACCCCAGCCCCGCCGGACCGCCATCGACGGTTATGGGAACCGAATTTCCGACGCCACCACCGCCGCCGCCACCGCCGCCACCGCCTCCGCTGTTGTTGTTCGCTGGAGTACTGCTACCGCCACTACTGCAGCCCAGCACCCACATCAGGGTTCCCAGTAAGAGAAGAGCGACAAATCTGCGCACGTCCAATCTCCCGTTATGTTTACTGCTGGCTAACGTATCGCGTCGGCGAGAACTCCAGCCGGCACCTGCTCTGGAATATAGGCCCGACCGGCAAAGGCGCGCACGTGTCCGCCCATCTCAAACACGAGTCCGGGCTGATGGATGACTACAGGGCCGCGCCTCACGCGCGCCGCCGGGGCGGCCGGCTTCAGCTCGTCGAAGTGGCTGCCCAGAAGCTGTCTCAAATCGGGTTTCGTGGGCCCCTGCCAGGCGACGCCGAACACCGTCCCTGACGGCGAGACGTACTCGCGGACCAGATGCCCGGTGGGCGCCTGTAACTCGTGGACGGTGTAAGCGGCGGCGGCAGTCGTTCGCCGCGAGGCATGCATCTGCGCCTGGTCAGCCTGGATGGAACTCTCATCGCCGCCGAGCCCGGCGAACGCACGGAGACTCAGCGCCAGCAGCAAGATGGCAGTCCGCAATCCCAATCTTCCCAGGGATCCGGCTGCAGCATAGGGACCGATACCAGGGCCCACCAAGAGCACTCCCCTCATCAGGGTACTTGGGCGTAAGAACCCGATTGCCGGCGATTAGTTGCTCCGCAAGCAAAAAATTTGCCCTGGGGAGTTGCTGGCGTTATGGGGAGGCCGTAGGAAGGAAGATGGAGACGGTCGTTCCGCTGCGGCCGGGGCGGGCGTTGGTGCGGAAGCGGATGCGGCCACTGTGGCGCAGCACGATCTCGCGAGTGAGCCATAATCCCAGGCCGGTACCGGTGTCGCGCTTGGTGGTGAAAAAGGGCTCGAAGATACGGTGCCGATGCTGCGGTTCGATGCCGAGACCGCTGTCGGCGACGGTCACCGTGATTCCAGGTATGCCGGTGCGCCAGTCCCGCGCGCGGCTGACCCGCACCATCAAGTCGCCACCGTCGGGAACGGCGTCGAGGGAGTTGGCCACCAGACTGGAGAATGCCTGCCGCAGTTCGCGTGGGCGGGCGGGAACGGAGCCGTTGAAGCGCACCTGTTTCACCAGCCGGATGTTGCGGGCGCGGATTTTGGTTTCGTACAGCGCCAGGGCGTCTTCCAGGATGTCGGCGACGCTGCTGGTGGCGGGCTCGCTGGCGCCGCGGAAGAATCCGAGGGTCTGGCGCGTAATGCTGGCCACGCGGGAAAGTTCCTGCTCGGCGAGCTGCAACAGCTCGCGCAAGGCGGGCGTAGCCTCGGGATGAGTACGGGCAAGAAACAGGGTGTTGGTCACCGCTTCCAGAGGATTGTTGATCTCGTGGGCCATGCTGGCCGCCAGGCGGCCGACCGCCGCCAGCTTCTCGGCCCGCAGCAGCGCTTCCTGGGCCTGCTTCCGTTCGGTGATATCAATGACGGTGCCCAGCATCGCCTCCGGCTGGCCGTGCTCGGCGGGCAGGAGCGTGACGTTCTCCAGAATGGTGACCGCGGTGCCGTCCTTCTTGCGCAGAGTGAGCTCGAGGTTGCGCAGCGAGCCGGCCGCGCGCAGCCTTTCGATATAACTCTGACGATCGGCGGGATCGAAATAGTACTCTGCTCCCGCGCGGCGCGCGATCTCGGCCGGGGAGTCGTAGCCGAAGATGCGCGCGAAGGACAGGTTGCACTCCATCATCTGTCCGTCCACGGTTGAGCAGAAGACCCCCGCCAGGTTCTGGTCGAAGAGCATGCGCCAGAGTTCGCCGGTCTCGCGAAGCCACCGGTAAGTGCGCGCGGGAGCCGTAGCAACGCCCGCATGCGAACTGATGATGCCGACGTCTTTCATGGGCGGGTGGGCCGGAATTTCTATTATAGCCCAGCTACGTCAGCGTCACTCGACTGCGGCTTCGCTGCGGCGCGGACGCGGCGCCAGCTGTTGGGCGGTCACGTACAGCGGCTCGATGTCGACAGGAATATCGGCCAGCTTGTCCAGCACGTGACGCATCTCCGGGCGGACCACGCCCATGCGGTCGAGCAGGCGTTTAGCGCCGGCGTAGTCGCCGGTGGCTTCCAGCGTGAGCAGTTCGTGATCGAGGTCGCGCACCGCCTGCTTCATCCTGGCAAGGTCGATAGCGAAGGTGCCGTCGGGCCGGGCAACGACGGCTCCTTTGTCCAGCAGATAGTTGATCTGGACGGCTTGTCCGCGGGCGTGCGCCTCGGTGGCGCCAAAACGGAGGGTACGGAAAGCAGACGCGACGTAGGTGGTGTAGAGATTTTTCTCCGTGAGACCGGCGAGCGGCTGCCCGGGACGCGCCTCTCCCCGATCCATCAGGAACTGCAACGCGAACAATCCGGTCACGTCCGCCTTGGCCTCTTCGATGGGGCCATAAACCTCCTTCAGCTCCAGGCGGGGATTGGAGGCGGGCTTGCGCACCGTCGCCGCGATCTGGTGCGGCCCCAGCCCGTGCATCAGTTCGTGCGCCACGATGTGGGTAAAGAAGGCCTGAAAGCTCAGCTCCGATTGCGCATCGGCCGGCAGCACACGCTTGGAAATGGGCAGCAGCACGCTGTTGAACTTGGCTTCCTGGACGTTCTTCAGCATCACCCGCTTGCTGCCTTTTTCGTTCACCACCACCTCGTCGTTGGGCAGGTTATAAGCGGCGGTCTGGACGCCGCGCTCGCCGGCAGCCGAGACCACGTTCACCACCCGCAAGGGCGACTGGCTGCCCAGCTTGGGATTGCGGTACTTCTTGTCTTCGGGCAGATTGTTCTCGATCTCCTGCAGATGGCGGCTGAAAAACGCGAGCTTGGCGCTCTCCGCGTCGTCGCGAAGGTTGATGAACGCCTCAAACCATGCCTTGTAGCCGAACAGCTCGTCCATGTACGTCTCGTAGGGCCCGATGGTGATGTCGAGCGGAGCGTCCAGGTCCATCCAGTCCATGTCGCTGGCGCGATACTCGTTGGTGAGAAAAGCCTCGGCGCGCGAGTTCAGGAACTTCTTCAGCGAATCATGCGTGGTCAGGCTGGCGGCTTCACGCAGCACAGCGGCGGCACGCTCCAGGTCCGCGCGATACTCGACGCTGTAGGGGAAGATCACCAGCTTGCGGTCGGAGCGCTGACGGCGCATAACCGTGAAGTAACTCTTGGCCTGCTCTTGCTCGGTGTCGTTCAGGGTCTTGAGCCAGGTCTCGAATTCCTGCTTGCTCATGTCCTCGGGATAGAAGTTGGCGCCCAGCGGCTTGCGCGGCGGAACGCCGGGCAGGAAGGCCCTTTCGCGGTCCAGCGCCGACCACGGCGACTTGTTGATGCGGAAGTAGCGCCGGCGGGCGCGGCCGAGCGGCGTGCGGTCCTCGCGCAGCTTGGCGCGCAGGGCGTCGTTGCCGCTCCACATCTGGTCGAGGAAAATCTCGTTCATGATGCGCCCGGCCTCGATCAGCTTGACCAGCGCCTTTTGGTCGCCGGGGGAAAGCGAACTGGTGTCGACGCGCAGCTCGGTGGGCGCGAAGCGCGCCGTCATCTTTTCCAGCTCGGCGAGGTCGGGGATGTGCTCGGCCTGGGCGGCCGGCTTCGCGGCGGGCGCGGACTTCGCCGCCGGCGTCTGCTGGCCCGCCAGCAGCGAGGGCGCCAGCAGGACGATCACGCACAGAAGTCGTCTCATGGTCTCCCCTGTTCTTAGAGCCTCAAATCCATTTGAAAGAACAAGCCATGATAGCAGCTTGGGGATGGAGAGGCCGCTTCGGCGCCACGCGGGCTGGCACACTTTCGCGTGACTTCCATCACTGCATCTTTGTGACGATGCGGGTTATTGATAGATGAGGCCTCGGCCCCATTCGGAGGCCCCGTGCAGGCCACGCTTTCTCACTACCGGATCCTGGACCAGATCGGAGCCGGAGGTATGGGTGTGGTCTACCGCGCCCACGACGAGCACCTGGACTGCGACGTAGCTCTCAAGGTGCTGCCGCCCGGCGAACTGGCAGACGATGCAGCCCGCAAGCGCTTCCGCAAGGAGGCCCTCGCCCTTTCGAAGGTCAATCACCCCAACATCGCCGTCGTCCACGACTTCGACACCCAGGACGGCACGGACTTCCTCGTCGAAGAGCTGATCCCCGGGCTTTCGTTGAGTGAGATGCTGATCTCCGGGCCGCTGCCGGAGCGTGAGATCGTCAACCTCGGTTCGCAACTGGCCGAAGGCTTGGAGGCGGCCCATGAGCAAGGCGTTATCCACCGCGACCTGAAACCGGCGAACATCCGGGTCACTCCCGACGCGCGCTTGAAGATCCTGGATTTCGGCCTGGCCCGCATCGTACAACCTTCCAGCCCGACGGCACTCACCGCGAGTGAGACGCAAACGCCCGCCTTCGCCGGGACACTTCCCTACATGTCGCCGGAGCAGTTGCTGGGCGAGAAGCTCGACGCGCGCACAGACATCTGGAGTGCCGGCTGCGTGCTGTACGAGATGGCTACCGGCCGCTGCCCCTTCCCCGGCTCAGGCCCCGCGCTGATCGACGCCATCCTGCACCAGCCGGCGCCCGCAGCATCGAAACTCAATCCCAGGATCTCGCCGGGACTGGAAGCGATCATCATGAAATGCCTGGAGAAGGACCCGCCGCTGCGCTATGCCTCTGCTCGAGATATCGCGGTGGACCTCCACCGCCTGGCCTTGACTTCATCCGCGATTCGGCCTGTGCCGCGGCCCCGGCCCGCCCGCGCTCGCAACGTTGTCATCGCGTCAGCACTGCTAGCAGTGCTGGCCCTGGCCGTGGCTGTTGTCTCGCGATTCGTTCCGCGCCCCCCGGGCGGCAAGCTCCCAGCAGCCGCGCAGGTTACACCCTCGATCGCAGTGCTTCCCTTTGTCGACATGAGTCCGGGAAAGGACCAGGAATACTTCTCCGACGGCCTGGCCGAGGAACTGCTGAACAACCTAGCCAAGATTCCGGGACTACAAGTGACAGCCAGGACGTCCTCGTTCCAGTTCAAGGGTAAGAACGAGGACCTTCGCACCGTAGGGCAGAAACTCAATGTTCGGTCGATTCTGGAAGGGAGTGTTCGCAAGGACGCCAACCGCGTGCGCATCACCGTACAACTGATCAACGTCGAGGACGGGTTTCACCTCTGGTCGGAAACCTACGACCGGAAGGTAGGCGATATTTTCGCGGTGCAGGAAGAGATTGCGCGCTCAGTGGCCGGAGCGTTGAAAGTGACGCTGCTGGGAGGCAAGGTTTCGCCTTGGCGCGGAGTGAGTGAGCAAGCCTACAACGCCTACCTCCAGGGCCGGTACTTCTATCAGCGGAGCAGCCAGGAAGGCCTGGGAAAAGCCATCAGCTACTACGAACAGGCCATCAAGCTGGATCCAGGATACGCCCGAGCATGGGCCGGATTGGCAGAAGCCCACAGCCGCCAGGCGGATTGGGGCTACCTTCCTGTTAAGGACGAGTACGCGAAGGCGCTGGCGGCAGCGGAGCGAGCTTTGGCGCTCGATCCCAGCCTGCCAGAGGCACACGCCGCTGTTGGCTGGATCAAGGCCAACTTCCAGTGGGATTGGGGGGCAGCGAATGCTGCCTACCAGCAAGCCATGGATTTGGAGCCCGGGAACGTCACGGCGATTTACTACGGCGCAGTGCTCGCGTTAGATCTGGGCCACGTTCAAGAATCTATAGCGCTGTTTCGTCGCTCGGTGGAATTCGACCCGCTCAACCCACAAATCTACATCGATTTCGCCCGTGCTTACGATTGGTCCGGCCGAATAGACGAGGCAGTCGCGGCTGTCAATAAAGCGCTAGAAATTGCGCCCGGACGACAATATGCGCATGTCTTGCGTGGCGTGCTCTACCTGGAGCAGTCCCAGCCACAAGAGGCCTTGTCAGAAATGAAGCGAGAGCCGGACGACGGCTGGCGCTTGTTCGGGTTGGCGCTTGCATACCACGCGTTTGGGCGGAATGAAGAAGCCAATGCGGCCTTGGCGGAGCTGATTGCGAAGTACAAGGCGGTCATGGCCTTTCAGGTCGCGCAAGTCTATGCCTTTCGTGGGCAGAGCGATTTGGCCTTCCAGTGGCTGGAGCGCGCCTATGCCCAGCGGGATGCTGGCATGACATTCCTGAAAGGCGACCCGCTGTTGAAGAGCTTGAAGCGTGATCCTCGCTACGCCGCGTTCCTGGCAAGAATGCACCTGCCAACATAAAGCACACAGCGCCGCACGGACAGCGTGGGATTCTCAAACTGACCCACCATCGCCCGCTTCGGCTGGTCTTGCCGTAAACGCCCATGTAAAATTGGACAAGTTCTCGCGGCATGTTTGAGATTTTGTTTTCCCCCGGGTTCCCGTCATGATAAGAAGGCGGTTTCTGCCTGTTTTCTTCCTGCTGGTGTCGCTGCCAATGTGGGCCGCCGACACCACCAACATCACCGTCGTCGAAGAGATTCTGGCCCGCGTCAACAACGACATCATCACCCACTCTGAGCTGGAGCACAGCAAGGAAGAGGTGCGCCAGGAGCTGCGGCAGCAGTACGGGAACAAGGCCGACGCCATGTTCGCCCAGCGGGAGAAAGACCTGCTCCGCGACCTCATCGATCAGCAACTGCTGCTGCAGAAAGCCAAGGACAAGGGGCTCAACGCCGACACCGACCTGATCAAGCGCCTGGACGAGATGCGCAAACAGATGAACCTTTCTTCCATGGACGAACTGGAAAAAGCGGCCAGGGAGCAGGGCGTCTCGTTTGAAGATTTCAAGCAGAACCTGCGGAACCAGCTCCTGACGCAGATGGTCATCCGGGACGAGGTGCAGCCGAAGATTCTGGTCGCCAAGGAAGAGGAGCAGAAATTCTACCAGGCGCACCTGAAGGATTTCGCGCATCCCGAGCGGGTGCGCCTGAGCGAGATTCTGGTTTCGACGGAGAAGCTCGAGCCCGGCGACCAGGCCGGAGTGGCCGCCGCCCAGCAGAAGGCGCAGCAAGTGCTCGAGCAGGTGCGCGGCGGCGCGGCGTTCGATGCGGTGGCCCGGCAGAGTTCCGATGGCCCCACCGCCGCCCAGGGCGGGGACCTCGGCTATTTCCAGCGCGGCACCCTTGCCCGGGAACTCGAGGCCAGGGCGTTTACCATGAAGCCGGGTGAGGTCGGCGACGTGGTGCGCACTAAGCAGGGATTCCTCATCCTGAAAGTCGTCGAGCACGAGCAAGCGGGCGTGGCGCCGCTCAAGGACGTTGAACCGCAAATCGCTGACCAGCTTTATTTCCAGAAGCTCCAGCCCGCGCTGCGTACCTACCTCACCAAGCTGCGCGAGGACGCCTACATCGACATCCGCCCGGGATATGTGGACACCGGGGCCAGTCCCAACCAGACCAAGCCCGTCTTTACGACCACCGCCGCCCAGGGCGCGAAGAGCAAGAAGCGGCACAAGAAGCTGGGAATCTTCTGATTTTTTCGCCGCGGATTCACGCGCTGGTGCCCCACATCTGCCCGAATTTGGCAGATGTGGGTCTTCACTCTCCCTCGGAAACACCCACATCTGCCAACTGCAGGCAGATGTGGGGCACTGTCGCATCCCTGGGCTACAATACAGGCGCAGTATGAAGGACTTCTACATCGCGAGCGCAGCCGAGCAAGAGAACAAGGTCATCATTTCCTCCTTCGTGGTGGCGTCCAAGCAGGTAAAGGCCAAGAAGACCGGCGAGCCCTATCTGGCGCTGACCCTCTCCGACCGCACCGGGCAGCTCGAAGCCAAGATGTGGGACAACGTCGCCGGGGTGCTGGAAGCCTTCGAACAGGACGACTTCGTCAAGGTCAAGGGACTGCTCAACAAATACAACGGGCGGTTTCAGCTCACCATCCACAAGCTGCGGCGGCTGGAGGAGCACGAGGTCGATCCCGCCGACTACCTGCCCAAGTGCCCGCGTGACACCGAAGAACTCTGGCGCGAGCTGGGCGCATTCGTCGCCACCTTCCAGAACCTGCATCTGAAGGCGCTGCTCGCGGGCTTCATGGCCGACCCGGAGATCGCGGCCGCCTACAAGACGGCGCCTGCGGCCAAGACCTTGCATCACGCCTACATCGGCGGGCTGCTCGACCACGTCGTGTCGCTCTTCCGGCTGTGCGACCTGGCGGTGCGCAACTATCCGCAGATCGACCGCGACCTGCTGCTGGCCGGCGCCTTTCTGCACGACGTGGGCAAGATCCACGAACTCTCGTACGGGCGCTCTTTCGCCTACACCACACGCGGACAGTTGCTCGGGCACATGGTGATCGAACTGGAGATGCTGCACGCCAAGATCGCCGAGGTCGCGGGCTTCCCCGACGGGCTAAAGACCCTGCTCGAGCACCTGATCATCAGCCACCACGGGCAGTACGAGTTCGGCTCCCCCAAGCTGCCGATGTTTCCGGAAGCGCTCATGCTGCACTATCTCGACGATCTCGATTCGAAGATGGAGAGCATGCGCGCTCACCTGGAGCGCGAATCGCAGTTTGACGAAGACTGGACCGGCTACAACGCCTCACTCGGCAGGCCGCTCTTGAACACCCGCAAGTTCCTGGCTCCGAAACCGCCAGCAGAGAGCGCTCCTGCAGCGGATTCGGCCACGCAAGCAGCGGCCGCGGCAACCGCCCCCTCCACGCTTCCTCTCATCCCGGCGGAGGCCGGTAAGAAGTGAACGGGCGCCTGGCGGACCTGGAACTGGAGTGCATGAAGGTGCTGTGGAAGTATCCGGGAGCATCGGTGGCGCAGGTGCGCGCCGGATTGCCGCGTCCGCTGGCTTATACCACGGTGATGACGGTGCTCGACCGCATGAGCGCGAAAGGACTGGTGCAGCGCCAGAAGAACGGGCGTGCCTATCTGTACACCGCGGCCTTGGATCTGGAGACGGCGCGGCGGAGCGCCGTGGTGCGGCTGGCCACGCGCTTCTTCGGGAACGATCCCGCGGCTCTGGCTCGCTACGCTTCACGACTGCGCATGAGCACGGATGCAGAGGAAACCGCGGTCGTTTCTCCGTCTCACAGGCACCGACGGCCGGTGGCGCGCCGTCCCGCCGTCGTTCCCTCACACATCGACGACTCATTGCTGTAGCCCCGGGATCACTGGGCCTCACGCCCTCGACGCGCCTTAAGTTGCGGCCCTGCTGGCGGTTCTGATACAACGGCTGCGATGGATTGAGGGGAGGTGCGTATGCGCGTGAAATCGGCAACCTTGGCCATGGTGGTTTTCCTGCTGCTCCTGGCCGGATGCAGCAAGAAGCCGGAGGAAACCTCGAATGCAACCACTCCATCTGGCACGACCGCAGGTACAACGGCGCCTGCGCCGGGTGCAGCGGCGCCGGCCTCCACGGCCCAACCGCCCGCGCCGCCGGCGCCTCAACCCGTCACCCTGCCCGAAGGCACGGTAATTACGGTGCGGCTGAATGAGAAGGTCAGCTCGAAAGACAGCAGCAGCGGCGACAGGTTCACCGCCACGGTTGCCGAGCCGGTGCAGGTGGACGGCAAAGACGTGATCCCGAAAGGTGCGGCCGTCACCGGCACGGTGACGGACGCGAAGGCACGGGGCAAGATCAAGGGAGCTGCTACCCTGCGCCTGGTGCTGGATTCGGTGACTGTTAACGATAAAAAGTATGACATCCGGACCACGGCCGTGGCCCGCAGCATGCAGGGCAAAGGCAAGCGTACGGCTGAGTTCGGCGGCGGGGGCGCCGCAGCAGGCGCTCTGATTGGAGGCCTGGCCGGAGGCGGCAAAGGGCTCGGCATCGGCCTGCTGGCAGGCGGGGCCGCAGGCCTTGCGGGTGGGGCCTTCACCGGCAACAAGGACATCGTTCTGCCGGCGGAAACCTTGCTCAGCTTCAAGCTGCTCAAGCCCGTCGACATAAAGAGGTAAAGCCGGTCCCAGGCGGATCAACCAACCGGGCACGGAGACCGTCCGTGCCCCTGAGTTTTCTTTGCGGCAGGGAGACACGTTGCTTGCCTTCGATTCCTTCCAGGCCATCACCTTCGACTGCTATGGCACGCTGATCGACTGGGAATCCGGCATCCTGCGCGTACTGCGGCCGTTGCTGGCCGAGCACGGCAAGCGCGTGCCGGACGAGCAAATCCTTGCCCTCTACGCGGAGCTGGAGCCGGCGATTCAAGCGGCGGAGTACCAGCCCTATCGCCTGGCGCTTGAGGAGGTAGTGCGGGGCATGGGCCAGCATTTCGGCTTCTCGGTCTCGACGGATGAGGCGCGCGGCCTGGCGGCATCGCTCAAGAGCTGGACGCCGTTCCCCGACACAGTGGCGGCCTTGCGTGCGCTCAAAAGCAAGTATCGGCTGGGCATCATCTCCAACACCGATGACGACCTGTTCTCCGACACGGCGCGGCACCTGCACGTCGTCTTCGACTGGGTGATTACCGCCGAGCAGGCGCGCGCCTACAAGCCCGCGCGCGCCGTCTTCGATCTGGCTCTCAGGAGGATCGGCTTGCCGCCCGAGAAGGTGCTGCACGCCGGGCAGAGCATCTTCCACGACGTGGTCCCAGCCAGGGAGATGGGGATGTCCACGGTGCTGGTGACACGCCGCGGTCCGGGCGCGACCAAACGCGTCTCCGCCACCGCCGATCTCGAGGTCCCCGACCTGAAGACGCTGGCGGAGATGGCCGTCGGCCAGGGCGGAGAACGCACTGCAGCCATAGTGTAGAATCGTATTGCCCCGCACTGCCGCCTGGTGGTGTTGCACGTCGGGACGTGGCGCAGCCTGGTAGCGCACTCGCTTGGGGTGCGAGGGGTCGGCAGTTCAAATCTGCCCGTCCCGACCATTCTTTGCCTGTCAGAGGTCCTTCACTTCGCTCAGGATTTCGGCAGCGGGCTCCCGCTCACTCCCCTTCGCTGCCGCTCAGGGTCGTTTGGATACCAGATCTCCGGTCTCCCGACCTCCGAACGATCGCGTGAATTCAATCAGCTGGCGAAGCGTGGCCGATGCTGCCTGCAGGACCTCCACTCTGCTCTGAGTCGCATCCAGAGCGGCCTGCAACCTGCGACGCTCGGCTCCGCGCGCTGTCAAGAGCTTCTTCTTCATGTCCTCGATCTGTTGGCTTGCTTGCCGAACATCGAGCCCGGCATTGGCTTCAAGCTGAACGAACTGTGCCAAGTCTGGCAAGGAGCTGCTCGCGGTCGCGGTGCTTGCCTTTTGGCTAACTGGCCGAGACGAGTACAAAACATACCGGGAGCGCACTTCGATGCTGCTGCCATTCATCAAGAAGCCGTAAACTGTCGATTCATTACGGTTAAGAACTTCTGGCGAACTCTCCGGGATCAGCGGCAAGATGAAGATCATCGTCGAAGGCGGCAAGCACTCGTACGCATTCGACTACACGCTAGCCAAGAAGGAATAGAACGACCCCAGGCTCATTCTCCCAGTTCCGCTTGCGAGTTCAGCCGGGCCTACGGGCGAAATTTTCAGTTCAAGAGGCTTTTTGTAGCCCCCCGCGGCGCAGAAACATCTGGAAGGCAACCCTGGAACGATTCTGGTATGGCTGAGGTTAAGCAGGGGGCCTGGGCGTATCTGTACAATCTTCTGCCGGGCCTGCCCGGCCGGCACCGGAAATGGGTATGTTGCGGCTGACCACTATCAAGCAAGCTGCTCAGACTACGTACGCAAGCTTGCAGCAAAAGCATACGAGCCAGTTGGCAGCGGGACTGTCCTACTATTTCGTTCTGTCGCTTTTTCCCTTCCTGATAGCCTTTGCCGCTGCGGTTGCTTTGCTGCCCATACCCAATCTATTCGACCAGATTCTTGGGCTTATGGCCAGATTCGTCCCCTCTGACAGCATGGGCCTGGTTCGCGCAGTTCTGAGGGGAGTGGTCTCTTCCCATGGGGGAAGTTTTCTGTCCTTGGGTATAGCTCTAACGATTTGGGCGGCATCAGGCGGTTTCGTGGCACTGGTCGAGGCACTGAATGTAGCTTATGACCTGGAAGACGATCGAAGCTTCTTACACCGTCGTCTGCTTGCTATCGGATTCGCGTTAGGCGTCGGGACTTTGATGATCCTTGCTCTGACCCTGATGGTCGTCGGCCCAGGCTTCGGCACCTGGTTGGCCACCAAGGCTGGGGTGGGCAAGCTGTTTGTGACTGTGTGGCCGTATTTGAGGTGGGCAATCTGCGTTGCCTGCGCGGTGTTGTCCATCGAACTGATATATGCCTGGGGTCCGAGCGCACGTCGTTCGCTCCGCTCAACCTTGCCAGGGGCGTGTATCGCCGTCGTTACATGGCTCGTTCTGTCCAGCGCGCTTGGGTTGTACCTCCGGAGTTTCACCCGGCTGAACAAAACATATGGGACTCTGGCAGCAGGTATCGCTCTGATGTTATGGCTTTATTGGACGGCATTCTCGATTCTTGTTGGCGCTCAGTTTAACGCCAACCTGAGCCAGGCGCGAGCCGAGCGATGAGGGGCATCCCATTCCGCTACAGCCGGCTCTGTGCAGTAAGCGAAATCCTGGAATTGGAAGGCCCGGTAATTATAGTCACGGACAACAATTGCCTCACGGATGGAAGAGGGTTCGGATAGAATGTCGCGCGCACACACACAAATGCGAACCTAGCCATGGCGAAGCGCACCGCGAAGAAAAAGACGAGTGGAGCGAAGAGGTCCGCGCCGAGGAAGGCGAAGCAAACCGCCTCCTCGGGGAAGAAAACGCCGGCGCCGCGACCAGCAGCGGAGACGGGCAGCGATAAGCTGACCTTCAATCACGCGATGGTCTATGCCAAGGATGTGCAGCGCGCGCTGGGCTTTTATCGCGACCTGTTGGGATTCAAACTGGTCGACGAGTTCCGCCATGAAGGAAGTCCGGTGTATGCGCGGTTGCGCGCGCCCGGCGGCGACGGCACCATCGCGCTGCATCTGGCTGGGCCGGGGACCTCGGTGGCCAGCGACGGCGTGCGGCTGTACTTCGAGATCCGTGAACTCGACGACTTCTGCCGCAAGCTGCAGGCCAAGGGCTTCTACATCACGCAAATGCCGCGCATGATGCCGTGGGGCTGGCGTCACGCCTACCTGAACGATCCTGACGGCCACGAGATCAGCCTGTACTGGGCCGGGGAGAACCGCATGAAGAGGACGGTTATGCGCGCGGCGAAAGAGATGGACAAGGTGCCGGCTGCAAAGGGGTGATGGATCTGCGCTAGCCGGGGGATTCCCGGGCGTGAGCCGTTCACATGCCCGATTTGTATAAACGCTCCACGCGGTCCGTGGTGAGGCGCAACGCCTCGCGTAGCTTGGGCAAGTGAGGGGAATCGATGCCGATTTCGGATGCGTCGATATCCAACTGAACCTGCCGGCAGATCTCAGCGGCGCGAAGCAGGCGAAAGGTGATCAACTTGGAGGTCACCGCATCTGGGCTCTCGTCCGTCATCAGCGCCCACAAGGTGGAACGCAGGTGATCCACCGCATTCTTGAGATCTTCCAGGGCAACAATAGGCAAGGGCTCGGTTTGCAGTTTATTGTCGATCTGCTCCAACTGTGCCTTCAGTTGTTGCACTTGCTCGGCCAACGAACACTGCTGCATAGCATCACCTTTCACTCATCGCCGTTTTTCTTCAGGTCCCACAAAATGCGCAGGCCCATATCCAGTTTGTTCCCCAGTTCCCCCTCACAATGAACGCAGAGGTGATTCGGGCTGTCGTTGCCTGGCCCGGTGCTCTTTCAGGATGCAGCGGTCCATCACCACAAAGATGCCGGCGTGGCGGGCCTTGGCGGCGGCCGGCTCGTGAACCACGTCTTCCTGCATCCACACCGCCGGAACCATGAGGGCAATCGCCTGCTCCACCACCTCGGGCACGAACTCCGGGCGGCGGAAAATGTTCACCACGTCAATCTTCTCCGGCACTTCCCTGAGCGAAGGATATGCCCTCTCCCCCAGCACGCTCTGGATGTTGGGATTTACAGGGATGATGCGATAGCCCTCCTGCTGCAGGTACAGAGCCACGCCGTGGCTGGGCCGCAACGGCTTGTTGGAAAGCCCCACCACCGCGATGGTTCTTGCCTTCTTGAGCAAATCGCCAATGGGGTCAGCAGCGGGCAAAACGGCACTCCGGTTCTCGGGGCCGTCATTTTACGGGATGCGCCACCGGCATGGCCAGCTTCTCAGCGTAGGCCGAGGGCCGCCTTCTTCTGGCGATAGAGCTTGGTGGCCAGCTTGCGGACGGTGTCAGGGACGTTCTTGTTGGCGGAGAGCCAGCGCAGATCGTTAACCAGCAGGTGGTTGAGCAGGGGCAAGGTGACGTCCAAGGGAGTTCGCGGATTGTTTACCAGCGCCTTCACCACGCCATAATTCTTCAGGAACTTGCGCTTCAAGGTGACGGCGCGCAGTACGACCTCGCGCACATTGCGCATGGCGGCGAAAATCTCCACCTCGTTCTCCGCCACCTTGGGGGATTCGAGCACGGCCAGGGCGACCACCTTGCAGGAGTCGCGGATGAGAATGAAGCGTTCTTCGCGGTTGCCCCGCATGGCCAACTGGATGCGCGCGGCGACCCCGAGGGTGGCGATGCGCTGCAGGGTCGAGAGGCGCTTCCGCACTTCGGGATCGGCGGCCATCCTGCTGCTTTGGGCCTTGAGCGCCGGCAACACCTCGAGCGGGGTCACGTCTTCCTGCTCGGAGGAGGGCTGGCCGAGTTCGTCAACCCCGAGGCCCAGAATGTCGTCGCGGACCGAGATCATGGCAAACGGCTTGCCTTCTTCGGCCGCGATCTCGGCCGCGTGCTCTACTTCGTAAGGCAGGGCCTCCTCAGCGTGCCCCTGCTCGCCGAGGTGTGCCAGCATTTCCTGCACGCGCGCCGCCTCGCGCTCCTCCAGGTGCTGGTTGGCGGTGAGTGCGTGCAGGGCGCTGGGCAGGTTCTGCACGCGCGCACTCGCGAGCATGAGGGTAATGATTTCGCGCGAGGCGCTTTGCGCGATCCCGACCAGCCGGGCCTCCGGCAGGGAGGGATTTTCGAGCAAGGCCGGCAGCAGCCGCGGGCGCAGGTTTTCCGGCTTGCTGAAGTACTCCAGCACTGCCGGCGGCGAGTCGGGATCAGAAGCCGTCGCCAGCGAGGAGGCCTCGTCCCAGCCGGCCAGGGTCATCTGCGATTGCTGGGCGAAAACCGGATTCTGGCTGAGGTGGACCAGGATTTCGATCATTTCCGCCGGCGGCAGCGTCAGGGCCCCGCGGGCCGCCGCGCGCATGATGTTGGCCGGGACTGCCGACTGCCGTATCAGCTCGATCATTCGCGGCATCGGTGCTCCCTCAGCGTTGCACTCCCCCGGGGTTGAGGGTCACCGTAGCGGTCTGGTTCACGTCCCCCAGCGGGGGCAGAGGCTGGCCATTGAAGGAAACTTCCACGCCGGCTGCATTTCCCGTCTTGATGACGACTTCTTTGGCGGCGCGTACCCGTTTCTCCGCTGGCGGGACCAGTACGCCTTCGCTCATCAGCTTGCCATCGGCCACGATCTGCACCCAGGCATCCTGTGTGGCCCGAACCTGCACCACGAAGGTTGCGCCCGGCGACGGTGCGGGTGGGAGCGCGATCGCCTCTGCAGCGGCTCGAGGAGCGGCCGCAGGGAAGCTCTCCGCAACCGTCACCGACTTGGCTTTGGCAGGCGGTTTCCTTGGAGCCACGGCAGCGCTGGGCGGAGGCGCAGGCGCCGCGACCTCCGGCACGCTCTGCGGCATAACCGGGGCCGGCGGCGGCAGAGCCGGCTTGGAACTTAAGTGCGCCCTCAACTCCGCCGTGACCTTGTGGACGGCCGATGGTCCCAGCTTCCAGGCGGCGACCACTAGGGTCGCAAGCAGCAGAATGAGCAGCGCAAAGGCGCGCCAGTTGGCATGGCCCTCGGCACGCTGTCCCAAAGCTGCGGCGCGCGGCGCGGGCGGATCGGGCAGAGGCTGATCCTTTTCACCGCCGGAGGCGGTGATGAAATCGGCTACCGCCTGGTCTTCATCGATGCCCACGTGGCGGGCGTAGGCGCGGACAAAACCTTTATTGAAGATGCCGCCGGGAAGCTTGTCGAATTCTTCCTTTTCCAGGGCGAGCAGGGAGCGGCTGCTGATCTTGGTGGACTCGGACATTTCTTCGAGCGTGATGCCGCGCATCTCGCGCTCGCGCTGCAGGCGTTCGCCGAAGGCGCCCATATTGCGGCCATCATAGGTAGGGGGCTTGCTGGTGTCAACGCCCGAGTAGTGCTAAGTCCTCTGGTGACAATTATTTCGCACGGCGGCCCTGGTTACTGAAGTGTGCCCGGAAAGGGACATTTTTTGCCGCCTCCGGAAACCTAAAGCTATAATGCGCGCACCGGGCTCTCCGCTGTGACCATAAATGTTTCCATGAACGAGGCCACTGCTGACGGCAAGCGCCAGATCCAGGAACTGAACATCTTCCATGATGTGGCCAAGGCCCTCACTTCCTCGCTCAACCTGGACTCCATCCTGCAGACCATCATGGACAAAATGGCGGAATACTTCCGCCCCGACACCTGGTCGCTGCTCATGGTGGACGAAAGCAAGCAGGAGCTCTACTTCGCCATCGCCGTGGGCGAGGCCGCGGAAACCCTGAAGAACCTCCGCCTCAAGGTAGGCGAGGGCATCGCCGGGTGGGTGGCCAAACACGGTGAATCGCTTATCGTGCCCGATGTTTACAACGACCCGCGCTTCGCCAAGCGCGTGGATGAAATGACCAAATGGCAGACGCGCTCGATCATCTGCGTGCCGCTGCGCGCGCGCCACCGCGTGCTGGGCGTGATCCAGTTGATCAACTGCGCCATGGAGACTTTCGGCGACAACGAGATGTTCTTCCTGCACGCGCTCTGCGATTACGCCGCCATCGCCATCGACAACGCCCGCGCCGTGGAGAAGATCCAGGAACTTACCATCACCGACGACGTCACCGGGCTGTTCAACGCCCGCCACCTTTATAAAACGCTGGAGGCCGAAGTCTATCGCTCGGCGCGCTTCGGCTACGAGTTCAGCGTGCTGTTCATCGACCTCGACCACTTCAAACGCGTCAACGACACCCACGGCCACCTGGTAGGCAGCAAGCTGCTGGCCGAGGTCGGCTTCCATCTCAAGCACCACCTGCGCCTGATCGACTACGCTTTCCGCTACGGCGGAGACGAGTTCGTGATCCTGCTGCCGCAGACCAGCAAAGACTCCGCCATGGTAGTCGCCCGCCGCATCCTGGACGTCTTTCGGCACACCGCCTTCCTGGAAAGCGATGGGCTGGGGCTCAGCGTGCGCGCTTCCATCGGCGTCGCCACTTATCCCGAAGACGCCAAGAGCACCCACGAGATCATCCGCCAGGCCGACGAGATGATGTATATGGTCAAGAATTCCACCCGCGACAACATCGCCGTCGCCCAGCAGGGCATGGTGCGGTAGGCAGGTTAGGTCGGCATACCGTACCGAGCACAGACAACGTCAGCTAGGAACCATGCTTAAAGGGGTTAAATATTTCTACGCCAAGCAGGCGGAAGTCGGCTTCGTTCCTGGTGGCGATGACCAGTCCGTGAACGCGGGCCGTAGCCGCGATCATTCCGTCCTCGATCAACTCATTTGCTTTGCCATGCATCAAACGGCCCCATTCGCGGAAGCAGGGCGCATCCATGGGCAGGATGGGATATGCATCCGCCACCTGATCGAGCCAGCGCGCGATCTCATCGGCTTTGCGCGGATCCTGGGTTCGCGTCAGCTCAATGCCGGCCTGCAGTTCGCCCGCCGTGACCGCCGAAAGGTATATCTGATCCTCGCGCAAGCTGCGAAACCACGCGAGCACAGCGCCGTGCGGCCTGCGCTTACGCAGCTCTGAAACCACGTTCGTATCCAGCAGATACTTGTTCACTTGAGCCTGACAGGTCTGCGCCGCCGCAAGGTGCCCCGCTGAGGCGCGAGGCTTTCAAACCGCGGCTCAGGATCGAGCAGCAATGCCTTCAGGCTGGGCCGAGCTGCCCTCTGAAGGCGTTGCCATTCCTCGATGGGGACTAGAACGGCAGCCTCGCGGCCGCGACGCGTGACAACCTGGGGGCCCTTCCTGAGGGTCGTGTTCAGCAGTTCGCTGAAGCGGGCCTTGGCATCGTGCAGCTTCCAACTGGTCATAACACGACCCAGTATAATAACTAGTCATATGACTAGTCAATTAAGGGCCTAAGACAACCCTTGCGTCACTTTTGTCTCGTGCCCAGCGTCGGCGATTCGTCGGCTGCGGGCTTTGAGGATGGGTGGACCGGCTTCCAGGCGCCGGGATTGCCGGGGGCGGAGGGATCGACGCCAAAGTCCCACACGTAAAGATTCATCTGCTTGTCGCCCAGCATTTCGGCCAGAGCGTACTCGCCGGGCTCGAGGTTCCTGGCAGGCGTCACCTTGACCCAATCACCGGAGAATCGTTCAGCGATCGTCTCGACGTAACTCTCCTGCTGCGAGACCTTGCCGGTCATGGTCGTGATCTTCAGGTTGCCGACCACCCGGGAGTCCTTCTTGCGCTCGAGGCGCACCAGGCGGTAGCGGTGGGCGGTGTCGGGAGGCGGGCCGGACGAGGCGTCTGCGTCGGCTTCCACATCCACGAAGATCTCCGGACGGGTCAGGTGCGATTGCACGCGGGCGCGGGTGCCGGGCAGCTCGATCCTCTGCTTCATCGAGGCCAGCGGGTTGATGGCCGCCCGCAGCACGTTCTTCCCCATGTCCTTCTTCACTTCGCTGCCGCTCTGCGCCAGCTCGACCAGTTGCGGCTGCCCGCGAAAGTCGTCCAGCAGGAAGACCCCGCCCTGGGACGGCAGCTTGACGCCGGGCGCGACCGTCGGGGTCCGCGCCTCTTCTGCGCGGCGCTCGGCCTCGAACTCGGCCGAGAGCTCTTTGGTCTCTTCGGATATGCGGTGGCTGGCGCTCTCTTTCTCCCATCTTTCGGTCGCCGGCCAGTCCACCATGTCGCTGGGGAGCTCTTCCCACTCGTAGCGCTCGGCGCTGTAATAACGCACGCGATCGCCGTGGACCTCCCACTTGGTGGCCGGCTGGTAGCTGCCGTCTTTCAGGATGAGCCGCTTGGTGAGTTGAGGATTCTGTGCGCGCACGCACGGCCAGGGCAGCACGAAGGCCAGTGCGATCGCGAACAGCAGCGCTCCGGCGCTCAGCAGAACCTTGCGCATACTTCCATGTTATCCACAGCGGTGATTCGTTGCACGATACGGAGTTAGATGCGGGATTTGGTCAACCCATTTTAATCAATCCTCTTTGTATCAGGGCACGGCTTTGGCCGTGCCGCAAGCAGCTTCGCTAAAGCTCGGGGCTTTTAGCCCCCGAGGGGAGGGCGGCAGGGGCTAAAGCCCGCGTTTCTGATTACGCTTATTCGGCACGACTGAAGTCGTGCCCTGATACGGACCCTTCAGCACATTGATGCGATGGCCAGTTCACCCGTGAATATGGCCACCCGCACCCGGCGACTGAAAATCGCATCTAGCCTCCGCCCTGCTTTTCAGGCATAATTGGTCGTGCACCCCTTCCGAGCGCACAAAATACTTAAAAAATCAGTGGTGAGGACGAGATGTCGGCAAAGTACATCTTTGTGACCGGCGGTGTCGTGTCTTCTTTGGGCAAAGGGCTGGCGGCGGCCTCGATCGGCTGTCTGCTGGAAAGCCGCGGCCTGAAGGTCAACCTGATGAAGATGGACCCTTACCTCAACGTCGATCCTGGGACCATGTCGCCGTTCCAGCACGGCGAAGTCTTCGTCACCGACGACGGCGCCGAAACCGACCTCGACCTCGGCCACTACGAGCGCTTCACCCACGCCCGCCTCACCCGCGACAACAACTGGACCACCGGCCGCATATACGAACAGATCATCACCAAAGAGCGCCGCGGCGACTACCTCGGCAAGACCGTCCAGGTCATCCCCCACGTCACCAACGAGATCAAGGCGGCGATGAAGAAAGTCGCGCAGGACGTGGACGTGGTGCTGGTGGAGATCGGCGGCACGGTGGGCGACATCGAGTCGCTGCCCTTCCTCGAGGCCATCCGCCAGATGCGTCAGGACCTGGGACGCGAGAACACGCTGTTCATTCACGTCACGCTGGTGCCATTCATCGCCGCCGCCAGCGAGCTGAAGACCAAGCCCACGCAGCATTCGGTGAAGGAACTGCTCTCCATCGGGATCCAGCCCGACGTGCTGCTCTGCCGCACCGACCGCTTCCTATCGAAAGACATCAAGTCGAAGATCGCGCTCTTCTGCAACGTCGAGGAAGAAGCCGTTATCACCGCCAAGGACGTGGCGTCCATCTACGAGGTGCCGCTGCTGTTCGCCAAGGAAGGCGTGGACTCGCTCATCCTTCGATACCTGCACCGGGAAGCTCCCGCGGCCGATCTGACACCGTGGGAAGACCTTGTCCGCCGCGTCTACAACCCAAAGGACGAGGTCTCGATCGCCATCGTCGGGAAGTACGTTGAGTATGAGGACTCGTACAAGTCTCTCAAGGAAGCGCTGGTCCATGGGGCGCTCGCCTTCAACCTGAAGCCCAACCTGGTATGGGTGGAAGCCGAGGGCCTGGAAGGCAAGGACAAGGACGACCGCAGCTACGAATCGCAGCTCGAGGGATTCGACGGCATCCTGGTGCCGGGCGGCTTCGGCAAGCGCGGCATCAGCGGCATGCTGAACGGCATCCGCTACGCGCGCGAGAAGAAAGTGCCGTACTTCGGCATTTGCCTGGGGATGCAGACGGCCTGCATCGAGTTCGCGCGCAACGTCTGCGGTCTGGAAGGCGCGGACTCGAGCGAATTCGACCCGGCCACGCCGCACCGAGTCATCTATAAGCTGCGCGAGCTGCGCGGCATCGACGAACTCGGCGGTACCATGCGCTTGGGCGCCTGGACCTGCAATCTCACCCCCGGCTCCTTCGCGGCAAAGGCATACGGGACGCTGGAGATCAGCGAGCGCCACCGTCATCGCTACGAGTTCAACCGCGAGTACGAAGCCGTGTTGACCGGCGGCGGCCTCGCCATCACCGGCGCCACGCCCGACGGGACTTACGTCGAGATTGTCGAGATCCCCGACCATCCTTACTTCCTTGGCTGCCAGTTCCATCCCGAGTTCAAGTCGAAGCCGCTGGAGCCGCATCCGCTGTTTAAGGCCTTCATTGGAGCCTCGTACGAGAACAAGCTGCGCCGGCGCGAGCAGAAGGCCACGGCCGAAGTCGAGATGTTCCTCCGGCCGGAGAAGGTCGGAAAGCGGTAGGAAGCGAAATCCACCACAGGGGCACGGAGACACTGAGAAAAACAATTCAAGTCTCCGTGCTTTCGTGTCTCTGTGGTTAAATTCTTCTTAGCGTGGCAGCTTCCTTCCAAATCGGAACGGTCGAAATCGGCGGGGGCGAGTTGTTCCTCATCGCCGGGCCGTGCGTCATCGAGAGCGAAGAGCACGCGCTGAAGATGGCGGAGTCCATTTCCGGGGTCTGTCGCGCGCTGAAGCTGCCTTACATCTTCAAGGCGTCCTACGACAAGGCCAACCGCACCTCGATCAGGAGTTATCGCGGGCCGGGAGTAGCCGCGGGCCTGCGCATTCTGCACAAGATCGCCGCGCGAGCGAAGATTCCGGTCCTGACCGATGTTCACGAAGCCGCAGACGTGCCTCGCGTGGCCGAGGTGGTGGACGTGCTACAGATTCCGGCATTTCTCTGCCGGCAGACTGACCTGATCGTGGCCGCGGCCCGCAGCGGGCGCGCGGTGAACATCAAGAAGGGACAGTTCGTCTCGCCCTGGGACATGCGCCACGCCGTCGAAAAAGCGCGCCAGGCGGGGAACCAGCGCGTGTTCCTGACCGAGCGCGGCAGCTCCTTCGGCTACAACAACCTGGTGGTGGACATGCGCTCGCTGCCGGTGATGCGCGAATTTGCGCCCGTCGTCTTCGACGCCACCCACTCGGTACAACTGCCCTCGGCCGGCGCGGATGGCCAGGCAGTGAGCGGAGGCCAGCCGCAATTCATCCCGGTACTGGCGCGGGCGGCAGTAGCGGCGGGCGTGGATGGTATCTTCCTCGAGGTCCACGATGACCCCGCGCAAGCCATGTCGGACGGTGCCAACGCGCTCGATTTGTCGAAGCTGCGCGGCGTGCTGGAACAACTGCTGGCGGTGCGAAAGGCTGTAACTTCTCAGGATTCGTAGCGTCTAAAAGGGGCTGTTACCCGGGGTGAGCAGGTTCGTGTCAGGGCACGACTTCAGTCGTGCCGAACGGCAACCAATGAGATTGTCATCCTGAGCGACGTCCGACCTGAGCTTGCGAAGGGAGGGCGAGCGAAGGATCTTGATGCAGCCGCACAAGGAGCCGCGGTCAATTGACACTTAATATCCGTCGATCCGCAGTCGCAGTTTTCATACTGTTGCTGTTTTATCTGCCTGCAATTGCCCAGGACTTCGCTCCGCTCAACCGCTGGAAGGCGGCGGTGCTCGCCGGCGATGATGCGGCTTTGCGCGCGCTGTATTCGGCCAATCCCCTCGCTGACATCCAGAGCTTCAAGAAGCAGCCCATCCCCCTGGCCGACGAGCTGAGGTTCTGGGAGGGATTGAAGAAGGGCGAGGGCCTCTCGGCGATGAGGATCGAAATCGCGAAGCTCGAGCCCGGGCCGTTCTCAGGTTCGCAACTGGTGGCATTCGAGGCCGAGCTGCGGCTGAAGACGCCGTCTGGGATGAAGACCGAATACGTGGTCCAGACGCAGGTGTGGCAGACGGGCGCCACGCCGCAGATCCTCGCCGCGGTCCGCGGAGAGCCCCGGCGCTTGAAGCAGCCGCTGAAGCTCAATCCCAACCTCTACAACCCCCAGGCGGACGCCAAGCGCGAGATCAAAGAAGCGCTCGAGCGCGCCGCGCGCGAGCACAAGAACGTGATCCTCGTTTTCGGCGGCAACTGGTGCTACGACTGCCACGTGCTCGACTTGGCATTCCACCATCCCGAGATCGAACCCCGGCTCAAAGCGCATTACATCGTCGTGCACGTGGACATCGGCGAGTACGACAAGAACCTCGATCTCGCCGACAAGTACCAAGTCCCGCTGAAAAAGGGCGTGCCCGCGCTGGCGGTGTTGGCCTCTGACGGCAAGCTGCTCTACAGCCAGCAGGCGGGGGAGTTCGAAGCCGCGCGGTCGCTGGCTCCCGAGGACGTGATGGCCTTCCTCAAAAAGTGGCAGCCGACAGCAAAGTAAACCTGGTACCGCCGTTTTTGTTACCATCTCACCTTTCCATGCGGCACATCGGCGAGAACGTAGTGCGCATCGAAGCGGAGGCACTGAAGGCTTTGGCTGACCGCCTGGCCGGCCCCATGGCCAAGGCGTTCGAGCAGGCGGTCGAGATGCTCTACGGCTGTGGCGGGCGCGTGGTCGTGACCGGCATGGGCAAAAGCGGGCTGGTGGCGCGCAAGGTCGCCGCTACGCTCAGTTCGACGGGAACACCCGCGCTCTTCCTCCATCCGGCCGAGGCCGTGCACGGCGATCTCGGGATGCTGGTGCGCGGCGACGTGGTGCTGGCGCTATCGTCGGGCGGAGAAACGGAGGAGATCGTCGCACTTTTGCCGACGATCAAGCGCTTGGGCCTCAGCCTAATCGCCATGACCGGCGATGCGCTCTACGCGTCACAATCGCCGGCGCGGATATCGACGTTGTCTCAGGCGGCCGACGTGGCGCTCGATTGCTCAGTGGCGCAGGAGGCCTGCTCGCTGGGTCTGGCGCCGACGGCTTCGACTACCACGATGCTGGCGCTCGGTGACGCGCTGGCCATGGCGCTGGCGGAGAAGCGCGGCTTCAAGGAAGAAGATTTCGCCGACCTGCATCCCGGAGGCAAGCTGGGCAAGAAGCTGGCGCGCGTGGAATCGTTGATGCACTCCGGCGACGCGGTGCCGCGAGTCGCGCCCACTACCTCCATGCACGATGTGATCTACGAGATGTCGCGCAAAGGGCTGGGCGTCACCACTGTGGTCGAAGGCGACAAGCTTGTGGGCGTAATTTCGGACGGCGACCTGCGTCGCCTGCTCGAGCGTCGCGGCAAGGATGTCCTCGACCTCACCGCCGGCGAGTGCATGACGCGCAATCCCCAGACCATCCACCGCGACGAGTTCGCCGTCACCGCCCTGAACACCATGGAGCAGAAGAAGATCACCTCCCTGGTGGTAGTGGACGGCAACGGACGACTGGAAGGCATCGTGCACCTGCACGATCTGTGGGGAACGCAGATGCTATGATTTCGCTACCCCGCGCAGCCGGGCGAAACTGCCTAGGTTGCCGTTTCGTGGCAAAGAGCCGGTCATGAACTATTGGATCTTCCCCGTCGTACGGCAGGAGTCGTACGACGCGCGGCAAATATATGAGCGTCGAATGGAGGATCGATTCTGGGGGTTGAGCGCGGGAGCACGGAACCGTAAAGCCATCCGAAAGGGCGATCAAGTCGCCTTCTATATTGGCGATCCGGAGAAGGCTTTCGCTGGAGCCGCCCGGCTCGCCTCAGATTTTTTCGTCCTGAACCGCGAGGAGCAGTCGAAGCTGTCGCATGGCAGCCCCACTTTTACCGCGGAGTGCGGGGTGTGGCTAGATGCGATCTCGAAATGGGAGAAGTCGCGCCCTATGGCAGAGCTCGCTCCGAACTTGACGTTCGTCACGAACCCGCTGCAACCGTGGATTCATTTGCGCGGTGGCATCCGGCAGGTGGGAGAGAACGACTACGTGGCGATTACCACCGGGGTTACGCCGCCGGAGGCGTCTGTTCAAATAACCGAAAAGCTGGCATCTCAGAGTCTCTTCGCCCTCGAAGCCCACTTGGAAGATTTCATCGAACGCAATTGGCCGAAGATCTCGTGGGACGCCCCGTTGGAGCTATACCGAGAAGAAGAGCAGACGGGACGACAGTTCCCGGCGGGACCATGGACAATAGACTTTCTGGCAGTTGATCGAAAGGCGAATGAGATTGTCGTGATTGAACTTAAACGAGGCCAAACCAGCGATGCTACGGTAGGCCAGGTCCGACGGTACATCAACTGGGTACGAGAGAATGTGGCCAAACAAAACCAGAAGGTGCGGGGGATCATCGTTGCGAATGAAGTGGATGACGCGCTCCGGTACGCCGCCCGCGGCCTGCCGGACGTTTCCGTGATGACGTACAAGGTGATGTTCTCACTTCAAGCCGAGGAAATCTGAAGCTCCGATGAAATTGAAAGCAATCATCCATGAAGCTGAAGAAGGCGGATATTGGGCCGAAGTACCCGCGATTCCAGGGTGCGCCACTCAGGGCGACACCATGGAGGAGCTGCTCGCGAATCTTCGTGAAGCCGCTGAGGGATGCCTCTCGAGTCCGGTCCCGCATTAGAAGCATTCGCCAGCGTCCTTCCTTTACAATAAAAATTTCCATTCCAGAAAGAGCACGAAATCATGTATCGCTGGTCACAACTCTTTATTCCCACGCTGCGCGAGGCACCGGCTGATGCCGAGGTCGCGAGCCACAAGTACCTGGTGCGCGCCGGGTACATCCGTCAACTGGCCGCCGGGCTGTACTCGTTCCTGTTCTTGGGCCAGCGGTCGAAGCTGAAGATCACGCAAATTGTCCGCGAAGAGATGGACAAGATCGGGCAGGAGTTCTACCTGCCGGCGCTGAATCCGCGTGAGCTTTGGGAGATGAGCGGCCGCTGGACGGCGATGGGCGAGAACATGTTCCGCCTGAAGGACCGGGGCGGGCGCGAGCTTTGCCTGGGCATGACCCACGAAGAAGGCATGACCGAGATCGCGCGCAAGGAAGTGCGCAGTTACAAGGAGCTGCCGCAGATCTGGTACCAGATCCAGGAGAAGTTCCGCGACGAGCCGCGTCCGAAGTCCGGCCTGCTGCGGGTACGGCAGTTCACCATGAAGGACTCCTATTCGTTCGACATCGACGCTGCCGGCCTCGACGTCTCCTACAAGAAGCACGATGGCGCCTACCGCCGCATCTTCGACCGCTGCGGACTGAAGTACGTGGTGGTCGAAGCGCACTCGGGAGCGATGGGCGGCTCGCAGTCGCACGAGTTCATGGTGATGACCGAAGCCGGCGAGGACTTCGTCGCGAGCTGTCCGAAGTGCGGTTACGCGGCCAATCTGGAAAAAGCAACATCTCGTCTCGATCACGTCGAAGATCTCGCTGCGACGGGAAGTGGCAAGCCAGAACTGGTTCACACGCCGGGACTAAAGACTGTCGAGGAGGTTGCGAATTTTCTTGGCGTCTCGCCCAAACAGAAGATGAAGACCATGGCCTATATGGCCGTGGAGCCTATCAAGGCCCTCTACGGAGAGCCCAAGGACACCTTGTTGCAAAAGTACCCGAACCTGCCGAAGCAGGGCGGAGAAGAAAGCCGCGACCGGCCGGTGATCGCGTTCATGCGCGGCGATCACCAGTTGAACGAGGCAAAGTTATCTGCCGCGATCGAGGGGTGGGTGTTGCGTCCGATGCATGCGGAAGAAATTCAGGAGATCTTCGGCTCGCCTGCCGGTTTTCTGGGGCCGATCGGCATCCCGCCCGTGAAGAACAAGTACGGCACCCCGCTCGAGCTGGTGGATGCGGCGCTCCAAGGACGCACCAACCTCGTCTCCGGTGCGAACAAAGAGGACTACCACCTCCGCAACATTACGCCCGGGCGCGATTTCGTGGTCGAGCGCTGGGCCGACCTGCGCACCGTGAGCGAGGGTGAAGGCTGCCCGAACTGCGGCGCGCCGCTGGTAGTGGGCAAGGCAGTGGAGATCGGACACATCTTCAAGCTGGGCTACAAGTATTCCGAGTCCATGGGCGCGCGCGTCCTGGACAAGGACGGCAAGGAAGTTACGCCCATCATGGGCAGCTACGGAATTGGCATCGAGCGCATCCTGACTGCCGCCATCGAGCAGAACCATGACGAGGAAGGGCTCTGGCTGCCGCCGCAGATCGCGCCTTTCGAGATCATCGTCACGCCGACCAACTTCGCCGATGCCAGCATCAAGCAGGCGGCTATCGAGATCACCGAGAAGCTGGAAGCCGCTGGCTTCGACGTGCTGCTGGATGACCGCGACGAGCGCCCCGGTGTCAAGTTCAAGGACGCTGACCTGGTGGGCATGCCCTTCCGTGTGACTGTTGGCAGGAAGGTGTCTGAGGGTAAAGTAGAGGTGGTGGAGCGCTCGACACGCAAAATTGAGGATGCTACCATCAGCGGCATAGCGACCTATTTTGCTGAAGTGCTCCGGCCCGCTGGCTGAACCAGGCGTCCGCAGGGAATGAATAGGCTCAAGGCGCTGTTCGGGTTGTTCGTGGTCGTGGCGATCACCTACACGGCCTGGATGCTGTTGCCGCTCTACGTCAACAACTACCAGTTTCAGGACGACATCCGGAACGAAGCCCTGATGAACTCCTACACCAACAAGACCGAGCAGGACATCCGCAACACTCTGGCGAAGAAAGCGGCGGAATATGGTATCCCATTGAAAGCGGAGCAGATCAACGTCCAGCGGAACGGACCGGAGCTCTCCATCTGGGCCGATTACACAGTGCATGTTGACCTGCCGGGTTTCCCGCTGGACCTGAGGTTCCATCCCGCAACCAAGAACAAGCGCATCTGAGAGTGGCTCCGTGCCCTCGAACCGCGCACACGCGCATCATCGGTTTGCCGCTGCTTGGGTCGAGGGAGGAGCTTTGCGCGACAATGGGCGGGGAGCCCGCAGGTCGCATCCAATTGAAGCAGCGGGCAACGAGGTGAAGTGCAGCGCCGTTCGAGGCGAAGCCGCGGCCTCTACCATTTCATTGTGACGATAAAGCTCAAAATCCCGGGACCGCAGAAAGCTGGCGCGGGACGCCAATCGTCGCATCCGTTGGCGAAGCTGGCGCTGGCAGCAGGGCTGCTGGTGGGGTTTGCCGCCCTTGGCGTTTTCGCCTACTACTACATCAAGTACGAACGGATCGTGGAGCGGCGGATGAAAGGGCCCATCTTCGCCAATGCTGCCAAGATCTACGCCTTGCCCAAACTGGTTCACACCGGCGACAAGCTGACGGTGCACGAGATCGAGGCCGAGCTCCGGCGCGCCGGATACACCGAGGGCGGCGGTTCGCCCATGGGTACTTTCAAGCCGGTCAAGGGAGGGATCGAGATCCGGCCCGGCCCGGCCTCTTATCACAGCGCTGAGGCGGCGGTGGTTCGCCTCCGCGAGGGACAGGTGGAACAGATCACCGGCGCCGACGACCAGCACGACGAACTGGCCGCCTACGAACTGGAGCCGCAGCTCGTCACCGCGCTCTCCGACAGCGAACTGCGGGCGAAGCGGCGCCTGGTCAGCTTCAACGAGATCCCCAAGGTCATGATTGACGCGGTGCTGGCCATCGAGGACCGCCGTTTCTTCCAGCACAGCGGGGTCAACTATTACCGGCTCATGGAAGCCGCACTGGTAGACGTGCGCAGCGGGCGCCATGAGCAGGGCGGCTCTACGCTGACCATGCAGATCGCGCGCGGCTTCTTCCTCAGCCCGCAGAAGACCATCAAGCGCAAGCTGGCGGAGATGCTGATCGCAATCGAACTCGAGCAGCGCCTCTCCAAGCCGCAACTGTTCGAGATGTACGCCAACTCGGTGTACATGGGCCAGCGCGGCTCCTTCACCATCCAGGGCTTCGGCGAGGCCTCCCAGGCCTACTTCGGCAAGGACATCAAGAACCTGACCTTGCCGGAAGCAGCGCTGCTGGCGGGGATGATCCAGCGCCCGAATTACCTCTCGCCCTACAAGTATCCCGAGCGGGCGCTGGAGCGCCGCAACCTGGTGCTTGACTCCATGGTCGACACGGGAGCGATTACCCGCGATCAGGCGAACAAGGCCAAGGCCACGCCGCTCAAGCTCGCGCCGCCCAACGTCGAGGCCAGCGATGCTCCCTACTTCGTGGATCTTGTAAAGGACATCCTCGCGCCGAGGTTTCCTGAGCGCGACATAAGTGAGCACGGCTATCGCATCTACACCACACTCGATCCCCAGTTGCAGGAAGCCGCAGCGGAAGCGGTGCAAACCGGCGTCAAGCTGATCGACGCCAAGGTGGAGAAGCTGCGCACCAAACGCACGAAGGTGGGCACGGGAAAAACTGCGAAGTGGGAAACGACGGTGCAGCAGGGACCGATGGCGCAGGTGGCGCTGGTGGCCATGGACCCGCACAGCGGCAAGGTTCTGGCCCTAGTGGGGGGACGCAATTACGGGTTCAGCCAGTTGAATCATGCCGTGGCGCGGCGCCCGACCGGATCCATCTTCAAGCCGTTCGTATATGCGGCCGCCATCAACACCGGTCTCGATGGCAACCCGGTGCTTACGCCGGCGTCCGTCGTGGACGATTCACCGACTACCTTCTCTTACGGCGACCAGATCTACGAGCCGCGCAACTACAAGGAGGAGTACCACGGTCCAGTGAGCGCCACCTATGCGCTCTCGCACTCGCTGAACAACGCCACCGTCAAGGTGGCGGAGATGACCGGCTACGACAAAGTTGCAACCCTGGCGCGGGCGGCGGGGATCAAGTCGGTGCAGGCCACGCCGGCCATCGCGCTGGGCGCGTATGACGCCACGCCCATCGACATGGCCAGCGCCTACACCATCTTCGCCAATGGCGGGGTGAAGGTGACGCCGCTGCTGGTAACCTCGGTGCGCGACGCCCAGGGCGATATGATCCAGGATTACACCGCCGAAAGCCATCAGGTGCTCGACCCGCGCGTCGCCTACATCATGACCAGCATGATGGAGACGGTGATGAACTCGGGTACCGCGGCCGGTGTGCGTGCCCGCGGCTTCACCGCCCCCGCGGCGGGCAAGACCGGCACCTCGCATGACGGCTGGTTCGCCGGCTACACGTCCAACCTGCTGTGCATCGTGTGGGTGGGCTTCGACGACTACAGCGACCTGCGGCTGAGCGGCGCCGATACCGCGGCGCCCATCTGGGCGGAGTTCATGAAGAAAGCCGTCACCATGCCTGAGTACCAGGGGGTAAGGCCGTTCGCGCAGCCTTCGGGAGTGGTGGACGTCAAGCTCGACAAGGTGACCAATCGGCTGGCCACTCCCACCTGCCCTGACGATTATGTCGCCGCCTTCCTGGCCGGCACTGAGCCCACCGACACCTGCGACCAGACCGCCGCCAGCCAGCAACAGGGGTTCTTTTCCCGCATCCTGGGTCTGGGGCCGAAACCTTCTCCACCCCCTGCGGTGTCTAACACAGGACAGCAGCCCGGCCCCGGCTCGCCGCAGCAGGAAGCCTCGGCGCAGCCCGAACCGGCTTCGAAGAAGAAGAAAGGTCTCTTTGGCAAGATCGTTGGCGTCTTCAAAGGAGACGACAACGACAAGAATGCTCCTGATGCCGGCAATCAGAACCCGCCGCGCCAATAATCGGCCCTTATAGAGCGCTGGGAGCCGCCCGCCCGGCGCCGGAGGTGCTTATGCCTCATCTGATCTGGGTCCTGTGTCTGGCCGCTACCAGTTTGCCTTCCTTGGCGCAAGCTCGTGCCGGCAATGCGCAGCCGGGGCCACAGTCGATCCCACCCAGCCGCGAACCAGCGGCGGTGACGGTGGAGGCGCCGCTGCAGCCTCTGCCGCCGCCCGCCCAGGCTTCGGCGGAGGACCTTGAAAAGGCCGGCGACGAGTTGCGCTCGAAGAAGGCCTACAGCGATGCCATCGAATATTACCGCGCCGCCATGAAGAAGGCCGACTCGGCCGAGCTGCACAACAAAGCCGGCATCGCCCACCTGCAGTTGCTCCAGCTCAAGTCTGCAGAGAAAGAATTCAACCGCGCCATCAAGCTGAAACATGATTACGCCGAGGCCATCAACAACCTCGGGGTGGTTTTTTACATGAGGAAGAAGTACGACAAGGCAATCAAGGAGTATGCGAAGGCGCTGAAGCTGAGCGAGACCTCCGCCTCGTTTCACAGCAATCTCGGAATGGCGTACTTCGAGAAGAAGGCCTTCGATCGGGCCAGCGCCGAGTTCATGCGCGCGCTGGAGCTGGACCCGCAGATCTTCGAGCGGCAGTCTCTGGGCGGGATCGCCGCGCGCATGGCTTCGCCGGAAGACCGCGCCCGTTACGCCTACACTCTGGCCCGCATTTTCGCCGGACGTGGCCTGTATGACCGCAGCCTGCAGTATCTGAAGAAGGCCGTCGAGGAAGGCTACGCCCACATCAACGACGCGTATAAGGACGAGGCCTTCGCTGGTCTGAGGAAAGATCCACGCTTCGCGGTGGTGATGGGCAAGACGGAGCCGCTGCCGAATTAGCAGCAGTCAGCAGTTGGCAGTTAGCACTTAGTCTGAAGGAACGCCGAATGTTTATTGCTAAGTGCCAATTGCTAAGTGCGAATTGCTAACCGCCGGCCGGCGCATCTCCCCGCTCCAGATACTGCTTCACCGCCGCATCCCAGCTTCCCTGTGCCTTCAGGATGTACTCGACCGCGTCGCGGACGGCGCCATCGCCGCCGGCGTGGGGAGTGACCCAGTGAGCTTCCTGCTTCACTTCTTGGCGCGCGTTGGCCACGGCAATGGCAAAACCGCAGCGGCGCATGATGGGCAGGTCGATTACGTCGTCGCCCATGTAGGCCACTTCGGCCGCGGTGATCTTCTCCTTGCTCAGAATTTCCTCGAAGACCCCAATCTTTACCATCACGCCCTGATAGGCGTAGTCGAGCCTGAGGTCGCGGGCGCGCAAGGCGACGGTCTCCGAGGTGCGCCTGGTGATCAGCCCCGTCTTCAGCGCGCCCAGCCGCGCCAGCGAGATGGCGGTGCCGTCGTGGGCGTGGAAGCCCTTGGCCTCGATCCTCGAGGCCGCTGGGGGCCCACCCGGAGCCTGCCCCGAGCGAAGTCGAGCAGCCGGTTCTGCCAAAGTTGGAAGCGGAAGGAACCACAGCTTGCCGTCGGTCATCACGCCGTCCACGTCGAACAGCAGCAGCTTGATCTTGCGTGCGCGCGTCTTCGACATGGGCGCGATTGTAGCAGGGGGCAAAGAACGGCCACGGATTTCAGCGGACGTTCGCGGATTCGGGGCCGATCCCTATTCATCCGTGTGAAACCGTGGCTGCTCTTACGGTCAAAAATTGCCAGCTACAAATTCCTCAATTGCCAGCCTGGAGATCGCCCGACAATTCGCGCACAGCAGCAGCGTCTCTTCGCTCGCGGAGCTCAGGACGCCCACGCGCAGGCTGCCGCAACTGGCGCAGGCGGTGGTGGGGTCGCTCGAATCCGGCTCTTCCGCCGATATCGCCGTCTCGTGGTCGAACTGGCCGGTCCTCGCAGTGTTCAACTCGAAGGTGCTGCGACAGTCGGCGCAGACATGGTTGAAGCAGCACTTGGGCTCGCAGGAGTAGACGATCTCCTTGCCGCCGCACTTGGGGCAGGCAATCACGTCCTTCAGGGTCATGGGACCAGATACCTTGCAGGTAGCGAGTGTGGAACTCCCGTTTGGCTTTGCCCGTCACTATACTGCGTGCTGGTAGTGCACATCGCTGGTCCGGGTTACCACGGTCATCTGGCACGCTGCGGGGAGTAAGGTAGTCTAACATCGCAATGGGGCGTCGTGGGCAAGCGCGCGTGCAGGGCGTTCTCCCGGTTCGCATCTGGGGAAACGACCGCGACGGCCATCCTTTCTCCGAGTACGTTTGCACCACGGACATCAGCGCCAAAGGAACCCGCCTGGCGGGAGTGCGTGCTCATTTGTCGGTGGGTGAGACTCTCGGGATCCAGTACCGCAACCGGCAGGCGCGTTACCGGATTAAATGGATTGAGGCGGGCGGCAATGGCGTTGAAACTCAGGTGGGGGTTGAGTGCCTCCAGCCCGACAAGGTGCTTTGGCCGATCACCCTGCCTGCCGACGGAGTTGATCCCTACCAGGGTCCTTATCAACAAACCGACCGTAAGGGCGATAACTGCTGCCAGCCCCGCTTTGCGGTTGCCGGCAAAGCTTGCGTATGCAGCGGCAGCGGCGACGAGGGAGTCTGGCTGAAAGTTGGCGACATCAGCCTCACCGGCTGCTACCTGCAGACCAGCGAGCCGCTGGAGGCCGGCCACCGGGTAACGCTTCTTATGCGAGTGGCCGATACCGAGATCGGGGCCGACGGCATCGTTCGCACCAGCTACCCAACCTGGGGGATGGGAGTAGAATTCACGTTCCTGAGCAATCCGGACCGTCGCAAATTAATCGGCCTGATCGCGCAACTGGAACACAGCGAACCCGTGCGCAGTTAATCACAATCTTGCGGAAACTGTGCGGCGGGGATGAGTGAGTTCCCAGGCCAACCCCAGGACCAGCGCTTCCGCGATGGCGGCCGAGATCGCGGTCACCACTACAATGCCCGTGAGCTGGAAGAGGCTGTTGCCCGAGGTTCCGGTGGCTCGCCTCAGCCCGCACAGGAGGGCGATTCCCACCATGACCGCCAGGATCCCGGCGCGGAGGCCCGCCGGCCACTCGGCGCGTATCGGCGTGGGCCACTCCGGAGCGCGTGCCCACCACAGCCATGTCCAGAACACAAGAACCAGACACCCGGCGAGCGAGCTGAGAAGCTGAAGTATTCGGTAAACCGGCATGGACCTTTCCAGCGCCGGGAAAGCGATCTCCGTTTGCAGCCACATCCAGTGCTGATAGAGGATTGTATCCCTGTGGGTGAACGCGTCCCACAGCAGGTGCGTGGCGATACCAACCGCTATGGATGCCGCGATGAGAGCCAACCTTCTTTCCCCGCCGAAGGAGAAGTCCCCTAAATAGGGCTGGAGCCTCCGCTGAGCGGAGATCGGCAATAGAGCCGCCAGCCCGCGCTTCATGCCGGCATGGAATACCCATAGAGCAACCAACGCTCCGGGAAACGTGATCAGCAGCAGCCAGGGCATCTGGTGGCCAAACTGGCCATGCGGCTCCAACCGGATGAAGTACTCGAAATCCGGCGCGATAGCCCCCATCACCAGGGCAGAACAGATCAGACCCCAGCGCCGAAAGGGCACGGCAGCCGCGGGATGGGCGGGAGTAAAGGGCACGGATTATTCAAGAAGATATCACACAGCTTGTAATCGAGGCGAATACTTGGCGAAACTATGAAGTTCGCATAGAATGCCGTAATGCCTCCCGCCGCCGGGCCCTTGGGGTGGGCCCATCCTGTCGTCGCCGAGTGGTTCGTGCGCCGGTTCGGGACGCCGACCGAGCCGCAGGAACAGGGCTGGCCGCACATTCTCGCCGGCCGCACCACGCTGATCTCCGCGCCCACCGGCTCCGGCAAAACGCTCTCCGCGTTCCTAGCCTGTATTGACGGCCTGGTGCGCAAGGCGCTCGCCGGCGACCTGCAGGACCACACCGAAGTCCTCTACGTCTCGCCGCTCAAGGCGCTGGGCAACGACATTCAGAAGAACCTGGAAGTCCCGCTGAGCGAGATCCTGCAACTAGCGGGCGAACGCGGCCTGCTGATGCCGGAAATCCGCACCGCAGTCCGTACCGGCGACACGCTGGCGCACGAGCGCCGCGCCATGCTGAAGCGGCCGCCGCACATTCTGGTGACCACCCCGGAGTCGCTCTACATTCTGCTCACGGCGGAGAAGAGCCGGCAGATTCTGCGCGACGTCGAGACGGTGATTGTGGACGAAATCCACGCCGTGGCCGATGATAAGCGCGGCGCCCACCTGACGCTCTCGCTCGAACGGCTGGATGCGCTCACGCATCGCCGGCCGGTGCGCATCGGGCTTTCCGCGACCCAGAAGCCGATCGAACTGGTCGCGCATTTCCTGACGGGCGCGGGGCGTCCTGATCCGGCCATCGTCAACATCGGCCACCAGCGGGAGATGGACCTCGCCGTCGAGATCCCTGCCAGCGAATTGGGGCCGGTGGCTTCGAACGAGATGTGGGACGAGATCTACGCCCGCCTTGCAGAACTCGTCCAGCAACATCGCTCGACGTTAGTGTTCGTCAACACGCGGCGTATGGCGGAGCGCGTGGCACACCATCTCGCCGAGATTCTGGGCGAAGACGCGGTTGCCGCGCACCACGGCAGCCTCGCGCGCAAGCTGCGCCTGGCGGCGGAAAAGAAGCTGAAGAACGGCGAAGTGAAGGTGCTGGTGGCGACCGCATCTCTCGAGTTGGGCATCGACATCGGCTTCGTGGATCTTGTTTGCCATCTGGGCTCGCCGCGCTCGATTGCCGTACTCTTGCAGCGCATCGGACGCTCCGGTCACTGGCGCGGAGCCGTTCCCAAGGGACGAGTCTTTGCCACTACTCGCGACGAGCTGCTGGAGTGCGCTGCCCTGGTGCGCTCGATTCGCCAGGGCGAACTCGACCGCATCATCATCCCCGATGCGCCGCTCGACGTTCTGGCTCAACAGATCGTGGCCGCGTGTGCTGCCGAAGAATGGAAGGAAGATGAGCTATTTGCGCTGACTCGCCGCGCCTATCCCTACCGCGATCTGCCGCGCGAAGAGTTCGAGGCGACCCTGGTGATGCTCTCTGATGGCATCGCTGCCCGGCGCGGGCGTTATGGTGCGTATCTCTACCGTGATCGGGTGAACGGACGTCTGCGGGCGAGACGCGGGGCGCGCATCGCGGCCATCACCAGCGGCGGCGCCATTCCGGACAATGCGCTCTACACCGTCGTTGCCGAGCCGGAAGGCATCGTTGTCGGCACGGTGGACGAAGATTTCGCGGTCGAGTCCATGAAGGGCGAAATCATGCTGCTGGGGAACACCTCGTGGCGGATTCGCCGCATCGAGGCCTCCGGCCGCATGCTGGTGGAAGATGCGCACGGTGCGCCGCCGGGCATTCCCTTCTGGCGCGGCGAAGCCCCTGGCCGCACTGCGGAACTTTCCGAGCAGGTCGCCGCGCTGCGGGCGGGAATCAGCGACTTGACCCGCAATCTGCGTCCCGGCTTTCTCGATCGCACCTCGGCCGGGGATAACAATCCGTCACGACAATACGCCTCGCCTCACGGCGCGGCTTCCGACACACAGTGCCCGCATCGAGAATCTGGTTCGTATCAGGGCACGCCTTCAGGCGTGCCGCAAGCGAGCGAAAAAATAAGTAGGGCTTTAGCCCCCGAAAAACGCTCCGCAGGGGCTAAAGCCCAATTTCTTAAAAACGCCGATAGGGCACGACTAAAGTCGTGCCCTGACACGAATCTCTCCGAGACAAGCCTCGCGGCCGCAGATCTCGCTGGCGCAAGTCTTGCACCCGCGACTACGACTCCCGCCATAGAGTGGTTGCGCAGCGAATGCGGCCTCGATGAGTCCGGGGCGGAGCAGGCCATCCAATATGTGGTCGAAGGCCGCGCCGTGCTGGGCGAAGTGCCGACGCAGCAGACCATCATCGCCGAGCGCTTCTTCGACGAGGGCGGCGGGATGCAGCTCGTCATCCATGCGCCCTTCGGCGCGCGCGTCAACAAAGCCTGGGGACTGGCGCTGCGCAAGCGTTTCTGCCGTTCGTTCAATTTCGAATTGCAGGCCGCGGCCACCGACAACGGGCTGAACATCGCGCTCGCCGAGCAGCACAGCTTTCCGCTGGCCGACGTCTTCCACTTCCTGCAACCGGAAAGC